>Ga0209006_10003264_pt1 | contig 14766 bp, 11 predicted proteins | sample JacPin_JW_Ref_O2_FD_188567 | JGI IMG/M metagenome (GOLD analysis project Ga0209006, IMG submission 188567) | Forest soil microbial communities from Algoma, Ontario, Canada - Jack Pine, Ontario site 1_JW_Ref_O2 (SPAdes) (version 2) | ecosystem: Environmental > Terrestrial > Soil > Boreal... | reverse complement strand
GCGTACTGGGATTGTAATTCGCTCGTTGATGTTTGCGGTTGTGTTGCTGGCGTTCGCGCACGGGGCATTCGGGCAGATTGGGATTTCTGTGGGATTTGGGCCGCCGTTGCTTCCTATTTACGAGCAGCCGATCCTTCCCGGCGACGGCTACCTGTGGGCGCCTGGTTACTGGGGCTATGACTCCTCGGCTAACGACTACTACTGGGTGCCGGGCACGTGGGTCTATCCGCCTCAAGCTGGCTTTCTGTGGACGCCGGGTTATTGGGGCTGGGGCGGCGGCGGATATTATTTTAATCAAGGATATTGGGGCCCGACGGTGGGCTACTACGGCGGGATCAATTATGGCTACGGGTACGGCGGGTATGGATATGAAGGCGGGCGGTGGGAAGGGAACCACTTCGTTTACAACACTTCCGTGAATCGCGTGAATGCCGCTGTCGTACACAATACGTATAACGCTCCGGTGAGCAATGCGTCTGAAAGTCACGTGAGCTACAACGGAGGTAGCGGCGGAGTGGAAGCGCGTCCGACGGCGCAGCAAGAAGCTTTCGCCAAAGAACAACATGTCGGGCCGGTCGAGGCGCAAACGCAACACATGCAGGCAGCCCGGAGTAATCCTGAGCTGTTCGCCTCTGCTAACCACGGCAAACCGCCGATCGCGGCTACTTCCAAGCCTGGTGACTTCACGACTGGTTTTGTGGCTTCCAAGCAAGCGGGCGGAGAATACAAAGCTCCTCTCCCGGATGCTCCGAGCGCCAATGCGTCACATGCCGGCAGCATCAATCACGCGAGCGAATTGCCGTCTCACGACTTCAAGGCGCCGAATACCGGCAGCGCAACAAGCAACCAGAGCTATCAGCAACAACTGAACGACTTATCTGTACGGGAAGCGCGGGATCACGAAAATCTCGAACAGCGACAAGAAGAAGAACACCAGAAAGCCACGCAGAAAAACTACAGCGATAAACAAATACAACAGATGGAGCAGCGTCACGCTCAGCAGACGGAGCAGCTCGAGCAACGGCACTCAAGCGAGAACAAGCAGATGGAGCAGCGGCAATCGTCACAGAGTTCGTCGAAATCGCAGAGCAATTCAAATAGCGGCAAGCCGCATTGATCTTGTTCAGTCCGGAAGAATCGTAAATGGAGCAGCCGTACTGGCGCCGTTGCTCAGTCATATGCAAGTAGCGTGTTGTACTTCGCAACTCGTCGGAAGTGCCAGGTGCTACACGGGTCTGGCGGCCAGCCTTTCTTCGATAGAGTAGTCACCGACGAGAGATGCTTCCCACCAGTTTCTTCGCGGATGTTTTCTTGGTCTTCTTGCTTGCCAGGGTATTTCTCCATTTGCGCGAGTGTTTACAGCCGGTGCGGGCTCCGCTAAAGCCATTGGCTATGGAACGTGTCCGAAAACCGTGAATCCCTCCGGGATCGTCTAATTCTTTGGCGTCACGGCAGAGTAATGGCCTGTGATGCTTGCGCTCTGCAATATGTGTCCGGTTCTTCCAGCTTCTACGAGCGATCGGAAGAGCGTCTCGCCAAACGGAGGAAAATCGATCGAACCCACCGGCAACTTGAGCTGTTCATTGAGGGCGTAGACGGTGAGAACGTATTCGTGAGTTTGTGGAATTGCAGCGGTCGGCGGGCACGGCCCGTCGTACTCCACAGAAAAAGTAACGTCATTTGCGACCTGCTGGCCGAACATGCTTCCGGGAACTCCCGCGTTCTCCGGTAGACCTGGCTGATCGGCTGGGATGTTGTACATGCCCCAATGCGTGATGGCGGCGGTCAAGTCATACATGATCACGACAAAAGTTTGAGTTTTGGGACTGGCCCCGGTCCACGACACGTCCGGCGATTTATCCATTCCGGTCGCTCCATCAGCGGCGCAACCTGGCGCCCCAAAAATCATGCTAAGGGGTAGAGTTCCGCCGTTTGGGAATGCCACGCTGGTAACGGCGAACCCGGGATTAGAATTTTCCGCCTTGACGCCTTCCTTTTCTTGTCCGCCCAATTGAAACGGGATGGCCAGGGCGGCGAGTAACGCAATGACGGTGAAACTCGTGAAATTTGTGGGTTTCATAATTCTCCTGTGAATTTTGTTTGTGCGGCCCCACGCTGCAATTCAATCGCATTCGTGGTCAAACAGTTCTCCTTTTCTAGAACTATGAGCCACATCGGAATCCCGACTTGACCCTGAGATCGGGGCAAAATTAGGCTATCGATTGAAAAATGACAATGATTGTGCCTAGAGATTCTTCTTAGAGAGATATGAGGGTCTATGCCATTGAAAATATAGGGTCTTACGCCGGGTTGGATGGATTGATTCCAATCTCTCGCGAAGAAATTAAGCGAATGGTACAATCCGCATAAGTTAGCTCTTGGGAGTCTCCATGGTTTCACCGGCCCCGATTCCCTCGGTGATTCGATTCGGCGCTTTCGAGCTGGACGCCGCAAGCGGCGAACTCCGCAAATCCGGCATCTCGCTGAAGATCCAACCGCAGCCTTTCCGCGTGCTCACTCTGCTTGTCGAGCAGCCCGGGCAAATCGTGAGCCGCGAAGAAATCCGGCGGTGTCTGTGGGGTGACAACACTTTTGTGGATTTCGAGCTTGGTATCAACTTTTGCGTGAAGCAGATCCGCGCCGCACTCGCGGACGATGCCGAAAAGCCGCGGTACATTCAAACGCTTCCGCGTCGCGGCTATCGATTTATCGGCACGGTTGCTACGCCCGATGCTGAGAAGCCCGCTGCGTCCAAGGCTGCTCCTACGGCTGGCGAATCGGCGGATGCTTTCGCCGGAAATGGCGGTGGGGATCCCTCTAGCCATAGCATTCATGTTCTCCCGCCGCATCTTCCCGCAACTCAAACGGCCACCGGGCCAAAATGGCGCTTTGGCGCGCTCATCATTGCACTTCCTGTTCTCGCAATTCTTATTGCCGCCACAATTTTCTACTTCCGTGGCAAGCCGAAAGCCGCACAGCAGGACACCGTCGTCTTAGCCGATTTCACCAACACAACTGGCGACGCCGTCTTCGACGATACCCTGCGGCAAGGGCTCGCCGTGCAGCTCGAGCAATCTCCCTATCTGCACATAGTTTCCGAAGAACAAATTCAACAGACCTTGCCGCTGATGGGACAGCCGGCAGATTCGCGGCTGACTTCACAGATTGCCCTGCAGCTTTGCCGGCGCACGAATAGCACAGCCGTGCTCCAAGGCTCGATCGCGAGTATTGGGAGCCAATACGTTCTGGGTCTGCAACTGGTGAACTGCGCTACGGGCGAATCTATCGCCGAGGAACAAGTCACCGCGGAGAGTAAGGGACAAGTGTTAGGAGCGCTGGCTTCGGCTGCTACGAAGGCGCGAACAAAGCTTGGTGAATCGCGCGACACTCTCGAACGATTCAATGCTCCGATCGAGCAGGTGACCACGCCTTCTCTGCCCGCCTTGCAGGCCTACAGCCTGGGGCGTGCGCGTATCCGCAATGATGATGACTTGGCCGCGGTTCCCTTCCTGCAGCGCGCCATTGAACTTGATCCGAACTTTGCCATGGCTCACGCCTCGCTCGGATTGATTTATATGGGCACGGGAAATGAAAAACCGGGCGTTGAAAACATGCAAAAAGGGTACGAATTGCGTTCGCGCGTGAGTGAACGCGAGCGCCTTTACATCGAGTCTCACTATTACGATGTTGTTCTCGTGGATCTGGAAAAGACGCGCCAGACTTATGAACTGTGGGAGCAGATTTATCCGCAAGATGAAGTCCCCCATTCAAACTTGGGGGGCTCGATCTACCCCTGGCTAGGACAATATGAGAAGGGTCTTGGCGAGCTTCACAGAGAACTGGAGCTGAATCCTACAAAGAAAGCGGCCAACGCCCAACAAGTGAACGAGTATCTCGCTCTAAATCGTTTCGACGAGGCTCGGTCCGCCGCTCAGCAAGCGCTCGCGAAATACCCGGATTATGATCGGCTGCGTCTCTCGCTTTACGATCTTGGCTTTTTGCAAAACGATCTCGAGGCCATGAAGCAGCAGGTAGTTTGGTCAACCGGCAAGCCGGGCGTCGAGGCAGGCATGCTGGATCAGGAGGCCAATACCGCTGCATATTTTGGACGCATGGGCGAGGCCCGGGAGTTCTCGCGCCGCGCCATCGCTTCAGCACAACACAGCGGCACAATGGAATCGGCCGCGGATTATGAAAGTAGCCAGGCGTTTCGGGAAGCGCTGGTTGGAAACCTAGCTGAGTCCCTGACGGGTGCAACGGAAGGTTTGAAACTTTCCGGGGACCGTTATGCGCCGCTCCGAAATGCCATGGCCCTGGTACGCTCTCGGGAAAGCGCAAACGCGTTGGAGGTCGCTGACCAGTCGGCGAAGGAATTCCCTGACGACACGATCGTGCAACGGATCTGGTTGCCGATGATTCATGCGCAGGCCGCGCTAAATCTCAACGATCCCTCGAAGGCGATTGAAATCCTTCAGGTCAGCACGCCCTATGAGCTTGGCACGTCCAGGCCTTACACGTTTATGCCCTCGTTGTGTACAGCCTATCTACGCGGTGAGGCCTTTCTGGCTGCTAACCGCGGGAGCGAGGCTGCGGGGGAATTTCAGAAAATTCTCGATCATCGGGGGATCGTCAAGAACGATTTGATCGGCGCGCTCGCGCATTTAGAATTGGCGCGCGTCTACGCGATGCAAGGCGACTCGGTCAAAGCGCGCGCCGCCTACCAGGATTTCCTCACACTCTGGAAAGACGCCGACCCGGACGTCCCCATCCTGTCCGCCGCAAAGTCTGAATACACAAAGTTGAAATAGCCACACACATCTTAGCGCTGCGTTGATTGCCTTCGCGACTTGAAGACGTTTATGAGCTGTGCGAAGGGTGTTTAGAAGAAGGGCGCAGGGGCGGCGGAGATGGGTGTGACTGGCGCTATACTTGAAGGTAACTGGGCGAAGGTTTGACGAACACAACATCTTGGGGATGGTCCGGCTCATACGGACGACGAGGTGCCACGGCATGAGAAAGCTATTCGCACTGATCTTTGTGATGGCAGCGGTAATACTAGCGGGCACGCTGGCTCCATGCACACGCGCGCAGGCCCCTAACAATGCTGCGGAGTTGAGGGAGCTGGCGAAGGAAAAAGAGGTCAAGCAGGACGAGCTGGTCAATCTGGAAAAAGATACGGCGCGGTCGCTGCAATTGAACAGCGCGATGCTGTTCCGGCGAGTCTATGGTGAAGACTTCGTGGGAATATTGCCGACCGGGCAGGTGCTGGACAAGGCGGGGTGGATCGCCTCAGTGGAGAATTCCGGCACGCAGTACAGTTCGTTTATTGCGTCAGATGTACGGGTGCGCATGTTCGAGGAGACGGCGGTGGTCACGTGTTTGTGGAGTTCGCATGGGACTAAGAACGGGCGCGCGTTTTCGCGGCAGTCGCGCGTTACCCACGTGTATATATGGGGCCAACGGGGCTGGCAAGTGATCGCGAGCCAGGAAACGTTGTTGCCCGGACAAAGCTAGTTCAAGTTTGGGTCGATGGCGCCGGACAAAAAACCTCTACCACTTCCTCTTTTACTTCCACGATGAAAGAGTGGCTCGTTGTGATCGGCGAGCCGGGACTGATGATTTAGAACCAGGTTTTGGCGCGGTATTGGCGGTAGGCGTCGCCGAATTTTGCTTCCAGGACGCGGGCTTCGTTGCGCGCGCGCCGGACCTGCATGAAAATTATTACCAGAATTAAGAGCGGTACCCACCAAGGAAGCGGCAGGTAGAGCGCCATGCCGGCGAAAAACACTACTCCGAAAAAATAGATTGGGTTGCGGATTCTGGAGTAAATGCCGGTGGTCACGAGTCCCTGCGCTTGCGCCGTCACAGCAAAGAATTCGCGGATTTGTAAACGCGCGGTAAGCCAGCCAATAAATCCGATGCCGAGCAGTACTGCGCCGGCGATGTGTTTGGGCGTCCAGGGGCCATTGCGGCCGACATAAAAGACCAGGGAAAAGACGCAAGAGGTGGCGAGAATTTCGAGGTCGTGTTTGCGCAATTTCATTGGTGGTGCAGGTTGAAACCGGCCACGGTGAACCATACTCCTACATGGCGGGAAAGAAAAGGTAAGAAGCAGGTCCCTCGTCGGCCAACAAGCGGCCTCTGTCGGGATGACAGCGCAAGAAAAAACCCAACAAAATCAGGCAACATGCCCGAGCTGGGCTTCGTCTGTCCGGGGCGACCGCTCGCAAGAAATGGGGGTATACTGCGGGCGAAGTTTTCGGGATTGAATCGGAGAGGAAATGGGGAGCAAGCAAATTAGCGTGCAAAGATTTAGCGTTACTTCGTCGAAGAAATTCGAAGAGGTGGTGGCGAAGCTGGCCGCCGGGGTTGGGCATCCCGATGTGCGCGGGATGTTCGGGAAAATTGGCACGGCAAAAACTTATGCGGAAGTGGAGCAAGCGATTCAGCCGGGGTTGGGACCGACGGGATTGATGGAGTTCATGCGATTCGATCACGGAGAAGTGGTGCGGAAAGACGTCGGGCAGAAAGCGCCGAAGGTCTTTCGTTTTCTGATCGGCAATCCGTTGATCATGAAGAAAATGGTGGAGCATGTTCCGGACGCGGGGTCGTATGCGCCGACGACGGTGCTGGTTGATGAGCGAGCGGATGGCGTGCACCTTTCGTACGACACCATGACCAGTTTTCTGGCGCCTTACGGAAACGCGGAAGCGCTGAAGACGGCGAAAGAGCTGGACGCGAAAATCGAGGCGCTGTTAAACGACGCTGCGAAGTGAAATGAGTTAACCAGCACGATCAACAAATTCAACAAGGAGATTGCGTATGACTGAAGTGCTCCTTCTCGCGTTTCTGATCGGGGTGATTGCCGGGCTGCGTTCGCTTACTGCGCCTGCGGCTGTTGCATGGGCGGGATATGGGCGCGGAATTCTGAACCACACGTCTTTTCATTTTATGGGAACGCTCGCCGCGGCAATTATCTTTACCGCGCTCGCGGTCGCAGAATTGATTACCGACCAACTTCCATCCACACCAAGCCGGTTAAAACCGCCGGGGCTAATCGCGCGAATCATTACCGGCGGGCTATCGGGTTTGTGTCTTGCAGCGGCGGACTCGCAATCGATCGCGTTCGGCGCGGTGTTGGGTGCGGTTGGCGGAGTGGTTGGCGCGTTCGCTGGTTACCACGCTCGCAGAGGTTTGGTGCAGGCTTTGAAGGTTAAGGACTTACCCATCGCGCTTTTGGAAGATGCGATCGCGATCGGCGGCGCGATTTTTATTGTGACGCGATTCTAACCGCGCGGCCGCGCATCTGAGTTGTCGGCCGCATAACTATTTTGTGAGCTCAAGGAATTTCCTCAATGAATCCTTCCGACCAGTTTCAAGCCATCGTTATCGGTGCCGGGCAGGGCGGCAATCCGCTGTGTATAGCGTTGGCACAGGCCGGACTTCGCACGGCGCTAATCGAGCGGGCGCACATCGGTGGAACGTGCGTGAATGAAGGCTGCACGCCGACGAAAACCATGGTGGCGAGCGCTCGCGTGGCGTATCTATCGCGGCGAGGCGCCGACTACGGCGTGCAAACTGGAAATATTCAGGTGGACATGGCGCGTGTCCGAAAGCGCAAGCGCGACATCGTGAACAGCTTTCGCACTGGCAGCGAAGGGCGCTTTAAAAATTTGGCAAACTTCGAACTGATCTACGGCGAGGCTAGCTTTACTGGCGCAAAATCCGTGCGCGTGCGCCTGAAAGATGGAGGGCAGCGCGAACTTACAGCTGAGAAAAGTTTTATCGACGCGGGCACGCGGCCGGCTGTTCCGGCCATCGATGGACTGAAGGACGTTTCGTTTCTCGATAGCACGTCCATCATGGAATTGGACAGCGTGCCGGAACACTTGATCGTTCTCGGTGGCGGGTACGTCGGGTTGGAATTCGGGCAGATGTTTCGCCGATTCGGCAGCCGGGTGACGATGGTGCAGTCCGGCCCTCAATTGCTGAGAGGTGAAGACGCGGACGTAGCTGCGGCTGTCGCGGAAATTCTGCGGCAAGACGGCGTGGAGGTTGTGCTGAATGCGAGGGCTACCGCTGTGGCCAAGGCGGGAGCGCAGACTCGCGTGACCGTTCGGATCGGGGAAGAATCCCGGCTGTTGGAGGGCTCACATTTATTGGTGGCCACCGGGCGCACGCCCAACACGGATTCGTTGAATCTGGCGGCAGCGGGCGTGGCGACGGACAAGCGTGGGTATATTCCGGTGAATTCAAAACTGGAAACCAATGTGGCGGGGATTTACGCGTTGGGAGACATCAACGGCGGTCCGGCGTTCACGCACATTTCGTACGACGACTTTCGGATTTTGCGCACGAATCTAATTGAGAAGGGAAATGCGTCAACCGATGGCCGGGTAGTGCCGTACGTGCTTTACACGGATCCGCAACTGGGCCGCGTCGGCCTGACCGAAGAGCAAGCTCGCGCGCGAAATAAAAAAGTGCGCGTGGCCAGAATGCCGATGACCTCGGTGGCTCGCGCGCGGGAAACAGATGAAACTCGCGGATTTATGAAAGTCGTAGTAGATGCCGAGAGCGAACAAATTCTGGGTGCGGCTGTGCTGGGAGTGGAAGGCGGAGAAATTATGTCGATGATCGAACTGGCGATGATGGGCAAATTGACTTGTGGGGTTTTGCACAACGCTGTAATTGCTCATCCTACGTTCGCGGAATCGCTGAACAACCTGTTTTTACATTTTGATTCGTAGGTGAGATAACAAATTGAGAGTTCATATTACCGCGTTGGAACGCGTCCCTCAGCGGCTAAAGCCGTGTTAGTTGTCTGCGACTTACGGCACGACTAAAGTCGTGCCCTGACGAAAAACACTGAGACATGTGGGCAAGCCGGCGCTACCAAAGCGTGCGGCCACATTAGAGCGATAGGCTACAGCCGGTTAATTACTTCTGGTTTTTCGGATTTGCTTTTCTTGCGGAAGACGATGGCCCGGTGCCTTGTTCAAGCGAGCCGCTGAAGTAACTGCCCGGATCCACTTCAATCCAAAACAACTGGTCGCCACTTGCCTCGTACGCGACGACGTTCAGCGTAATATCGCTCGCGAAGCCGCTATTCGACAGGGTGAACGGATTCAGCGTGTAGCGTCCGGGATTTATCAGGTCGGGCATAGCAGCTGCGGTGAACGCTACATTTATGTAACTCGCTTTATTGCCGGTGAGCGCGCCAAAAGGATCGCTGAGATCGCCTTGTCCCAGGAAAGCGCCGCCCGGCTCTGTGACCAAACCGGTGCCGACGAAATCGAATTCGAAGAAGCCGTCGTGATTTGTTACGCCCTGGCCTCCGAAAGTGTAAAAGCCGGCGAAGTCACTTGAAGATATTATGGGGGTTTGCGGGACCAGCGAGCCGGTGCCGACCAGATTCGCGTCCATCTCAGCGATCAGAGCGCCTCCGCCATCTGTGGCAGGACCATTGGGATCAAGAATGTTGAGAGTTGGATCGACTGCGTATATACCGAACTTGGCGATGTCGCCGAATCCGGGGTCGAAAGTCATGGAGCCGTAGCCGTTGTTAGCGAGAGTGTACGCACCGCTGATGGGATGGGCCGACAACTGCGTACCTGCGCCCAACAATTCATTCAAATCTGCGACACCGCCGAAAGTTCCAGGGCCGGGAACAAACTCGCCGACCGCGGCGTAACTGTCGAAAACGTTCTGCACATAGAACACGGAATTCCCGATGGAGCCGAGCGAGAAGGCCGGGACAGCGCCTTGACCGTAGGCCGAACCGACTGCCGTGTCGTGCGAGAGGGAATCCACATCGATAATTCGAATCACTTGGGGGCCCACTACGTAATAGTTGAGGGTAGCCGAGAGGCCAGTGGGGCTGTTGAATGTGCCGCGGCCGAAAGAATCTGGTGTGGACAATGAAGCGGACAAAGGATTGTTTTGAGAAACCGTTCCTGGCAAATTGCTGCCCAAGACGCTGCCAAAGTTGGTGTCCAAGATTCCGGCGAGCGTCCCGTCCGTTACGGTAAAAATTCCACCAAACGCGGCGGGGAGAAATCCTTGCTCGGTCTCGCCTACGCCCGAGAAGACAAATGAAAATGAGCCAGAAGGCGTGGATGTGGAGGTCTGGAGGTCCAGGCTTCCGCTGGACGTGGCGGTCCCGTCGAATTGAGTAACCAGCGCATGTTTGGGATTTGGGAAAGAGACAGCAAAAGTTTCAGTGCCGGCGTTGCCGAGATGCGAATTGTTGGTCATAACGGTCAGCGTACCGACGCCGTTTGCTGCTAATGATAGTGAGCCGCCGGAGATCGAATCGCCTCCCGGCTGAGGCGAGGTGATGGCGACGCCATCGTTGTAATCCTGCTCGCCGCTCACTACCGCAAAAGAACCGTCCACAGAAGCAACTTGTGCAATGGCGACCACTCCTGCTATGGAGTAAACGGGGAAGTTCGGCGAAACATTTTCTTCGCCACTCGCATAAAACACGAAATTCTGAGTAAGTACGCCCGTGATTGCGACGGTGACAGAATCGCTGCGGGATGGATCGGCAACCGAGGTGGCAATAATTGTGACCGAGCCGCCGGAAGGTGCAGCCGGAGGGGCGGTGTACGCGCTGGGCAGGCCGTTCCCCGTTTGCGTGGGGTTAAAGGTTCCGCACGATCCGGCAGGCATGCAGCTCCAATTTACTCCGCCAGCGGTGGAGTCGTGAGTGACTGTGGCGATGACGATGTTTGTAGTGCCTGCGGCCAAAGTTGTGGGGGCGGCGGTAATAGCGACTCTGAGTCCAGAGCCGGAGCCGCACCCGGCGATGCCCAAGGCACAGGATGTGACGACAAAAGTCCAGAGGGTGAACCTATTCATCATGAATCTTCCCGGCCTTTGTTTCGGAGATCGACTGCCATCTGGTAGATGTTTTTCTTGAGATCGAAGTAACAAAGGCAGGCTGCGCATAGGTACACGCGTCTCTCCGACGACTTTGCCTTCGCAATGGCCAAGAAGGACTCGCGCGTAGATTGAACGACCCGGGCGGAATATAGCACGAACAGCAGGACGCGCTGCCCGGGCAAGTGAACGCAATGTTTCTAATCTTCTAACGGGTGGTTATGGACGATCCTCGGATTTTAGCTGGGCGGCTTGCGGGGACGCGTTCGCGACAAGGTGAAATTGAACCTGGACGGTGTTGCCAACTTTATTGAACGGCACGTTGTGGGTCATTCCGAAATCGCGGCGGTTGAAGGAAAAATCTCCATCGATCGCCTGATGACCCTTTTCCTGGGGGTGTACGACTATAGCAACGGACACAAGCTGGGTGATCCCGCGCATGGTGAGATTTGCGTCCATCAGGAATTTGGAAGGATCGGGGCCGCCGTCAGGAGTGATGGATTTTGACACGAAATGAATCTGGGGGAATTCCTTCACGTCGAAAAAGTTCTTGCCCTTCACTTCTTTGTCCCTTATTCCGTTTCCGGTGGCGACACTGTCTGATTCGATTTGCATATCGAGGGAAGCATCGTCAAATTTATCCGTGGGCATTTTAAAATCGACGTCCCAGGAGTGAAATACGCCGATGACCTTGGCGAAAGTGGCGGTGGCGTGGAACTCAACTTTGCTGTCTGCCTTCACCACGGCGCGGGACAGTTCCTGCGATGACTGAGCGTGCAAGAAGGCAGCCGCGAAAAACAGAAGGATGCACAATGCTAGCATTCGCATCAAGAGGTTTCCTCGAAACAGAAACTTCACGTCGAACTTCGCCGCTGGCCCCAGGAAGTGCTTGCGGGTGGGAGGTCGGTCAAGATCCCAACAATCGATTGTGGCACAACTGGAACGGCCAGTCGTGCCACAATTTGTTTTGCTGGGCTAATGCTTTTGGTTCTTTTGTTGCGCCTTCTTCAAGTCTGCAACCGGCAGGGTGTTCGATTGGACAGAGCCGCCGAATTCCATGCCGTCGTCTGTTTCAACCCAGAACGCTTGTCCCGCGTTCGCCTGGTAGAGGGTAACGGTGAGGTCAACCGTGGCGAAGTCAGGCGGATTGTTGCTGGCGGCAACTGAAAGGGTGGCGACGGAGCGTCCAGTGTTGCGCTCCGTAAAGGTTCCGTTGAAGGTAGCGTTGGCGGATTCCACGGCACCGCCGGTGAGCGCGCCAAATGGATCGCTAAGAACCCCGGTCCCGGCAAACACGCCCGACGACAAGGTTCCTTCGCCGACAAAATCAAACTCGTCGTTGCCGACACCATCGGTGTCAGTGTAGCCCTGCGCACCGAAAGCGTAAGGGCCCGAGAGATGGCCTAAAGTGGTGTCGGACTGAGGAATCAGAGCTCCGGTGCCAACGAGGCTCGAGTCCATTTCGGCGATGAGAGCGCCGCCTTCTCCTGCTGCGTTCGTTGTGTTATTGGGGTCGAGGATGTTGAGGGTGGGGTCCACCATATAGACGCCCAACATGGAGATCGAGCCGAGTGGGTCCGTGAACGAGAAAGATCCATAGCCGTTCATGGCCATGGTGTAAGTGCCGTCGATGGCTTCGGCGCGTACCGGAGAGTTTCCGTTCAACACAGACTCATTCTCATCGCCGATGCCGCTGAAATTAACACCGTCGGTTGTAAAGTCGCCGGCAGCCGAGTATAGGCTCGGGCCACCGCCGACGAAAAACGCGGAACGGCCGATTGACTCGCCGTCAAAATTCCCAGCGGCGGCGCCCTGACCGTAGGCCGAGCCCACGGCTGTGTCGGTGCTGTCCACGTCGATAATCCGCAAGGCTTCAGGACCAACTACGTAGAAGTTAATTGCGGTGGCGATGCCCGTGCTTCCGGTGATCGAGCCGCGGCCTAAAGAATCAGTCACGCCTAGCGCCGCTCCAGTAGGAATAGGCGTGTCCGGCGTAACCATTCCGCCGTCGTTGACATCAATGGTTCCGCTCAGGTTGCCGGAAGCATCCAGGGTGAACACGCCGCCGTCGACAACTGGAAAGCCACTCGAATCGACTCCCGACGCAACAAACGAAAACGACGAGCTCACTGGGGCAGTTGTGGATGTTTGCAAGTCAAAGCTTCCGCTTGACGTTGCACTGCCATCGAACTGAGTAATCAGCGCGTGGTTAGTGTTCGCGTAGGCTAGCGCAAAGGTCTCCGTACCGGAAACTCCCACGTTCGGATTGTTAGTGATGAGCGTCAGGATTGCCTGTCCGTTGGGAGCGATGGTCAACGATCCTCCGGAGATGAAGTCACCGACTGGCTGCGGAGAGGTGATTGCAAAACCATCGTTGTAATCCTGTTCGCCGCCGAGAATGGTGTTGTTGCCATCCGTGGAAATCGCCACTACACCGGCGACGGAGTAGAAAACTTCGCTGTCGGCATTATTTTCCTCTCCTGTCGCATAGAAGACGAAATTGTTGGAAGCTACGCTGGATGCGGTTATAGCGATGGTGGCGCTAGCAGTGACGTTTGGGTTGGCTACCGAGGTCGCCATGATTGTGATTTGCCCGCCGGCCGGGATGGCTGGTGGCGCGGTAAATACGCTGGTACTTCCGCTAGGGGTTGAGTCAGGATCAAAATTCACTGTGAGCGCGCCGCAGGCGGTAACCGGAACACACGTCCAACGCACGCCACTGGCGGTAGGATCATGGCTGACGGTAGCGGCGACGTTGCCGCTCGCACCGACGGCCAAACTTGTCGGAGCGGTCGTAATCGCGACTCCAATTGTTTGGCCTCCGCCGCAGGCCGCTAAGCCCAACGCACAAACCGCGACAACAAGGATGCCGAGAGACGAGCGCTTCATAGGCGGCCTCCCTCGACATCGGATGATGAACCAGCTTTGCGTGGAACTCGAGCGATGGCGAAGCCGTGCGCGTTACGGATCTGGCAGGTGCGGCCATTCGCCAGCACAAGACGGGTGATGAGAACCTGTTTTCCTCTCACTGTTTTCATCTCGCCGGTCACCTGAATTCGCGCTCCGGGTGTAACAGACAGAGCGTCCTTGCCTCTCATGGCAAAGGACCCCAGGCTCGCGTCCACTGTCCCCGAACTAGTTTCTAAAATGAGATGCGAACCAGCGAGCATGTTCATGTCGCGCGTGGGAGATTTCACGACACTGCTCACCGTGGCTGTGAAGGTTACTTCCTTGGCGAGGTCGTACCAGGGGTGCACAGCGGTTCTAGATGCTTCGCTTGTCTGGGCTTGAAGCGGCAATGCGAAGAGACACAAGGCAAGAAGCCCAAAGAGTCCAAAAGCTGCGAACCTCCGCATCATAGTGCCCTCCACAGGATAGTGTTGGTGCTGAATGGAACGTCATGGGCGCAAACCAAGACTCCACTCGCCATCCATACGCAAGAATTCAACAAGTGCTTACAAGCCAAAACTAGGGCCGGAATATAACACGAACAGCGGGAAATATTGCCAGAGAGTAATTGTCGAAAACAGGCACGAATCCCGACAAGCCCCGACAGGCCGAAGAGCAAAGCCGAATTTCTTGAAGACGTTGCACTGGAGAAAAACGGTGACCGTAAGCGGGCGGACGGGGACTATGCCAACAACGGCGCTGAAGTACAGATTTCCGACTATCGCATTCAATAAGAGGGTGGCACGCCAGGCCGCGCTAGGGCCGGGTTACTTGCGGTAGATGACGCCGTTTTTCATCACGAAGGAAACTTTTTGAAGGACGGAAATATCCTGGAGGGGGTCGCCGGGAACGGCGATGATATCTGCGTCATAACCGGGCTTCAGCGCGCCGATCTGATTTTGCCAGCCTAGCAACTTTGCGCCGTTCAGCGTGCCA
>Ga0209006_10003263_pt1 | contig 14769 bp, 12 predicted proteins | sample JacPin_JW_Ref_O2_FD_188567 | JGI IMG/M metagenome (GOLD analysis project Ga0209006, IMG submission 188567) | Forest soil microbial communities from Algoma, Ontario, Canada - Jack Pine, Ontario site 1_JW_Ref_O2 (SPAdes) (version 2) | ecosystem: Environmental > Terrestrial > Soil > Boreal... | reverse complement strand
GCATGTACCCCCGCCACTACAGCCCGCGAACGCCATTGAATTTGGTAATAAACGGAAATGTGCTCGCTCAGGGCAAAGGAATCTATCTGCAATACCAGAATCCGCCGAGCCGGGCGGACATCAAGATCCACCAGATGCCGAAGTCACCATCTGGATACGCCGCCGCAATCTACGAAGTTCTCCATCAAGCCGACGCGGAAAATTACGATTGGATAGGCTTAGATACTCCGCCGTCCACTCCCGAGTGGGAAGCTATCCAAGATCGCCTGCAACGAGCCGCTGCCAACGAGCGATAAAACCCAACGTGTGCGATGGGATTACAGAAGTCCGTAAACCACCAGGCTGTCGTTCGTCCCCACGTAAACCTTGCCGTTCGCGACAATCTCATTTGCAAAATGCGGCAAAGTTGGAAGCACATCGCGATTGCTGGGCGCCTGGCTAGTCATATAAAGACGTACCAGCGTGGTCGCGTCAAATGCGGCCAAAGTATTGCCGGTCAGCTGCCATAAGATCCCTGCCGTTGTACCATTCGCGGAAATCACGGGCGAGTGCCCGGAATCCACTTTTTTGGACTGCGCAAACGGCGCCTTTGCCAGCAGCCCGTTTGTCAGGCTGACCGCCTTGATCGGCTCTCCGGTACCGGACGTATAGATTGCATCGTTCCAATAAGCGAGCGCCCCGCCTTGCGGAGCGAATTTATTCAGCTCCTGGATAATCTGCTTGTCTTTTGTCGTACAGGTTGCGCAGAAGTGACCCATGTTGTCGCGGTTCAAAAGATAAACCGTGCCTTCTTTTCCTACCACTGCTACCTCGTGCGGATAGTTACCCGCCTGATCGGGCAGCACCATGACCGGTTCGCTCATGTCGAGATCGTGCTGGTCCAGATAAAGCTCATTGTAGGGAGTGAACCAATCTGCCAGTTGCAGCTCGTTGTTCACCAGCGACAGCTTGATCACCGACTGTCCGAATTCTGTGCCGGCAGCAAAATCTCCGTCTGCAGTCGCTCCATAAATCCCACCATCGCTATCGGCAGAGAGTCCGCCTCCGCGCATCCAGATGGCGGCTGCGGAATCTGACGGTTCGTCGTCAAACGCGCCTTCCGCTTGCAGCGTTGAGGAGTTGTAAGCCAATACCCATCCCTCTTCCTTGCCGTTACGGCAGCCATTGGAGCCGAAGGCAATATAAAGATTCCCGTCTGCCAGCAGCAACGCGGGACGATTTACTTCCATCGCATCCGTGAAAACGTTGGTTACAGTCCCGACCTTATCGCTTCCTGAGATCACGACGGGACTGTCCGTTCTCTCCTTGCCCGTCGTCACATCCAGCGCGTGCAGGCGATGAACATACGTCGCCTTCTCATAGGTCTTCGCAACCACGTACAGCGTCCCCGCCACGGGATCAATCACCGGAGTCGAAAGCACTCCTACTTCCTTCCAGCCCGTCACTCCCCCGCATTTCTGCAGGTCGACGGGAACCGGAGTAGCACCTTTGGGCAACAGGCTGACTTGCCACAACGGCTTCGCGTTCTTTCCTGTCGCGTTGTCCGCGTCGAACGCATAAACGCTGTCATTCATCGTCGCCGCGTACACAACGTTGTGAACGCCTTTTCCAGGAATCGTGATCTCCGGTAGATAAAGGGTCTGCCCTATCAACTGGCCATCCACTGGCTGGCTGAAAAGTTTTCCGAACTCTTTGGAGTTAACGTTCTGCGGAGTCAGAATTGTTTCGTTAGTGTTCGCGCCGGAACGGGAGTTGTCATAGTGCCAGGTGGTTACAGGAACCTGAGCATGGCCGGTGGTCACTCCGGCGAAGCAGAACCCAACGAACACAACCCACACAATGATCGCGCAAAAGCGCGAAGATGCAGCAAACATTAAATCCCCCAAGTATTGTTTTTTTGAAGACAGCGGTCTCCGCGAGCGACTGCAGCGTGCGACAGGAAAAATGCAGCTGCAACAGAGATTTTCCCGATCAACGGGCTAGCTTACTGACGGGTGCGAGACCGGTCAAAATGGTTTGTGCCTTGTCGAAAAATACCACTGCAATAAATTTTATAGCTAAATTTTTATAAACGCGAGTGTCACGGAAGGAAACTGTTTTATTAATTTCGCGCCAGGCCCGGCACCCGCACTCGAATCGTGTTAGGAATCGCGCGCAGCTTGGCCAGCAATTCCGCATCGCAATTCTGATTGATATCGTAGATCGCATATCCAATCTGTCCGCGGGTATCCAGCACCTGCCTCTCGATATTTATCCCACGGTCGGCCAGGATGTCGTTGATCGCGCGCAATATTCCCGGAACATTGTGGTGAATATGCATCAGCCGATGCGCCCCAGAATCATAGTCAAGGTGGCATTGCGGCAAATTGACGCTAAGCAAAGAATTCCCGCTGGCGAAATAATCGATCATCCGCGCCGAAACGAACTGCCCAATATTCTGTTGTGCTTCCTCCGTGCTGCCTCCAACATGCGGAGTCAAAATCACGTTCGCTAACCCGCGCAGTGGACTTGCAAACACGCCGCCCGTCTCCGGCTCCGAAGGAAACACATCCACCGCTGCTCCCGACAATCGCCCGCTCTTCAAATGCCGCGACAGTGCCTCATGATCGACGACGAAACCGCGGCTCAAGTTAATCAGACAGGCGCCGTCTTTCATCGCAGCGAACTCGTCTTCACCAAACAGATCCTGATTCTGCATCTTGCCGTCGACATGCAAAGTGATCACATCCGCGGTCTGCAACAATTCACGAAAACTTACCGGACGCGCGTTTCCCCGAGCCAACACATGCGACACGTCATAAAACACCACACGCATCCCTAAAGCTTCTGCCAGATCTGAAACCTGCGATCCGATTTTGCCGTAGCCCACAATTCCGAGCGTCAGGCCGCGCACCTCATGCGATCCAGCCGATGACTTGTTCCAGACTCCGCCATGCAGTTGCGTGCTGGCCTCAAAAGTCCGGCGCATCAGCAGGATGATTTCCCCCATCGCCAGCTCAGCCACCGACCGGCTGTTCGAATGCGGATCGTTAAATACGGCAATCCCCCGTTCGCTCGAAGCCGTGCGATCGATTTTGTCAACGCCAATGCAAAATGCCCCCACTGAAACCAGCTCCGGAGCAGCATCTAAAACCGCAGCAGTAATGCGAGTCTTCGAGCGCGCGCCCAGAATCGACGTCCCTCGCACTTTCTCGATCAGCTCGCGTTCTTCCAGCGCTCCCTTGAGCGATTCCACCACGAACCCAGCCTCTTCAAACTGAGAAGCCGCCACCCCGCTGATGTTTTCCAGCAATAAAACCTTCAAAGACCCTCCCGAAACCCGATAGCGAAATGATTAAAGAGAATTATAAGGGTCGAATACCACCTCCCAAACATTTGCCCCACTGTGAAAAGCGGCCATTCAGGGCCGCGCAAGCTTCAAAACCACAGATCCCCCTTTAGTGGCTGAACATTGCTGGCGCCCGCAAAGTGTTACAAATATTAAGGGGCACGGAGACAACCCAGTCTGCCCCGCCTGAATCTTTCCTCCGCACCTCGTCATCTTTAAAGGCTTTGGAGGATAAGAAATGGCACAAGTTCTAGAGGAGAAAAAAATGGCGCACGAACTACCCCCCCTGCCGTACGACTACACGGCGCTGGAACCCACCATCGATGAAAAGACGATGCACCTGCACCACGACATGCATCATGCCGCCTACGTGAAGAATCTGAACGCGGCCCTCGACAAACATCCCGACCTGTACAAAAAGACGGCGGAAGATCTCATCCGCGACCTGAACGCGATTCCCGAAGATATCCGAGGGCCTGTCCGCAACAACGCCGGAGGCCATGTCAACCACACCATGTTCTGGCAGATTATGAAGCCGAAAGGTGGAGGCGATCCTACCGGCCCCATCGCAGAAGCGATCAAGAAAACCTTCGGTGACTTCAAAACCTTTCAGGAAAAATTCAACGCCGCCGGAGTAGGTCAATTCGGCAGTGGATGGGTCTGGCTCGCCGGAGACGCGAAAGGCGAAGTGAAGATAATCAGCACTCCCAATCAGGACAATCCCATCTCGCAAGGCCTGAATCCCATCTTTGGCAACGATGTCTGGGAGCACGCCTACTATCTCAAGTACAACAATCGCCGTCCCGAATACTTGCAAGCCTGGTGGAACGTCGTCAACTGGGACGAAATCAACAAGCGCTACCGAGCATCATTGAAGAACAAGGAAGAACTAGCCTCGTGTGACGAGACTCTATCTTTAGCGACCCGAGGGGCGGACTCAAAAGTCGGCCCCTCATTTCATGAAGTCCCAAATTCTTTATTGCCCCAAAGCCCGCGGCAGGTTCCAATGCCTCCAGATGCTGACCACGCGCAGAATAAAACAAGCGGTCGCTCCGAAAGCGGCCGCCGCGTTCGAGGGAGCGCGTAGCTTCTTGGCCGCAATCATCAGGGCCGAACCAAGTAGTGCTGCCGTCGCATAGACTTCGAATCGCAATACCCCGGGAATCTGGTTTAACAGAACATCGCGAATCGTCCCACCGCCGACGCCCGTAATCGTACCGAGCATGATGGCAACCATCGGATTCATCTTGTGCAGCAATGCTTTAGTCGTCCCGGCAATCGCGAACAACGCCAACCCCGCCGCGTCCAGCACCTGAATAACCGGAATGGGAATGGCTCTCACATAGCGATGCAGAAAGAACACGAGTATCGCCGCCACAAAGGCAATCGTCGGATACCGCCAATCCCGCAGCGACGCAGGCGGAAGCGCTCCTAGCAGAATGTCGCGGATAATCCCGCCACCCAGTGCCGTGCAGAAGGCCAGAACCAGAATCCCGATCAGGTCGAGGTTGCCATTAACCGCAGCCATGGCTCCCTCTACCGCAAAAATCATAGTCCCGGCAATATCGGCCGCAAACAGCAATCGGTCAGGGCCAGAAGAATGAAATAACCGGGATGACGTTCTCACGCGAATTTCTCCTGTTTGTTCAAAACAGACGGCTGTTGGAGCCACGCACAATTTTTCATTTCTCAAAAAACTCCCTGATCTGCGGCCAATACTTCCGCACAATCAAATCCGTACTAAGATGTCCGCCGCGCCGTAACAACTTAAGCTTCATTCCAGTGCTGCGGGCAAAGTTCAACACCGAACGATAAGGGACATAAGGATCATCCTGCGCATGAAACATCATCACTTTCGAAGCTGTAATCTCCCTTGCATGGTAAGCCGGGTTATAAAAGCGTCCATTACTCAACTTCTTCCAGTTGCGCTCCGACAATCGATATCCATTCCCAAACGCAGCTCGAATAAAAGCCGCGTAACTGGGATTCGAAGTCTCTTTCTTTTGCTCGCCGGCAAGAATCGCCCAATCCACCACCGGACAATTCGCAATCACTTTCTTGACCCGCGGATCGAGAGAAGAAAGAATCGCCGCCGTCCCGCCAAAACTCCCACCCATCACGAACACTTCATCGAGCGAAACACAAAAGCGTTGCCCAAACGCGACCTCCCTGAATTCGCGCGACAATCCACCGATCACATCCAGAATATCCAGTTCCGGTGACCGCTCCAGAAACTCGCCGCCACTCTCCCAAGCCCCGCGGTATCGCGGATAAAACACCCAATAGCCTTTAGCGGAAAGAAATTCTGCGAGCGGCTGTTTACGAGGTATCGAAGGCATCCCATCGCAAAGAATGACGGCCCGCCGAATTTTCGCAGCCCGACTTGGCGGCAAGAATTCGGCCACAATATCGCGCGCAAATCGTGTGCGAAACATTCTCTCCTCTTGCCGAATAACTACCTAATAACTAGTTGCCCACCCGGTACTCGCTCTTAACCAGGCCGCTCGCATACTGTTGCGTGGCGACATGATGTAGGCGCAGATCGCGCGGCAGCGAGCCAAATAGAGGAATACCATCCCCAATCAGCACCGGCACGCGAGTAACGACCAGTCGTCGTATCAGTCCGGCCCTCAGAAATCCTTGAATCGTAATTCCTCCATCGACATAAAGATGCTGAACCCCGCGCGCCTCAAGCCGCGCCGCGATCTCAGCGGGAGTTCCGCTCATCTGCTCCACCACCCCGCCGCGCACCGATGACAAATCAAGCGTCCGGCTACTCAAGACCGTGACGCGCTTTGTTCCGTAAGGCCACTCTGCGAATGCAAGCACCGTCTCGAATGTCTTGCGCCCGATCACCAGTGCATCAACGCCAGCCATAAATTCCGCGTACCCGTGGGGTTCGCCGCCATCTGGAGGAAGAAAATCTAACTCCCCATTTCGCCGCGCAATAAATCCATCAACGCTGGTTCCAACAAAAACCGACACCATCATGGTGAAGTCCTCACCCGCTAGTACACGCCTAAATCTCGAGCCGAAATCCAATCTCCCTTATACTCGCGATCGATCTGTTCGATCAGATCCGCCTCCGGTAATTTCTCCAGCCCCTGGTGGTAAACCACCAGCAACTTCGGGTGCGCCCGCCGCGCAATCTCTCCCAGTTCCGCCGGAGAAGTGTGAAACGTGGCGAAATATTCTTTCCAATGCGGATCCCTGATCTCATCACCACGTGGGTTATACACCTCGTGCAACAACACATCGCAACCCGAGCACGCCTTCGCCACTTCGTCCGTCGGAGCCGTGTCCCCGGAAAACACGATCTTCCGATCGTGAGTTTGGAACGTATATCCATAAGCTTGTTTCCATATCCCGTGCTTCACCGGAAACGCAGTAACAATCACGTTCGAGTCACGATAAACCACCCCCGGATGAATCTCGTGCACATTGACCTTGTATCCCGTCGAGTTAGCTTGTTCTAGTCCGCGCCGGCGAATCGTCACATCGTCCCTCCACGCTTTTTCGATGTGCGAGGTCATATTTCTTAAACCATGGGGGCCGTAAGCCTCCAAAGCCTCTGCGCGCCCCAATACCCAGGGAGAAAAAATTAAATCTGGATAACCCAGAGTGTGGTCCGAATGCAGATGAGTAATGAAAACAATCTTCAGCTCTTTCGCCTTAAGCGCCGCAATTCCGTTCTTCTCGGCCGCTGCCGCCCGGCGCACTACGCCCGGACCGCAATCGACCAGATAGGCTCGATCATTCACCACTACAGCCACCGCCGGTCCCCATCGTTCCGGATCGGCGCTCGGATTGCCCGTGCCCAAAACCACCACTCGAGTACCCGACGCAGGCGGATCGGTCGCCGCAATCGGAGCAACAAGTGACGAAGCCCCAAGCCCTGTGGAGAAAGTCACAACCGCCGCCATTACCGCGATAACAATCCTCATAACGCTCCCAGAAACCGTACTTTTAATATCGCCAGACGCCCCCATCTTGCGAATATATCTCCTCCTTGACACCCTCTCCTCCAACTAACTAAACTCCTCTACCACTGGGCCATTTGGGCCCGCAGGCCACTCCTATCCCAGCGCCCATATTCGGAGGTTTCTAAGTGACACTTTCCCCGTCGTCGAAATTTGCCGCCACGCTTGTCTCATCCTTAGTAGTCTTGCTTTCCAGCCTAGCCGCCGCTCAGTTCAAGATTGGATCCGAGAATACCGCCTTCGCCGATCCGCCCGTGGCGCGCCCACGCGGCACACCTTGCAAAGTAGAACTCTACAAGGGATTCACCTTCAACGATTTCAATCCGCGCAGCTTTACCTACACTCCGCTCGCCGCTTGCCCCGGCCCATGGGCCAAAGTGATTCTCGAAGCTGACTTCTCCGTTACTAAGGGAATTCAATTCGACCGTACCGCGAATATTTGGATCGGTCCCGTTAACGTCTACTTCGGCACCACATCCGAACCCGATCCCGACAACGGTCGCCGCTGGCACGTCGAGCGCGATCTTACAGACTACAGTTCCATCTTCACCACCGCCCAACAAGGCACCGTAGATCTCGGTAACGAAGTCAATCAAACCTATACCGGGGTTTATCACGGAGCAGCGACTCTCTTACTCTATCCCGTGGCTCAGGGCCAGACCGCTCCAGAAACCGCCGATCAAGTCATTGCATTTTCTGGAGGCGCGACCGGAGGCACCGTCGGCCTCAACAGCGGCACCGACCTGCTCGCGGAGACGGTGACCTTACCGCAGAACATCCGAAGCGTATTCTTCGACGTCTTCGCCCAAAGCCAGAACGACGACGAATTCTGGTACACCTGCGTTCCCAATGACGTTGCCAATGAACTCGAAAGCTGCCCCGGCACCGCCTTCCGTGAATCCGAAGTGACCATCGACGGAACCCCGGCTGGCGTAGCTCCGATTTACCCGTGGGTCTACACTGGTGGCATCGATCCCTTCCTGTGGATTCCTATCCCCGGCGTCCAGACCCTGAATTTCAAGCCCTATCGAGTCAACCTCACACCCTTCGCGTCGTTGCTCGATGATGGCCAGCCTCATACGATTGCTGTGAGCGTATTCAACGCCAACGATTATTTCTCCGCCACGGCTTCGCTCCTGCTCTATCTCGATCACAACGCCACCCAGCTCAGTGGAGGCATCACCCAAAACACCCTCACCGTGCCCAATCCAACTATCAAGGAAAGTATTCACGTCGGGAAGACTGGCAATGTCACTGGTTCCGTCACTACCAGGTCTGGACACAACTTCCAGATCACCGGATACATCAACACCCCGTCCGGTCCGGTAACCACCACCGTAGCCCAGAACATTAACTTCTCGAGTATCGAGTCGTTCAAGATCAACAACACCGAGTATGTGCAGAACATTGTCCAGAACACCACCGTCAAATCAGTGGTCACCACCAATGGTCCCGGCGGCAAGAACATTAACAAGGTCAATCACAACTGGCCTTTCGATATGAACATCACCGTGGTCGCTAATCCCGACGGTTCTGAAGCTCAAACCACCACCAGCAACCAGTACTTTCAGACCGACCAGCAGGCGACGCACAATAAACTGGCTACGACTTTCAGTCTGCTCCAGAATCGTGTGACCACAACCGACACACTCAACTTCAATTCAGGCGGTGGTTTTACAGGAAACTCCGGCCAGGCCAGCGCGCAAAAGTACTTCCAGTCCAATTCCACTGGATACTGCTTCAGCCGCGCCCTAACCGCCGAAGCTAATGCTCTGACCAGCGTCACCGACGGAGTGGGTTGTAGCGGAGGTAAGAACTAAGACAAAAATTGAAGAAAAGTGTTGGGAATTATTACCTGGGTGCCCCACGTCTCGAGTTTGAGACGTGGGATCCACCGCCCAGAGTTTCAACAGAATTCCCGCACAATTGAGGAGCGGCGAACTCTCTACGGCTTATTGGAATTTCGGTTAGCAACCTTGGGCGTGAGCTTCTTCACCACAAATTCCTGGAACAAATTTCCGATGGCGGTCGATCCAATCCCGATCGCCCCATTTTCAACCGTCAATCCCGCGCCATCCCGGTCCTGCGACGGGTAATACAGATTCGAGATGCCACCCGCAGCCAGGCTTCCCAGAATGTTCGAGTAATTCACCTGCCAACGTCCGTTATCGCCTTTGCAGATCACTGCATTCGCAATCGCATACATAAATCGTGCAGGAATGCTGCCCGTTCCTTTGTAGAAGTATCTGGGATCCTGTTTCAGAAGCGATGGCAAAATTGCGCTGCCGATGAACGTGCCCGCAACCGTATCGGCGTATCCGGCCCCAAAGCGTTTGGCATAACCCTCCGCGCCTTGTCCGTAACCGGAAAAGTGATTTTGCGCCTGCTCCACGCCCGCAGCTCCCGCCACCACTACAAAAGTGAAAGGGTCCACCACTGTCCTCAGCGCCAGCTTGAACTTTTGTTTCGAGTCGAGAGGGACTGCGTCCGGCACATAGCTCACATAAAAATTCGGAATCGCCCCCAGTACACGTTGTTTCTCTTCAACCTTTATCTCGGCATCCGCGACTTCCACCATTTCGCTGTGCGTCAGCGCGACTTTTACTTCCGTCATCGCCTCCGCGACGTCCAACCCGATCGGCGGAACGGTATCGTCCTCGCCTGGGTGCAACACTCCAGTCGAGGTTTGCATAGCAAAGCCTGGAGATGTCACGGTAAGCTCGAATGGGCCCGGAGCGACATTAGTAAAAGCGAATTGCCCATCAGTTCCCGATAAAACGTCTTGGCCGGATTCCTCTTTGGCCGGGTGTTTGGCACGACGGTCTGTAGTTTGATCGTTCGGCGTCGGTTCGCGGCGCTCAAGTCGCACTCGGGCTCCGATCACCACGGCTCCACTCTGGTCGATGACCCGGCCGCTGATTCTCCCCACCAACCGTGGATCGCTTCCCTCCGCCCTGTCAGCGGTCGTTCCAGAGCCAGGCGAAACTTGCTGCTCGGTCCCGGGCCCGCTGCGAGAGTTTTGGCCAAGGCCCAAACAAACGCAAGTCAGGACAACCGCGAGAGGAATCAGGCAAGATCTTGGTTGGAGCATAAGCGTGTTACCAGGTATCGTCTCAACGATGCTACAACGCCTTCAAACAATTTCCGTGAAGGGATTTCGCAGCTACCTCAGATGGCTGCATTACAAACAATTACTTTTCTTTGGCTTGCCGTCCGCATTTTTTATTGGATGCGCTCTTCGCCTCTAATGTCAGACGCGGAGATGCAATCATCAGTCCCGAAATGCGTATTTCGGAAAATCCCACAACCGTCGGCCCTCCGCTTATCGTCGCCGATGCCGAGACCGTCAGCAACCAAAGCGACACCACAGACATGACCGCCGTAATGATCACCGAATCATCCACAACGCTTTCGAGTCGGATGGCCACTGCCTCCCATTTCACAATTGCTGCCCGCCAATTGTTCCAATCCTGTGAATGCTTTGTGCAAAATCGGATGATTCAATCCCAAACTTCCAAACGCCGTTTTCCGTCGTTCCCTCAAACCCCGCCGCTCGCGCGTCGAGCAACGCGATGCTCGCGTCAAACTTGACGCCGATTCATCGCTTCCAATTTGGGAAATGATTTCTGCAATTGCACCATTCTTATGGAATTGACCCGTCCGGCCTCTACGCGTACATTCGCTCCACTGAAACAAGAAAATTCTGCTGAGCCGCGACCCTGCTCGGTAAAAATCAAAGGTTGAGTTAGACCTCACCAGCCCCCTTTGGGTGAAAGAAGAAACTATGGATTTAGAGAATCGATATGTAGGAAATCAGTATGTCGACGACCATCATTCAGGTGATGGACCCGAAGATCGATGGACCGTCTACCGCACACGTTTTCTGGTCCGAGCCCAGCAACTCACCGAACCTTTAGTTTTCACCGACCCCCTGGGCCGAGAGCAATCCGGACTTCCGGGCGACTACTTGGTGGAAACCTCCGCCGGCGTTAAACGAATCACTGCCCAAGCTCTCTTCGAAGACATCTACGTACCGCTAGGCGTTCCTCTAGCGACGGCTGGCAATGAAGTGCCAGAGGTCTCCGGGCGACCTGTATCTCGAAGTGCCCCGGAATCTCGAGTCCGAGCTACCGCGTGATAAGCCACGCTGCAAACCTCTTCAGTTTCGGATTTTCAATGACTCCTAGATGCCTCACGGGAGGGTCGTGAAACCACCGAACTTTAAAACTTGCTTCTCCAGATACCCTTACCACTTTTGGGCCACAACGTATGGTGTTTCTCTCTTGACAGGCACCATATACGGGAGTACGTTAAGCATCCCAGAACACTTATTTAGACCTCCTAATTAGGGGGCGAGGACCATAAAACTAGGGGGCGAGACTCAAAGTTGACGTGACTTCGCGTCTCCTCCTTACCACGGGCAACCCATCCCTCCATAGTGGATGGGGAAAGTGGATGTAAAACAAAAGAATGCGGTGACTTCCCCCGGTCTGACCCAAGTCAGCGACCCTCGGGGGGATTCAGTTAAGAGAAAGAAAAGATAGGAGAGACCGGGTTTACCAGTCTCCAGCGCCACGAGGAGCCCCGATGGAAGAGTTGATGCGATTAGTTGCTGCCTCACTAGCCCGCAACGGCATACAATGCCCAGCCAGTGACGGATTTAGGGAAACACGGGCGGCCTCGCCCGTCCCAGCCGAGCCAAGCTCCGCAATCTCCGTACCTGTCATCGATCCCACTGCGCTCCCCGAGCACAATTACCGAAAACGCCTGCAGGGTGACCCCGCTCCTTAAGGAGCGGTCTTCGTACCAGGGTGTCGGGCGAGTTCGCTCGATCGATACCGCAAGTCCATTGAAATCAAAGCGATTTTAGGGGCAAGGCTGTGGCATGAGCCGCGGTCGTGAAACTCTTTTTAACCTGACGCCATGAAACCAGACCACCCAACTTTGAGATCGGCCATGAACGACCAACTGCCGTTTGCCATCATCTAATCTAGGAGAAGGAAATGCCCGAAGTGCGCGAACAAATTAAGAGCCAAACTTCCCCCGCCAGCAATAATTCCGTCAAAAAGACGAAGGCCCAGGGTCTGACCTTCCGCCGCCTCTTCACCAAAGCCGGAGTCTCTCCCTATAACGAAATCGAATGGGAACTCCGCAACGCTCAGATCACCGACTCCCAGGGTGGCATGATCTTCGAGCAGAAAGACGTTGAAGTCCCCAAAGACTGGTCCATGACCGCGACCAACATAGTCGCCTCAAAATATCTGCACGGCCGGATCGGCACCGACGAACGTGAAACCGGAGTTCGCCAACTCGTCGCCCGCGTCGCCGAGACCATCCGCGACTGGGGCATGAAAGATGGATACTTCCACACCAGCGAAGACGCCGCTACATTTCACGACGAACTCGTGCACATGCTGCTCCGCCAGCACGTGGCCTTCAATTCGCCCGTCTGGTTCAACGTCGGATGCGATCGCATCGAGCCCAAATCCGAAGCCACCAACTGGCACTGGAATTACACCAGCAATCAAGTCGAGTTCGGCGCCACCGGATACACCCGTCCGCAGTGCTCCGCCTGCTTCATCAACTCGATCAAAGATTCGCTCGACTCCATCCTGACTCTGGCGAAAACCGAAGGCATGCTCTTCAAGTGGGGATCAGGCACCGGCACCAATCTCTCCCCGCTGCGTTCCTCCACCGAGGTTCTCAGCGGCGGAGGCACCGCCAGCGGTCCGCTCAGCTTCATGAAAGGCTTCGACGCCTTCGCCGGCGTCATCAAGTCCGGCGGCAAAACCCGCCGCGCCGCCAAGATGGTCATCCTCAACATCGACCATCCCGACATCGTCGACTTCATCAACTGCAAGAGTAAAGAAGAAGCTAAGGCCCACGCGCTCGTCCTGCAAGGCTATGACGGATCCCATCCCGATTCCGACGCCTACAGCAGCATCTTCTTCCAGAACGCGAATAACTCCGTCCGCGTCACCGACGACTTCATGGTCGCCGTCATGCGCGATACCGATTTCTCCACCAAGTCGATCGTCGACGGCCGCGTAGTGCAAACTTTCAAAGCCAAAGACTTGATGGGAAAAATTTCCGAAGCCACTTGGCAATGCGGCGATCCCGGAATGCAATACGACACCACCGTCAACCGCTGGCACACCAGCAAGAACACTGCCCGCATCAACGCGAGCAATCCCTGCAGCGAGTACATGTTCCTCGATGACTCGGCCTGCAACCTGGCCAGCCTCAACCTGCTGAAGTTCGCGCCCAATGGCACCTTCGACATCGAAGGCTATCGCCATGCCGTCGACATCACCATCACCGCGCAAGAAATTCTGGTTGACAACGCCGGATACCCCACCGAAATCATCGGCAAAAATTCCCATGACTACCGCCCGCTAGGCTTGGGCTATGCCAACCTCGGCGCGCTCCTCATGGCCGCAGGCTTGCCCTATGACTCCGACGCCGGACGCGACTATGCCGCCTGCGTCACCGCCATCATGTGCGGACAGGCCTACTTACAATCCTCGAAGATCGCCGAGTTATGCGAGCCCATAACGCCTATCACCGACACCGTCCAAACACGCCTGGGAGTAACTACCGCCGAAGCGATGCCCGGGGCCGCCTGCCCCGGCTGGTACATCAATCGCGAACCATTCCTCGACGTAATAAGAATGCACCGCGCCAGCGTCAACAACATCAGCAAGAATAGTGTGCCTGCGTCTTTGCTTGAAGCCTCCAAAACCTGCTGGGACGAAGCCCTATCCCACGGCGAAAAATTCGGCTATCGCAACTCCCAGGTCACCGTCCTCGCGCCGACTGGCACCATCGGCTTCATGATGGATTGCGACACCACTGGCATCGAGCCCGACCTCGCGCTGATCAAATATAAGAAGCTGGTCGGCGGCGGCATGATCAAGATCGTCAACAACACCGTCCCCGGAGCTCTCTTCAAACTCGGATACACCCACGAGCAAGCCGACGCCATCGTCAGCTACATCGACGCTACCGGAACCATCGAAGGCGCGCCGCACGTTAAAGACGATCACCTCGCCGTGTTCGACTGTTCTTTCAAGCCGTCGAAGGGCACGCGCTCCATTCACTACATGGGTCACCTCAAGATGATGGCCGCCGCTCAGCCCTTCATCTCCGGAGCCATCTCCAAAACCGTCAACCTGCCCAACAACGCAACCGTCGACGATATCTCCGAAGCCTACATTCAGGCCTGGAAGCTCGGCATCAAGGCAGTAGCCGTCTATCGCGATGGATGCAAGCAGTCGCAACCGCTCTCCGCCGCCGGCTCGAAGACCGCGAACTCCACCAAAGACGACGCTGCCCGCAACGCCGCCGCCGCGTCCCATGTGCATGTCGAAGAAGTAAATCTCGATGCTCCGCCGCGCGCCGTGCGCCACAAGCTGAAAGATGAGCGCGTCTCCGTCACCCACAAATTCAACATTGGAGGCC
>Ga0209006_10003262_pt1 | contig 14769 bp, 7 predicted proteins | sample JacPin_JW_Ref_O2_FD_188567 | JGI IMG/M metagenome (GOLD analysis project Ga0209006, IMG submission 188567) | Forest soil microbial communities from Algoma, Ontario, Canada - Jack Pine, Ontario site 1_JW_Ref_O2 (SPAdes) (version 2) | ecosystem: Environmental > Terrestrial > Soil > Boreal... | reverse complement strand
ATGCGTGGCCGGCAAAGCTTGCCCATACGCCAATCCGTTAATCAGCAGCAAACACAACAGACGCCGCAAACGCATAAATGAAATGTCCTCGTGCAATCTCAAAAAAATCAGGCACGCGTCCAGGCGCGTGCCCGATGTAGAAATGAACTACAACTACTGTTCGAAAGCTCCCATATTGATTTGCCCGTTGGCGTTCACTCGCGGATTGCCATTGAAGTCGACCGTTCCAAAATCTCCCGCACCCAGGGTCGCGTTGCCCGTATTCTCGGCCGGCGAACTCGTCGCGATGTCAAAATTCGGCGTCGGTGAGCAAGTTGTAAGCGGCGTCGGAGGCCCACTCTCCTTGGTGGACGTGCAAGTCGTCAGGGTCAGGTACCCAGGATTCGCAAAAACCGAATTCTTATCCTGCCCCGTTCCTGATTGATACGACGCGAACGAGGAGTAGCTTTTCCCATTCAACTCGAACGTCGTTGTTTTGCTGGTCGAGTAGTAGTCGTTGTAATTCGCGGTCACTCCGCTCCCCGCCACGAAGCCGTAAATGAACAGCCCCTCCGCGCCGGCATAGACAACATTGTTCTCAAACAGAATTCCCGTGGCGCGATACTGCACCTGGAATTCGCCGCTGCCCGTCTTCTGCGTGTCGTTATCGTAGAGACTGTTGTTCACAATGGTTATGCCAGTGCTTCCACCCGTGCCCGACTTGGCATAGCCACCGACAGAAATACCGCAGGAATTCGCCGCGTACACCAAATTGTTGCGGATGATCACATTGCTAGACACCTCGCCAGACGTTTCGCTGGCCGCTTCGATATTCAAATCGTTGCCGTAAAGCGTGTTGCGCTCGAACGTCACTTCCGTGCAGCCATCGCAGTAGAGGCCGTCTTCGTCGTAAGAGTTGCCTTCTCCAGGATTGGCTTTCGCGCTGTTGTTATAGATGAGGTTCCCATAGACGTCGCCATTTTTGGCCTGGTCATAGCCCGTCGGCCCAACGCCCTCGAACCCAATGGCGTCCATCCCAATGTTGTCGTTGTCGTAAATCACATTGTTCGCCACCACAAAGTTCTGCACGTTTCCGTTGTAGGTCGTGGTCTCACTTTCTCCTGTGAGGCATCCGGTCACCGTATTCCCGCTCACGTTCACGCTCAGCGGCGTGGAACTGATCCCGAAAACGCCGATCCCGTAAGCGTTGCCGTTCTTTCCAGCCGTAGTCTGAATGTTCTTGACCGTATTGTTCAGGATGTTGATCCCGCTCCCGCTACCCGCAATTAGAATTCCCGTCGGAACCTCGTTCTTGCTCGAAGTCTTGTAGTTTTGGATCGTGAATCCTTCCAGCGTCAGATAGCTCACACCATTCGTCGCCCCAATCGTGAATAGGCCCTGTGTCGTGCAGCAGAGAAATCCGTTACTGGAAGCAAAGCTCGGCGTGGTGCAGCATGCCACCCCAGTGCCGTCGACAATGGCCACGCCCTGCCCATTGAAGATGATGGGCGCCGATGAGGTTCCCGAGTTGGCGAATGCCACGCTCTCGTTATAGGTTCCCGCCTCCACATAGACAGTGCTGCCGGCCTGCGCTTCCACAGCCGCATGTCCTATGGTCAACCACGGTGAACTCGCGCTGCCGCTATTGGAGTCGCTGCCCGTCTTGGCAACGTAATACACCGCGGCCTGCGCTTCCGATGAGAATCCGATCCAGAAAGTAATCACGAGAAACACAGCGCAAATCAATTCACGCTTCAGCAGATGTTGCGTACAGCAGCGACTGGTCATAGTGCAAAGCCTCCTATTGAATTTCCGGTGCGGTTTGAAAATTCGTTTACGCGTTGCGCATCCTCGCGGATGCATGGCGGTCCCGGTCAATCGATAAGGCCAGCAAAAATAGAACCTGCAACTCCAAGCTCTCTGACAAAATTGCAACTCTTCGTTTATTTACTGTTGCAAGTTTCGTATAGTATCGAATACTTTCATATGCTGTCGTTTAATGGAGAAACATTGTGGTCCGATTAAGATGTCCTGTCAACCCCGTTTTCGCCCAGCGTCCGCTGGCCAGAATTGGAGCTCTCATGTCCCACCGGGCGATCACTGCCGCCTTCCTCATCGTTCTGCTCTCTGCATCCGCCACGCCACAAACGGCTGAACAGAACTGGACCAACTATGCCCGCATCGGCGCTTACGGCCTGGCTGCCGACAATGCCACCAAAATCGTTGCCAATGCAGAAGAAACCGGCGTTTTTGGAATTGAAGTCGATAACGATATACCCGGCCGCTATGAGAGCTTCGTCGATCCCAAAGCCAAGCTCGATGCGATTCGTGCGCTTGCCGAAAAGGCGCACGCTGCCGGCAATTACGCCGTCGTTTACATCGCCGGAACCGAGTGCATCACTGCCGACGCCGATCACACCACCCACACCCTCGCCAAAGATCATTCCGACTGGTTGCAGCGCAACATTAAAGGTGAGCCCGCCATCTTCGGCGGCGGTAGCGCGTTTTGGATCAAGAAAGGGGACGAAGATGTCTGGGTCACTCCCTATGCGCCGGAGTGGCGAAAGATCTACATGGAGCGGGTTCGCCAGATTGCCGCGACCGGCATTGACGGCATCTACGTCGACATCCCGTATTGGATGACCCACTTCGACGGCTGGGAAGACACATGGGCGAGTTTCGACGACTACACCGTCGCCGCCTTCAAAAAACAGACGGGCCTCGACGCGAAAAAAGATCTAAAGCTAGGCGACTTCTCCGACGCGAATTTTCGCCGTTGGGTCGACTTTCGGATCCAGACTTTCACCGACTTCATGCAGGAGATTGACCAGAACGCAAAGTCCGTCAGCCCGAAAATTAAAACCATTCCTGAAATTTATCCCGGCATTGAGCAGGAAGCGGTTCGCGTCGGCGCCGATGTTTACAGCCTCTACTCAGTCGTCGATGTCATCGCTCACGAATACGAATTCGGCGGCGGCGATCATATGGCGTCGTCGCGCACCCCGCTCGATTGGTTCCGCTACCAGGTCGGCATGCATTCCTTTCGAGCATTTGCCCAGGGCAAGGCGACCTGGATTCTGAACTACTCCTGGGATGGCGACAAAAATGTCGACCGCCGCGAAGCCATGATGAACCTCGCGATGTCGCAGGTCATGGCCGGAGCGAATTTCTGGGACGCTCCCGGACACTCCATGGGAGGATCGAACGACCCGGCAACCCGCAAAACAATCTTCACCTGGATTAAGCAGCACGAAAAAACCTTCTACCTGCCGCGCACTCCGCTGGACCCGGTCGGCGTCTATTTCTCCCCGCAAACCCGAAATCTCTACGCCGACGAATTCCTGCCTTCTTATCGCGGAATTCTAATTTTGCTGATGCAATCGCATCGTGCCTTTCAGATCGTCACTCCGCGGACTCTGGACCGATTTCATGGCAAAACCCTCGTTTTACCCGATGTCCGCATCCTCAGCGATCCGGAACAAAAGTCAATCGCCCAATTTGTGAAGCAGGGCAACCAACTGATCGTCACCGGCGCCAGCGCGATCGATGACGCGATCGACGCCACGATTCCACCAGTCGCCGCGAGCAGTACTCAGCAAAACGTCATCCGCTTCACCCAGTGCCCGGGAAAAGCCTACAACTCAGCCCTGGAAGCCGATTTCGACCGCGCCACTCCGCAAATGCAACAGTCATTTCTCAACGCCCTGCCATCGAATCAGTCGGTTGAAGTTTCCGCCCCGCCATCCCTCGCCACATCCATCTCCGAAGTAAACGGAGCGCCTCATGTCTTCCTGGCGAATTTCGCGGGTCTGGTAGGCGGGAAAAACCCGGTGCAGACTCCGCAAGCAAACATCAAAATCACCCTGACGGCCGTAGCCAACAGCTCCGGATTCTTCTTGCCGTTTCTAGGAGAGGTACAACAATTGGATGGCACTCAGTCAAACGGCCGGATCACATTCCATCTGCCCACCATCACCAAAGGCGCCGTGTTTTGGTACGGCGCTAAAACTCGATGACTATCTCTTCACTGCTTCAGCAACACGACGCCGCTCTCCGGAGCCATATCGACTGTAGAGCCCACAGGGTTCCCATTCACATCAACATAGTTGCCCGCGGGCAAGTTCACCGTCCGCGAGCGACTATAAGGATTGACCAGCGCAAGCCCTCCCGAGAACTTTCGCAACCACACGCCCTGGGTCTTGATCATCTCTCCCTCCGACCTGCCGATGGTGACCGAATATTCCGGAAAAGTAATCAGCTCGCCATAATCCTGAATTCCAGAAAGGTACATGTAAGTGCAGTTATTCTTCACCAGCAGATAATTGGCGATCACCCACAAGCGCGCCGCCTGCGAAATATCCTTCGATGCTCCCGGTTCCTCGCCATTCGTCATGTAACACAGGCCCTTTGACTGCACTTGCTTCAGAACATCAACGATCGTCTTCCATTGCCCAGCGCTGGGGTAGGCCGGTGGTCCTCCGTAATTAGTAAACCCGCGTTCGTCGAACAAAAGATCCGCCGTAGTCATTAACTTGAGATTGTCCGCTGCTGACTGTCCGAATTGATAAGGCACGTTCACCTGCATGGTCGCGGTCGAAGAGTATGCATGGGTGTGTTTGTAGGTCGCGCCTTCCCATCCCAGAATGTCTTTTCGGAATCGCGCGTCCTGGCTTGCGCCCGAGTATTGCTGCACCCACGCTCCAAACCCATCGTAGTGCCCGCAGCGCTGCCAATTATTTGTCAGCGACATTGTGTCCACTGCGATGCCCGCGAATCCCTGCGCCAGCGGAGCGTCCACCCACTCCGCCCACTGATACGCCTGCACCTCAGGATTCGCAAAATCCAAAGGCGCCAGATTGGTTGCGCCAAACTCAAAAGCCAAAGTCTGGCGATCGCAAAGATATTCCAGCCAATCCGGATGCTTCTTCTGATACCAGGCGACCGAATGCGTGTAGTTATCCACCGAAATCGGAATGTAAGCGCTGTTATAAACGCCGGTGGGCTGGGTCGCGTAATTCGATCCCCAAACCACATCCACTACGCCGCTCTCCGCGCCCGGGTTCGGCTCCAGATAATTGAAAACCATTTCCAGATGGATCCCTGTGCTGGTCCGTGGAAATTGCTGGCCGCGCACCTCGGCTTCCACCAACGGATCAGGCGCAACCAGCAAGGAGAACAGGCAAGAACAAAGACAAGCCAGGACGGAACGGGCGGGCATCAGACACCTCAATGGAAGGGAACTGGCAAAGCTAAATCACCAGGAACTGGCTTCAAAATTCGAATCGCAATCCAAACTGAAAGTAGCGCGGCGTCTCTCCTTGCGCGTCACTCGTAACCGTCCCGTATAAAGGATCAAGCACGTCCGAGGTCGGGGGCCCGAAGCGCGGATGATTCGCCAGGTTGAAAATCTCGGCGCGCGCTTCGATCCGCATTCCTTCTTTCGGCACGAACGACTTGTAAAGATTCAGATCGAAATTATGAATTCCATCCACCCTCAGATTCGAAAAATATCGCGGCGCGTTGCCCGGAGTCTGGTCTCCGGGATCCCCAACGCAGTTTGCATTTAGAAACGCCAACGGCGTCGCATTTGCATAAGTGAGCGCCGCCGCATTCATGCTGATACCGGTCTTGAGCTGTGGACAAATCACATTCGGACGCTGCGTCCCGTTCGCCAGCCTCGGACTCGCCATCGAAAGCGCCATCGGTTGCCCCGATTGTTGCGTAATCAAAGTCGCGATCGACCAGCCTCCAATCACGGCATCCAGTGCCCGGTTCATATCGCCGCCAATCCATTGCTTCCGCCCGATCGGCAAATCCACCACCACCGCAGCCGCCAACCGCTGAGGAGTATCGTTGGCGCCAATGCTGTGCTCAAGATTAAGACGATCCAACTGTTGCGGCTGGCCGTTAGCCAGCGTTCCAATAAAGTTGTTTCGGCCCGCCGATGAATTGTCCGTCGATTTCGAAATCGTGTAACTGCCCTCAAAACTCACGTGGTGCGTCGTCCGCTTCTGAAAACGAAGCTGCATCGCGTGATACCACGAACTTGCTTCCTCCAGCATCAGTCCTTCAAAGTCTCCCGCAAATTGCGGATATTTCACCAGCAGATTTCCCAAAGGCAAAGTCGTCTGAATGTAATTGGAGTTCGGCTCGTTGAAGCACGGCGTAGCCGTACAGGGAGTGCTGAAGTTGCCATAGAAGGGATTGCCCACCTGCGATTGCAGAACGCCACTCACGCAGCTATCCGCCGAGCAACTCGGATCGGTCGGAGTGACCGCTGCCGTGATCTGCGCCAGCAAACTCGACGGAATGTAATCCTGATTATTCGTTCCCGACCATGGCAAATGCGTGCTCCGGTTCGCCGAGTAGTCCACGCCGACTACGATCTGGCTCGGCAGTTCGCGCTGGAACCCAAGATTCCACTGATAAATATTCGCGTCCCGCGCCGCCGTCGTCCCCAGATCGTTGTTGTTGGCATATCCCCAGTTCGCAAACTGCCCGTACTGCGTTCCTTGCGGACCGGTGAATCCGTTTGGAAACGGATTCTCCAGCGTGGCGGACTGCGTCTGGAAATTATCATTGGTAAAAAACATCGTCGCAGTTTTGCGAAACGCTGTGCCCGGATACTGAAAATTCGTCGCCGGACTCATCCCGAAGTACACGCCCGCCCCGCCCCGCACTACCGTCTTCGAATCCACCATGTAAGCGAAGCCCAGTCGAGGTCCAACGTCTTTCCGGTATACCGGAACACTCCGGTTGCCGGATGTCGCGAAGATTGTTGTGCCCAGCAATTCCTGTGACGATGGAATATTCACACCGTACGGCTGCAAAGCCGCTTGCGCGCTGGTGAGATCGAGATTCACGCCTGTATCCGCCGTAAAGTCGCTGAACTCAATCCGATTGTGCCGCTCGTTATACGGCGTACTCCACTGGTAACGGAGCCCAAGATTAACCGTGAGCCGCGAATTAACTTTCCAATCATCCTGAAAATAAAATCCCGTTTCCGCCGACCGGTTTGCGACCGAGGGGTAAACAATCAGCGAAGTCGGCTCCTGCGGATAAGGATTTACATTGTCCGCGTAGCCAAATAGCAGACTGGCGAAAGGGTTGCCCGTGGCATTGCAACCATCCGGCGGAGAATTCGGGTCGCAATCGCTGTTCGGAGTGGGCGAAGTTACGTCATCGGTAAAATTGAATGCGCCCGTCGGATTCGGAGGCTGAAAAAAATTGTTATAGAACAGCCGCTGCTCGCCGCCAAACTTCATCAGGTGCGATCCTTTGGAGATCACCACCTGCGACGAATAACTGTAGAGCGTGTGCGCAAACGTTGTGTTTAGGCAGCATTGGTCGAACAGATTACTCCACGGCGATGCCCCCACCATATAGAACGATGGCATCCGGTCCAAACCGTTCGCATGCTGCAACACCGCGGGCAATCCCTGCACACCCGCCGGCAACGAAGCGTTGAAACTCGAGATCGTAGGAATGCCCGCCGTCGCCAGCTGATGCACGCGGTCGATGGCAAAATGATTGGTCCACACCACGCGTGGGTTAACCGTCCAGCTATATTCGAACGACCCGTTTTGCGCAGTTGTCGGACTGCTTCCGATTCCGTCGTTATCGAAGCCGTCCCCTAGAACGCCCGGCGAAACATAATTGCTCACGCTGCGGCTGTAGCGTGCGTTAATGTTCTCTTTATCGCTGAGCTGATGGTCGATCTTGATGTCGAACTGATAATCAGGCGCGCGCACTGGCGTGGTGAAAACATAGTTATTGAATTCGTTCGTGTTCGTTGGTTGCGGGTAGAGATTTAGAACGGCCAGTCCGATCGGATTAATTTCACCCCCGGGGATCATATTGTTTGGAACCGCAGGCCGGCACATACCCGTGGCGGGGGGAGGGCATGGAACCATCGCCACCGTCGGATCGTAAATGGGATTCGCGGTCGCCGAAAAATCGCCCATTCGCTCTTGTGCCGTCGGCACGGACGCAACATTGCTGGTCGCCGAGTCAGCCCTCACCTTTTCAAAATCCACGAAGAAAAACGTCTTGTTCTTCCTGATCGGTCCGCCCAGCGTAAAGCCGCCCTGATCGCGTTTCGAATCCGGTTTCGGATTGGGCGCGGGGTTAAAAAAATCGCGCGCATCAATCTGCGGACGCTGCAGAAAGTACCACCCGCTGCCATGAAAAGCATTCGTTCCGCTCTTCAGCACCATATTTAAGACGGTGCCGCCATTATTGCCGAACTCCGCCGAGAAGCTGTTGTTCTGCACCTTGAATTCCTGCACGCTTTCAATCAGCGGCTCATAATAAACGTTCGAATTTCCGCCTTCGCCTTGCTCCGGCGCGCTGATCAGTGCTCCATCGATCCGCACTTCCGCGGTCGCGTTACGCTGTCCGTTCGAAACGAAGTTCGTTCCGGAAGGATAATTATCCGAAGTCCCCGATCCCGCCACTTCCGTCACGCCCGCCGATAGAAATGTCAGCGCAAAGAAATCACGATTAATCAGCGGCAGTTCCTTTACATACTCGCTGGTGATGTCGGTGCCCAGCGTGGCGTTGTCGGTATCCAGCAGCGGAGCCGTAGTGCTGACGTCGACCGTCGCCCACGTGCCGATCACCCCCATTTTGAAGTTCAGCGACGCCTCCTGGTCCACCGCCAGCACAACCCCGGTTTTCTCCTCGGGACGAAAGCCTGTGGCCTCGACCTTCACCGTATAAGTTGACGGACGAAGCCCGGTAAAGAAGTACGCGCCCTTATCGTCTGTGGTGGCGGAACTCGCAACGTTGGTGCCGATGTCGCGGATGGTCACAGTCGCATGCGGGACGACCGAGCCTGTTGCGTCCGAAACCACCCCGCGCAACTGTGCCCGATAACTGCCCTGCGCGACTGCCAGAGTTGCCAGTCCTGCCAGCAAACCCGCAAGCAATAAAAATAAAAATGAAAATGAAGAGGAGAGAATTCGTCGACTGTGGCCCATGAGATCCTCGGACTGCCCTGTGATCAGCCAATCGCGGGGGCTATCACAATGTTTTCGATTGGTTACGAATAATTACGATTGGAAAGCAATACGATAGCGGCCTTTGCGTTGTCAAGCGAAATCCTCGCCGTTCATCTCTGCGGCAGAGCCCCAATTCACGGCAGTAACACGAACGCGACTTGCCCAAAAGAATTCCGTGGCTATCGAGTTTCGTTTGGTTGTATATTGTTCCCATTTGTTTCGCAACGCGAAAGCTTACTCTGGCGCGTTGGGCCAAACTGTCCTGAATCACACGAACGAGGCTCTCTTGCAGAATCCGCTACAGGAACTTCTAAATTTATCCGAAGCAGAAAAAGAAGCGCGCGGCATCCGCTATACACCACAAGAAATCTCGCAGCAGCCCGCCAGTTGGCAGGGAACCTATCAAAGATGCCGGCAGCAGCAGGCGGAACTCATCGCCTTCCTCAGCAAATCCGGAATCGAGCCCAATCCTAAATCCCGCTGCAACTCGGTGGTATTCCTCATCGGAGCCGGAACCTCCGACTACATCGGACGCACCGTCGCCCACCTCTTGCGCCTGCGCTGGTCGCGCCAGGTTTGGGCAGTCCCCAGCACCGACCTGCTCACCAACACAGAGAGTCTGATCCTCCCCAGCACCGAATATCTTTGGATTTCCTTTTCCCGCTCCGGCGATAGCTCCGAAGGAGTCGCCGTGCTCGAAAAAGCTCTCGCCGCCCATCCCCAGATTCGCCATCTCGTAGTGACCTGCAATCAAGCCGGACGCATGGCCCAGCTCTGCTCCGAACATTCCGACCGCGCTCTGGCACTCGTTCTCGACGATTCAGTCAACGATCGCGGCCTGGCCATGACCAGTTCCTTCACCAACATGGTGGTCGCCGGTCAATGCCTGGCCCATCTTGACGATCTCGAAAAATACCAATCCGCCATTTCCGTCATGACCGAGATTGGAAGAGGTTTTCTGCAGCGTGCCGTGCCCGTTGCCGATAAAATCGCGACCCAAAAATTCTCTAAAGCCTGCTTCATCGGTTCTGGAGCGCTCGCCGCAGTCTCCAACGAGTCCGCTCTAAAGCTCCTCGAACTTACCGCCGGAAAAATTCACACCATGTCGGAATCAGTTCTCGGATTCCGCCACGGCCCCATGTCAGCCCTCGACAAAGGCACTTTGCTGACGCAGTTCGTCTCTAACGATCCCCTTCGTCAAAGCTACGAACTCGATCTCCTGCGCGAAATACGCAGTAAACAATTGGCGGGCATCACCGTGGCGGTAACCCCGCAACATATTCCCGAACTGGCGGCGTTGGTCGATCACCAGATCTCGTTGGATTTGCCACTCGCCTTCAGAGACGAATATCGGCCTCCCATCGACGTAATGTTCCCCCAATTGCTGGGCCTGTTCTCGTCCCTGCACGCGGGACTCCGGCCCGATCGTCCCAGCCCGAACGGCGCCATCAACCGAGTCGTTTCGCATCTCAAAATTTATTCCTGATGTAGTTCGACCACTTCTGTATGCAAGGTTTCGCATGAACTTTACGCGTCACAGCAACCGTCGCTCTCAGCTAGCTGCCCTGTGCTTCCTTCTCACATTTTGCAGTCCCCTGCTCTCAGCCCAATCGATGCTCTACGGAGCGGATCCCGGCGACGCCCGCGTTACCGTCAGCGCCGACCAAATCGTCCTCGAAAACAATATGTTCGCCGCACGCTGGTCGATTTCGCATTCCAATGTCGCTGGCTCCAACCTCATCATCCATCCGTCAGAGAAAAGCGTTCCTTTGGCGCAGGATCTCTTTGCTCTCGAGCTCAACGACGGAAAAGTCCTGCGCTCGTCCGCAATGACGGTCAAAGACGCTCCAAGAATCGAGACGCTGACCGAAGAGCCGGAAGCCGCGCGTGCAGCGCAGCACTTGGCCGGCAAGCAGGTAGTCGTGCGATTTGAAGACGCCGAGAGTCACCTATCCATCACCTGGCGCGCAATCCTAAAGAACGGTTCGAACTATGTGCGGCAGGAATTTTCCTTTCAGGCGCTTCACTATGATTCGCCAATTCGCGAAGTCGCGCTCTTCCACTTCAAAGCCCCAACCGCGCGCCTCACCGGCACAGTCAAAGGTTCTCCCGTAACCGTCGAAGACGCTTTCTTCGGTTTCGAACATCCACTCTCCACCTGCGAAGTCAAAAACGATGCCGTGAAATGTTTCATTGCGCGTGAATTACCTCTCAAAGCGGACCATACCGTGACCTACTCGTCCGTAATCGGCGTCTCTCCCCCCGGCCAAATGCGCCGTGGATTTCTGAATTACATTGAACGCGAGCGCGCTCGTCCCTATCGTCCTTTTCTCCATTACAACTCCTGGTACGACATCGGATTCAACAATCCCTACGACCAGGCCTCCGCTCTCGATGTCATTAATTCCTTCGGCTCCGAGCTCGCGCAGAAGCGTGGAGTAAAGCTCGATTCCTTCCTCTTCGACGATGGTTGGGACGACCCGCACACCCTGTGGAGTTTCAGTGCTGGATTCCCGAACGGCTTCGCTCCGCTCAAAGCCGCCGCAGAAAAATACGGTGCCGACCCCGGCGTCTGGCTTTCTCCCTGGGGAGGCTACGAAAAAGCCAAAGAAGAACGTCTGAAATACGGCCGCCAGCAAGGTCTTGAGACCAACGAGGGAGGCTTCGCTCTCTCCGGCCCGAAGTATTACGCCCGCTTCCGCGAAGTCACGCTCAAATTTATCCGCGACTACGGCGTCAACCAGTTCAAAATCGACGGCACCGGAAATGTAAACAGCGTATTGCCTGGCAGCGAATTCGACAGCGACTTCCAGGCTGCGATCAGCTTGATGAGCGAGTGGCGCGCCGTCAGCCCCAAGATCTATATCAACCTCACCACCGGAACTTACCCGTCGCCTTTCTGGCTGCAATATGCGGATTCCATCTGGCGAGGAGACGAAGATCACAGCTTTGCCGGAGTAGGTTCCTGGCGCGAACGTTGGATCACCTTCCGCGATGGCGCTACCTACCATGGCATCGTCCAGCAGGGATCTCTGTTTCCTCTGAACTCACTGATGCTGCACGGAATCATTTACGCGCGGCAGGCGAAGAACCTCGCCACCGATCCCGAAAACGATTTCACCAACGAAGTCCGCTCCTACTTTGGCAGCGGCACGCAATTGCAGGAGATGTACATCACTCATTCACTTTTATCGAAAGATAATTGGGATACCCTCGCTGAAACCGCGAACTGGTCGCGCAAAAATGCTGCCACGCTGGTTGATACCCACTGGGTGGGAGGCGACCCAAACAAACTCGAGATCTACGGCTGGGCCGCCTGGTCGAGACCGAAGGAGGAAGGGAAGGGAACGGGCAAGGGAATTCTCACCCTGCGCAATCCGAGCGATAAACCGCAGACCCTTTCCATCGACATCGGCCAGGTTTTCGAATTGCCATCGGACGCGCCCGGCGAATTCCAGCTTCATAGCCCCTGGCTCAGCGATCGCAACGCGGAGCCGGTACACGTAACCGCCGGGACGCCGCATACCTTTGCCTTAAAGCCGTTCGAAGTTCTAAACTTTGAAACGTTCTAAACGGGCGCGAAAAAATCCGCCCACTCAAATCGCTTAAGCTGCCGTAGCGCAAGATAGACCATGGCGCAACATAAAGAGAGAGACCTATGCCAACCCGTCCGCCGCTACCCCCATTCACCCGCGAAACCGCAATTCAAAAAGTGCGTCTCGCTGAAGACAGTTGGAATTCCCGGGATCCGGAAAAAGTTTCTCTCGCCTACGCAGTCGATTCCCGCTGGCGCAATCGTGCGGAATTTGTAAATGGCAGGCAGGAGATCGTCGCCTTCCTTAATCGCAAATGGACCAGAGAACTCGACTATCGTCTGATCAAAGAGTTGTGGACTTTTACCGACAACCGCATCGCGGTTCGTTTCGCCTATGAGTTCCATGACGATTCGAACAATTGGTATCGCGCCTATGGCAACGAGAATTGGGAATTCAATCCCGACGGCTTGATGGCATTCCGTTTCGCCTGTATCAACGATCTTCCCATCAAGGAATCAGATCGCAAGTATCATTGGCCGCTCGGACGGCGTCCCGATGATCACCCCTCATTGAGTGACTTGGGCTTCTGACAACTCGAAAAGTACCAATTCGTCAGCCCGCCGCCACCACCTCATACGGCCGCATCATCTCATTGTCCTCGTGTTCGAGAATGTGGCAGTGCCACACATACCGCCCCACAAAGCCCTCGAACGGCACAATAATCCGCGTCACCATCCGCGAGTGCGCCTGCACCGTGTCCTTCCATCCCGCCTCATTCGCATCCGGAGGCTCCGCCGGCCCCAGAAAGTGCAACTGGCGCTTGGTCTGAAACAGCCACGGCTCGTAAGGTTGTCGATCCAGAATCTGAAATCGCACCAGGTGAAGATGAATAGGGTGCGTATCATTTGTCGGATTAATCAGCGTCCAGAGTTCCGTCGATCCCAGCACCGGTTTCTCGGTGACCGGCATCTTCCAGTGCGAAGCATTCAGCAGCAACAAAACCGGATTGCCCGCCGGATTGACGTATTCATTCAGCGTGAGCAATCGCGTCTGCACCGCTTGTGACTCCGCGATCTTCGGCAATGCCCGCAATGTCCGCGGCAAAGAACTCGAATCCTCCACCTTCGCCGCGGAGACGCGAAACTGCATCACCACGAATGCATCGCTCTTCAAAATAAGCTGCGCGCCTTTATGCTCAGCGAAGTCAACCACCAGATCTGCGCGTTCCCCCGGAGCCAGTTCAAAATCTGTAAGCGGAACTGGCGCAGCCAGCAATCCCTGATCTGTCCCCACCTGATGAAACGGTATACTCTCCGCCCCATGCATGATCGACAAGTGGTACGTCCGCGCATTGGAAGCATTCAGCACGCGGAACCGATATCGTCTCGGTTCCACTTCCAGATATGAAAACAATTTCCCATTCACCAGAATTGCGTTACCAAATATTTCCGGCAACCATGGCGACTCCGGATCAGGTGACACCGGATAGAGCAGTTGCCCTTCCCGAGTCAACAGCCGGTCGTAAAGAATGAGTGGCACCTCGTAATTGCCCTTCGGCAAGTTCAAAGCTTCCTCAACGCTATCTCGAATAAAAAATGCTCCCAGCAATCCCGCGTAAACATTCAGCCGATTGATTCCGAGCGCGTGATCGTGATACCAGAGCATCGCCGCGTCTTGTTGATTCGGATAGTAGTAGAGCAAAGACTTGCCAGGTACGACCCAATCCTCCGGATATCCATCACTTTCCGGACGTGTCTTCGCCCCGTGCAAATGCACCACCGTACGCACGGCAGGCTTATCGGCTTCGGCGCCATGGATCGTGTGATCGATCGGCAAAAAATGTTCGCCGGGCAAAGCGTTCACCCACTCCACCAGCATCGGTTCGCCGGCGCGTGTCTCGAATGTCGGACCAGGCGTCGAGTGCCCAAAGCTCCAGAATCTGGTCGCCGGCAAATCGCGATGAACTTTGCTCGCAATCGCCTGCGCCTGCACGCGATAAAAAGGAACGCTCAATTTTGCATCCGCTGGACTCGCCCTCAGCCCCGCTCGTTGCGCGATCTCAGGAATCGGGAGCGAATCCACAAATTGTGGCAACGTGCCCACATCGAGCGCCACCGGCATCGTTGGAACGCTGTGCGCCATCGCACGCAGCGCCGCGCTCTTCTGAGTTGCCAGCGTCGTAGCCAGAAAGCCCGATCGTTGCAGAAAGTCTCGTCGTGTAATCACCGCATCCCTATTCGTCGTCCGTATTC
>Ga0209006_10003261_pt1 | contig 14772 bp, 13 predicted proteins | sample JacPin_JW_Ref_O2_FD_188567 | JGI IMG/M metagenome (GOLD analysis project Ga0209006, IMG submission 188567) | Forest soil microbial communities from Algoma, Ontario, Canada - Jack Pine, Ontario site 1_JW_Ref_O2 (SPAdes) (version 2) | ecosystem: Environmental > Terrestrial > Soil > Boreal... | reverse complement strand
CGCCATCTATAGCGTGATCGACGCCACGCTGCTGCATCCTTTGCCCTACGCCAACCCGAGCGAACTGGTGCGCATTCAGGACGATCTGCCGGGTGTGGGCGCGCAGGATGTTAGCGTTTCGATTCCGGAGTGGAAGGACCTGGAGAACTCGGGGATTTTTCAATACGTGGCCCTCGACTATTTCGCCTCAATGAATCTTACCGGCAGCGCACAGCCCACGCGTGTCGCATATAAAGGGGTGACGCCGAATTACTTTGCAATGCTGGGTGTGGGCGCGCAGTTGGGGCGCACGTTCGATCCGGGCGACAACACGCCGGGCGTCATCCCGGAGGTGGTGCTCAGCGACGGGCTCTGGAAGAGCGCGTTCGGAGCGGACCCACGCATTCTGGAGAAAACGGTGCGCCTGGATCACGATGTGTATCAGGTGGTGGGCGTGATGCCGCCTGGTTTTCGCGACCAGGGAGAGACCAGCGAGGAGCGGAATATGGAGCTGTGGGTGGCAGGCGGTTTTGCCGCTCCGCCGTTTCCACCTCCGCTGCGCAACTCGCGGTTTGGGACGGCCTTCGCCCGTCTGAAACCGGGCCTGTCGGTGGCGTCGGCACAGGCCCATATCGACGCGCTGGTTGCCTCGCTGAAGGAGCAATATCCGGCGGATTATCCTGCGCAAGCCGCCTGGAACATCCGGCTGATTCCGCTGGCCGAGACTGTTGTCGGCAACCTCCGCCAGTCCCTCATTCTACTTTTCGGCGCGGTGGGATTGGTGCTGCTGATCAGCTGCGTCAACGTCGCCAATCTGCTGCTGGCTCGCGCCAGCGCGCGAGGTCGCGAGATAGCGGTTCGCCAGGCATTGGGAGCCGCACGAATGCGCCTCATTCGTCAGCTGCTCACCGAGAGCTTGTTGCTCTTCCTGCTGGGCGGAATCACCGGTTGCGCGGTGCTCTTTTGCGCCCGGAAATTCCTGCTGCAATTTATTCCCGAAAGCCTGCCGCGCCTCAACGACATATCGATCAGCTGGGGCGTGCTGGCGTTCGCCATCGTCGTCTCCGTCGCTGCCGGGACCATCTTCGGGCTTGCTCCCGCGTGGCTCACCAGCGGCCTCAATTTGACGGAGACGCTCCGGCAGGAAGGTCGTGGCTCCAGCGGTTCCCGGAAGCGCTCGCGCTTGCGCCGTGCTCTGGTGATTGGTGAATTAGCCCTCTCCCTGGTGCTGATGATCGCCGCCGGTCTTCTGCTGCGCAGCTTCTCGGATTTGTTCAAGGTTCCACTCGGCTTCAATCCCAGCCGCGTGATGGCAATCGAAACCTGGCTTCCGTTCCCCAACGATCCCAAAGCCAACATCTACAGCACCCCCACGCAGCAAGCCGTGATGCTGCGGGAAGTTCTCCGCCGGGATCGGACGCTTCCCGGTGTGGAAGAAACGGCCGTCGGCGATGTGGCGGCTCTTCCCCTCGGCCATGTCAAGGACGATCGCAACATGTTCCCCTTGATTCGCGAAGGCCAGGACGTGCAGAGCAGTCAACCTCCTCTGATAGATACGTCGTTGGTCTCGCCCGAATACTTTCACCTGCTCGGCATGACGCTCCTGCGCGGACGCCTCTTCGTCGACCAGGACCTTGAAGCCTCGCCTTCGATCGCGGTCATCAATCAGGCTGCCGCGCGCACCTACTGGCCCAACCAGGACCCGGTCGGTAAGCGAGTGCGGTTGAGTGCTTCCAAGCCGGACTGGACCACCATCGTCGGCGTCATTTCCGATGCGCGCACCGAATCGCTTGCGGACGCCGCGATTCCGCAGGTTTACCTCGACATCTACCAGCGCCTCTCTAACGATCTAACTTTCTTTCTGCGTGGACAGGTTGATCCCGCCACCATCGCCGCGCAGGTGCGCACCCAGATCCAGGCCGTCGATCCGGACCTTCCCATCTTCCGCGCGGAGACCTTGAACGACGTGCTCTCCTCTTCGCTTTCTGTGCGGCGGTTCTCCATGGAAATGGTGGCGCTGTTTGCCGCCACCGCCCTGCTGCTCGCAGGCCTGGGAATTTATGGAACCATCTCCTATCTCGTCAATGAGCAATCGCGCGAGATCGCCATTCGCCTGGCGCTGGGCGCACAAAGGAGCGATATCCTCAGGATGGTTTTACGCCAGGGCCTCGGTCTGGCCGCCGCCGGCGCCGTGCTGGGCGTGGCCGGCGCGCTGATTGTTTCCCATCTCATGGCCGGTCTGCTCTTCGGTGTATCGCCCTACGATCTCTCGACCTTCGTCGGCGTAACCGCCGTGCTCACTGCCGTCGCCATCGCCGCCAGCTACGTCCCGGCGCTGCGCGCCATGCGCCTGGATCCAGTTACGATGCTGCACTCCGAATGACCTTTGGCAGTGGAAACGTGAAGTTAGAGCTCCAGCCGCGCCTGAACGGAGCGAATAGGGACACAACGCTTTATCAAATAAAAAAAGGAGCTGATCTCATGAATCGTAGCCGCAATTTCATATTGTGTGGTTTTCTTGCCGGTTCAGTGCTTAGCGCATCCGCACAGCAGTCCGCTCCTGCCGTACCTGCGCCGCCTCCACCGGTGGGTACGCTGGCAGCGCATCCAGACTGGCCTGCGGCAAAGAACCCCGGCGACGTGGACACGGTAGACCACCTCATCGCTTCACTATATGACGTAGTCTCCGGCCCTGCCGGGCAGCGCGACTGGAACCGCTTCCGCGCTCTTTTTTTACCCGAAGGGCGGCTGGGAGAACTTGTTCCGGAGCGTGCGGCAACAAAGGATGCACCGGCGCGAAAGGGCGACGCCATTTTCCTGACTCCCGACTTGTTCGCGCAGCAAAACGATTCCTACTTCAAGACGCACGGTCTTTTCGAACGCAGCATAGCCAGCCGAGTCGAGGAGTTCGGGAATCTCGTAGAGGTGTGGAGCACGTCCGAACTTCGGGATGCGAAAGACGACGCCCAGCCATTCTCGCGAGGCATCGATTCGTTCCAGATCGTGCATGCTCGTGGACGCTTCTGGATTGCCAGCCTGGTCTATGATCATGAGCGACCAGGGGTGACGCTGCCCGCGAAGTATCTGAAATCGCGAGGGAATGACGAGAGCTCTTACCGATGTCCCGCAGCCGCGACAATTATCTGCACCGAAGCCAGCGTTCCAGTCACTCCTTCATGGTGGGTCTCTGCCAGAGTCTCGGGCGGCTATGACGGGGAGGAGAGTTTCAAGGAAGGAGGTGTGGAGTACCCCGACTCGGCCGCACCGGTTAAGCGGTAATGAATCTTTTTCCCGGAATCTAACGCGATCGGCGGCAGAAAACTCGCGGAGCCTCGTCTTATTGGTCTGGTCGAAGTTCAATTGGCCATATCACTTCGTTTGAAAGTGGCCATTTTGCGAAACCACGATGCGAATTACTCTTCCCTGCGTGCCGAGGGCACGGAGGCATCGATGATCGCACTGAAAAGTATCTCATTTTTTTTCCTGGCGGGCAGTTTGCTTCTGCTGGTGCGCCCTGCGGCGGGATTCGCGCCGCAGGATTCGGATGCGGCGGGCGCAGCGGCGAAAACCGGGCAGGAAGTGGCGCCCGCGCCGACCGCTCCGAACGATAAATCTCACGGTGGAGCTCAGGACTTCGACCCACTGATTGGCGCCTGGAAAGAACACACCAGGATCCGCCAACACCCCCTGACCGGGTCCGATACTTGGATCGAGTTTGAGGGCATTGATGTCTACCGGAAGATCTGGGATGGGCGCGCCATCATCGCGGAGTACGAAGGCGACAGTAATACCCGCCACGCCGAAGGTCTGATGTTGTACACGCGTAATCCCGAGACCAACCAGTGGAGCATTTATTTTGCCGGCAGCGGCGATGGTAAAGTCACCGCGCCCAATGCCGGCGAGTTCAAGAATGGACAAGGCGAGTTTTACACTCAGGACACCGTGAATGGCCGGCTGCGCTACAACCGATATATTTGGTCGAAACTGACCACGAACTCGCCCCGTTTTGAAGAATCCTGGTCCGCTGACGGTGGCAAGACCTGGGAAGTGGACAACATTACGGACCTAACACGGATTAGTGAAGATGCGGTCAAGCCGTATGTGCCGCCCACTGCGGCGACGGCCGATTCAAACGCGGCACCGGCGGAACGGGATGGGCAACACGATTTTGACTTCTATTTTGGCGACTGGAAATATCACCTGAAGCGCCTCGAGAATCCTTTAACCGGTTCCACCAGATGGGTGGATTTCGAGGGTACGGGTCACTGCTTCAAAGTCTGGAACGGGCGCGCGAATCTCGACGAGTTCGAGGCTGATAGCGCAACCGGCCACATCGAAGGCCTGACCTTGCGCACGTACAATCCGGCAACGCACCAATGGAGTCTGTATTGGGCCAACAGCAAGGACGGCAAGGTGGTCGTGCCACAAATCGGTCAGTTCAAGGATGGACGAGGCGAGTTTTACGCCCAGGACATGTTGAACGGTAAAAGCATTTTCATTCGATTTCTCTGGACCAACACGGCCACGGGTACGCCGCACTTTGAACAGTCCTTCTCAGCCGATGGAGGCAAGACCTGGGAAGCCAACTGGATCACGGACCAAACCCGGGTGCAGGATGAATCTCCGAAGACGCACTAAAGTTTGCCGCGTCACGCCCGATGCGGCCGTCTTGGAGGCCGTCAGCGCTATCCAATTCCGGCATGAATCTGTGATTGTCCGGAATTCGTCGTTCTCCTGGCCAACAAAGCCAATTTCTGCTCGCGGCTCATGGGCTCCCAGGTGACGAGTTTCTCGGCTAGCAGTTCCATTCTTCGAAGCAGCGTCAACTCGACGAAAAGCCGCATAAAATCAAAGTCGCGGAAAACCAACGAACGAGACTCCCGCATCCGGTCGCTGATCCGGGCGAAGTGGTCCGGCATCTCGGTCCAGTGCAGGCTCGAACGGTGGTGATGACAGAGGTGATAGCCTTCGTTCATGAAGTTGATCTCGTCCAGCACGGTCACGGTATGCGCAAAATAATCCTCGGGATGGTCGGCGTCATAAAAAGCGTGTTGGATCCAGGCCGTGACGGCCGTAATTACGTTCATGCACAGTAGAGGAATCAGTGCGTACGCAATCCCAATTCTCCAGTTATAGATAAACAGGGCCGCGAAGTACGCGTAATATCGCGCCATTCCGAACAGCAGTGCTTTTCGATTTCGCTCCTCGCCTTTCGCTTTGAAGTAGGCGTACGGAGTAATCCCCACAACCGTGCCGATGTTGTTCGAAAGATAGCGCAGGAAATCGAGCGAACTGGTTCGATCGTAGCTTCTCGATTCGGCAGTGTCGTCGGGCCCGCCATTCTCCTTGTGATGCAGGCGGACATGAACCGTCCGGTCCAGTTCCGGAACATTCCCATACAAATACCCCAGGAAGAATTCGAAGTAGCGGCCCAAGAAGCGATCGTATTTCCCAGAGAAGTAACCCCAACGCCGATGCGCCTCCAGGTGTTTGGCGCTGAATAGCCGGATAAAACGCTGGAACTTGAGGCCGTACAGGGACAAATAGAAGGCGACGACGAGCAGCAACCGGGGCTTTCCCAAGATGAGCTGAGTGACAAAAATGGGCAGAGTGATCAGGCTCAGGGAAATCGCGAGCCGCAACGCAGGAGTGTCCCGGGGGTCGCGTAGAACTTTCTGGCCGAGTCGATCGATGAGCCGGTCGCACGCGCCGGAAAGATATTGATACGCGTCGCGTAGGGGGCGAATCTTCCCGAGAAGCATCGCCGCGCCGTAGCTCCCAAAGGAAAGCAGGGCCACGGGCGCGATCGCAATCAGGCTCGCCACCGCGATGGGAACTCCCAGCCCCCACCATATAAATCTGGGTTTGGTTCCCAGGCTCGTCGCAACAGAGGCGCTGACGATGTCAGAGTTCTCGATTTCCATTTTAGCCGTCGTTCCCTATACGACCGCAAAAGTGGTCACATCCTACACCAGCCGTGTCTTCCGTCGAGCGCCAATCACGTCCGGGCGTGTTGTCGAGTAATGCAGCCGACCAAGCTAGGATATCTTTGAGCCGAACGGCAGGAGTCTAACACACGCACTCAGACTCCTGGGCAGCCCAGCGATCGCAACCGCGAGGGTGGGTGGTGGCGCAGCTCATCTCTTGTAATGTTTTTGCCCCGCCTGAGACTACCTGAATAGGGACGGTTAAGGGTATGAAACGCAAACCTTGCGAACGATTGCGGATTTGACGGATTCGATTTCTCCGATGGCCGGACCATCCATCTGTGTTCAGGAGAAAAACAATGGCACGCGCAAACTCACTGAAGACCGCTGAAATGGGCGTATTGCCCAGTCAGGGTGCTGGCTCAAATCCGGGGAATCCAAACTGGCATTTACCTGGCAATTGGATGGCTCGCGTTTTGCGCGGCGCTTGCCGCGGCTAATTGGGCGACCATCAGGCTCGATCTCATGGCCCATCGCATCGCGTGCCTCGCACTGATGTTGGTCATTGTGACCACGCTGCCGGTGATTCGGTTCGGCCTGATGTGGCTCCGCCGTCGCAAAGTTGCGGAACTGAATGAAGTGACGAAACTTCTGGAAGAAATGGAAACAAGGAATGGCTAGCCCGCCTCGACGTTACTGGGTAACGGGCTGCTTGGAGGTAAACCATGGGAGCAACGGCACTCCGGCTCCGCTTGCGTCAACTCCGCCGGCGGCGCTTGAAACTCGCCGCCGACGGGCTGACGCCCTATTTCCGGATTCGCGGTTAGTCCCCGGCTACGACGGTGACTTGCTTGTCCTTCGCGAGTTCTTTCGACACTCGCTTGGGGTACACAAATTCATGGCCCGTCTTGTCACCAGGATAGAACCAGGAGATGAGTGCTTGAGGCTCCGAGAAATTCCGCTCGGCGAAAACAAATGAAGACGTATCGGTCGGTTCTCGACGCTCAGCATTGTTCATGAAGACCGTTCCGTAAAAAATGGTTTGATCCGCGTTATAGATACGGACTTGGTTGTGTTCGGTTACCTTTTCAGGCATGACGAACCAGTAGGTTCCCGCAGCTAGGACGCGTCCGGGAATCTGAACCGACTGGCTAAAGGTGACTTTGGTAGCCTGATTCGATTGATCTGCACGCGCAGCTGGCAGGACCATCAAGAACGCAAGCAAAAGCGCAATGCTGGAAATTGTTCTTACGACCTTCATAACCGCTCCTTTTTTGTATTGCGTTTTTTGTATCGCGGCCAGCTGGTGCACTGTCTCTGCGGCGCTGCTTCCTCTTCGTGCGTTCAGCTTGGTCCGTCATAAGTGAGATGGTTTGGAACGGGGAGAGAATGTAAAGGTCTGGTCTAATGAGTGTCACAAGATTGTAACGACATGCGGCGCAAAAAAAACGTTCAGCGCGAGCATCAGGGAGGGCATTCTCGTACCGCTCAGGATTGGGGCTTCATCTACCTGTCGCAAATTCGAAGCGTATACACGACCCCGGATACCACCCGTCCAATCCCAGTCGGTCTCATGGTGCTCGAAAATCTCGAAGTCTATTTCCTCCATGCCGCATCATGGTTTCTGGTTTTTTTCGGGCTTCACGCCCTCGCCTGGTTCGCATCTAGCAAGATTCGCGCAGCGACACTTCAGCTGAATAACTAAACCCGGGTCGATCAGCTCCAGATGTAGTCGCTTGCCGACGCCGGCGAGCGCAGCCACCGGCGCAGTATCCCAAGGAAACAATTCCAGTGGCACAGGCGGCGCCGGCGCAGCTTACTGACGTTCGTTTGCGACGCGGCCTGGGTCTACTCGGTTCCGGACCAATTCACGGCCTAGCCCTGACGCAGGGCCTTGATGGGATCGACGCGCGTGGCGCGGCGCGCCGGAATGTAGCAGGCCAAGAGAGCCGACGCCATCAGCAGCACGGCCACCGTGGTGAACGCGGGCAGATCGATCGCGCCAATTCCCACTACCATTGTTTTCATGCCCCGACCGACGAAGTAAGCACCCGCGAAGCCCAGCACCAGCCCAAACAGCGACAGGATCATCCCCTCGCGCAAAATCAGCGTGAGTACGCGCCCCGGATTCGCACCCAGCGCCATGCGCAGACCAATTTCGTGCGTGCGCTGCGCGACGGCAAAGGACATCACACCGTAAATTCCAAGCGCGGCCAGCACCAGCGCGATCACGGCGAAGCCTCCGAAAAGCAAAGCGGTGAAGCGGTCTCCAGCCTTGGACTCGACCAGAATTTGGTCCATGGTTTTGACGTCGGCGATGGGCAAATTGGAATCAATGGATTGCACGGCGTCAGCAATGCTCTTGGTGAGCGACGCCGGATCACCTACCCCGCGTACGGCGACGCTGGCCACCGGCCACGGGCTTTGCGCGAACGGAACGTCGATTTCAGAGAAATCTTCGCCGTGCACGCCACCGTTGCGCACATCGTGGTACACGCCTACGATCTGCCAGGCGACGGGTGAGCCGAGTTTGGTCACGCCGGGAATCAACTGCTCCACGAGGATGCGCTGAGCAAGCGGATCGACGCCCGAGAAGTACTTTTTCGCAAAGGTCTGGTTGACCACGGCTACACGGACTCCACTGGCGCGATCCTGCTCCGTGAGTGCCCGCCCCATATCGAAACGAATCCCGAAAGTCTGAAAATAGTCGGGCGTAACCATATCGAAGCCAGCTGAAGGACGTTGCGACACATCTTCTACCGGCTTGCTTTCGATGGTAAACGGCATGCCGAAGCTCACTCCCTGGATGGGCATCCCGAGTGACACGGAAACCGAGGAGACGCCGGGAAGCGCGACGATGCGGTCGTGAACCTGTTGATAGAAAGCGACGATCTGGGGCGCTTCGGTCAGCTGGCCGTCGGGCACCGGCACGGTAAACGTGAGCAGGTGATCGGACTTAAAACCAAGATCGACGTGCGCCACGTTCCATAAACTGTGAATCGCCAGGCCGCCACCGGTGAGCAGGCTGAGTGCGAGCGCAAATTCCAACACGACCAGAGCGCGCCGCAATCCGTGGCGGCCAGCGCCACTCGCCGAACGTCCGCCCTCCTTGAGCTCTTCGTTCAAGTTCATTCGCGCCGCTTGCCAGGCGGGAGCGCAGCCGAACAAGACTCCAGCGAACAAGCTGACGGCCAGCGTAAACAACAGCACAGGAATATTGAGCCGGACCTCCGCCTCCGACGGCAGCGTGAACGGCGGCATCATATCCATGATCAGCTTAAGTAGTCCAAACGCCAGAACGACGCCGACGACACAGCCGACCAGCGACAGAGCCACACTCTCCGTTAGGAATTGGGCGAAAAGCCTGGAACGGGACGCGCCGAGTGAGGCGCGTACGGCAACCTCTTTCAGACGCGCCGTGCCTCGCGCTAAGAGCAAGTTGGCCACATTGGCGCAAGCAATCAGCAGCACGAAGGCAACCGCGCCCATCAAAAGCCACAGACCTCGGATCACGTCTCGATCGAGAAAATCATTCTTCAGCGGCTCGGCGCGCGCTCCCCAGCCCCTCGATTTTGGATATTTTTCGACGATATGTTGCGAGATCGAATCCAAGTTCGCATTCGCCTGCGCAATCGTGACGCCGGGTTTTAGACGGCCCGCGACCAGCAGAAAATGAAAATCGTGGTTGATTTGGTCGGGCTTGAATGCGAGCGGGACGAAGAGGTCAATGTCCATCCGGTCGGCGGGACCCTCGGCCAGCACACCAACAACGGTGTAGGGCTCTCCGTTCATTTGTACTTGCCGTCCAACGATGCCGGGATCGGCACCGAAACGGGTCTTCCACAGGTGATAGGTGAGGACGGCTTCGTGGTCCTTGCCGACCTCGCCCTCTTCGGCCAGAAAGTCGCGCCCCAGCAGGAACCGATGTCCCATCATGGAAAGAAACTCGGGGGTGTTTTTTTGAGCAGTGACGCGCTCCGGTCGTCCGGAGGTTGAGAGGTTAATATTTTCGCCAGTCCACGCGGCCAACTCCTGAAAGACTGTGTTTTGCCGCTTCCAATCGAGATAGTTGCCAGCCGCAACTCCGTTGTTGTGATCTTTGACCCTCGACCACACCATCGTCAATTGGTCTGAATGCGGGTAAGGCAGAGGCGCGAGCAAGGTGGCATAGACCACGCTGAAGATCGCAGTGTTGGCTCCTATTCCCAACGCCAGGGCCAGTACCGCGACGGACGCGAATCCGGGATTTTTCAGCAGTAGTCGGAAGCCGAACCTGGTGTCGCGCAAGAAATTGCCCACGTCAGCCTCCGATTCGGTGATCGCCCTTTGGAATGAACAACCGTCCCGCTGTGCGATGCGCTCTGCGGCCTAAACGATGGATAGGGTGTGCAGATCCTGCACGGCAATCGTCGCCGCGATCGGACTCGCTTGGATCGCCGCTCGCTTCGCGCTGCAAAGATAACCTCTAACTTTGTTTTTTTAAACCAACGCAGGGATTGGGTAGTAACGAAAACAGCTGACCGGTCGACTCGCCGAAAATCATCGAGCGGAGTTCCCTTCTCGCGCTTGATTCTGCTGAGCTAGAACTCGACGTGGGCGCGGAAGGTCGGGACCACGACCGGGCCGCGGTCGCGGTTGTAGCCGGGATTGTTGATGTGCTGGACGCCGGGCGCGAGGTAGATACCACGCCAGACGTGGACGGTGTAATAGGATTCGAAAATATTTTCGCGGCCGTAGCGCAGGCCACCATCGCCGAGCAGAAAGCCCAGACCGCCATCCGCGAGATAATCCTGATGGTCCTTCTTGATTCCGTTGGTGACGAAAGCGACGCCGGCGCGGTCCTGCTTGCGATGCCACAGCGCCCCAGCGAAACCGAGACCCGTGTCGACGGTAGAATCCACTTCGGTGTAAGCAAACGATTCGGTTCGGCCGTTGTCCCAACCCCAACGCGCGAAGGCGGTCAGGTTCGGCGCGATTTCCTGTTCGATGTTGACGCCGAAGCCGTACTTCAGCGTGACGTGCCAGGGATGGTTGGTGATCTCCGGCAGCGGGACCACGCCCTGCTGAAACTGCTCGACCGCATCGCGATAGATTCCCATGTTCGCGTGGTTGGTATAGGCGAGCAGCCGCGCAACTCCCTGGCGCTTGCGCAGCAGGCTGTGCCGTTCTTCGAATTCGTAATCCTCGGCATGGACATGCCAGGGCTGCCAGACCAGATCGATACCGTTGGCGACTTTCGGCATCAGCGCTTCGACTACGCGAAAGCTCCAGTTGGCGTCGTCGTACTCCGCCATCAAGCCGATGGTGTAGCCGCGGGTGTCGGCGGCGTAATCCCAGGCGCCGTTGTTGTCGGTGGTCCAGTTGATGAACTGCAGGTGGGTGTCGGACCCGACCGAGTTGGCGTCGAAAAAATCCGGAAGACTGAACTTCCCGAAACGCACTTCGATGCGCCGGCGCGGCAGCGTATCGAACAGCGAAAGATAGTTGCGATCGTTTTTTACGGTGTCCTTGCTGAGCGCGAAAACTTTGTGGAGCATGCCGCGGCCGAGATAGGGCGTTTTGCTGAGCTGCGGGTTGCGCACGATATCGAGATCGGTATTGCCGGCGAGGCCGAAGCCCTGGCTGAGCGCGGCGCCCCCGGCCTCTTCGATGTCGACCAGGACCTCAAAGGAGTTGTTCAGGCGGAAGCCAGTGTAGAGCGTAAGGACGCGCGAAGTGGCTTTTTCATAACGATCGCTCAAGCTGTGCGTGCCACTATAGGCGGCCGGAAAATCGGGATGCGCCTGGAAAATAAAATTGGCCTGGCCGGAAAGCCAGTAACGGCTGCTCGAAAAGTGCGGAAAGAGCGATTCGGGAGGCTGGATGCCTTCGTTGGACGATTCGTCCGCGTCGTCTGGGGCGGCGGTTTGATCCGAAGCCACGGCGGGGGCCGTGGTTTTAAGGGGCGGCGCGTCGGTTTGCTGGGGACGCGCAGCGGTAGTGCGCGGAGCACAGAGTACGACGCACGAAAGCGCGATAACGAAGATCGCCGCCCGCGCGCGCGATCGATTGGAGAAGTCAGGCATCCGTCTTAGGCTCCACTGGAGTCTTGGGAGTTTGAGGGTTCCATGTTATCCGCGTGTTACAGCCGGTCCCGGCGGCGAAGCGCCGGAAAGGCTGGCGGTGCGATCGGACGCGCCGGTTGCCGTTTTTCCCTATATACTAAGCGCCGAGGGGCAAACCCTACTACCCCTGGGCTTAGATACTATACCCCTATAGGGTAGTCAAGGAAAATATGGCAACTACCTCCCGCGAAAAACTAGACCTGACGACCCGCACCAAAAAAATAATCGGCCAGCTCGAATCCGTGCTGCGCGGCCTGAACCAGGACGAGCAGTGCGCGGACATCCTGCAGCGGCTGGCCGCCGCGCGCGGCTCGATCAACAGCCTGATGGGCGAACTGCTGGAGGATCACATCCGCAACCACATGCCGCGTAATAGCAAATCGTCGGAAGAAGCGGCGGAAGACGTGGTGGAGATCGTGCGGATGTACCTAAAGTAAGGAACGATTTCAAATTCCAGCCCCAGGCAACCGGCGAGATCCCCCTGGAAGCGAAAAACACGGAAAACGATGCAAAAGTGACCGGCAAGATCGTGGTGCAGTGAAGCTGTTCCCGCGGCCGTGGTGTTATTGCTGAAGCAAAATCGAAACGGTTCCGTTTCCGGCAACCGCAAGATCGAGTTTTCCATCGCCGTTGAAATCCGCCACAGCGATCGCGGACGCTCCCGAAGGAACCGGGTAGGGTGAACCCGAGGCCTGCGTGAACGTACCTTCGCCCTTGCCAAGTAGCAGGGTCACGGTGTTGTCTCCGGTGTTCACGATGGCCAGGTCCAGCTTTCCATCATTATTGAAATCTTCCGCGACAATTGCGTAAGGGTTAGGGAGCATGGACCCTTCGCCGCGCCGGTTTGAGCTGCGTACTCGTTCGCGCTATAGTGTCGATGTAGCCCCCGATTTTCAAATGTGCGCCAGGCTCATCTTCGCGACGCTGATCGGCCTAATGCTCTGCAGTATCGCGACTATCGAAACCTCCGAACTGCTGCGGCTGGCGGACGACACCTCGAACGATTTTTCGCTGCCCAACGTTCCACGCCAGGCCGCATCGATCGCGGTCGCCGAGTTTCGCGAACCTTACCCGCTCACTGCGCCGACTCTGAAGGGCCAGGGGCGTCCGAATTTCCGCCCGCAGACCGCAATTGCTTCGGCCAAAACCTCGCAGGATATTCTCCGCGCACTTTGCATTATCCGAACCTAGAAGGTCTGCCTCCGCACGCCCGTCGTTTTTTTAATCGCTCGTAAATACTCCGGAGTTCTCTTCGCGGGATACTTTTCGGCCGGAGCCAGTCTTCAACACCGTTCGGAGCGCCCGCCGCGGGTGCGTAACCGCAATGGCTCAAGCCAGAAATCAGCATAAGCAGTACACGGGACCGTAAAATCAGGGGGACCAAATGAAAATCATAGTGATTGGCGGCAGCGGCCTTATCGGGACCAAGCTGGTCCGCGCGCTGCGGGAGCAGGGGCATGAAGCGGTGGCCGCATCACCCAAATCGGGAGTCAACGCCTTCACCGGCGAAGGGCTGGCCCCGGCGCTGGAGGGCGCGGCGGTGGTGATTGACGTATCGAACGCGCCGTCGTGGGAAGCGGCGACGGTGATGAAATTCTTCCTGACCTCAACGCACAATCTGCTCGACGCCGAAGCGGCCGCCGGCGTCCAGCATCACATCGCACTTTCGGTGGTGGGCGCGGAGCGCATGCCGGGCAACACGTATATGCCGGCGAAAATCGCGCAGGAGGCAGCGATTCAGGACGGACCGATACCGTATACCATCGTGCGCGCCACCCAGTTCTTCGAATTCGTGGGCGCAGTCGCCGATTCCGGTACGATCGATGGAACCGTTCGTCTGCCGCCGATCGATTTTCAGCCGATCGCCGCGGACGACGTGGCCGCGATTCTGGCCGGCATTGCCGTCGCGGTGCCGTTGAACGGCACCATCGAAATCGGCGGGCCGGAGCGGAAACCGCTGGAGCAATTCGTGCGGCGGCTGTTTGCGGCCCGGCAAGATCCACGCCCGGTGGTGACCGCGGCGAATGCGCTGTACTTCGAAGCCGAAGTCGAAGACCGGTCGCTCACTCCGCAGAGCCAGGCGCGACTCGGAAAAATACATTTCGAGGATTGGCTGGCGCGGAACTGAAAGCCGCGAGATTGCGGGCCCGCAGTGGCGAAGAGATGAAAGCCGAGAATTAGAATCTTTTCGCCTGGCCACAGACCTGATCAATTATCCCGGTGTCATCCGAGGTGAAATTGGACAGCCTCGAGCAGCGCTCGGACTCCGTTCCACATGATCTGCACGCCAATGCAAACGAGGAGAAAAGCGGAAAGCCGGACGATGACGTTCATCGCGGTCGCTCCCAGCGCACGAGCGAGCCGGTCCGAGAATCCGTAACAGAGGTAAATGCTGATGCTGATCAGCAAGGCCGCGAGCAGCGCTGCGACGATCAGCAACACGTGGAGCCCGTAACGATGCGTCGCGTTCGCGCCCAGCGTGATCGCGACGGAGATGGACCCGGGCCCGACCGTCAGTGGCAAGGTCAAGGGATAGAAAGCCTGCCGAAAAACATCCTGCGGCTGAATATTTTTACGCGTCGTGTCCGGCGCCTCGTCTTTCTGCATCAGGAGTCCCCAGCCCACGGCGACCACCACCAGTCCCCCGCCGACCTGCACCACAGGCAAGGAAATTCCGAAGAACGCCAGGATATGCGTACCGATGAAAAACGAAATCACCAGCAACAAAAAACTATTCACAGCAATGCGCCAGGAAAGCATTG
>Ga0209006_10003260_pt1 | contig 14774 bp, 12 predicted proteins | sample JacPin_JW_Ref_O2_FD_188567 | JGI IMG/M metagenome (GOLD analysis project Ga0209006, IMG submission 188567) | Forest soil microbial communities from Algoma, Ontario, Canada - Jack Pine, Ontario site 1_JW_Ref_O2 (SPAdes) (version 2) | ecosystem: Environmental > Terrestrial > Soil > Boreal... | reverse complement strand
CTTGATATTCACGTGCACGTGCCGGAAGGCGCGATTCCAAAGGATGGCCCCTCGGCTGGCATCACCATCGCGACCGCGCTGGCCAGCGCATTGAGCCGCATCCCGGTTCGCCGCGATCTAGCGATGACGGGAGAAATCACGCTGCGCGGCAAAGTTCTGCCGATCGGTGGATTGAAAGAAAAACTCCTCGCTGCCCATCGCGCTGGTTTGTTCGAAGTGATTCTGCCGCAGGAGAACGAAAAGGACGTTGCCGAGGTTCCAGAAAACCTGCGCAACGCCATGAAACTTCACTTCGTGGACAACATGGACCAGGTTCTGGCGGTTGCCCTCGAAGGCCCGCTACCGCAGATGCCGTCGGAAGTCGATGCCATGGCTCCTATCGCGACACCGCCGACGGGGGAGATTCCCACGGCACGGCAGTAACTCCACATTCGTTCTATCCACGACATCGAGCCCGCCATTTCGGCGGGCTTTTTTTGTCGATTGATGCAGGGTTAAAATGTTTTCATGGAGCCGGAAACGAATCCCCGCTTCGGATTTAGTTTGAGAGGGTCGGCCGGTCTAATCATCGCGATTCTCGTCGTGACGATCCTGATGATCATGCTTCCCGCCTACCGGTGGTTTTTCCTGATCAGCGTACTCATCGGCCTGATCATCGCGGGCGCTCTCACGCTGTGGTACAGGACGCACCCGGTTAAAGAACACGACGTGCATCCTAAACGTCCGCTTGGCCTTTAATAGAGTCTCTCGAAAAAGAATTTCCCGCTGCACTTGCCACAGACAACCCAAACACTGGAAACTATCGCATGCGAGTTCTGTCCCGATTTATGCTGTCCGCGAGCGACTTGACCCACTTCCCTCCCCCCGGAGTGCCGGAGATCGCTTTTCTCGGCCGCTCCAACGTCGGGAAATCGAGTGTGATCAATTCGCTGATCGGTTCAAAACTGGCTCGCACCAGCAACACTCCCGGACGGACTCGCAGCATTAACTTTTATGAGATCCGGCGCGCGGGCCAACCCAAGCCAGAACTTCTTTTCGCCGATTTGCCCGGTTACGGTTATGCCAAAGTGTCGCGTGAAATCTCTTCTGATTGGGCTCGCTTCGTCGATCCTTACCTGCATCAACGATCGACTCTGGCGCTGTGCCTGGCGCTGGTCGACTCGAATATTCCTCCGCAGGAAAGCGATGCGCAGTTGCTTGAATTTCTCGCCACGAAAGGACGCCCTTACGTCATTGTGGCCACCAAGTGCGATCGCTTGTCGGGCAACGGTCTGCAGCAGGCAATCCGCACACTTGGAGAAGCCTATGCAGGCGCGCCGATCATCGCGTTTTCCTCCAAGAGCGGGACGGGCAAAGAAGAATTGTGGCAAGCGATTCGCGCTTCGCTGGCGAATTTTCCGGCCGCTTAAAGTTCTCCCGCATTTTGCCGATTCCAGCTATAACAGTTTTCTGGTGGAGGAGTTCCTTGGATTCAACGATTTATTCCGCGTGGCCCGGCTCGCCCACGGAGTTCGAGGGCGGCGATAACAGCGTTAATTATCTTCGACGCCTGCGAGGCAACCCGTCCGGAGGTGAAGGTGCTGAGGCGGGAACGAAAAATCTTGGCGGGCCTGAAACTGTTCCCAACGTAATCTGGAGAGAACGCCGCCAAAGCCCGCGGGTTCGCTGCTCAGGAAGCGTCGAGTTCCGCACTGCTGGCCAGGAGGCTCGGCTGTGGGGGACCCTTACCGATATCAGCCTCCACGGATGCTACGTGGAGATGAACTCCACTTTCCCGGTTCACACCAGAGCCGACCTGATTCTGAAGTCCTGCGGCATCCGGATCCAGGTTCCGGGCACGGTTCGCACTTCCTATCCATCGCTGGGTATGGGCATTTGCTTCGACGAGATCGAACCGAAGCAGGCTCTGGAACTCAAGGGGCTGCTGGCTGCGCTAGCCGCGCGCACTGGCCTCTCCAGCCCGGCACCGGCCGGCGAGAAGAACGCGAAAGTGTCTCCGCCGCCGCTGGACTCGATGACGATTCTAAGTGAAATTACGGAGTTCTTTCAGAAAAAACCGCAGCTCTCGCGCGAAGAATTTCAGCAGATCGTCAGGCGTGCCAGACGCCTTTAAGCAAGCTGTTACTCTCGTGACCTCGCCCACGGTGCCGGCGCGACGATCGATCCGTTATCATAAAACGAAGGTCGAAAACGAAGCTCGAAAATCAGGGCCGAAAATGTACGGCGAATTTATATGGCTAAATACTTAATAACGGGTGCTGCGGGATTCATCGGATCGTCGTTGGTGCGGGCTCTGCTCGAGCGTGGAGAAGAGGTACGGGGCATCGATAATTTTGCCACGGGCAGACGCGAGAATCTCACCGAGGTGGCAAACCGCATCGACTTCCGCGAAGCCGACCTGCTCGATCTAGACGCCATGCACAAAGCCTGCGAGGGCGTCGATTACGTGCTGCATCAAGCGGCGATTCCGTCAGTTCCTAAATCCGTACTTGACCCCATCGGCAGCAACCGGGCCAATGTCGATGGAACGGTCAACGTTCTGGTCGCCGCGCGTGACGCGAAGGTGAAGCGCGTTGTCTATGCCGCCTCTTCGTCGGCCTACGGCGATACGCCGACGCTGCCCAAGCACGAAGCCATGACTCCGAACCCGATCTCGCCCTACGCCGTAGCCAAACTGGCGAGCGAGCTTTATATGATTTCCTTTTTCCGCTGCTACGGTCTTGAAACCGTATGCCTGCGTTACTTCAACATCTTCGGACCCCGGCAGGACCCGTCGTCTCAATATTCCGGCGTGCTGGCGAAATTCAGCATGCAAATGCTCCGCGGAGAACAACCCACGATTTTCGGCGACGGCGAAACCAGTCGCGACTTTACTTTTATCGACAATGCTGTGTCGGCAAACCTGCTGGCCTGTTGGGCTCCTGCCGCCGAGTGCGCGGGACGCGTTTTCAACTGCGCTACCGGACGCCGGGTTACGCTGAATGAAACCTTCGAAGCTCTCAAGCAGCTGACCGGATACAAAGGCAGCGTCAAATACGCTCCCGAGCGCAGCGGAGACATCAAACATTCGCTGGCCGATATCAGCGCGGCACAAAAACATCTGGGCTACAAAGTTCTGGTGAATTTTGAAGATGGCCTGAAGCGGACCCTCGAGTGGTACAAGAGCCAGGCTCAGCCGGTCGGAGCCTGAAGGCTTCTTAGATCCCTTTTGTGCCCTCGAGTCCCGGTTCGAGCAACTGATTCAGGTCGTTACGAAATGGCCCCACCGCGCTAAACGTCGCCTCGTCGAATAACCTTTTCGCACCGCAACTCAGACACACCTGATAGGAATATCCTTGTGCTCCAATAGGCCAGCTCATTCGCTTATGCCAGCAGCCTCGGAACGCCAGCACGGCCGCACCCGCCAGACTGCTGGCCACGACCCCGCGCCACCACCAACTGGACTTCTTAAATCTGGCTGGCTCTTGCGGCTCGACCAAGTTCATCTCTGGGCGCACCTCTGGTTGCATCTCCGGACTCATACCCTAACCATAGGACGATTAGCTGCCCAGAGCAAAATCTGAAGGGTCGTAGATCAAGACGGTGCGGTTTTGGAGTATCTCAATAAGTTCGATACGCGTCGGCGGCAGACGTTACCAAGTGCGCGGAAGGACGTGTACTAACGGACATTGCGGCACCACCCCAAAGACTATTACGCTCGAAATTGAGCTTGGACCGTACCAAAACTAACAATGAGCCGCCCGGGCCCGCCACGGATACGATAAACCCAGTGTCTTTGTAATTGTGATCGAGCCCGCGCCCGTCCTGAGTGCCAGGTAGTAGTTACGGATTGAAAATCGAGTTAAGAAGTCCGAGTTAGAAATTCAGGTAATGAGCGCCAATCCAACCCGAGTCGACTGGAACGCTGTACCAATCCCTAGCGAGCCTGCGTCGCCGCTGCAGGAGGGTAACCGCGTCCTCGAGTCGATTGCGCGTCAGGAAGCTTTGCGAGCGCTTCTTGCTTTCTCCGATCTGCATGAGCAGATACGCAATCGTCGGGCCGCCATAGGATCCTCCACCGATCGTGACTTGTTCGAGACGGAACGCTTCATTCTCGACGAAGTGCTCCAACTGATCTGTGATCGCGCTCAAAGCATCACCGGCGCCGACGGTATCCTGATTGCGCTACCGGAAGAATCGAATACAGAACGCTCCGAACTATTCTGCCGCGCCTCTGCTGGGCGGCTCGCGGTTGATCGCGGAACCCGTCTCATCAGCGAATCCGAGTTTCTGCGCGACGGGCTTGAATCGGGACACATTCTTCGCTGCGATGACTGCGACATTGATACGCGCGTAGAGCTCGACTTCGCTCGCGCCATTGGAACCCGATCCACGGTTCTGGTTCCGCTCCGCGGAAGCCGCGAACAGATAGGCGTACTGCAAGCTTTCTCGATCACGCCGTGGGCGTTCAGCGATCAGGATATCCGCTCTTTCGATCTTTTCGCCGAACTGGTGCTTACCGCCCTCAAGCCGGAAGATCAAGACCGCCGCATCCATTGGCTGGCAAAAATAGCCGACGAAGTTCTTCGGCCAAAACCGCCGGTATTCGCGGCGGCAGAGGCAGCCGCGGTCCCGATAGAAACACCAGTACAAGCAATTTCTGAAATCGAACCCTCGGGGACGGTGCTAGCCCCGTCCCCCACGGATTCGTCTAGCTTCGCCTCGGGCTTAACGGCGGCGCAAGTCGAGGAACCGGCGACAGCACCAGTGGCGGCTGCGCTTCCGGTCCCGGAGCAGCCCACGTGGGCAGAACCCATTTTCATCACGACCTCGACCATAGAACCACTGGAATCGATTCTCGACTCGACGGTCGATCACACTACCAAAGCGGCTGCCGAGTCCGCGATTGATGCGGGTGTTGCTCCGATAACCGACGCGCTCGATTTCGAGATCGGCGATGACTTTTTCGAGATCAACCCGGAACTCGCGCAACCGACGCGGTCACCATCGGCAAAGATCCTGCCATTCCTAACCCGAGTCTCGGTCCCACGCAGCGCTCGACCAGGATTGAGCGTCGTCTTAGGTTTAGTGGCGGTGGCTGCGTTGTTCTCCGCCGGAGCGTGGTGGGGCATGCGAGTCCACCGGACGGCGGCCACGAGGGTCGCGACGGCAGGCAGCAGCGCGCCACAATCTGTAACTGCGCCTCCCGCGCCTCCGACGAATACGTTCACCCCTACGATCGCAGGAACAGCGGCTGTGGCGGACAGCGCGCCTGACAATCTGATGAATCCCGCAACAGCCTCGGGGGAGACGCCGCTGGTCGCCGTCCCGGCCAACAAGCTGGCGGCGCTGGCAAGGATCACCGGGGTTCGTCACTGGTCGTCGTCGATGGGAAGCACCGTCGTCATCGACATGGAAGACAACGTCCCCTACGAAGTACATCGCCTGATGTCGCCGGAGCGAATCTATTTCGATCTGCACGATACAGTTCTACCGGCTGATCTGGACGGCAAGACGATGGACGTGGGCGACGCTTCCCTGACCCGGGTTCGAGTGGCGCAGCCGGTTGCCGGTATAACCCGCATCGTGCTCGACACCAAAGATGGATCCAACTTCTCGGTCAGCATGGAATCGAGTCCTTATCGCCTGGTGGTCGAACTGCACGGCAGCGACAAGAATTTGGCCTCGAGCCGCACGCTCGCGAACCGCAACGCGGGATCAGCAAATTCGGCTCCGGCTGCAAAAGCGCCTCCGGTTGGGGCATTACCGATAAAGACCTCGAATTCACCCGTGCCGGTGAGCACCGGAAGATTTCGCATCGTGCTCGATGCCGGCCACGGCGGCTGGGATCTGGGCACGGTTGGACGTCAAGGGCTGCTCGAAAAAGACCTGGTGCTCGATGTAACCCAGCGCCTGGGTAAGTTGCTGCAGACGCGTCTCGGTTCCGATGTAGTTTTCACCCGCACCGGCGACAGCTATCTGCCGCTGGATCAGCGCGCCGATCTCGCCAATCAAGCGCAAGCTGATCTGTTCGTCTCGGTCCACGCCAACTACAGCAGTTCAGCGGCTGCGCGCGGAGTGGAAACTTACTACACGAATCTGTTCTCGGCTCCGGGCTCCAAGGAAGTCGAGAAGCACGACGACGGTACGTTCGCCAAACTGACTCCGGTATCCCTTTCTGCCGGCGGCTTGCACGAAAAAATTCAAGAGTCGCAACGCCTCGCCGCCAGCGTGCAGCGTTCTCTGTATGCCACGCTCGCCGCGGCCAGCCCCGACATTCGCAACCGCGGCATCAAGGACTCGGCGTTTGCGGTGTTGACCGGAACAACCATGCCGGCGATCCTGACCGAGATTTCATTTGTCAGCAGTCCAGCCGATGAACACAATCTGCAGAGTGCAACCTATCGCCAGCAAATCGCGGAGGCTCTCTATCAGGGAATCGCCCGTTACCAGCAGTCTTCGCCGCGCTCGAAACTCGCGCAACTGCAAACATCTGCACGCCGGTAAGGCCGCATCCCAATACTGGTTACCGCTCCTGATACGTTGACTGGTGACGCTTCCAAGGTAAAATCATGGTCAAGCTCAGTGCGAACTCTGGCCGTGACGTATGCAACTCCACCAAATCTCAGCCGATGACCGGGAATTCGCCCATGGATGTCCGAAGTACCCGCGTTCCGCCAGCCCTTTTCTTCTTGATTCTGTATTCCTCGATTCTTTCTGGCTGCGCAGGTTCTAGTGGATCCGGGTCCCAGTCCCCCGCTTTCTCTGTTTCTGCGGCGCCCACTGCGGTGACCGTGATCCCCGGCAGCAGCAACACGGACCAGATAACCGTCCAGCCAAGCAATGGGTTCACCGGCCAAGTCTCGGTGACGGTCTCTAATCTGCCTCCTGGGGTAACTGTTTCCCCCAACCCGCTACAGATGAACGTCTCCGACGGCGCGGGCTCGCAGCCGGTGACCATTGCGGCCGTATCCGGCGCGGCGCTGCAAAACGTCAACCTGGTTGTGACCGGTACCAGTGGCAACACAAACGCCACCACCAGCCTGCAGTTAAACGTCCAGGCATTGAACGTGACCACGTGGCATTACGATAATTCCAAAACCGGCGTCAACCCAAACGAATCCATCCTGACCCTGGCTAACGTTAATACCACTAGCTTCGGTGAACTATTTTCCCTGCCGGTGGATGGAGCCGTGATTGGACAGCCGCTTTATCTCAGCAACATCTCGATCCCCGGCAAAGGCGTCCACAATGTTCTCTATGCAGCGACCATGAACGACTCCGTCTATGCCTTTGACGCCGACAGTAACTCTGGCTCGAACGCCAACCCGCTGTGGCAAAGCAGCCTTGTGCCCGCTGGCGCCACGCCGGTCCCCATCAGCGTGCAAGGATGCAGCGGCGTTACGGGATGGACTGAGGAGGGGGTAGTTTCAACTCCGGTGATAGATCCTGCAACGGGCACCATCTACGTCGTTGGCAAGACTTATGAGAACGACGTGCAGATCTTTCGTCTGCACGCGCTCGATGTGACGACGGGCAAGGAGAAGTTCGGCGGTCCGGTCGAGATTACCGCAACGTTCACGCTGAACGGAGATACTTCAGTGTTCAACGCCATGGCGGAAGTCAATCGTCCCGGCCTGCTGCTCACGAACGGACACATTTACCTGGCGTTCGGATCAAACGGTTGCAACGCCTTCGCCGACCAAGGATGGGTTCTCTCCTACAACGCAGCCACGCTGGCACAGGAAGGCGTGTTCAATACGGAACCGGCATCTGCGCTCGCGTCCATCTGGCAAAAGGACGGGGGGTTGTCCGCGGACAGTGACTCGAATATTTACGCCGAAGTCGCCGAGGGTACTTTCACCCCGGGAACGAACTTCGGCAGCAACATTATTAAATTGAGTCAGGTCGGAACGAACTTGCAAGTGACAGACTGGTTCGCGCCTTACAACCAGGCTTATATTACCCAACACGATCTCGATCTTAACGATCCAGTTCTTCTGCTTCCCGATCAACCGGGCCCGAATCCTCATCTTGCGTTGGGAGTGGGGAAAGAAGGGACCGTATATGTCCTGAACCGCGACAATATGGGACATTACTGCTCGACGTGCACCGAAGGCGACACCCAGATCGTGCAGGAGTTGCTGTTATCCGTCGGCTACGAGTCGGGCGCGCTGGTTTATTGGAACTCCACCGTTTACTCGAGCGGAGTGGGTACGCCAATCATGGCCTGGTCCGTGACCAACGGCATGCTCTCGACTAGTCCAGTCTTCCAATCGACAAAAGTAGCGAGCGAGCACGCCCCCATCATTACGTCGAACGGCGCCGATAACGGAATTCTCTGGCAAATCAATGGCACGAACCTGACCGCTTACAATGCGCTGAACTTGCTGCCGATCTACATAATGTCCCAAAGCCAGGACATTCTGCCCCCGTTACCGCACTTCAGCGTTTTCATGGTGGCGAATGGAAAACTTTATATAAGCACGAATAATAGCGTGGTCGTGTTCGGGCTGCTGTAACGTTAAGTTCCGTGCTAGTTATTGTTGGTTACTCCGCCGTATTTTTCCAACCACTTCAGCTCTTCTCGAACTTTAATTTTTCCGTGCCAGGGATTCTTTCCTAAGTCGTGGCCTTCGCCGGGAAGGATCAGGAGTTCACTGGGGACATTCAACTCGTGCAACGCGCGATCGAGCAGGTGTGACTCGAGATTTGGAACGCGAATATCTTCCCCTCCCGCGACCATGTGGGTTGGAGTACGAACCTTGTCGATTTGATAAATAGCGGCCTCGCTGCTGTAGCGATCGGGCTGAACCCAAGGCAATCCACCGAGAACGTTGGCATCGTCGACGGAGCTGTCGTCATTGCCCCAGTCGGCGACATTCTCCACCCCACCGGCTCCGGTGACGGCGGCTTTGAAGCGTGTGGTCTGGGTGATCAACCAGTTGGTCATGTATCCGCCATAGCTGTAGCCGCCAATGGCGAGTTTGTCGGGATTAGCGATTCCGTCTTTTACCAGGGCATCGACACCGGTCAATATATCTTTTCCGGGGGCGGAAACAATTTTGGGAACGATCATTAACGCGAATTTGTCGCCGTATCCGGTTGAGCCGCGGTAGTTGGGCTCGAAGACCAGCCATCCCGCGGTGGCGGCGAGGCGATCCCACTGATACCAGTCGGCTGCGAAGCGGTTACCGTCGGCATCCTGGGGTCCGCCGTGGATAAACACAAATGTCGGCAAGTTTTTCGCTTCAAATTTTCCCGGCGGATACATGAGCATGCCTTCGATTTGGGTGCCGTCGTCGGATGTCCAGCGATAAGGCTTAGCCTGCGGGAGATCGCGCTCGGTGAAGAGCTTGTTGAAGGACGTGATCGGGGTAGCTTGTGCAATCTTGTCGGGACTTTCGGCGAGGTAGATTTCGGTGGGCCGCTGGGTTGCTGAATATGTGAATACCAGGTGCTTGCTTTGCGAATACGGAGCCGACACGACACGATCGTAGGCTCCGGGCCATCCTTCACGCTTTACGATGGCGGCCTTCGGATTCGCTTGCGACACGAATTGCACCTCGGTCCCGAGGCGGCAGGCACAGAGCACGGATCCGTCGGGAAGGGGTGTGTAGCGGACGACTTCGCCGGGAAAGTCGGCGAACCAGCGCTGCACTTCTTTCTTATCGGATGGGTCCGCGGTGTCGACCCAGTAAAGCCGAGGCTGAGGATCGTCATACTTATGCTCAACCGAGCCCAGGTTGACTTGGAAAAATACATGACGATTGTCGGAAGCCCACTCCATGTCGAGTTCGACGGCTTCGTTGTGAGTGATGCGGATGGGAGTGGAATCGGCTACGGTGTTCGTCAGGTCGAGTAGGAAAAGCTCGGTTTCATCGGCTTTTTCCTGACGTCCAGATGCTGAATTGGTGAGAAACACGAGACGGCGGCCGTCGGGCGAGATGCTGATTTGCTCAATTTTTAGCCGAGTGTGCGAAATGGCAACGGCTCCGGGAGTGGCGCCGGAGTCTCTTGCGGCGTCGGCAGCGTCCATGAAACTCGAACTGGAATCGGCGCCCAGGGCGGCGTGGCGCGACGTGGCATCATCGAGTTTGAGGCGAAAGATCACATCGCCGCGATCGTCACCGCGATAACGGATGACGTCTTTCCAGTCTTTTTTATGATCGTCATTCTGCTGTTTATTCCAGGGCTCGCGAGTGGCGAAATAAATGGCCTTGGAGTCTCCCGACCAGGCGAAGGCGTGAACTTCTTCGTCGCCCGAGGTTATGGCGAAGGCTTCGCCTCCATTGGGCGAAATCAGAAAGAGCTGAGCGGTGTCTTTGTTTTTGTCGTCATCATCTTTGTCTTTATCTCTGCCGTCGGAGACTTTGCGCTCCGAAAGAAAGGCGATCCAACGGCCGTCGGGCGACCATTGCGGCGATGTGTCATGGCCGGATTGTGTCAGCTGGGTGAGGATGCCGGGAGTGGTGCGGTAGAGCCATAGATCTTTACGGAAGATCTCCTGCGCCCAGTCCGCCTTTTCGGTTGCGATGAGCACTGAGTTGCCGTCGGGTGAAATCTTGAGGTCATCGAAGCTGACGAAGTTGAAAAATTCGTCCAAACCAAGCTTGGGTTTGGGGGTTTGGGCGTGCGCCGAAGAAAGCGCGGTCACGATCAGGCAGAAGGTGAGAAGGACGATTGATGGTTGCACAGAGGTGTTTTGCCGGGAAAGTTGTCGCATAGGGTGTTTAGGCTTTCGTGCTCGCTATCGCTGCGAAGAGTCGGACGCTTGCTGGAAACAGGAGGTCCTTCGCTTCGCTCAGGATGACGTGGCAGATCATTTTGTATTGCATCCCGTATGGCATCAGGGTGCGGTTGGTTGCGCGTTGCGCAGCGCTTCGTCGAGGGGCTGATTATTGGGGACGCTTTGTTCGACGACGCGCCATCCGTCGTCATAGCCGCGGAATCCCACGGTCGAGCGGTAATGCACCCCGCTGTCGTAGAGAGAGGCGCCGATTTGATTGAGGGATACCCACCGCCAACTGAATTCGACGTCGGCAAAATTGCCGGCCTTGCTGATTCCAGAGATGCCGAGAAGTTCGCGGCGCGCGACCGGGATCGCGATCGGACCGTTATCGGGTAGAGCATTTGAAATCAGAGGACGGACGGTTTCTACTCCCAGCGGCGAGAGCAAGACGTCCCAGCAAGGTGGAGGGTCGATCGTAGCCGGACACTTTTGCTGCGTGCCGATGATCCAACCGCGGCGCTGTAAAACCATGGACTCGGGAGAGCTGAAGTCTTTGTTCGAGACTAGGCCGGTGCGCAGCCAAAACATTTGTGACTGTTTGAATGCGTCGGAGGTGGAGATCAAGTCGGCGGCCAGACGACGAGTGAGGAAATCCCGGGGAGAACAGGCCGGCGTGGAACACAGGATGATTGCCAGCAGCAAGGTTTTAGAGGTTCGGGTCAAAGGCAATGCCGATCAGGGTCGCGAGAGGATTTTAACCAATTGCGACTGGCTGCGGGGTAGAAAAGGCGAGGCGGCGATCTGACCGTCGAATACTTTTGAAGGTGACCAGCGGCCAGGAATTGGCGTTTGACAGGACGGGCAGTGGCCTTCGGGAGTGAGCTTGTACTTGCGGATCAAGTATCCATGACGCTGGATGAGGAGTTCTCCGCAGGCGGGGCAATGGGTGTCTTCGAGACTTTCGACTCGTCCGGGGAGATTGCCAGCGTAGATGTAGCGTAATCCGGCGTCGCGGCCGATGGCGGCGGCTCGCAGCAGATCTCGCGGGCGCGTGTCGGCGGGCGAGGTCATTTTGTAATCCTGATGAAACGCGGTTACGTGCCACGGGATGTCGGGCGAAACTGCGGCGAGAAATTCGGTGAGTCCGCGCAGTTCGTCGTCGCTGTCGTTGAAGCCGGGGATGAGCAGAGTGACGATCTCCAGCCAAACGCCCATCTGATGGAGGCTTTGGATGGTTTCGAGGATTGGTCGCAGCCGTCCGCCGAGTTGGCGATAGTGATGATCGTCGAAGCTTTTGAGATCGACCTTGTACAGATCGATCCAAGGATGGATGTATTCGAGCACCTGCGGAGTCGCGTTTCCGTTTGAAACGAAGGCAGTCATTAATTTTGCCTGACGCGCCTCGCGGAAAACGGCGACTGCCCATTCACTGGTGATCAGAGGCTCGTTGTAGGTGCTAACCACGACCTTTGCGCCTTGGGCCAGCGCGTCTTTGACGAGCAGGGCGGGATCGGCATGGAGCGGCGGCGAGATGGCGTTCGGATCGCGCAAGGCTTGCGACGTCACCCAGTTCTGACAGTAGGAACAATGCAGATCGCAGCCTAACATTCCGAAACTGTAGGCGAGGGCTCCGGGGTGGGCGTGGAAGAACGGCTTTTTTTCGATCGGATCACACTGCACTCCGGCGACGTATCCCCAAGGAGCATAGAGTGTGCCTTCGCGATTGAAGCGGACTTTGCAGACTCCTGGTTGGCCTTCGGGGATCGGGCAGCGGTGGCTACAGGCGTTGCAACGGACGCGATTCCGATCGAGTTTCTCCCAGAGAGCGGGGGCGGCCTCGCGGACTCGGACGTCGAGTATGTCGCGCAGCGTGGCCATTGGCTTATTGTACGGCTGAGCGCGTCGTCGCCTTCGGTGCGCGGTGCGGAATGTCAGTTTGTGGAACGGATTCCCCCAGCGGCTAAGGCTTCTTGGAAGACCTTAGAGGTTCTTGGTGCTCTCAGACGGGGCATAGCCCCGTCACCACACGAGATTGGGGTTAGTTGGCTTCGGATTTGGCTCTGGGGCTGTGGGTGCGGATCCAGGCTTCGGCTTGCTGGTTGGCGGCGGTGACTTGCGCGTGAGTCATCTGCGAGGATAGGCCTTCGAGTCTGGACTTGCTGTTCTCGTCGCCTCCAGCTAGAGCGATCTCGGACCACATGTAGGCTTTCGATAAATCTTTCGGAACCCCTCGTCCGGCCCAGTAGTAGGCTCCGAGGTGAGATTGAGCATCGACATGTCCTTGTTCAGCGGCTAATTGGAACCAGAGCATGGCCTGCGAGTCGTCCTGGGGCACGCCTTCTCCATCGTGGTAGCGGACACCCATCTGCCACTGGGCATCGGCGTCGCCGTGATCGGCGAGACTTCGCAACTCCGCTAAGGATTTTTCGTGGGGGTGGTCGGACACATTCCGTGGCGAAACGGCAGATGACGCCGCGGTGACTTCTCGCGACATGGTGGGCCAACGTCGCTCGATAATGGGGCCCAGCAGATAACCGAGAGCCAGGGATACTACGGCTAGTGCGGACCAGAGCAATGCCCAATGAAGGCGACGAGAACGAACGATGGGCGCGGGTTCCAGAGAGTAAGATTTTTTGGCGATAACTTGTTCGGGCTCTGAAAGCGCGGCGGCCGTTTCAAGGATATCGGGATCTTTGGATGGGACGGGTGTCGCGATGATTGCGGATACATCCTCGGCCGCTAAAGGGGTAATCGAGGCTTCCGCAGTTTGGGGCGGAGCGACAGCCTCGGGTAGGTCGGTTGAGAGTTGCGGTGCAACGACTGTTGCGGATTCAGTTCTTGAGAGTTGAACTACCAGAGGTTGAGGGGCAAGTTCCGGCGAAGTAATCGCTGCCGTCCTTACTGGCGCCGTTAAAAGTTGCTCCTCTTCGCTTTCGATCTGTTGCTCCAACTCGATGGTGATGTCTTCAAGCTCCGTTGCACTTTCCGATTCACTCTCCAACTGGCAGCTCGATTCGACCAGTCGCTCCAAACTTGTCCCGTGAGCCTTGGTGAAGGCGCGCGGATGGGGAGAGAAAACTTCCAGCAGGCCTACTACGCGGAAATCAGACACGATGGGAACGGCCATGAGCGAACCGATGCCGAGTGCGCGACAAAGTTCCGGATCGACGCGGGAGTCGTTTTCTGTGTCCTCACAGGAGACCAGAACGCCGGTGTAGATGCATTCCGCTGACAGGCCTTGCCTGGTGTCGACTTGGGATCCCAAAGGCAGCGATGGTTCGCCAGTTTGGGCGCGGCAGATGATCTGGTCATCGGTTAGGAAAGCCAAGGCTGCGCCGGTGGCTCCGGTCAGGGTTACGGCACGGTCCGTGATTTGTTGGAAGATAGCATCGAGGCTAACGGCGGTTTCTTGCGGGGCAGACGGAGCATGCCAGGTCGCCACAGGAGGGGCGACGCTGCTGGAAATTGAGACTACGTTTGAAGGCTTGTGCAGTGGCTGGGTGGAGCTCGCGATGGATTCCTCTTCATCTTCTTCTTTACGCAGGGCTAGTTGCTCTGTTCTGGCTAGCAGGTTCGAGCAACCGATCAATAGATTAGCGAAGAGCCACTCTCTCAATATTTGTTTGGAATTTTCGGAGAGCGCGGAGAATCTTATGCCTCCGCGACCGGCGTCATCGCTCCAGACCACTTCGCCGCAGCCGTGAATGAAATTTCTTGTTTCCGGGAGATCCAAACAGAGAGTCACGGCGCGATTCATTTCCAGGCGCTCGCTGGTTTGGACCGCAAATCCTTCTTCGTGCAGGTCGAGAAGTTCGCTGAGGTCGACGACCATGCCGGTCTGCGGGCCGTTAAAACTGGCGTAGACAGGGGTGTAGAGTTTCTGGCGAACGCGACGGCGTCGGTCTCCTTCGGGAGGCCAAGCAACTGGATCCGGCAATCGGCCGCTGCTGCGATCCATAGTGGCTACATATTACACTTTGGCGGCGCGATTGCGTCATGGAACGATCGGGGGAGGGATATGGGGCGATTGGGTGATCGGAGTCGGGCCAGTGAACGTGAAAGG
>Ga0209006_10003259_pt1 | contig 14774 bp, 19 predicted proteins | sample JacPin_JW_Ref_O2_FD_188567 | JGI IMG/M metagenome (GOLD analysis project Ga0209006, IMG submission 188567) | Forest soil microbial communities from Algoma, Ontario, Canada - Jack Pine, Ontario site 1_JW_Ref_O2 (SPAdes) (version 2) | ecosystem: Environmental > Terrestrial > Soil > Boreal... | reverse complement strand
GGCTTACGATGTGATGAAAAACTGGTTCTCGATATAAACAAAGTGCTCTGACAGCTGAATGGCTATTTTTGGGACGTCACCACTTCAATTTGGCATAAATAACGAATGACTGACCTTTGAGGTGCGCATTTTGAATCGAGTGTTCGATCTTATTTGGTGTACCCATGGACCACGAGCCAGCGGATCGGCATATTTGCATCTCGCACGTGCCAGTAAGACCCAACTGGTGAAGTTCTCCTATTTGAAATTCAGGAGGAGGTAGCAAGAAGGGCATCACTCGAGTGTGGTTCTAGTTTTCTAATATAAGCCTTGAACTGAAGTAGATCATAATGACATGCCTTGATCCTCAGTAGATAATTCCACCTGTAATGGTTCAACGGTTATGAGCCTCATCCGTCTCAGGCAAATAAATAAAGCAACCGTTCGACAAAATGGCGGGCCAAATCACGGGCCGGTTGGCCAACGACCTGCATTCCAACATCGTGCCTAAATAGCTTTTTCAACAATCTGCGCAAGCGCACACGACAGAGCCATTACCAAGGCATTCGGGGTACCTTTGTTCGGTCATGCAGATCTTCCTCCGGCTTATGGAGTGTGTGGAAATCTGATACACGTGCGTTGCAGTAGTCCTTCCCTGTTTAGTAAGATGTCAGACGATCGTGGTTTTAGAATCAAGGGTAGCTAAATACCGGGCCAAATTTGGGCTTGCTCAGGACCCGGGTCGTCCACAAGACTATGCTGAGGAGTGTCCCATCTGTCTGAGGTTGAAGATGAGCAAAGATGAAATAAGACAACCAGGCACCTTCCAAAGCAAAGATCCAGACCACCCATAAACGCGATGGTGTGGTCTATGACACAAATCTTCTCGTGCTAACATGTTCAGTCAGAAGGCCGAAGCGGAAGACACAACGTAGGAACGCACATGAGCCCAGTAAAATGTACCAGTTTGGAAATGGGAAGGAGAGCGTTGAACCATGATGTTGTGATGCAGAGACGTCAATTTGTGCTTGGCATAACTAACGACTCAAGGTTCTCAGCTGCGGCCACCACAGTAAGATCATTCTTACCCGCTGTCAGTGGGCGTGGTACGAAGAGAAACCTCTTGGCTACAGAAGCCCAGAGCTCTCAGCGAATGCATCGAGAAAGTTTCATATCCACGTACTAAATCAGAATGTAAATCTTGACTCCTGCCTTTGCCTTTTTCTCTAGAAGATTATCTAACTGATACTTTGCTTGATTTGGCCGGCGCATCTGAAGTTCTGCGGTAGGCAAAGATTAAACGGACTGAAGATCTGGGCAAGTCTCTGTCGGCACCTGGTGATAACCACCAGTCGTGAATCAAGATGGTATCTCGCGCCATCGAGATTGCTTTGGATAGGTTCCAGAAATAGTCACGCTGTAATCATCTTAGTCGTAACAAACGCCGGTAAAGTTAGAGCCTCACACCGTCCACAAGCCATTGTGCTGCAACATTGAATCGGACTGGAGCAAAGCTATCGAACCTGTTGTGGCCAGTGTAAGGGGAATGTGCCGTGGCCTTTTCTAGAGCAGTTATCCATTGTAACATTTGGCGCTAAGAAGATATTTGTCCAATTTCCAATGGAAATGAAGAGATAAAACCTACTTGGTTGTGTGCGACCAGCTTCAAACGCATTTGCGAGTTCTCGATATAAAACGTATGCATCGAAACATCAGTAGCCTTTTTTTTGTCACCAGGTTGAGTTTCAATTGGCTTTTCAGCCATTTCGTCGAGTTCTCCTTCGCCACCCGCAAGGGGGTTGGTGTTAACGGAAGGATCCAGTATGGGTGTGGGTGCCCGGGAATGTGGTATAGATGACAAAGAGCTACTTGTCGATCCGGTAGGCTCGGGATGGCTGCGTGATGGACTAATAGATGCATCTTGTCCTTCATGCCCCAGGCTGTGGTGCCGAACGGGAAAAACCTGAGACAGACGATATCGTATTGTTCCCATTACGGACAGACTGTCCGCATGGCCATCCGTAGAATGCGGTTTCGGGTTCCCACTGTTCCCCTTATGGGATTCCGAGTGAAGGAAACTGAGAGATTGACGGTAATATCGCTTGGGGCGTTCGATTTTGAAATCTGTGTCGAATAGAAACACGTCCCAGATGGCAAGCTAGGCGTTGCAGAACATTGAGCAGACCCATCAAGGGCATTGCCGGTTGTCGGACATACCTCACCGGGTTCCTCAAGAACAACCAAGTAGCTCTCGCGAACGGCGCACCACCTTGATTCCTGCCTTTCCACCCAGCTCACGGATTTTCGCCCGAATCCTGCGCCCTTGTTTCTTGATTTGATTCGCAGGTAACCCGCTTTAGTCTGGAAGCCGCAGGATCGAGCCAGAAATATCGATAAAGCACTGATCTCGAGGAACCCTGCCAATCGGTTCGCGGAAGGATGGAACATCTGGACAGGCGCCATAAATGACCAGAATAGGAAGGAAACCTTGGATTTACCACTGCACGGATGAGATCGATGAGGTAAGTTTCCAGGGCTTCTCGCTGCCTACGTGCAAATTCCACCTTTCCCATTTCCTTGCCCTTGTCTCGTAGTTCCTTGTTTAGAAATTTGAAGTACGGAAGACCTAAAAAGAGATGAGGACGGATCGGGTAACAAGATCTGACAACATACTGTGCCGGGGGAATTCAGGAAGTTGATCGGAATTACGATTCACAGCGTTGGAGACTTTATAATGAGTGTGCAGGGAAAGAAAATCGCGAAGCTGGCGGTATATGACCCAACGTCCAGCTCCATTTGCGTACTCGCACTCAATACGGAAGACAGATTTGTTGGCATGGAGAGGGTGAAGGCTGTCGCTGACTCGGATACGAAGACGATGTAAAAGGACAGGAATGCGCCTATGACCCTTTTCGTCCCGTTCAAACCAGAGTCGTAACATGAGTGTAGACAAGCCTCCAGTAATGAGTTCGTCGGTAATGTTGACGCGATAGGACGTCACAGCAGATGGAGTCGTAGGAGATTGAATAGCTTGGCTGACGCTAGGAAGTAAGGAACGTAGTCGACCCCACCCTGATTTGTTCGTATCTACCGTTGAATGGGGAACCGAAAACGATCGCCTACCCTTCCTGGACAGGAAAGCTGGTGGGGAATTGTTTTGATCAGCCTCACCGCTTTTCAAATCATCCCTGTTCCTTCCAGACTTTGAATCAAGGTTGCTGTTCTCTTCCTTGATAGAATCGTGAAACAGCTTGACGGGATTCCAAGAATCTTGCCTTGTGGCCCTTCTTTTTCCTTTCCGGTCCTGTTCTAATGCTACAGGCTCAAAAGCACTTCTGAAATTTGACTCATTTGACGTAAAGGCAGATGAGGATTGGGATCCCTGCCGTGGTTCGAATATTTCCGGGAAAGTACAGCTTCGTGTTGGACCAGGGGATCGTGGAGTGGTGAAATGGTAAGACAGAGAGCGAGGGGGGCCAGTCCTTGACGAAGGTGTGTCTTGCGGGATCTTGAACTTGGTGTTATAAGTAAATGACACCTTATTTTTGTCAACATTCGCGAGTTGATTTTGATCTTGAGAGTCGTCACTATAGTTGTCCATAGGCAACGGATCGTCGTCGACCAGAGGTATGACTAGCGACATCTTGGTGATAAAGCAATGGCGCTTCTGAAACCGATTAGTGACTGTGATCAGCGCGCTTGATGTCGTAATAAAGTCACACGTAGACCACGTGATACATTATTTATCCATGATTACATCAGCTAGCGACGATTGACAGCCGATCATTTCATTTTTCCGATTCAACCCTTCAGCGGTTTCTTACTTACCACTTTGCCAGGCGCAATTATTTTCTTTATATTCTGTCTTTATTTCCCCCTTCATCATAATCAATGTCCTCGTCCACTCCATCTTCCCCATCACCAATACCATCATCATCCACGACGACGATGGAGCAACCACCACAACAGGCAGGGCCGTTACCTTCAAAGCGTGGTGAGATTGGATACCAAGGTGGTCTAGAAGAGGATAGTAGCAGTGCTCCAGATGAAGTTTCCCCATTACCCGCTAGACATCCCGCCGATCGAGATCTCGATACTCCCAATACCTCGACGGGAGAAAGCGTCTCCATTTCACCCGACACCCCGTCAACAGCTCCTCCGCTTCAAGGAACGTTAAACGATTCCTCCTCCACTCATTCAGGGAACAGCAGTATCCTGTCGTTCTTTAAACACAAAAAATTCCCGACATACTACGGCCTTCGTCTTACATCCTGGATAATCCTACTCACTCATATACTGATCCTACTCGGCACCGTCACTGTTTGGATTCTTTCCGCAAAAGAAATAAACAAGAAATCAAACGAGCAATCGCAACAAGGTCAAGCCTCATCCGCTGTTTTCATACATATCGTCTTCGGTATTTTCGTGACTGGCCAGGTCCTTTTCCTCGAGCGTCGCATCTTCCGCGTACGAGCAGAAAGATACATGTACCTTCATCGAGACGAAATGTTACCTACTCATAACCAAAACGGTAACGCCTTCATTGGATTCGCTCCTTGGAACCGACCACCACTGCCAAGCTATGCTGCAGCATTGGCCCAGAGTGGTGTTGGCACGGGAGATGTGGAGGATCATCTTATTGCCGCCCCACCACCTCCAGCATATGGTAACACACGAGGAAGTAGATTGCTACTCGCTGGGTTCTTGAGGGAAAGTTTGCGGGCACAACGACCGCAGAGTCAGATGAGCCAGCTGAGCGAACGACCCCTCAGTTATGTTAGCCGGGACGAGGGATGGGAGGAGATACGTGATGCAGACAGAACTAGGAGACTTGAGGAAACGTTGGCAACGTTGGAAAATCATCCACCATCGAGGTCTTGATTGTTCGTACTTCGTAGGGATTCGTAGGGTTCACTGTGGATTTATTTGTACTTGTATATACCAACCCCAAATATGGCCGAGACGACCGGCCCGTTATGCCAGGCACGAGTCATCCTCGAGCGCTGAGGTCATTATTTATAAATTTTAATCGGATTGCATAGCATGCTAGTCCTTATTGTAGCTTGTCCATGGATTCACCCCCTTACACTCAGTCATCTCCCGCACCCTCTTATTCTCCGGAACCCTTGGAGAATGAGGAACGATTAGAATACACTCTCCGTCCTCGTCGTCGCGTAACGCCAACCGGGCAATTCACTAAAAGTTCAGGATATATCACTCTTGCCTTGAACGAGCAAGAGAGTGGTGCGAGCACTCCAATTTATTGCCAGAACGGTCTAGTAAACGGTACGATCTCTATCTCGAACTGCAATAAGGTGTTCGCTGTCGTCTTGAGGGTATGCTCTACTCCCTTTCAGCACCAGCTCAAAAAATGATATTCACAAATTACAGCTTGAATGTAATTTACGCCTGGCGAATTCAGAGGGGTCATCCAACTCGACAACAATTATGTCGGATAAGTATACCCTTTGGAAAAGTTCACGGTCCGAACCTTGCCCCAAGGACCATAGTTTCGCCTGTGTATTTCCTTCCGTATACAAGGCGAAGAAACGAACGCGATCATTACCCCCTTCATACGAAATCACATTATCAGGTGGCTTTGGCGCCAGGTGTCTCTACACCCTGTCCGTAATTATCTCCAAAACCTCATCTCGCATCCCATTTTTCGGGACATCACAAATGTAGGAATGTCATTGCGATCGCGGCTATCCTCATATAACATCGTGATTTTCTTCTTTACCAGGCTTACCGTAAACTTGGAATACCGTCCTCGGTCACGCCCTTCTCGCCCAATCCTCCCTTGCGGGTCACTCTTGTCCACCATCAAGCCTGACCCAGAGGAATGGTATCAGATCCTTTCGATAATGCCAGTGCGTCATAATTCTGGATTGCAGCCGATCGTTTGTAACGTATGCTCGTTTCTTGCCTCATTCCGTACGGTGCGGCTAACCGGGCTTGTGAAAGCTCTTTATTCCTTCCGCTCAAACATATGGAATCTTGGATACTATTCCCTTACATGTTCAACTCTCTGGCCCGCTGTCCTCGTTACGGGCGCTCTTTCCTTACTCCCCCCCTTCTTCTCCCTCCCACTCATCTCGTCGATCATTCACTAATTCTGACTTCAATACGATGTCCCTTCGTGTCTTCCTATCGCGTGAAGTGACGGTGGAAGTCTTCGGTCAGATAACGAGGCGAACTTCCGTCCTTGGCGAGGCAATTCTCGTGGCTTTGCCACCTGTTGCATCAACCTTGAACCGGGAAGAGGGAGTTCTTGACTGGGAGGGAGCGGTTCGCTGTGCAGACAATATTTCATCTGGAGGTTTCTTTACCCATCATCTAACCGTGAGAGTCAGTATACATTTTTTTCGACCTTTAGGGATACAACCGACTCACAGCGTTCTCCGAACACATCTAGGATTCCATTGTGCTGTCTTTGGTGCCTCCTCATCCTCTAACGTCGCCTTTGGTAATGCACCGACATGTTCACCCCATCAAGTTGGTCACAGACTCATGGACCGACCTGACTGGCCACCCTCAAGATAGGTAATGAATTAATGAATCATGATCACGCATTATTCTACAGCACTATATGTACCCACCTCTAGTATCTACGTATCTCATATCTCACATGCTTAATTATCTGTAGCACTCGGTTGTTAGTCCATAATATCACGATCACTACATACTGCACATGTTTTCATCCGTTTGAAAGAAGGCGAACGAAGGAACGCCCATCTTGACATATTTTAGCCGCTTCACTCATCGCGACCACGTGAACCTGTGCCACAGTCAACCCAGCGTCAATCGCGACCTTGATCAACTCCATTGCTTCACGTCGATCTTCGAGTAGCGTGAGCTGTATCACAACGTCATTGCAAGAGCTGGCCATGGCCAGGAGAATTCCCTTCACAACCACATCACCACCAAAAGCTCCACAACCCCATGCACCGCACTCGATAAGAGGCGTATGGCCTGGGTACATGGTGCGCAGTCCGATACAGCCCGCGGACACTTTACGCAACTCACGTTCAACATGATTGTTTGCTAGATCCGGCAGCCCGGAGCCGGAATGGTCATAACCATCCAACTCGAGCGCGTCTATCAAGATATAGCTTCGGTTCGGACGAGCCAATCGGGGAAATAACGACGTTAGACGTGCTGTGCGGTTGTGGCCGTTCCATGCGGCATGAACAGGTATCTGTGACGTGATGAGGGCGGCGTTATACGGTATACTAGGGCAAAAAAGTACGATGGGGCAGAGATATAAGGAAGAAGAAAAGAGGCGCTCCTCTTGAGTTCCACTTGAGCCAAATCCTGGACAATGATTAGATGAAATGATGACGGCGGGTGGTGGCAGTTCTCCTGAAGTGTCAGAAGGCTCGCTCTCCTCCTTGACAGATCTCAAAAATAGATGAATAGGTTGATCGCAGTCTGACCACATATCCGCTTCTGCCGAGTGACAAAGGTAAAAGTCAACTTGTGAGGACGGTGTTAACGGTTTTGCGAAGTGGTCGAACAAGGTTGTGAGATAGCCTTCCACAGCCATTGGATGAGGATTTTGTTCTTTATACCAACAGAGGAAGGTGGGTGAACCCCATCCTGCACCAGGTGGAGGCACCAAAGTGCCAAGCAGTTGATGGGCAAGAATGGCATTGATCTGTTGATGAGATAATGAAATCCTGGGGTGTTTCTGGGATAGGTAAGGTAGGGTATGAGTCGGGAAGACATCGGGAAGGGAGAGTGCTGCTGTGAATACGTTGTTACATAGGTCGCGCGAGTGTGGATGATTACGATTCAAAAACTGGCGGAGGCCACCAAGGTCGGGAGAGCCATTTCCATGCAAAGAATAGACGAGGGTTGCGATTAGATCGGGCACAACGCTGTCAATATTCCGGTCATCAATATGCGCTGCCGCCCCCACGATGGCCGCCCTGATCACGTCCCACACAACGGCGGCCGAGTCACCACAAAGGCCTAATGGATCTTGACAAAACGAAGCGGGGTGACATGGAAGGTGATATTTTTGTTGATCTGTCATATTGGCAAGTAACCGAGCCCGGCACCATGTGCATATGCTGTAACGACTTTAAATTTTCATCCAAGCTTTCATCCAAACCATAACATCCTGGTCATGTCAACAGCCAACTATGCCAGGCTTCCTCCCAGTAACGTTGCACTCCTTCGTCATCAAAGCCGTCATTCCGGCGACTTCGTCAAACAGTCCAGAAGCGGCGGTGTTAGTCTTCGTCTGATTGACCAGGGAGATGATACTCGCTTGCCTGTCTATGGTCACGGAAGTTCAGTCGAGGGCATGGTCAACCTGGCCAAGCCAGCGGGTATAGCACGGGTTGAAGTCAAAGTATGTTCAGAACAGTTTGACAACACTATGACGACTAATTATTCTTGGATCCAAGATTGACGGGCGCCTCATACTGAAAGAAATCGCTGAAGGTGGGGCAACGACCTCGAACCTAGGCCTAGATACAGCTGTGCTATGGGAGCGGGATAGCGCGGACTCACAGTGTCCCAGCTCCTTCTCATTCTGTTTGGTCCTTCCCACCACCTTTTTGATTGAGGACACCATTTATGTACGTGCCCGCAAATTTCTTGTCTTATTAGCACGTCCTATTTTTGAACAAAGCCGCTCCCTCCAACATATGAAGCTCACCTTTCCGGTTTGCCTGGTTTCAAGGCCGACATATCTTACTCAGTGTCCACGATCGTGACACGAGTCAAGTCATCCTTACTTGGTGTCCTCGATGGACGAACGTGGGTTTAAGATTGTACCGATCAACGCCTCACCCAATCCCGATATACAGGACGGTTTCAACTCCTTTCATTTACTACCCACGGAGCCGACCTACTGTCCCTTTGCCAATGCCTTTAGCAACATCCCACCATGGTGTGCTTCCGACATCCGAATGGCTCCTCTTTCCAGCTACCATAGACATCAAAGACAAAGGAAGACCAAACATCATATCCCAGGTATTTCCCCCTTTCGGTATGATCGATATTTTTTACTGGACTGATTGTCTTGTTGTTGTTTTAGTTGTACCTGCCTAGTTCTCGGACTTATTGTGTAAGCCAACCCATTCCATTCTACCTCGTTTTCAGATCATCTGCGATCTCCCTCGCGGCCTTCATGCCATATGGCCCTATGATTGGTGGTCTCCCCAAAACAAAACGACCGATGCGCCTCCAATTGTTAAGACAGTCAACAGTGGATGTCAGGTGGGCGCAGAATACAAGGCCGTCACGTTGTTCACACTATACTTTACTAGCAACCATACACAACCATCACAGCGTCGTCTTAAAACAGACATTTGGACTGTTGACACCATTGGTGAGGCTAGCTTTGAACGCATGGTTTGTCTGGTAGTACTCTCTTCCTGTTTTGATTGTAAAATTAAAGACCGCGCTGCGCCTAGGGTGATGGACCAGACTGGATTGCCTTTAGTGGCATTATCGTTATTAATGATCAAGTAAAAGTGGCCGGATTTAAAGTTGGCGGGTTCCATGTCAAGGTGTGCTGCTATGCTCTCCACCTGTCTGTGGATAAGTAAACATCCACGTTCATAGGATTGCCTTGTCTTATCCATGATACCTCTCGATCCAACTAAATCGCCATTCAATCAGTTCCGCCAAGTTATTCCCGTTCATCTCACGACTGATGCGTGGATGCCCAACGGCACGTGCTATGGATTCCGGGAGTATTCTTTGTCGTCTACTGGCGCTGACGACCAGTCAGTCTTGCCAGGATACGCTCAATGAATTGTTGTTAAAAACAAACCCTTCCAGTAAGGGATCTTCTACTTGCTGTGTTCTCAGAGACAGGTTCTCCTACTATTTGACTTGGAATCTATTGCCCGGAGTAGTAGACATGATGAATGACGTCACGATGAATGACGTCACAGTAATATTACCCACCTTAAAACTCCACCTCCACCAACTGGCCAACTGGCATCCCCAAACACAGACCCATCTGAGACTATACGGAAAGCTCAAATGTCTTCAGAAATAGCAGGGACAAGCGACACTGCCAGCCAGCAGGGTAATTGAAGAGATGTCGCGTCTTTACTGCACCTAATGAACCGTCGAGCAGCATCCACTTCCCCCGGGGACGGTTCCGAGGTATCCAATGCGCAGTCTGATCAAGGAGGACAGAATGTCGCTCAAGGTTCTTCGAGAAAAGTTCCATTCAAGGAGCAGGTCGTAGGTTCGTCTTCCATACATGTATTAGTACCGACGGTAAACTTGGTTACCTCACCGAGAACTTCTCTTACAGGCTATGCAAAGGTACGGGGATGATATTAGAACGTGGCACATTAAATCTTGAGCTGAACCGGACGCTTGGTTTATGCTTGCAGGTCACCCGCGGGACGGTCAGTTTTATTCGATCCACGTTTGAATGACTGCTGATAATTTTCTATTCAGTTGCTTGGAAAGGTATGTGAACATGTGTTTCAGGTTCATTCTCACGGTTCCTTCTCACGAGAAGTACTAGCGCGGGCTCAAGGAGCAAGGCGAGAAAATCCTGGAGGGAAATGCAATGGTTGGAGAACCGATTGAGATGTAAGCTAATCGATACGTAGGAGTGTTGGGACATTCCATGAGGCTTGAGATGGACCGCTGGTGGTTAAAATGTACTTCAGTTTAACGACTCTATTCACGTGATCTTTATCACAAGTACTAAGATTGATTATAAGTCTCACAGGAGTCATCGGAATCCAGCTGGTAATCCCGCAATCTCCCTCTCGGCGCTCAAATACGCTCAAGTTTTTACAGCAATTTCTAGCTGGCCAGTCACACTAGAATTAACATGGAAGTAACTTGGTCTCAGAATAGATTGAAGGATGCTCCTGTAACCGAAAAATCTGATGATTTGACTGAAGATGATCGCACTTACAAACTCGCTAATCCTGTCATAGAAAGCACGGAATTTGCCTACAATGTAAGTGAAAGAAATCATCTACTTTTTTTTCCGCTCACCCAGACACGATAGAAAACCAATATCGTAAAGGTGAACGCCGCGGCCGTCAAGTCAGTTGCACGACACGTTTGTCTTGTTTTTTTTTTTGGAAATCAATAGTTCGTTTCACACATATCCTTCAATTTTCTATAGATGTACCACAAATTCATTTCCGAAGCCTACACACCGCGTGTGTGGCGCACACATCCTCTTCACATCTGTCCCCCCGAGCCGTATGACCCTTTCAGCCCCCTTACAAAGGCATCACTCAACTGGATATTCCTCATCTCCTGCTTAAATTTTAATTTTTGGTCTGCGAAAGAGCCCAAGAGTCGCTACGCCGTCGAATGGCGCGTAGGGTGGAACTCAGATGAAAAGACGAGCTGGACTGGTTACTGGAGCCTAGTCGCCGCGATAAATCGAGGTGACTCGTGTTTCATTACCGACAATGGAACCGATCGAATAATACAGGTTTTTTAGCCCTTGAGGAGGATATTCCAATCATAGACCCATCATTCTACGCTTCGGAAACCCTTTGTCCAGACACTCTTATAGAACATATCTTCCGCAGTACTGAGGAATCGAGCGAGGACATACCACTTCTCAGAGAACGCATGTCTATTATGCGCGAAGTCGGTTTTATCCTCTGCACGGTGTGTCCAGTTCTTCTCGAGTCTTTTACATGACTTAATTTCATCGGCTACAGAGTTTTGGTGGATCTTTCCAGGGATTCATTGAGGAATTCCACCGGAGGCACGATCATCAAGGCACCGCACTCGACCTGGTCAGAATGGTCACCGACACTTTCCCCTCGTTCCGTGATGAGGTTTGGCTTGAAGGTTGCCGAGGTTAGGCATTCATTTCACGGTTGTTAACTTTATGAAGCTGATAAATCACAAGTGTTTATTTGGAAGAGAGCCCAAATCCTGGTGGCTGAGACCTGGGCCGCCTTCTACCCACCTCAAAACCCCTTACCGCCAACAGTCCACCCGCTCTTCCCCGGCCCCATCGGCGCTGCAATCCATCAGCTTACTATGTTTGCAGATTACCGTGTCCCACAGATCCTTCACCATTTGCGTGTTCTGACGTACCCGCCCACTCTAGTGCGCATGTTGCGTCAGGGTACACCGCTGGAATCAGGGTCGCTAGAGGAGGTTAGTATCAGGACTGCGAGCGTTGTAGCTGTTGAGAGGATTACAGAGGAGATGCGGAGCATTGCAGGAAAGGGTGAGGAGGTGTGCAGCGTGCTGATTGATTTTTATTTGTGGGACCTGTCGAAGAGGGTGGAAGATGGGGAAGAGATGATAGAAGGAATCGAGACGGAGGAGATTGTTCCTGTACACCGAACGAGAAGTATTTGGTACTAGATTTATGGCACAGTTACTTATAGACGACTAGAACCATAACCTTGACGGTGGAGTTGTTACCTACATACCGATCAATTATTTAAAAAGTCTCATTCTCGCTGGCAGCACTATGGCAGGTAACGATGTAACATCATGTCAGATTTATCAAAGGAGCGGCGGGGTATTAAAAAAATTGTCCGTTGTCCAAACTTTGTAAAATTATCTCGTTCAGCAACTAGCATCAGAGCTAACAGAAGCTGAATACTGATAATAATCAGCAAGGTTGTTGTACGGAATATTGCTCTTGCAGAAACCGGTCCTGTGGAAAGGGTGAATGTCGGAAAGGGTGAGAAATAACAGGAAAATAGCAACGTACCAGGTCGCGATACGGTCGTAGTCGGCAATGACGACGCTCACGTTGGTGGGGTAAGGGCCGCTTGTGATATCGAGAGTGCGGTAGTAACCGTCGATCCAATTCTGCTGCGAGACGACCGTCCCGCTCGTGGAGATTTGTTTGAAGACCTGAAAACGGAATCATTACGATATTTCACAGTGGGATAAAATTTGACCTCACCGTTTCGGTCAAACGGGGTTCATTGACTGACGCAGGGGGCGCCGTGTTTGTCCCATTGTTCTTCGCCGAAAAGACGGCTGCGAGGAAGTCGTCTACGGGGTGTTGGCCGCCGAAGCAGGCAGCACCAAAGACGCAAGACTGGTAAAGCCAAGGGTTGGATACGTCGATGTCGACGTCGTTCTGGCAGATTTTTTGCAGCTGTTCGCAAGAGCCATTGTCAGGGCTGGTAGCTTGTCGTCTGAGAGGGTGCGACGAAGCGACGGAGGAGAACACGAGCAGGGAAGCGACAAGAACGGTGCTGAACATCGTGGTTTGAATCGTCGTCGAATCGAAAGGAGTGTGGGTTTAAATAAGCTGGTGTTACGTCTAGGGATGAAGAATGGAGTTTGTGAGCGAGCACTTTGCCGCTATTCTTATATACCATAACCTGATCGGAACCCTGGACGATGACATGTGGGTGTGGTCTACGTACCATCTGAGCCTTGGCCAAGAGTAACGTCGAAAACACCGCCTCACGGTAGTCTTTGTAAAATCCGTGTGGACGATTCCCATCGCATCCGTTCCTTGAGCTTGAAGTCGCATGATCGTTGAAATAACTTCGTTACATAACAAGTCAGCAAAGCAGCGATGTCACCAACCGTGAAATATCATTGCCCATGCCTATCAGCTTCTCCAGTCCCTCCACCCCCGCATTTGCCTTCATCCTCACACAGCTTTCACCTTTTGCACAACCTATTCTTTTGTGAAGAATGTGACGCCGTTCGGTGCAATCGTTGCGTCTCCGTCGAGGTCAGTGGCTATTACTGCCCAAACTGCCTGTTCGAGGTCCCTATGGCCAGCGTACGCGCAGAGAAGAACAGGTATGCATGATCTCAACATGTTCGTTTCGTGTTCCGTTCTCTCACACTCAAAGATTCAAGATGTGCGCGTAATTGTTTTCTATGTCCCATTTGCAGGAACACTTTGTCTGTCGTCCCTTCTGATCCACCAGACTCAGGTGATGGGCGTCTGTCCTCTATTCCGATCAGTACTGTCGGTGAACCCCCATTCTTCCTTTACTGCAATCATTGTAGATGGGATTCTGCCGAAGTCGGTATTACTTTTGAGAAGCCAACTGGTCTTGCTGGTGAGTCATCTTCTCAAAGCCAAGACTGTTCCATTCAACCATGCAAAAAAGCTCAGCTTCAACGGTCCGAAGACTCCGCCCCAGAATCACTCGAATTTGAGCGCTTGAAGGAACATTTTGAACCATTCTTACGTACATCATCGAGTTCCTCCGCTCTTCCCACTTCGGCTCCACACCACTCTCACACAAGCTCCATAACAGCCGCGGCTTCTGCAGCACTCTCGCGCGACATCCCTGGCGTCAGCAAGTACAACCCCTTTACTCGCAGTCGGGGTGGGAGGGACAAGACTGCGAATAAAGACGAGATGCCAGAATACCGAAGCAGGGTCGAAATAGCCACTGCGAGTGCCTTGGGAACAGGTGGAGGAGACACAGACGCTGAATTCATGAGGCATATAGAAACTGTGGGAGAAGTGACATCATTTGAGCAGAGGTCTACAAATAGCTGGGCGATGTCCTTGCAAACTAGGTACCTTTTTAGAGTCCATCAGAACGACGGAGCTCATATTTTCATTTTAGTGATCTCAAACCTCTCCGGATACCATTACACTCTAAAAAATCTAAGCGCTGTCCCACATGCACACACATCCTCATCAAACCCGAACAGAAGGCTCAATCTGTTCGTTACAAGATCAAACTCGTTGCCGCCAATTATCTCCCTGCCATCACAGTGGCGTTGCCCCATACATCCGCCACCCCTGATGCGGCAAAGCGGTCTTTAGGAAAGTCCACATCGGGAGCGGCGGAGGATGATAAAGGTGCCGGTAATTCCGGAATGCT
>Ga0209006_10003258_pt1 | contig 14775 bp, 20 predicted proteins | sample JacPin_JW_Ref_O2_FD_188567 | JGI IMG/M metagenome (GOLD analysis project Ga0209006, IMG submission 188567) | Forest soil microbial communities from Algoma, Ontario, Canada - Jack Pine, Ontario site 1_JW_Ref_O2 (SPAdes) (version 2) | ecosystem: Environmental > Terrestrial > Soil > Boreal... | reverse complement strand
CAAAGCCCGGCAGGTAAGCCCTGCTATCCAATGGGAATGCTGGCCCAATTGATTGACCAGAGAACTAGGCAAGAAGAGCAGCCGCTCAGGCGCAAACTTATACATCTGTAGATCCAGAGGTCGATGCGCAATTGCAACGAGAGATTGATGCTGAAGAAAGCACCCTGAATAGTCTTGCAAACAAGATGGACATGGAGATCCACCAAGTCGGCCGAATCGCCCATTGTCTGTCTGTTGCCTAACACCAATTGTGAATAGATCGAACCTGATGGTCACTGTCTCTTTTCCGCCGTTGCTGATCAACTTCAGCGCCTCCACATTCTCAAAGCTTCCCAAGCCAACTACCAAACCACCCGTCTCGCCGCTGCATCTTACATGGGCACTCATCCAGACGACTTCCTACCATTCCTACCTTCTGATGGTGAGGGGCTCATGAGTCCTCTACAATTCGAGAAATACTGCTTATCTATCCGCGACACTGCCATATGGGGTGGTGAGCCTGAAATTCTGGCGCTCAGTCGGGCATACGGTATTCGAATACATGTATTGCAGAGTGGAACCCCTCATGTGGTTGTGCATGATGTGGCTGGATCCCTTGAGGATGAGCCTTCGGGACCTGTGGCGTGGATAACTTATCATCGTAAGATGTATGCTCTTGGAGAGGTTTGTCTCTTTTGCCTCCTACAACTTCCTCAAACTCACACCATCTTCTCATAGCACTACAACTCATTGAAATCGAAAACAATTTCCTAAAAGTAAACTAGCTTGTTGATGATGACTCTCCAGACGATCACTTCAGGTTCCTGCAAATGTCGATCGACAATCCAAGTTTCCAAATCAATGAATTGAGAGTTTATCATTGTATAGTGCATTCAAATAATAAAGGACTCCAGGGTGAATATCAAAATCAAAACAACAGATCGTCGAGGCCGCCTCTTCTCCCGGTCATTGGGCGCGGCGCATCCACCAAATAACTTCCAAAAGCACCGTCAAGATTCGAGTATGGATCATTAACCCGTCCCGTTGGGCTACTAGCCCCGTCATCCCCGTCATCCCCGTCACCCGTGTCTCCATCACCTTCACCACGACTAGCTTCACTATCTGGTGAATTCAAGTCCAGTAAGGTGCTGCCAGATGGGAGTGGTGGTGGTGGTTTAGTGGCCGCCTCTTTTGGCAAGGGTGGCACAGGGGCTGAAGGTGGTTTTTGTGGCTCAATTGGGCCGGGACCGGGTATATTGATGTCTATGGGAGGAAGTAGACTGCTAGCCAGCGGAACAAGAACCGCTCGTGAGTTCGCATTGAGAGCTGGACTATCCGTGAGAGCCTTTCCAGCTGCCCCCCGTATAAATGTCTGTGATAAACACAAGAATGCGATTTATCAGTTGGGATTGGATCAGCTCACACGATTGCACGGACCTCTGGATTTTTGTGATAAATACTTCCTAATGTCCCTGTATGGAGCAAAAGTTGGTCTAATGCACCTCTGTCCATGCGATCGGAGTCTGTTGTAATGGCGGGTTTTTCGGCGAGGACAATCTCTCCTGCAACAGCCGGGTTGATGGCCAGCAGTCGCCAGTACATGAATCCTCGGTCTCGCAAATCCGGATTGTCCACCTCTTCTGTCGCCCACTTCAACACCCGATGTACTAGCTCTTTGGATTTGTCTGATTTAGCTTTGTGGATGAAAAGTTTCACTGCAGCTGTCAACAAGGCAAGTTGAACCTGAGAATTACTCATATCAAGTACCGAACACCGCTGAGGCTCTTTGAGACTTACCTCCGGAGTCTCCTCCAGAAACGTATACAGCAGGTCATCGAGCAGTTCGTCTGCATTGTCAATCTTGTTCGCAAACTGCCCCAAAATCCATATCATGGCGGCCTTTGCTTCGGATTCGTCCAATGTGTCGAGTTGTTCGCAAAGTTTAGGGATAATGCCTTCGTACTTTCCAGGAAACCGCCGAAAAACGTCCTTGATCACGATGATAGCTTCTTGAACCACGTACGACACTTTCGTCTCGATCAGATTGAGTAACGCCTCTATACAGCTGTCTGACGCTGACTCGACTTTGATGGCCAATCGTCCAATTGATCGCACGGCCTTTCGCACAAAATCGATGTCCACTTCTGAAGCGTATCTACATACCGGAAAATAAATATTAGCGCCTACATTTCTTTCGACAGATGCGTACGACATACTCCTGGAGCTCTGCCAATACTTCGTTGGCATTCTCTGTCCGCGCCAGACGATACATGATTTCCAATTTGGCTAGCTTGACATAGATGGGATCGTTATATTTGCAGAAGAAGACTTTCACATCATTCTTCAACACCCCTGGCCGTCGCTGAATGATGAGTAGTATGTTTCTCAGTGTGACATACTGCACTTCTGGCCCAGAAGATAAGAGGGTTACTGAAGGGATGTATAGATTTGGTCGTGTGGTCTGCGAGAAACGGACTTTCCAAAAGAAAACTAACCTAATGGGGGTCCCATTTTTTTGCAGATATACTCTATCTGACGTCGGTTGTCCATGTAGTTCATTAAGTATAATAATACTTTAATAGTGGTGAGGACAACGGCGGAGTTGGCATGTTGAAGTTGGACGATGACCCGATCAGCCATAAGTTCGGCATCTTCGTGTCGTTCTGGTACATATCGCAAAAGGGAGTCAAGGATATAAATTTGACCCCATCTGGATTAAACAGTCAATGTAGATAGATTTTTCCTCGACTGGTTGAACGTACTCGGAACTTTCTCCAAGAGCAGTGAGTAACTTGTTGGCTGTAACCAGGTTGAGTTTGACAATGACACCGTCTTGACGATCCCCAATTTCGGACAGAGCGGCGACAGCGTTGGCGACTACGGTCGCGTTGCTATCCAGCATCAAGTCACGAAGCATTTCCACATAGCCGCTCTTCTCGGCTCTCCGAGGGTCAGCAGCATATAGCTTGGCCACACAGATCGCAGCCGTCTTTCGAACGTACGGATCTCGGTCTTTTAATGCGTGTCGTAGGTTGTCAGCGAGCGCATCGGTTACAACAGGGATTGGGATGTACGACATCGTGCGGATAGCCAACGCACGAATGAGGGGATTGCGATCATTGCAGTCCTGAAGGAGTGTCAGAGTCAAAAAAAAAGGCTGCATTTGGGAAGATACCCACCTGCAAGAAATTGGGTATGACGAGATGGATCTGGTCAGGCTTGGACCGACCATAGCTGACTAGAAAGAGATAAACCACTGGATAATCTGTGAGAAACTGGCTTCGGTTCGATCACGTATTTAAATACACACTCTTTTTTATCTCAAGCAACGGAGTACCGAGGCATTGTACGACGTCCGTAAACAGGGGTGACACTGAGACAGCGGCGGCGAGTGAGCCATCACGACGTTCTCGAGACAGAGAAGTGGTACCAACTGTCATTACCCATGGTGATATTCGCAACCACTTTCTTCAGGACTGTTTTCCGTTTCACGAATTTTTTGTCCTTCGTCTCTGCAGCCTGCAATTCTGCACGAAATTCCTAATAATATTTACCACGATCCGAGTGCCGTATGAGTTGCGGGATTCTAGAGACTGGGACGACCCGCCACTTACCTCGATTTTTCCGCGCTGGAAAAATTTGGCATCTTGGCCAGCCGACATTTCACTCGAAAACAGCAGCAGTCGTTGTGATTATGCAGGCGCTTGTGTAAACGAAAGATTAATGAAAGTAGTAACGTTACATAAGCATTCTAACATGACTGCTCTTCGTCTCGCTCGTTCTCCTCCACTGTCTTCGTCTCCCCGGTCATCACTCGACGCGTCCCACCACAGATCTATAAACGCTGTCCTCAAGGATTTGCAAACATGTTCGCGCCGCCTTCATGCTGCCCTCTCTACACACAGAGACGAACTGCAGATACTAGAACGTCTTTATTATAAAGGAAAAAACCAGCACAGGTCTGCTCTGTTTTGGAAACGCGTCGTAGAGGTAAGGCGATACGGTCACCGGTTGGCTGAGATGGCAATGCCTGTTGTGTTGGACCGACTTCGATCGGCATTCTTTGGGGAGAAGGGTAAAGAAAAGAGGTGAGGGTCGCGTCGTCCTCTGTACCCCCTCCGTGTTTCTTCTTGACCTCTCAACATATTAACGGAATCTCGGTTCGAAAAAACCGTCATTCTGATTATGCAGTATCAAATTGTTGAAGGGCGCATGGACATCCATCCCGAGTCTCGACCTAGTCCTGTTTACTATGCGCCGAATGCAATCGTGCTCTATACTGGTGGAAAAGGTGTTTTTCTTCCTCCTCCCCCTTCCCCGTCCCATAAATTCCAGTAACATTAGATGCAAAGTCGTTTACTCGAAGCATACCGGTGAGTGAGTTTCAATTTCGATCACACACCATCGTTTTTTCTGAACACCATCACAGCGTCTTCACCCTTGCGTTGAACACTGGTGCATTCGCCCAGCTTGTCCTGACACTAGCAGCGATCGCTTCTAGAATGTACGCTCTTATTCCAGAGATCGAAGACACCCTCTTCGTTGGCTTTACTGCCTGTCATCAAATACTGAAAATTCTAGACGTGAGGAGAAAAACCAATTCACTTCTCAAAAAGTATTGTTGATTCACCTACATATGCGCATTTGCATGCGTGTCCAATTTGGTACATAAAAGCCCGCCCAATCTCGAAGTGTCAAGTTCAAACGTATGAACAACAACGGTTTGCCTTCTTCCATTGTTACTTCGGCGCCGGATTTATCTGCAACAACAACAACAACAACAATGGTGCAACATGATGATATTGAAGACAGGGGGCACCGTATCACGCGTCATGCCTCTTCTTCCCAACGAGAGGCAACTCATCAGAAGGACAGGGCCCATTTGTGTGGTCTGGACACAGTGCCTGTTGGTCATGACGACACACTTTCTTCTTTGTCTATCATCGAGCAGATCAAATGTGCATATGGTCCCGTCATACCCGAAGCCGTTCCCTTAGAGATCGGTACGTCGAACGGGCGTTTTTATTATATATTCCTTGGAATCGTTTGGTGACCCGATTCCCAACACCAGCACGAACTACCATCGTTGTGCCCAGCACCAGTGTTAAAAAAAGGACACGGCTTGAAGGAAAGAAGAAAGTCAAAAGGAGAAAGAAAGACGAGATTGACGATATCTTCGGATGATGCTTGGAAATATATAATCCTTTCGTCGTCATGCGAACATCTGATAAATTACTTTTCTTCCTCCGCATGTGTGTTGGTTAATTATGTATTTGATTTTTTAAAATCCGTAAACATCGATTGCATTGGCAGTCGAAGGTTACGAAAATAGCGAGGTGGCTAAGTGGCTTCCTCAAGGAAAAATAAGTGATGTAAGTAAATAAGAGAGATCACGAATCAGAATCAAAAACAAGTCCGATAAATCCTGGACATGAACGAGATGATATCTTTCTAAAAATGAAGAAAACACGAGTCCTTCCGTTGCTGATAGTCAAGGCATTAAACTGCGCGTGCAGCAAGTCCCCACACACCCAAGTTTCATGATTACAAAGCAAAGAAGGTCGCGACGACGGCCATCGCGGCAATCAAGATACGTGGCGATGCGAGCGAGCTGGCACCATTGGTCGATGCCGTGGGGCTGGGCGCTGAGCCGCCTGATGTAGCCGCGGCGGATGTGGCAGCAGTGGTGGAAGCACTGGTGGAGTTGGCATCATTGGAGAGGGCAACGCTGATGTCCTGGGGGATCATCAAGGGGTTAGAGCCGGCAGCACCAAGATCGACTCCGTTGCTGGTGATGACATCGGGGTTGGCGGCCAAGAAAGTCCGAGTGTACCTAAAAATGATAATACGGGTGAGAAAAAAATAGCACAAGTCCATGCAGCGATCAAAAAATTACATGGTGTTCTCAGCAACGTATTGGTACGACCATGAGGGCAAGCTGGTCATGTCGATGCTGCTTCCCCACTGAGCGGCGTACTGGTTGTTGCTGGTCTGGGCGCTGGTGTAAGATGCCATGGCTGCGATGTCGGAGTTCTGGAGGTGAATGTAGTGAGTAGGGGCTTCGAAATGCGGTACTCGGATAACTTACGTTGGCAGACATGTTGGGCAAGGCGTTTCCGACGGACATGGAGCTGGAGTATGCGCTCGGCGGGTTGCTGCAAGAAAACCGAATTTAGCCAATGTCGATTAAAAATGAGAAAGGAGGGCTGCGTACATGATACCGAACATGCCCTTTTCACAGTGACCGGGAGTGCCACAGTAGAAGAAGGTCGGGTTGGTGTCATTGACGACCTGGCTGACTGGAAAAAAAAAGGTCAGATTGATGTTCGAGCAGGGACACCAAGGACATACAAGCGAAGCCCTGGTTTTGTTCACCCGAAGCGAAGGGAGAGTCAGCGGTCTTGTTGCAAGGAAGGAGCTCGGAGGACTTTGTGACGGTGTGGTTGTTGGCGCCCCACATGAATTGGATGGTATCACCGACGGAAGCATTCACGGCGAAAGGAACATATCGCAAGACACCCTGAGTAGGGGCAACGATGACAGTGTGGGTAACACCATTGGTACCTGCGCTGCCGGCACTGTCGTCTTGGTTGCTGGAAGGCGAGGGAGTGTAGGTAGCCAGGGGAGGAGCATACGAAGCCATACATTCTATGGGGAAACGGTTAGGACGATTATGAAACGGATCTTTAAGGTCCTTACGCTGTACACAATTGTCATAACCAGAGTTGCCCCAGCTGGAGCTTCCAGATCCATAGGAGTAGGTGGAGGTAGCAAGGGCTGAGTAGGTATCGTACGTTGACGTGGTGTAGTAGGCGCTGGTGCTGGTGGTGTAAGTGTTGTAGGCACTATAGGTACTAGTGCTGTACGAATCGTAGGTATCGGTGTTGTAGTTGTTGTTGGCGTAGTAGGTACTAGTGCTGTCCGACGTATCGGTGTTGTAGGTGTTGTAAGCACTATAGGTACTGGTGCTGTCCGACATGTACGTATCGGTGTTGTAGACGTTGTTGTCGTAGAGGGTACTAGTGCTGTCCGACATGTACGTATCGGTGTTCCAGACGTTGTTATCGTAGAGGGTACTAGTGCTATCCGAATTGTACGTGTCGGTGTTGTAGTTGTTGCTGTTGTCGTAGTTACTGCCCATGTTGTAGTTGTTGTTGTAGTTGTTTGAACTTGAGCCATAGTTATTTTGGTTGCTACCGTAGTTGTTGAGAGCAGTAGCAGTGGCAAGTGCGGCAGTATCAGACTCGATCACACCATTAGGAGCGGAGACGGCAACTTCCGGACCGATTGCGCTATCGGGTACGGGTACGGCAGAGGCCAAGTGGGAAAGGATAGCAGCGGCGACAAAGGAAGTGATATAAACCATTTTAGAAAGAAATTAAGAATTCGTCGAATGAAATTGATTCTGTAAAGAGAGAGTTGTCCACTGAAGGGATTCAAATGTCTCTATCAAAGAGTAGTGATCTATGAAATATGAGATAAATTCAATAAATCAATTAACAGTAAATACCTCGAATGAAAGAAAGTGCGAAAGATTCGAGTAAACTCGAATAAATCAGATAGAGAGGGACGAAAAGAAAGGGAGAGAGAAAAGAAAGCGAGGATGGAATAGACTGATCCCTGTACATAGCCTTTATATATTATATTTTTTGATACAACCATGGCAACTGACTAACAACATTTAGTACCACTCTCGGCCCGTTGCAACGATCATACCAGTTGACAACCATGATGACTATGTATAAACATCAAAATCTACTCGGTCTAGATGGTAGACCCATCCTCCTTGACGGTCCATCAACATCCCGACTTTCCACTACCGCTGGCCGCTCATCAAATTGCCTATTCGGGTTCACTGCATTCCTCTTGGCATCCCGCAATGCCTTTAATCGGTCCGTCGCTTTTGACGTTCCACTACCCTCTTCTCGTGCCCTCCCTGTAGGTGAAACAGTTCCAGGTCCCCCTGCTGCTGCTGCTGCTGCCGCATAAATATTCCGAAGTCCCGTGGCCACTGGAGGTTGTGATGATCGATCATCCTCCTCATCGTACCTACTATTTCTTTCCTCCCGCGGACTTGCAAATCGTGAACGGACAACCGGTCGACGTTCCTGCTCCGAGAACAGCCACTCCGGTAAATCGGTTGGGTCCCTCGCCTTTTCCAGATGATAGGCCTTCATCGCACGTGTCAAACGAGACTCTGCCCCAGGCGGTGTCTCTACAGCCTTTTTTTAGCGATAATCAAATTTATCACATTGAACCATCCATACTTTCACCCTCATGTGTAGTCATTTTCGTTTGCCATGCCTTGCTCACGCTGACAGTCAACGTGCTCGCGGCTGTGGCTACTTTATCCCATAATGAATATCCATCCTCCACCACTTGTGCAAATTTACCATCAGCTTCTGTCGTGTCTGACAAGTTTCACTCAGTCAGATGATGATACAAGTCACAGGTTGAGTGAAAAGAAAAAAAAATCAATATAAAAAAAAACCTCACTTCTACCCGCCGCCCGATTGCTTTTTTCCGTGATATCCCTTTCTTGTAGTCGACGACTACCATACCTCCCTCCCTCTTCTTCCACGCTCGTCCTCGACGATGTCTGCACCCGACCAGCCCGCATCCTATCAAGGAGAGAACCAGTCGGAGAGGGTGATGGATCAGGTATGTTGAACCTCGAGGCATCTGTCCGGTCGTAAGTTCTCTGAGAGCTCGCCGTTCGGTTAAGCTGGCGGGTTTCAGGGGTTGTAGCGCGTGGGCGAGATCGTGAACGTTCTCGTGCGGTGGTATTTTGCCGTGAACGCGGGAATGCTGCGCCCGAATCGGAAGATAGTTCGGCGGTGCCATAACGCCGAGATGTGACGTGGTCCCGGTCAGTCATTAATGAACGAGAGCGAGAGGGTGGCAAACCGCCAACCGCTCGCGGGGAAGGTCGACTTGGAAGCATTGAAAAAATATGAAAATATTTGAAAACAAAGTTATGTTAGGGTGAGTTGCTGGACCAAACTGTAGTAATCCCGGGTCGGGGGCACGTGCAGATCGATACTGACACTCCAATGACAGTCACATCGGCAATCTGCTTTGATTTCTGGAGTCGTCAAAAAGACGAGTTTGCTTGATAGCTGATTGATTGATCATCACTAACAGTGCCTTCGGTCAATACAACAACCGGACGTACTCGACATCACAATATTCGGTGAATAATCGTCTCAAAGTCTAGTAAAATTTTATTCTCTGAGCTACCCCATGGCAGATCGATGTTCCCTGTTCGACGAAGAGCACTGGCTCGTTTCGCCAGTACGGTTGCTTATCCAACCAAGGATAATTTCAAAATACTCGTGGTTGGAGGAGGTACATACATAACATTTGACTTGTCACCTAAATAAACCCTCCCCACAGGCACGGGCGGTCTAAGTGTAGCCAATCAGATCTACAATCGTTTTGAAGCCGCTGGCAAACCTTTGAATAAAGGCGACATTGCAATATTAGATGCCGCAGAATATCATCATTATCAGGTTTGTCCTTGTTCCTCACCATGATCGAGGTGCTGACATGACTGATGTAGCCTGGATGGTGAGCAATACCGAATGATCAGTGATCTCATGTTTCATAGATCTCCATACATATATATATCAGGACGTTGGTAGGTGCTGGCCTCGAACAGAAAACTGCTTTTCGTCGTCCCCTGGCATCCCTCGTTCCAAAGCACATCGCGCACATCGCAGAAAACGTCAAATTACTTTCACCATCATCGTCATCGATCACTACTACTTCTGGTCGTACCCTTTCCTATGATGCATTGGTAGTCGCTGCCGGACTCCAGATCAACTGGAGCGGCATCAAAGGCCTGCCTGGCGCACTCGCAGATATCTCATCAGGAGTTTCGTCGATATACTCTTACGATACCTGTGACAAGGCATGGAATGATATAGACTCGCTCAGGTCCGGAAATGCGATATTTACACAGCCCGCAGGGATCATAAAATGTGCTGGAGGTTAGCATAATCCCCTATCTGTGTCGATCACACTGTCTCACATTCGATGAAAGCTCCACAGAAAGTGATGTGGATGGCCTGGGATCGATATCGTAAGACCAAGCGAATCGACAATATCAAAGTCGACTTTTACACTGGAATGCCCACTATGTTCAGCGTGAAGAAGTACAGCGACGCGCTCGACCAACTACGCATCGAACGTGGTGTCGGTGGCTACTTCCAACACAACCTGACCGAAATAGACGTACAGAACCACCAGGCCATCTTTACGAAAGTGGGCGGCGACGGTGGCGGATCGACCGTGAACGTCGACTACACCTTGCTACACGTCACACCGCCCATGGGCCCGCACGACTTCCTCAAGGACTCGGCCATATCGGATGCTGCCGGGTGGGTCGAAGTCGACCAGGCTACGCTCCGACACGTGAAGCCTGAATTTGGGAACGTGTTCGCATTGGGCGATTGTTCCTCGCTGCCGACGAGCAAGACGGCCGCTGCCATCACTGCTGAAGCGCCTGTCTTGACTGAAAATTTGTTTTCTGTGATGGACTCTGGGAAAGTCAGCAACGCGGCTTACGATGGGTATACCAGTTGTCCGGTGATTTTCTCTTGTTTCTTTTTTTTTGGCTCATATTGGTTGATACAAGAGATGACGGGTCTTTTTTGGTAAGCTGCTTACAGGGTATGGCAAGCTGATGCTTGCGGAATTCAAATACGGTTTGGTTCCGAAAGAGTCGTTCTCTTTTCTAGGTGACCAAGCTAAAAGTAGGAGGTGAGGAGAATGATGGTCGTCGCTCATGTGTTGTTCAGCACGGCTAACCCCCATTTTTGCAGATTATTTTACCTCCTGAAAAAGGTGTGTTCGTGAATGAATGTATGACTTGTTTCTGGATCTTCCGCTGAGCGCCAACTCAGGACTTTTTCCCATTGGCTTACTGGAACGCTATGGTGGGTGAAACCGTCCACTATGTGATTATCGGCGATCTCTTATTACTTCTGCAGATCCACGGCAAGTGGTTCGGGACTTCTGGTCTAGTGAGGCCGAAATATTGAAGCAAAGGGATCAACGAGATAAGAATATTTCGATAGACGCGTCATCGTAGTGCATGCGCGTGTACAACGCGTTGAACAACACGTGATCATTTTTGTAACTGTGACATCCAACACGTTGTGTTGGTAAGGCTTTGTGACTCTCAGTTATCATCCCCTCACAATGTCACGACTAACGGCTGCACAAGTAATCGGACTAGGGGAATACCTCAATCCAGACTTTAACCCTGCATCATTGACTGTATCTCAACTGCTCGGCGTTCTTGGTTTCCACAACATCATCTTTCCTACCCCTTACACGAAAGGAAAGCTCATTCAACTCTTCAACGACGAAATCAAACCAAACACGACCAAGTTCAAAAGGGAAAGGGTGAAAAGAGAGCAGAGTATCGCTAGTGACGATGGGATCACCGATGGCATTACGGGTAAACCCATCAGCGAGAAGGTTCGTTGTTTCGCACGAGACTATCTTTTTGCATCCGATGAACGCATTTTCTTGCTCTTTAGATCCCTTTCAAAAGAAGGTCATCTCGTAGGCTTTCCCGTGATCCAACAAAGGATATAGAAACATCCCCGGTTCGACCTGATCCAGTGCGTTTTATAGTTTTCATGATCGGTCATTACCTACCCAATCGGTTTTTGTTTATAGCCTAAACGGCGACGGTCGTCCGCTCAACCCAATCTCGGTGGACCCTCTCGTAAAATCATTTCCACTGAGCCGACCCTCATCGAGGAGAGTGAGCCCGAGGAAGAAGAGCTTCCAACCCGCAAAGTTGTGAGGAGCAAGAAAAGTGTAAATATCTCACGATCCTTCTATCCAGCTTCCCAATCAGCTAATGCATTTTTTGTGTGCTAACACCAGTCGGAAGCCGCAGGATCTCAAGCTCGTCGTGTTTCGCAAGGGGTGCATATACATTTCTTTCTTTGTTGTGTCCCAGTACTGACCTCATCCTAAATCTAGCTGGAGGAAGAGAGTGGCTGGGAGGATAACAACATCTTTCAATCAGGTGCCGAATCTTCTTCACCTTTACGTCCGCCTCCGAAGGCGAAGACCACGCGCAAAAGTGTGACTGCGCGTAAATCGCGTAAATCGATGTCGGCCCCTCCCCAAATGTCATCTCCACCGAAACCCATCTATGTCGACGACGATCTGCAACGGACACCACCACAATCGAAGTTCGAGCCCGAACTGCCACCACATGTTTCTCGTGAAACACGAAATGTGATAAGTAAAGCCGCGAAAGCGCCTTTCGCGGCTGCGGAACGCCGTCAGATATCCCGTTTGCAAGTTAAGGGCTATGAGAGCCCCGATGAATTGAATATCATCGATGCCGCCGAACCTTCGTGGAGAGTGGAGGACGAAGTCAAGGAGGATGAAACTGGCGAAGAGAGCGAGGATGAAACGATCACAATCCCGTCACCTCAGTTGCCAGAATCAAAGCCAACACCGCTTATTCTGCGCCTATTGTACCTCCTGATCGTGCTGGCGACTTCTACCGCCATAACAAATTTCAAGATCGAATCAGCGCCGATAGGGTATTGTGACACGGGCAAGAACACCAACGACGCGCTTGAGGCGCTGAAGACTAAATGGAATGCCATAGAGGAGTGCAACAGGGAGAACAGAACCTATCTTTATCCTTCGAAACCCTCATGGCTCGGCAAGGGTGATGTGGATGCGGCCCTCTGTCCACCTCCTCCGTTGATCCCTCTTCTGCATCCGATGAGTTGCACACCGTGCCCGGAACATGCATCATGTAGCCAACACAGTATCACATGCGCTACAGGTTATCTGCTGCGTCCTCCTCCGCTGCTATTTTTCCTGCCTGCTCCACCGTCTTCAGTGTCGAACGCGTCATTAGTACCTCTACGATTTTCGTCCCATTCGGAACTTGTCTGGAAGGTACTATCCGAGATTACGGATGGCCTCCCTGGATTGGGTTCTGTGGGACTTCCGCCGCAGTGTGTGGAAGATCCTCAACGGAAGAGGAATATTGGGGCATTGGGGAAAGCTATAGAGTCGATACTGGGGCAGGAGAGAGGTCGGCGATTATGTGCGGGTGATAGTGTGATTGTGCCGGAGGCTAAGGGTGGTGAGGCGAAGAGGTGGGGGATTGAGGTGGAGAGTTTGAGAGGGCAATTGAAGAAGAAAGTTTCGGTGAGAGAAATTGGATGGATCACAGTGGCGCGGCTCTAACGTGATGTTTACAGGATCGTATGCTGCATACATTCGATGATACGTTCAATGAAGCGATACAACAATTAATTCATTGGGGCGGGGTCATTATAGGTGAAGACTCGGAGTGGGTAGATTGGTTATTGTTCTGGGTTGGGTCAAGTGACTGACTTGAAACACAGAGGCAAACGATACGTTGGACACAAGACTGCGCATCTGACATGGGATTGCGTGATAACTGTTCGATCAAGAGAAATTTGGGGTAAATGGCGAGGGACGGTGCTAGGTATGGAAGCAAGGGTGATTGTTTAGAGGGAGACTAACTCGATTGTTTTTTTTGACAAGGTGTCAGCATGGTTATTCTAACGATGTTCGCTGTTAGGGCGCGACGGGCGAAAAACCTTGTGGAGAGCAAACGAGTTGCCGAACTAGTGCAGATAGCGCTTGACACGCTTCGCAACCAAGAACTTGCGCATCACACGGATCCTATCACCGCGCCGCAACCGTACCTTTCGTCTATCCAACTTCGGGATTTAATTATGCAGGATGAACATTCAGTGAGTTCACGTCGTCGAGTGTGGGATAGAGTGGAGCGAGTTGTGGAGGGGAATACGAATGTACGAGTTAATTTAGAGGACTTGGATGAAGGAGATGAGATGAGGGTATGGCGGTGGGTAGGTAGCGCCGGAAGGGGACGGGTAATTCGGGAAGCGAAGTGAAGTGTGAGAAAAGTGAATTTGTTTGAAAAATGTGACTGATTCGCGGGAAGGATCGTAGATCGATATTGTTCAGGAAGTTGTACGAAATTGGTAAAAAATATTTCGGGGAAAAAGAATAAGTAATTAAGCCTAAAAATGGTAATGAGATCCGATCGATGCGATCTGGATCTTCTCAATCAATGCCCTTTTCATAAACTGTTCTTCCGCGAGTACTCGACTTGTCTATTATGTAATATAATTATTATATAATTAAAATAATAAATAATAATAATAAAAAACTCACCCTAAGAAATCGCTCTAGATCTATTCGTCCGGTATTCAACGCTCGATGCAAGTGGTAGATCGTGTCTTCGATAGCATTATCTTCAGCTACCAAGTTAATCAATCTGTTTATGTTATTATTATCATTCAAAGAACAAAGAAACAAAAAAAAGACTGAACTGGTTATGAACAATACTTGTGGCACAAACCAACTCGTCGACCTCCGGATCTCCTTTCCTTCTAAGCTCCGCAATATTCCTTTCTGCATGATCGACACTGCCTCGTAAACGCTCAGCCACGTGACGGCAGACGTCCTTTACAGCTTCCAAACGAGCCATCTCGTCGCGAATAGCGGGTTCTCCTGCTTGAAGATCTGATTGTTGGGCACGAAGTCTTTCGGCATCGAGTGCAAAGGCTTTCCGAAAAGAGTCTAGATCTGAAGCGAGTTTCTGATGAATTTGAAGGTGGAGACGAAGTAGTTCGGGGTTTGTAGGTCGGGGAGGTGCTGTTGAGGTGGGTTGAGTGGCAGCGAAGAGGTCAGGTGAGTCTTCATCCAATAGATTTGGGGGTGGCCGTGCTGGTGGTGGAGCGGTGGCAA
>Ga0209006_10003257_pt1 | contig 14778 bp, 12 predicted proteins | sample JacPin_JW_Ref_O2_FD_188567 | JGI IMG/M metagenome (GOLD analysis project Ga0209006, IMG submission 188567) | Forest soil microbial communities from Algoma, Ontario, Canada - Jack Pine, Ontario site 1_JW_Ref_O2 (SPAdes) (version 2) | ecosystem: Environmental > Terrestrial > Soil > Boreal... | reverse complement strand
TTTATTATAAAGAGAACTGTCTCTGCAATTAAGCAATTCTTAAATTTATTACTAATTTAATAATAATAAATTCTTTTTAATGAGACATTGATTGAATTTATAAAAATAAATTATAATTATTTGATTAATTTCTTTAATATATTATATTAAAGAAATTAACTAAATAATTTTAAAGGGGTAATTTTATTTAAATAAATAGATTAAATTAAGATTTAGAAGGAGATAAAACTATAATTAAAGCCGCAATATATATAACAAATAATCTTATTTCATTTAATAAAGAAGTATCTATTAATATTGGAGCAAAAATTAAGAAAATTAAAGAAAGTAAAGATAAAGTAATATAAATAGAATAAGTAGTTATAACTCCAGTATCTAACTTACTAATATTTTTACCTGTGTTAGTTAATGTGTGAGATAATCCATAAGGTCCAACCATTTCTATTATACCTCTATCTAAAACTTTAGAAATAGAATAACCTAATTCTAATCCTTTATTAATAATATAATTATTATAAATTATATCAAAAAAATATTTACCATTAAAGAAAGTATAAAATTTTTGTCCTAAAAAATTATTAGTTAAATCAACAATAAATGTCGGACTTAAATGATATAAAAATATAGCTAAACTAGCACCTAATAATGATAATAAAGCTGGGAATAATTTTATAATTAAAGGTAAACTAAATTCAGCTTCAATTAAAGAAATATTATTAGGTTTGATAAATATAGCATTACTGAAGAAATCACTAGCTATACCTACAAATAAATCAGAAAATATAAATCCAAAAAATATACTAAATAAAGCTAATAAAAATAATGGAATAATTACTTTATTATTTGCTTCATGAGTATTTAAATAAGATTGTTTTGGTCCATTTGGTACAGTTAAGAAAACTAAACATATTAATCTAAATGAATAAAATGCAGTTAAACCAGCTGTTATACTTCCTAAAATGAAAGCATATGTTCCACTAAAATTATATTGACCATAAGCTAATTCTATTATTAAATCTTTACTATAAAATCCTGTTAATCATGGAGTAGCTAATAATGATAAAGATCCTACTAACATAGTTGTATAAGTAAAAGGTAAAAATTTAATTAAACCTCCTAATCTTCTTATATCTTGTTGATCTGAAAAACTATGAATTACAGCTCCTGCTCCTAAAAATAATAAAGCTTTAAAAAAAGCATGATTTATTACATGCATTAAAGCTACATTATATTGACTTAAACCTACTGCCATAACCATATATCCTAATTGACTAATCGTTGAAAAGGCTATTATTCTTTTTAAATCATTTTGAACTAAACCACAAGTAGCAGCAAAGAAAGCAGTAGTAGCTCCTGTTAAAGTTATTATTAATAAAGCTGTACTACTATATTCTAATAAAGGAGAAGATCGTAATAATAAATATAATCCAGCAGTTACTAGAGTAGCCGCATGGATTAAAGCTGATACAGGTGTTGGCATTTTGTTAACAGTAAATTTCTTTACTGATCGGACTATATCTTCTCTATATCTTTTTATTTAGATATGAGCTTCACGTGTAGTCTCTGAGGAGCCTACTTAAAATAATAATTTAAACAACAAAAAAAACAAAACAAATTAAATTGTAGATTTTAGTGAAGCACTAAAATACTTAAATTTTAAATATTAATTGTAACAAAACTAATATTTGATATTCTATTATATCTTAGTCTTGTTTACTCTTTTATTATAAAATTATGGTTTTATATAAAAAAAAAAAAATAAAGAGGGTTATATTAGTAAAAATAATTCTTAAAATGAGTTGTTTTATTGAATAAGTTAAATCTATATACTTTTTTACACTTTGGTTTATTGATATTTTGTATAATCTTCACTATTATAGTATTAAGAAGAATCGAACTTCATTATAAACCTCGTTAAAGTTTATAGTTAAAAACCAATTAACATTTAATTCTTTTTTAAAAAGGGGGTAAAAGGGGGTAATATTCATATAAATAAGATAATAATGAGGTTTTTAGCCCATAAACATAGGATAATAATTAGCCACCGCAGTAGCTACATCCATAACTAATCCAGGAATTGGCGTACTAGCAGTTAATTCTAAATCTACAATAGGAGGTAACATTGAAGGAAGTGTTTCTACTTGATCTAACATTGTAGAATTTAAATCAATGTTCATTTTTGGTTTAATTTGAACTCCTTTTTCTGCATATTGAACTAATGTTTGTATAGAACTATCTGATAACTCATTTATTATAGAAGATGCTTGAACATCTCTTGTTCCAATTTCTGATAACTCAGCGCTTACTCTTAAATCAGTATTAACCATGGTTTGTAAACCATGATTTGTATCTGATAATAAGGTTTGCACTCCCATCTCTTTAAATTTCGGTTCAGTTCGAATTATTGGATCAAAAAGATCTTGTATTTCACCTAACTGACTGTGAGTAAATGAGAAAGTTCTAGGAGAATCTGGAACTGAAGAAAATGTTTCAACAGAATTATAAATACTTCTGTTTAAAACGCTAGAAAGTAAAGAATATCCTATAACTCCTACTAATCCTGTAAAAAGACTGAAGAATATGATATCGCTGTTAGATAAACTATTATCTAAAAAAATGTTAAATAATGTCATTTTATTATTTTTAAAAAATTATTCTCTCTTATTTTAATACTAATCTACTGTATAAATTAAACATAATTTTCAAAATATTATAATTAAAAATTATAATATATAACTTATTAGTATTGATACTTTTTAATACATAAATAATTATCTATCTAAAGTATCTAAGATTCACCTTATTCAAATTATTTCATATGTTTAAATAAAAATTTGATAAATAAATTACAATAATTTTATTTAAACATTAAAATCTTCTATTTAGATTTTAAAACCCAATATTAGTGGTTTAATCTCTTTTGGATTCACACCAAAACCACCATTTTATTTTTTAAAATAGAATGACATTCTATTATTAAACTAAGAGAATTTATAAATTTATATTTTACCCCCACACTTTTATGTTTTTTTTTTATTATAAAAAGTACATTGAATAAGGGGGTAATTTATTAAATACTTATTTTGTATTTCTAAATTTTAATTTGTTTTGTTTTTGTTAAGTGTTATTTTGTTGGTTTCCTGCTGATTGTCCATTGTAATATATTTAAGATTTTTACTATCCATTTATAAATAGACGAGTACTTAAATCTTTAGGATGTTCCAGCATATAGTGAAGTTTAAGGAGAGCCCTATAAAGATAATTATATTTCTAATTTATACAAGAAATCTTTATGCATATATAATTTTACTAAATTAATAACTCTATTTATATTAAGTTTAGATATTTTAATTCTATATTTATTATTAATTTTATATCTGACTTTTAAAGTTGATTTTATATCTAACTTTTTCTAGCAATGATTGAAGAATTATACATTCTTTTTAGAAAATTATTCAATACAAAGTAAATTTATGTTAGTTCAATCCATAAAAATTAAAATAACCACCATCTCTAATAAATAAGCTAAAATTATCTCTGAAAACATTTCTAAAATATATAAAAAAACAAATTTTTATAAATTTGTTTCTATCATTATCTTATCTATATCACAAATTATGTAAAGCTGTAAACAAAAGATATGTTTTAGTAGAAATATGATTAATTTCTTTTCCTTTATGTTGAGGAAGTCAAATTTTCAGATAAGCATTAAATTTTTAATAAATGGACTATAAATATTTTCATTTAAATAATTTAAATATAAAAAAAAAGAAATAAACATTTATAGTCCTAGAATATTTTATCTACACTTTTATTAGTTTTAGAAAGACTTAAAGATCCATCATCTAATATATTTCCCAGTAATAATATTTAATGTGGATGTCAATAAAAAACTAATAACAGGATAAATAAATAAATAATTTATATAACATGTATTATAATAATAATTATAATACAATAAAATGCAAAAAGTACAAGTAGTTAAAACCAGAATATATAATTATTTTACACTATCAAACCCTCCATACTTCCTGGTAATCAAGAATGTAAAGGTATTTGAGCTGATTTAGCCATAGCTCCAGTTAATAATAATAATCCTATTATAGTTATAGCTGTTTCATTCATAAATGGTGCTATACTAAATATTGTGGCATAATCTAAAGATCCAAATAAAGCAAATAATGCAAAATATCCTATACTTAAACCCATATCTCCTACTCTATTCATTGTTAAAGCTAATATGGCAGCTTTATTTGCTTGTATTCTAGTAAATCAGAAATTAATTAGTAAATAAGAAACAATACCAATACCTTCTCAACCTACAAACATTACAAAAAAATTAGCTCCTGATACTAAAATTAACATAAAAAAAGTGAATAAAGATAAATAAGAGAAAAATCTTTGATTATGAGGATCTTCAGCCATATAATCAGTTGAAAATATATGAATTAATGAAGAAATATATAAAACAGGAATAAACATAGATACTGTTAATTGATCAAATAAAAATTCTCATGAAATAATCATATATTCTGAATCTATTCAATTAAATAAATTAACTATAACTGGACTTGAACTTAATCCTACCTCATAAAAAGCAATAGTTGCTAATAAACTAGATAAAATTAAACAAGTACAAGTTATTATATGAGATCCAGTTACTCCTATTTTTCGACCTAAAAATCCTGATACAAATGAACCTAATAAAGGTAAAATTAATATTGTTAAATACATTAAGTTTCTTGTCTTATTAAAATATTTCCTTTAATTCTATAAACTGCTACAATAATACTTAAACCTATTACAGATTCAGCTCCAGCTAATGAAATTATAAATATACTAAATATTTGTCCTATTCCATCATCGAAACTAAAACTTGATAATAATAATAACATAGTTACTGCTAATAACATTATCTCTATAGCAATTATCATTAATATTATGTTCTTTCGGTTTAATATAAAACCTAAAATTCCTATTAAAAATAAAAATAATGATAAATTCATAATATTATCGTATTATAAACCCTTTGGGACTTGTATTAAATGTCTAATATTTATTTAATAAATATTACTTGCTAATTACAAAATAAATTTATATTTTGTTTAGCGGGTTTTTGATTTCATTTAGATAAATATAAATTTAAATTAAGGGGTAATATTTTGTAAAAAAAAAAGGATTTATGAGAATTAATAATTTAATTTCATATTCTTATTTGAATGTAATTCTTATTTATAAATTAATTACCACCTCAATAATAAACAGCTATAAATAAAAATAATCAAACTACATCTACAAAATGTCAATAAAGAATAGCAGCTTCATGTCCTTGATGATGTGTATCAGTTAAATGATAATTAATTATTCTAATAAAACCTACTAAAATAAATAATGTACCTATAATTACATGTAATCCATGTAAACCTGTTGAAGCATAAAATACTGTACCATAAACTGAATCACTCATTGTAAAACTAGATTCAGAATATTCATAATATTGTAAAGCAGTAAATATTATAGCAAATATTATTGTTAATAATGTACCTAAAATAGCTCCTCTTCTATCTCCTTGTATTAAAGCATGATGACCATAAGTTACAAAAGCACCAGAAGATAATAATAAAATAGTATTTAATAATGGTATTGCAAAAGGATCTAAAGGTGTTATACCTTGTGGAGGTCATACTCCTCCTATCTCTATAGTAGGAGATAAACTAGAATGAAAAAAAGCTCAAAATACACTTAAAAAGGCAAATACTTCACTAATAATAAATAATACTATTCCAATAGTTAAACCTTTTTGAACTTGTATTGTATGATGTCCTAAATAAGTTCCTTCTGTAATAATATCTCTAAATCAAAGTATCATCCCAAAAACTGTTAAAGTAAAACCTAAACTTATTAATTGTCCTCCATGATTAAAACCTTGCATATACATAACTGCACCTAAAGTTAAACTTAATAATGAAAAACTCACTAAGATAGGTCATGGTGATGGCTCTACAAGATGATAAGGAAAAGATTGAAATTGATTTCTATTTATTTTATTCATTATATATTTTTTATTTTTAATTTACTAAAGTGTAATTATTAATTTAAAATTTTATATAAGATTTTATATAAATGAATATAAATTAATAAAAAATTTGATTTTATCTAATAAACAAAATAGATATATTTAGTTACTTAGAATATAAATTTAATAATTTAAGTTTAATTTATTTTTAATCTCTTTTATCTTTATTAAAAAATAAAATTTAATTATAAACTCAAATAATCTTAAATAAACAATATGAATTTAATATTAAGTAAATTTAAATTAAATTAATACAAATGTTCTGTAAAAAATTTAGAATTTCATAATTAAACCAAATTTAAATTGATATTAATTAATTATTAATAATATGTCCAGTTTTAATAGTAATACTAAACACACCTCTTTTATTTTTATTAATAAATCTATTTATATTAATTAATTCAGCTCTAGTTCTTGCTAAACTACCTTTTTGAATTACTTTAGATTTTACTCTTCTTTGTATTTTTTGTGTTAAAACTCTACCTGCTAATTTTAAATAAATTCCAGATAAAAAAGAAGGTATTTTATTATTATTAAATCTTTTTTTATTAAATTTAATTTTACTTACTTTAAATAATTTCATGTGAATATATCTAAATTTAATAAAATTACTTAATATACCTATAAGATTAGCTAAAATATTACTTTCATTTTGTGGAGAATATATTCTAATTAATTCTAATTCTACAGGTTTATTAAATAATTTACTTAATAAATTCACTAATTTTACTAATTTATTATAATATAAAATCAAAAATTTAGAATGTAAACTACTTTTAGAATACAATTTTTTTAAAGGTTTTCAATAATAAAATAATGTAATTTTTATTAAATTAGGATTAATTGAAATTATAGGTTTACTTATTATACTTGACATATTAAGAAAGGCTGATTTACATATTATATATAAATTATTTAAATTTTTATTAATTTTTTTATAAGATTTATTAGTAAATGTATAAATATGATTATTTATATTTGTTAATTTTGAATTAAATGGATTAATTAATTTTATATATTCTTGCTCATTCAGAAGTATTAATTTTGATTCATTTAAATTTATATTAGTTATTTTTTTATTGATAGAATTTAAATTTTCTGAATTCAAAATATTTAAATTATATTGATTTTTATCTAATAAATTTATTTGAGATTTATTAGAATCAATTATATTATCACTTATTTTAATTATTCTTTTTGAGATCTTAGTAGCTTTTCTACTACTAAATGATTTCTTATTATTTAATTCAATTTCATGAAATCTTTTTATAATATTTTCTATTGTCATATCAATAACTCCTTCATTCATAAATTTATTTAAAAAAGGTAAACCATAAATTTGACTTAATTTTATATTTGTATTAATATTGTCTTTCATTTTTAATTTATTTTTTTTTTAGTATAAATTATGTGACAAAGCTAAATTTAATTTAGAGATTTATAATTGAGAAAATTTTCAATTATAAAATCTATTCAGATAAATAATATATTATTTTTTTTTTATAAATAATATAATTATTTTCTACTTTTTTTTTTTTTTATTCTTTTATGATATTCTTCATTAAGATAAAGTAATATTTATTTATCTTTAATATGGAGAATAAACAAATATGATAATTAATAAACTATTAAATTATTTATTTTTAAATCTGATATTTAAAGGGGGTAATATTAATATATATATTACTTACTTATATAATAAGTAAATAATTGAATTAAAATAATAATTTATTTATATTTTAAATAAGTAAAATATTTAAATTAAAAATTCTTATACTTCTTAAATTATTATTAAAATAATTAAGAATATAATAATAAGAAAGCAATCATTAAAGAGAATAATCCAGTAGCTTCAGCTAAAGCGAATCCTAAGATTGCAAAACTGAATAATTGACCTCTTATTTGAGGATTTCTAGCTGTAGAAGCAATTAATGAAGAGAAAATTAAACCAATTCCTGCTCCTGCTCCAATTAAACCTGAACAAGCTAAACCTGCACCAATGTATTTTGCTGCTGCTAACATTTTTGTTTGTATTTTTTTTAATAGTGTCTAAAATATATTATAAATATAATAACATACACTTTTACTTAATATAATTATTTTAATTTATATTATTTACTTTCTTTTATTTTTATAAGATTTATAAATTATATAAAAAAAAATAAAAATATATTAATTATATGTACGAATAATCAGATTCGAACTGATTACATCTACTTGGAAGGTAGAGGTTATACCAATTTAACTATACTCGTTTAATTTATTAGAATTAAATTGAATTAAAATAATAATACTACTATTAAATTAATAGAAGTTTAATAACAAATGTCTCATAAAATGAGAAGTTGGATTAAATAACTATTATTCTTGAAACAAAAAACTACCCCCGAAATTAAATATTTTATCTTATTAATATCCTTAAACCATTGAAAGTAATACTAATTCGGATATTTTGGAAATATTCACTGAGGAGGGAGATGGTGAATCTTAATCGTGATATAATATAAAACTTAGTTTCTTTATTTTATTATTAAAATAATTGATCTCGCACTCACAATCGGCTGACACCTTAAATTAAATTAAAAAACAAAAATGCCTATAATATCTACAGAAATACCTATAATATCTACAAACTCTTTAAATTTGTTATGTGAATCATATTTAATGCAACTAGACGAGTTAAAATTATTTTTAGATATTTTAACCAATCTAACATAAAATAAATAAATATTACCCCTTAAAACAATATAAATTAATTAAATTATAAACTTTTACCTTTCTTTTCTTTATTTTCTTTTCCATCTTTCAACAGCTCTATCACAATCAACAATTTCTATATTTAATTTTTTTTTTTAATTTTTTTTGGATTTATTCCCATTTAATGACCTGAACCACTCCCAAATGACATATATTTGTCAACAGGGAGACCCTCACTATTATATACTTTTACCTTTCTTTTTTGTTTTTTTGATTTTCGTTTTTTTATAATTATTAAAGACTATTTCTTTTATATATTTTTTTTTTTTTTATGGGGTAATTTTTAAAATAAAAAATAAACAACATTATGTTTAGTGTTTAGAATTAATTTTATAAATTCAAGATAGAGTCAAATAAATAAATAAATAAAATTTAGATTATAATAATAATTACTTTTCTTATAACATTATTAATAATGTTTTAGTAACAAATTAGTAATTTAATTACTATTATAATTTAATAAAGATATAAAGTGTAAATATTTATGTGTTTAAAAAATAGTATTATTTTTAAAAAACAAAATAAATTTAATAAGATTTATAAATTTAATAGTTACAAAAATACAAAATATACTTATAAAAATCAAATATAATATATATGATATATTAAAAACTAAATTTTCAAAATTATTAAAGATATTAATATATAGTTCTTCAGATTCTAAATAACAATGAATATTAACAACATTAATATTAGTTGGTGCATCACCACTAATAACAGTAGTATTATTTTCCATATTTGTCATTTTGGAGGTTTTATAATGTTTATGATGAAAAGGCACCATATCTTTAAGAAATAAAATATTCTCTTCAATTTTTTCAACTGTTAATAAAACATAATTTTTAAAATTAGAATCTACAGGTGAAATATAAGAATCTTGATGAACTGTTAAATCTAAAGTAGGACCTACTCCTAATCCAAAATTAAAATAGAATGTAGGTTCAATAGGTGAAATTTTTAAATAAATACTAGATAATTTAACTCCTACAGCATAAGCTATTAATTCTCCATAATTTTCAACTAATGAATTTAAACCTTTTATATATATATTATTATATAAAATTAAATATTCAGTACTATCCATATAAATTATATTATTTATTAAATAAATATAAATTAAATTATATATTAATATACTTATTAATATTATTTTAACTATAGATATATTTGAATTAATAAAATGATTATTTTTTAATATAATTTTAAATAGTAAAAAAATTATTGAAAATATTAATATATTAAAATAAGAATTTAATATTATTAAGTAACAAAATATTAAAATTAAACTAAATTTATTATAATTTATATCATTTAATATTTGATTTATATAATTTAATTTATTTATATTATTAATTTTCATTTAAATTAATTTATGTTTGTTTCTAAAATTAGTATTAAAATTATTTAAATTATTAAAAAAAAAATAAATAATTTTAATAACGAAGACAATTATTTAAATAATTTATGTTTTGTTAAATGAAACTAATTTATTATTAGTTTAATTTAATTTTAACTTAATTAAATTATTATTGAATAATAATTTACAAATTATATTATTTTCTTTTTAATTCAAGAATTATATATTTTATTATGTCATTTTATTAGTTTGATAAAACGAGATCTTCCAGATTCGAACTGGGACCCTTCTAAATGACAATTAGAAACTCTACCAATTAAGCTAAGATCCCTTAAATATACTTTAACAAAAGCAAGGTGACTTGAACACCTACCGATGATTTTGAAGATCGTCATACTAACCATTTATACTATGCTCTTTTATTAATTTATATTTCTTTTATTCTTTTTAATTAAAAAATATTAATTTATGTTTAAAAAAGGGGTAAATTTTAAGTAAATAATAATTCTTAAATAGATAATATTTAAATATTATAAAGTAAAGAAGAAATAGAAAAATGTAAACCATCTAAAATCACATTAGGGAAAATACCTAATAATACAGTAGGTAATAATAAACTTATTAATAGATTAAATTCTCTTCTAGAAATATCTTTAATTGGTTTTAAATGAGGAGAATAAGTACCATAAGAGATTCTATTATATAAATAAATAGAATAAACAGCAGATAACACTATTCCAGTAGCACCTAAAGCTGCTATTAAAGGACTTCTTTCTCAAATTCCAATTAAAGATAATTGTTCACCTAAGAAATTTAAAGTTAATGGTATACCAGTATTACTTAATGTAAAAATTAAAAATAATATAGTAAACACAGGCATATAAGTAACTAAACCTCTAATATAATGAATAATTCTAGTACCTGTTCTATCATAAATTACACCTCCTACACAAATAAATAAAGCAGGAGAAACAAATCCATGAGCTAAAGCTAATAAGATAGCTCCTTCAATACCTTGTATTGTATTAGAAAATAAACCTAATATAACTATACTCATATGTGCTATACTTGAATAAGCAATTAAAGCTTTAGTATCTTGTTGAATAATTGTAGCTAATGAAGCATAAATTAAAGTTATAATAGCAATAGTTTGAACTAATGGAGAAAAATAATTAGTAGCATCAGGTAAAAAATTAATTAAAACTCGTAAATAACCATAAGTAGCAAACTTTAATATTGTAGCAGCTAATAATATTGATCCTGCTAAAGGACTATCAGCATGAGCTCTATATAATCAACCTGTTAAAGGTCATAATGGAGTTTTTACTGCAAAAGCTAAAAAAAATCCTAATCATAATATTTTTTGATTATCTAAATTAATTTCCGATAAAGATATTATTTGAAAATCAGTAGAACCTACATAACTATATATTTGAAGTATAGCTAATAACATAAATAAAGATCCTGCTAAAGTATATAAAAATAATAATAAAGCTGATCTTATTCTAGCTTCACCTGAACCATATACTATAATTATTAAAAATAATATAGGTAATACACTTTCAAAAAATATATAAAATAAGATTAAATCTAATACTACAAATACTCCTATTTGTAATGTTTCTAATAATAAAAAGGATATTAAAAAATATTTTAAATTATTGTTTATATTATTATAATTAGATAATATAGCTATAGGACTTATAAAAGTTGTTAATAATACAAAAAATAAAGATATACCATCTATACCTATATTTAAATGGCAATAACTTAAATCTATAAATTCATAAACAAATTGATATTGACTAGTATTTGAATCAAATTCTAATCATATATATATTGAGATTATGAAATTTATTAACATAGTTATTAATGTTATTCTTTTCATTCTTATTTTATTTTCTATAGAATTTTCTGGTATTGTTAATAATAATAAACTACCTATTATAGGTATTAATAATAATAAACTAAGCATTTTTAATTTTATTTTAATTTCGTAATTTACGACTTGAGTGTCTATTTAAATTTTTAAATAGAATTATAAATTCATCCTTATTAACTTATTTATTTTTATGATAAAAACAAAAAATAATAAAATAAATTAAAGGGATTTATTTATTAAAAAATAAAAAATAATAATAAATTTATTGAGATAAAATATTATTATCTTCTTTTAAATATATTATCTATTATGTATCTTCTGGCTAATTTTTAATAAATTAATTATCGGACACTGTGAGATTTGAACTCACGACTTTATTCAAGTACTCGTTTTCAAAACGAGCGCCATAAACCAGACTCGACCAAGTACCCTTAAAGAATAAATAAGACCGAAGGGATTTGAACCCTTATAATATCCATTATGAGCGAACTGCATTACCAATTATGCTACAGTCTTTAATTTATTTATTAATTCTTTTAATTATTTTTTTTTTTGTTAGAATTATTATTAATTTATATTTGTAAAGGGGCAATATTTCTTAATATAATAAGTTTTAAGCTTATTAAATATAACTTAGTATATATCTAATCTAATAATTTAAGATTGCACAGGTAACATTTTGAAAGGATGAAATGGGATAGGACTTCCTAAAGTTCATTCTAATGTTGAAGCTGTTTCTGTTTCATTTTTAAATTGTTCTGTAGATGTGAAATAAGAAGGTATATTTCAAGGATTAGTATTAACTGATTTTCCATTAGCAAATATATCAAAAATAATATAACCAAATAATACTGTAGCCATAATCGAAATTAAAGATCCAAAACTTGAAATTTGATTTCAACCACTAAAGGCATCAGGATAATCTGGAATTCTTCTAGGCATACCTGCTAAACCTAAGAAGTGTTGAGGGAAGAAAGTTGTATTTACTCCTACAAATAAAGTTCAAAAATGAATTTTTCCTAATAATTCATTATATGATTTTCCTATTATTTTAGGTACTCAGAAATAAAATCCAGCAAATATTGCAAATACAGCACCCATAGATAATACATAATGGAAATGAGCTACTACATAATAAGTATCATGTAAAGCTAAATCTAAAGAAGCATTAGCTAAAACTACTCCTGTTACACCTCCAATTGTGAATAAAACTAAAAATCCTAATGTGAATATTAAAGGTGTTGTTAATCTTAAACTACCACCATATAAAGTAGCAATTCAAGAGAATATTTTAATACCTGTAGGAACAGCAATTACCATTGTAGCAGCAGTGAAATAAGCTCTTGTATCTACATCTAAACCTACACTGAACATATGATGAGATCATACTAAAAATCCTAATATTCCTATAGAAAACATAGCATATACCATACCTAAATAACCAAAAATAGGTTTTCCTGAAAATGCTGAAACTATTTGACTAATTATACCAAAACCAGGTATAATTAAAATATATACTTCTGGATGTCCAAAAAATCAGAATAGATGTTGAAATAATATAGGATCTCCACCTCCAGCGGGGTCATAAAAACTAGTATTAAAATTTCTATCTGTTAATAACATAGTTATACCCTTAATTTCTTGATTTACTGGAAAAAATCCCATGACTGTCTGGTCAAATTACAGCAGTCTCATAAACATTTGACTCGGAATTATAATAGAAGTAAATTAATTCTTTTTATTCCATTTAATTTATTTAATATAAAAATTATTTGATAAATTTAAATAAATTTAATCAGATAAATAAGAAAGAAAAATAATAAAAACAAAAAAATATAACAAAACGTAAACATCACAAACAAATGAGAAATTTTACACTTATTGCTATGTTTACTATTTTTTTAAACAGTTGAATTTTAAGGGGGTAATTTTATTCGTTAATAATAGTAAATTTTAAATGAATTAATGTAAATTAAATTCTTTAATTACATAAAATCATTTAATAAACTTAAACTATCTATCATTGCACTAACTCTCTCAGGAGTTCAAGGTGTGGCTAAAAAGGGATCTAAAGCGTTTAATTGATCAACTTTAGCAGCAATATATTCTGCATTAGAAGGATCTATAGCTCTTCCTACAATATCTGGATTAGGTGCTACTTCTATATTAATATCTTCAGCTATAGTTGGAGTTCCTACTTGAGATGTCGATGGAGTTCCTACTTGAGATGTCGATGAAGTTCCTACTTGAGATGTCGATGAAGTTTCTACTTGAGATATCGATGAAGTTCCTACTTGAGATGTCGATGGAATTGCTGCGGATGTATCTTCTAATGTTGGGGTTACAGGTGTTATAGTCTCAATTGAGTTAAGATTATCTTGAATAATTTGACTTGGTCTATCTGATAATTCTTCTAAAGCATCAGTTTGTACACCTTGATCTGTCATTTCTTTTTGTATTACACTTAATAAAAATAAACTCATATGGCAAACTACACCTGCAAACATCCCATAAAAAAAAATATCTTGATCTAAGATGTGATTTAAAATATTCATTAGCAAAAAAAATATAAATTTAAAGGATCTCAAATAAAACAAAATAATTTGTTTTATTATAAAGAGAACTGTCTCTGCAATTAAGCAATTCTTAAATTTATTACTAATTTAATAATAATAAATTCTTTTTAATGAGACATTGATTGAATTT
>Ga0209006_10003256_pt1 | contig 14783 bp, 13 predicted proteins | sample JacPin_JW_Ref_O2_FD_188567 | JGI IMG/M metagenome (GOLD analysis project Ga0209006, IMG submission 188567) | Forest soil microbial communities from Algoma, Ontario, Canada - Jack Pine, Ontario site 1_JW_Ref_O2 (SPAdes) (version 2) | ecosystem: Environmental > Terrestrial > Soil > Boreal... | reverse complement strand
GTTACGGGCATGTACTTCTTTCACCGGCAACAGCGCGCGCCGAGTCCCGCAACCCAGGATGCGCAGATCCAGGACGCCCTGGTCGAAGCTTGTCAAAGGCTTTCAGGTATCGACCTGCCTGGGCAGCGCAACTAAGGTCTCCAATTATCCGTCTTAATGGGTGAATTCGGAGAAGAACACGGTGAACAGACAAGGGATTCGGTCTTACTGGGGACCCTGGACAGCGGTGTTCGCTTCCCTCACCCTGGGCGCAGCCGCCCTGGCATGGCATGTCGACGAACCAGGCGAAATCCCCCACAGGGCGGGACACATGTATATGACCGCGGCCAGACCTTTCAGGCCCGGGGACCAGCAGAAGGCCGATGCCGTCGTGACTGCGGCCAAGCAAGCTATGGCGCCCTACGAGGACTACCACAAGGCTCTGGCGGACGGTTATGAGATCTTTCTGCCCGACGTACCCCAGCCCCAGTACCACTTCACTCGATACGAGTACGGCCTGGAGGCGCGATTACACTTCGATCCCCTTAAGCCAACCTCCCTGCTTTACAAAAGGACAGCGGATGGAGGCTACAAACTGATCGGGGCGATGTATACAGATCGGGTAGATGCCACAGAGGAAGAGTTAAACGACCGCATCCCGCTGAGCATTGGCCGCTGGCACCAGCATATTAATTTTTGCAAAGCACCCGCTGGAGAGAAGGCGGCCTACTTTGGTCCCGATGCAAAATTCGGCCTGGGCGGATCGATCACCACCAAAGAAGCTTGTGATGCGGCGGGCGGCCAGTTCCGCGCTCATCTATTCGGCTGGATGGTGCACGTCTATCCCTATGAGACAGATGCGAAAAAGATTTGGTCCACCGACGATGACGACCAGGGGCACGACAACATGGACCGGTCCCCCATGCCGGGAATGAAAATGAACTGACGTGCGACTCGGCTTTATCATAGGAGCCGAGGTGATGGCCTATCGGCACCCGTGGGACTACAGCCCTGAAAAAAACCGCCCTTGTTGTTGGTTCTGACAGCAAAGTAGCTTCGGCCGCGGCCAAGGTACTTCCTGCCTGGAAAATAGCCCGCGCGGCCAACAACAAGTCCGCGTTGGAAATGCTGAAGGCCCAACCCTACGATCTTGTGCTGACGGGTGGAGAAACTTCGGGCAGCCAGGACGTCGAGCTTCTGCGCCAAATCCGGATTGTGCGGCCTCATGTGCGGCTCATCATCATCACCTCAGAAAGCACGCCGGCCGATGTGATTGGCGCCATGCGCGAACGCGCCTTCAGTTACTTCTCCGAGCCCTACTCCATGTCCGCGTTTGAACAGATGCTGCTCCTGGCGACCACTGGCCCGGTCTGGGATGAGGGCATCGAAGTTCTTTCCGCCACGCCTCAGTTTCTTCAGCTCGTCGCCCGTTGCGATCGCAAGACGGCCGACCGGTTGATTCAGTTCATTCACGAAATAGCAGATCTCCCCGTGAAAGAAAGGGACGCCGTCGGACTGGCCTTTCGCGAGATGCTGATGAATGCGATCGAGCACGGCGCCCGCTTCGATGCCACCCAGCATGTTGCGATTTCTTATATACGGGCCAAGCACATGGTTCTATGCCGCGTGAAGGATCCGGGAGAAGGTTTTTCGCTTGAGGAAGCAACCCATGCCGCGATCATGAACCCTCCGTCCGATCCGATCCGGCACAGCGCTATCCGCGAAGAGCAGGGTCTCAGGCCAGGAGGTTTTGGCATCCTGGTGACCAAGAACATCATCGATGAGTTGATCTACAGCGAAACCGGTAACGAAGTGGTGCTTATTAAATACCTCAAGCCGGAGCAACTCACGGAAGGTGGGGCTGTCGAATAATTCCTGGCTGAGTGGTCATCATCAAATCAAAGCGAGTGGCTATTGCCAGCGATCGGTTTTTCGCTGAAAGTTGTCTCACCTTGGCGATGCCCACTACAGTTCAGACCCTTCTCATTCTCTTGCCCGGATTCGCCTGGGGTGTATGGCTCCCCTACCTCTCCGCAACCATCATTCTGATCGTTGGCCTGAACACTCTCACGAAAGACTTTGCTCACCGGCAGGGGCTGAATAAGCTAGTTGCCCTGGGCCCGCTGTTCATCGCCATTCCGATGGCCGTGTTCGGCACGGAGCATTTCACCGCTACCAAAATCATCGCCGGAATGGTACCGGGATGGATCCCCGGGCATATGTTCTGGGCCCTCTTTGTGGGGACTTGCCTCCTTGCCGCAGCATTGAGCCTGGCGTCGGGCAAAAATGCGTGGCTTGCGGGTGCGCTGTTGGGGCTCATGATTTGCCTGTTTGTGCTTCTCATCCATATTCCCAACATTGTCAGCACCCCACACAGCCGAATCCTTTGGGTGGTTGCTCTGAGAGACTTTGCTTTTGCCGGCGGTGCCTTCTCCGTGTCGGCAGCATACAAAGACGCCTGGACTTCCGCTGCCAGGAACAGGCTCGTTGTATTGGCACGGCTTTCTCTCGGCATAGCGATTACGGTTTGCGGGGTACAGCAATTTCTGCACCCGGAACTCTTGTCCGGCATTCCCCTGGAGAGGTCGACACCGGTCTGGATTCCGGCGCGTTTGATTTGGAGCTACTTAGCGGGGATGGTCTTTGTTGTTGCCGGGATCAGCATGTTGATCAACAAGCGAGTGAGGCTGGCAGCCACAGCAGCCGGACTCATGACCTTGTTCCTGATCGTCGTCATGTATGTTCCGTTGCTGGTTTCGAAGCCCTCGGACATAGGAGAAGGCTTGAATTATCTGGCGGATACCTTGTTGTTGTGCGGCAGCCTGCTGGGTTTCGCTGAGACTCAGCCCGAGTCTTTAGCGCTTGAAGATCAAGGCAGCGAGCCTGAGGCTGCAGCTGTCCAGGCAAAAGCCGGTTAGTTTCCCCATCCATACGCAAGAAAAGCAATCCCGCTCCAAGCCAAATGACCCCAGGTCCCTCCACTGCGCTCCTTTGGAGCTCCGGTCGGGATGACAATTCTGTTGTGAACGTAAAAGTTTCAGCGGGAAATACTTGCCCCTCGACAAAATTGTCATCCCGAGCGCAGCCGAGGGATCTGCAGTCTTGGCGGAGTAGCGGCTCTCAACTCCGTCCATCCGAGTCGCCACTGTGTTCCGGAGAGTAACCACTCTCGCCTTGTCATCCCGACCAACGGGAGGGATCTGCAGTCTACGCGGAGTAGCTGCTCTTCACCCCGTCCATCCGAGTCGCCACCGTTCCGGGGAGTACCTCCCTCGCGTTGTCATCCCGACCAACGCGCGAAAAATCAATAAAGTCACAACCTCCGACCGGAGATCCGAAGGAGCGCAGTGGAGGGACCTCCGGTTCCCTTTTGCTACTACCCTAGTTCAGATTCTCCTGGGACAGCAATTCTTGAAACTGTGGCGTGGTCCGCAGTACCGCGAAGTCCTTGTCTTCATCCAGGCGCTTGCGATCCTTGAACCCTTCATCCATGGCCTTTCGCAGATAAATGAGCGCCTGTTCCTGCTTGCCCGCGCTGGCGAAGGTCTGTGCAATGTAGTAATTGATTTCGACACGTTGTTCCCTGGACCCACCACCTTCGACCATCTTGGACTGATCGGGGCTAAAGACCTGATCATCAATGGAGAAGGCTTTTTGATACATCTTCATTCCCTTTTTGTATTTCCCCTCTGCGAAATAAGAAGTGCCCAAATTGCAGTAGATGACTGCGCTTTCTGAGGTATGCTTCAGCGCTCGCTTGTACCAGTGCTCGGCATCTCTGAAATCATGCTGGCCGTAATACACAGCAGCAAGATTATTGGAAGCAGGTGCAAAGCGCGGATTGATCGCCAACGCCTGCTGGTACGCTTTGCGCGCTTCCTCCAGGGCAAAAAGATGGTGATAGGCCATACCGATATTGTTCCAAACGATTGCCGACTTCAGATTGGATTGCTGGAACGCGGCAATGGCCGCCGCATACTCTCCGCGCGCCATAAGTATGTTGGCCTTGGTTTCGGCCGGAAGCTGGTCGACGCCAAGACTTTTGCGCTCCTGGGGAGACGCATTTACGGGCGGACTATTTACAGCTTGAGTAGAAGAGGTTTGCCCTGCGAATACACGGCCCGTGGTTGAGGCAAGAACTACAACGACAAACCAGAGTCTTGTCTTGAAGAGCGGGCCACTGGGATATTTACCCATAACTCGCCTCCTTGTCACTTGGCGCTGTTTCGCCGCCGTGACTAGATTGCGTCTATCATTTTCCCCCTATCTTCCGAAGTCGGCAATAACCAATTCGCAGGAATTTCCAATAGCCAGTCGGCTCTAAGCGGTTCGTTGGCCCGTGCTTCATTTTGCATCAACGTCCCAAATTGACTTGATTCTTCAATGATTTAGCTCTTACTTGCCCGCTCTCGCTGCTTCCCCCGGCGGGGAATAAGAACCTCAGCATCGGTCCAGTGCGTTCCGCCCAGGCGGATTCTGTATGCTCCGCGCCCTCTATCTCGCAGTAAGCCAGATTCTCCCCGAGCTGCCAGCCCTTCTTGATGAGCCCATCGCGAAGCAATCGCGCTTCCGGGACCGCACGGGTCGATTCTTTGGTACCGATGTCCAGCCAGATACGCAAGTCAGGTTTCTCGGCCAGAGTCGCAACTGTCCTAAGGATCGCCCGATTGCGCCACCAAACTGAAGGAGACATCACAGCCAGCCTGGAAAACACCGACGGATATTGCAAGCCCAGATACAAACTCACCAAACCGCCAAGCGAAGACCCGCCCAGGCCGGCGCTCACCGCCCCGGGCAGCGTCCGGTATTGCGCATCCACAAAGGGCTTTAGCTCTTCGACCAGCATGCGGCCATAGGCATCGGCATGTCCGCCGCCGAGCCGCTTGTCTTCGACCGGCGTGTATTCATCGATACGGCGCTCCCCCGAGTTGTAAATACCGACGATGATCAGTGGTTCGATCGCGCCCGCCGCCGTCAGCGCATCCGCTGTCTCTCCCATGCGCCAATAGTTCCCCTTGATAAACGAAGTTTCCGGATCAAAAAGGTTCTGGCCGTCCTGCATATAAAGCACGGGGAACCGGCGTGCCCCCTCCGCCTCATACATTGGGGGAAGATAGACAAGCAGATCGTGGTGTTCCTCCACCAGCCTGGAGACAAAGTGCTCTTCTTTTTTCAGGCGTGCCGCGAGGGTGCCTGGCGCGGGAGGCTGGGTTTGATCGCTGGGGGTAACCGGTTTCGTCGGCATTCTATAAAATGGCGCAGCGATGGCTTCCCACCGTGGTTCTTTAGAGTAGCAAACGCAGTTTCGGCAAGGAGTGTGGCGATTTGCAGCGCGAATATCATCGTTGGTGGTCAAAGGATCTGAGCCGCGACATGGAACTGCTGTGCTTTGGCCACGCGGGAACCCGGGTTCTCGTCTTCCCCACTTCCCAGGGCCGGTTCTTTGAGTACGAAAACAACGGCATGGTAGGCAGTGTGGCCGGCCGCATCGAGAGCGGGCAACTGCAGCTTTATTGCGTCGACAGCGTGGACGGGGAGAGCTGGTATAACAAGCACGCCCATCCATACTGGCGCGTGCAGCGGCACATGCAATATGAGCGCTACCTGGTCGACGATGTGCTTTCCCTTATGGCGAAGAAAAATCAGACACCTCGGCTGATCACCACCGGGTGCAGTTTCGGCGCCTTTCATGCCGCCAACTTCGGCTTCCGCCACCCCGATAAAGTCACCGGCATCGTAACCATGGGGGGCGCCTTTGACATGAAGGACTTCGTCGATGGCTGGTACGGCGAGGACCTGTACTTCAACAATCCGCCTGACTACCTCGCGAACTGCACCGATCCCTGGAAATTCAACCATATTCGTACCGTTCTGGCGACCGGCGAATGGGACTTTTGCTGGGAGAAAAATGAGCGTTTTGCCACAGTTCTGCGCAACAAGGGCATTCGGCACGAACTATACGTTTGGGGGGATCGCAGCTTTCACGACTGGCCCTGGTGGCACCCTATGGCCAGGATGTACCTGGAGTAGAGACCATTACCGGGCGGCCGTTGATGCGAAGGACCAGAAGTTGATTGACCAGGCCTGACAGTCTGGAAACAGTGAAATGCTTTAATATTGTGCCTGTTAGACCCAACCCACGGCATTCGTTTTCGGGCCTTTTTAGCAAGGCAATGGTTTCGTCTCGATCCCCTTCGTTTCGACAAGGAGCCGCCGTGAAGAAAATCGGAATCGTTTTCGGGATGGAGTCGACCTTCCCGCCCGCGCTGGTCTATCGGATCAATTCCTTCGGCGACCCGGAGATCCAGGCCGAGTTGGCCCGTATCGGCGAAGTCCGGATGGCGGAACCTTCTCCCTACCACGTCATCATCGATCGCATCTCCCACGACATCCCCTTCTATCGCGGCTACCTCAAGAACGCGGCACTCTCCGGATCGATCATCATCAACAACCCCTTCTGGTGGAGTGCCGACGACAAGTTCTTCAACTTCGCACTGGGTACCAAGCTGGGGGTCGCGATCCCTAAAACCGTGCTCCTGCCCCATAAGCACCACCCACCCGGCACAACGAACCACTCCATGCGGAACCTGGAGTACCCCCTTCCCTGGGATAGCATTTTCGATTACGTGGGTTTTCCCGCGTTCCTCAAGCCCTTCGACGGCGGCGGCTGGAAAGATGTGTACAAGGTCGACTCGCCGGCGGAGTTCTTTCATGCCTACGAGCAGACCCGCGATCTTTGCATGACCCTGCAAACGGCGGTGAAATTCAAAGAATATTTCCGCTGTTACTGCGTTGGGCAGCAAAACGTCCACATCATGCAGTACGACCCTTCCAGGCCTTTTCATGAGCGCTATGTCAAGGATCCGGCCCCGGTTGACCCCAAGCTTCTGGAGCGTGTTGAACGGGACTGCCTGACCCTGTGCCGCGCCCTGGGCTACGACTTGAACACGGTTGAGTTCGCCTGCGAGGATGGCATTCCTTACGCCATCGACTTTATGAATCCGGCCCCCGACGCGGACATAAACTCTGTCGGCCCGGCTAACTTTGAGTGGATCGTAGACCAGGTGGCCAGGCTGGCTATGGAAAAGGCGCGGAACCACACTGGGAAGGCTCCCGATTATCGCTGGAGCGCTTTCCTGGGCGGAGCTTCTGCCGCCTCGTCGAACGGACAAGCAGCAAGGCAGACCAGCCAGGAGGTGCGGCGATGAATCAACCCAGTTTCAGCATCGGCATCGAGGAGGAATACCAGACCATCGACCCGGAAACGCGCGACCTGAGGTCCCACATTCAGGCGGAAATACTTCCCCGGGCCAAGCTCCTAACCATGGACCGCGCGAAGCCTGAACTTCACCAGTCGGTGATCGAAGTGGGCACCAAGGTTTGCCGGGATATTCAGGAAGCCCGCGAAGACATTCTCGATTTGCGCCGTCAGATGATCACGCTGATGAGCGAAAGCGGCATGTGGCTGGCCGCTGCCAGCACCCACCCGTTCGCGGACTGGCGTGAGCAGGAAATTCATCCCGACGACCGTTACAAACAGGTGGTGGAAGACCTGCAGCTGGTCGCGCGCGCGAACCTGGTCTTCGGACTACACATCCACGTCGGCATCGAAGACCGGAACACCGCCATTCACATCATGAACTCGATGCGGTACTTCCTGCCCCACATCCTGGCGCTCTCCGCGAATTCACCTTTCTGGGAAGGCACCAAGACGGGGTTCAAGTCGTATCGATCAAAAGTGTTCGAGCGCTTTCCCCGCACCAACATCCCGGATGTTTACGCCAACTGGGCGGAGTATGAGACCTTTATCAACCTGCTGGTAAAGACCAACTGTGTCGACAACGGGAAGAAGGTCTGGTGGGACATTCGGCCTCATCCCTTCTTCAACACGCTGGAAGTGAGGGTATGCGACATTCCCATGCGGCTCGATGAAACCATGGCGATTGCCGCGCTGATCCAGGCCACGGTGAAGATGCTGTACGACCTGCATGCCCGCAATAAGAGCTACCGCATCTACAGCCGCGCTCTCATTATGGAAAACAAATTTCGCGCCGCCCGTTATGGCATCGATGGCAAACTGATCGACTTCGGCAGAGAAGAAGAGGTGCCGCTGCGCGACCTGATGATCGAATATATCGATCTCATCTCCGATGCTGCGAAAGACCTGGGCTGCGAACGTGACATAGCCTATATCCACGAGATGCTCAGAATGGGCACAGGCGCAGACCGGCAGCTCAAAGTATATGAACAAACGGGCGATTTGAAGAAAGTAGTCGACTACATCGTGGCGGAAACTCGAGTCGGCGTGATGCAGGAAACGGCGGCCTTGCAGAGCTAGTGCCGTTGAAACAAAGAGAGGAAGTTGCTTGGCCCAACCTGTTTTGACTGACATCACCAGGATCGACTTCGATCCCCTGTTTTCGCCCGGCGCCTACAACGCTGTCAACACCTGTCTGCGCATTCTGCCTACTGAAAAGGTAACGCTGATCACCGATAACTCCTGCCGCGAGATTGCTGCCAGCATTGCACAGGAGCTCATCAAGGTAGGCTGCCCGTTCAAGGCCTTCGTGCTCGAAGAACTTGCTCCGCGGCCGCTGGCGGGTTTGCCGCGCGAGATCGCGGAAGACATGGAGAGCAGCAATGTAAGCATCTTCGCTGTACGGGTGCAGACCAACGAGTTGAAGTCGCGGATGGAGATGACGGCCATCGTCAATCGCCGGCGCATGCGCCATGCCCACATGGTCAACATCAACCGCCGCATCATGCTCGAAGGCATGCGCGCCGACTTCAACCACGTCGATGCTCTGAGCAGCAAAGTAATGGAGATTGTCAGCAGCGCAAAAGAGATCACCGGTAAGACTGCCGCCGGCTGCAACTTCACTGGCGTGCTCAACCCTGACTATCGCTGGATCAAGACCAGCGGCATCATCAGCCGCGACAAGTGGGGTAATCTGCCCGGTGGCGAAATCTTCACCTCGCCGGGAGAGGTGAACGGGGTATATGTAGTGGACGGTGTCGTCGGTGACTATCTCTGCGACAAATACGGAGACCTCGAACACCAGCCGTTGACCATACGCATGCGCAACAATCGCATCACCGAGGTTTTCAGCGAGAACAAGGCGCTGGAGCAGGATTTCTGGTCGTACACCCACACTGACGAAAACAGCGATCGCGTAGGCGAGTTCGCCATCGGCACCAATATTGAACTCACCGACGTAATCGGCCAGATCCTGCAGGATGAGAAATTCCCCGGCATTCACATCGCTTTCGGCAATCCTTACGGCGAGCACACCGGGGCGAAGTGGTACTCCGGAACCCACATTGACGTGGTTGGACGCAAGTTCGATATCTGGGTGGACGGGCGGCAGATCATGGAGAAGGGCCACTTCCTGATAGAGGGCTAACCATGATCCCCGCTCTGCGCGAGGCCTTCAACCGTGACTTTCGCCCTGAGACCTACCAGCAGTTCCTCAAGGATTTAGAAGCCAGAGCGGGCACGTCGATTGCCTTTCGCGTTTCCGAGACGCCTTGCTTCTTTCCCAAGGCCCTGCTTGACCAAATGGCGAAGTATGGCCGCGACCTGGTGTTGCAGTTGGTTAACAATCCCGGCTATCACCGAGCCTCCGACGCCACCATCCCTTCCCGCTACAACGTTGCGAACGAATCGCCGAGGCCCATGTTCCTGCAGGTTGACTTCGGCCTGGTACGCAATGGGGAGGGAGAGTTGGAACCCAGATTGGTTGAGCTGCAGGCCTTCCCCTCTCTCTACGGGTATCAACCGGTGTTGGCCAGGCAGTACGTTGCAACCTACGGATTGCCGTCCAGCCTGGGCATTTATCTCGGAGGCTACGACGAGCACAGCTATCAGCAACAGATGCGGGAGCTGATCGTCGCCGGGCACGACCCTGAGAATGTAATCCTGCTTGAGATACATCCGGAGAAGCAGAAAACGCTGTGCGATTTTTTGATTGCGCAGCGTGATCTGGGCATCGCCATCGTCGATATCCTCAACCTGAAGAAGCGCGGGAACCGCCTGTTCTACGAGAAAGGCGGACGCGAAATTCCTGTCCATCGCATCTACAACCGCTGCATTGTGGACGAGCTGGAGCGCAAAGACGTTCAACTGCCTTTCGACCTGACGGAGCCGCTCGACGTGGAATGGGCAGGCCACCCTAACTGGTACTACCGGATCAGCAAGTTCTCAATCCCCTTCCTCCAGCATAAGTGCGTCCCCAGGACGTGGCTGCTTGACGAGAACAGTACGGTTCCGGCCGACAATGAGAATTACATATTGAAGCCGCTCTATTCCTTCGCTGGTCTGGGGATCAAGTTCCACCCTACCCAGGCCGATGTAAATGCCATCCCCGTAGACCAACGTCGTCACTACATGCTGCAGGAGCGCCTGCGTTTCGAGCCGGTCATTGAGACCCCTTTCGGCATGACTCAAGCTGAAATCCGCATTATGTACGTTTGGCCGGAGAACGGAGAGATGACGCCAGTATTGCCACTGCTCCGTATGGGACGGGGCATCATGATGGGCGTCGATCACAACCGAAACCTGGAATGGGTCGGCGGATCAGCAGCACTTTGGGTGTAGACGGAAGGGCACGGCTTCACAGGCTGCGGAAAAACTCTGTTTTGTATCAGGGCACGACATTAGTCGCCCCGCAAACGCTTGACAATACGTTGGGGCTTGAGAGACTGCGTGAAAATTCTGCACTGAGTCACGCAGTCTCTTTAGCCCCTGAGGGAGGCTTTACTGTCTCGAAAACGACTTTTTCCGCAGCCTGTTTAGCCCTGGTGTATGTGTTTTGCTAAACGCACATAGAATTTCGAGTGCATGAGAACTCGGCCTTGTATCAGGGTACGACTTTCAGTCGTGCGGAAAATAAATTGAACACGACGAGCTAGCCCCTAACACGCGTTGCCCCGGACTGAAGAGGCTGCGGAAAAAGTCGTGTTACAGAGACATCGCAGCCCTCAGCGGTTAAAGCCGCATTGATTCAACAGCTGTTACGTACGGGGCTGAGCCCGTACCCGTCGATCACTTAGTGAATACTTTAGTAACTAATCTCCCGGCCTGCATTGGCCGAGACTTTAGAGTTCCACCAACTTAGTTTGCGCGAACATCCAAGCCCCCCTTGCTCACAAAGCAAAGCCATACTACCTTGCAGGCATGACAAGAAATACAAAGGTCGGCATAACTCGCCGACCGTATTCCCGCTCCGCGGAGTTAAAGCGTCGAAGGGGTGACCTGGTTGACAACCCGCCTGAGCCGGAGTCCGAACCGCCGCCCGCGAGGTCCCATCTGCGCTCTCTCGAAACTTTCCAACTTCCACCAAAAAGGAGCAACGTATGCCTAAAAATCAAGTCACCGACCCCATCACCGATAAGGAAATAGCCTTTGCCCGCCTGGTTCTCGATGGAACCATGACCGACCGCCGTGCCGCTGAAGCCGTCGGTCTCAACTCCGACACCGCCGCCTACACCAGAGCCAAACCCTGTGTGCGCACCTACATGCTTGAGCACCGGGCCGGCATGCATGAACAGCGCGTCCAGCAGGAAACCGAGGAACTGCGCCGGCTGAACCAGAGCCGCGAGCAAGTCCTGGCGAGGCTCTGGCAAATTGCCAACCTGGACCCCGAAATGACTCGAAACAGCGCTTCCGCCCAGATCAAGGCCCTCTCCATGATCGTCGCCATCGAAGGCCTTATATCTGATCGCCGCGCCGGCTCCTCGGACAAGAAACCCGCCTCGCCGCCCGCCACCTGGCTTCGCGAACAGCAGGAGAAAACCGGCCCCGACTCTGTAGGAGAAGAAGATGTGCCTGGCGTTCCTGATCCACCGCCCGGGGAAGCGGCGGGCTCCGCCGAATCCAACGTCGCCCGTCCACCCGTGGCCGCTTCTGCTCCAGACAACCGGGTCCCAAGCGCTCCACAAAAGACCCCTGATACCTGGCGCCTGAGACTTTAAAGGAAACGCACGCGCTGCCAATGTCTCCAAAACATCAAAAAGGATCGAATTTTATCGAATTTTACAAATCGAGACCCCCGGAACCTTAAAGAATCATGGCCCCTGAACTTCTCTGCGACGTTACCGTTAAGCGGGTTCGTTACCCACGCCGGTGAAGAGCAGGAGCGCGGCCGACGCGCACAGAAGCGGTCCCGCGGTGCTGAACAAAGCCCGGCCAATTGTTCCGGGAGCGCCTCCATAGTAAGCATCAAGGGCAAAGGCCGTGACGCTCGTGGCAGCCGTGGCAAGGCGCCAATTGAGTGGAAGCCGCCTCAACCTCAAGAGCGCTAGAGGCAGGAGCCAAAAGAATACGTACCAAAGATTGCGGTCCCGGAACGATGAGAGGAAGTGGGTCACGTAGTCAGCATGCTGATGAAGGTCCATTCCAAAGCGCAGGGGCGAGCGATAGACATGGGTAATCCCCCATTGCAGCGCCGTCATGGAACCCAGCGCGGCCAACCATGACATGACCATCCAAACTGCCGCAATGGAGGGGCGGCGTAATGCCTTTCTGGAGCAGATCCACCAGGTAAGCGTAAAGATCATGAGAAAGACGACAAAAGACTCCTTCGCCGTGGCGCCGATGACTGCCCATAGGGGCAGCGCCCAGTAGTCTTCTCGCCAGAGGCTCCAGACGAGCACCATAAGGAAAAAGCCCTCTCCCGCATCAACCAGTCCAGCGAGCCGCAGATTAGGAACGGCAAAATTGAGCAGGTAAATCAACGCCGAGCCGAGGGCCACGGCATAGTTTCCCAGTACTCCGTGAACCACCATAAGCAGAACTGTCACGGTAAGAGCTACAAAAATTGAATTGACCACGAGTAAGGCAAACATGATCGGGTCCCACGTCCCGATGTGATTCTTTGCGATCCGGTAGACGGGCCTGGCAAGGTAGGGTACGAGAACCCGGAACTGCATATGCTGATTCAAGTCTGGCGTCGGAGGCGTAGTGACCAGCTCAGCATAGGTGAGAACGTCCTCCATTCCCCCGGGGGCTTGCCGCCAATCAATACGATTCAGGTTGGGATAGCCGAGACCACAACAAATAAAGAAGAAGAGCAGGAACAAGAGCAACAGTCGCGAGCGTGGAACCGCTACTGTTGGATGGATCGTACTCCGGAAGCTTGTTTCGACGACACGGCGTTGCATCGTTACCTCAACGTGACAGAAGACGTCTGCAGTCACGACACAACGTATCATCTCGTTGGAGGAGAGGGCGATGAAGGTACCGGGCAAGCCACGCCGCGTACAGCTTGACTTCGTTCGCGGCGTCGCCATCCTCATGGTGATGGCCGGGCACTTCCACGAACCGCAGACGGGAGTGAAGATTCTTGATGACTTCTCCTACCTGGTGGGCCTGGTTGGCAACCAGGGCGTCGATCTCTTTTTCGTTTTGTCCGGTTATCTGGTCGGCGGCCTGCTGCTCAAAGAATATCGTGACACGGGAAAAATACAACCGGGCCGATTCCTCCTACGCCGCATCTTCAAAATCTGGCCGCCCTATTATTTTCTGATCTGCTTCCATCTGCTGGCCCGGCATCATCCCGCCCGCACCTTCTTCTGGCAAAACTTTTTCCACCTGCAAAACTATCTGGGCAGCAGCGTGCGGCAAACCTGGACGCTCTCGATTGAAGAGCACTTCTACCTGCTGCTCGCCCTCCTGTTTGCCTTCGCAGCATGGCGCCACTTTAAGCCCGCGACCATCCTCAAACTCTGCGCCACCCTTAGCCTTCTGGCGTTCGTGGCGCGCTCGATCACAGCGGCACTCGGTAATTACGAAGGCGCCTTGCACTGGACCCAAAACCGCATCGACAGCCTGCTCTTCGGCGTCATGCTCGCGCTGCTCTACTACTTTTTCCCAGGAGTCTATGCCCGGCTCACCGCCCGCGCCTATCCGCTGCTCGCGATCATTGGCCTGGGCCTACTCAGCGTCCTCTATATGGAGAATCCACTCCTCATCCTCGGCCCAGGGCTGATCGTAATCTACCTGGCTGCCGGCGCCTTTCTTCTGCTGGTCAATGAACACTCCAGCCGCCTGACCGGATGGTGGATCTACCGCGCTATTGCCTGGATCGGTGTCTACTCCTACGCGCTCTATCTCTGGCACAGCGTCATGCTGGACGTAGGTGATAAGGTCATCGCCCACTTTCCGGCCCTTATCGCCTGGGTGTTGGCGCCCACGGTCCAATTCGTAGGCGCCGTCGCCATCGCCTTCCTCGCGACTCATTTAATCGAGTGGCCCTTTCTGCGCTGGAGAGAATCTATTCCCTGGCTTCGCGATACGAAGCCTCTCGGCACATAAGCCACCCGGGCGGTTACTAATAAGCTTCAGGAAGAGGATGAAACCGCGCTCAACGCCACTATTCTCGACAGGAAATCCGGGATACGTGGGTCAAGAAAGTTGGGGCGAAGCCCCCTCAAAGGTCTGTCTCTTTTTCTTTTCTGCAGCGTTGCAGTGCGGACTCTACTGAGGGGTATTATTCACCGGCGCGCTGGGGCTGACCGGGCTTGTGGGAGATCCGCCAAAACCAGAACCGCTCGATCCGCCAAACCCGGAGCCGCTGTTGGATCCAGAGCCATTGTTAGAACCAAACCCTGAGCCGTTGCTGGAACCGAACCCGTTATTCGAACCCGGGCCTGAACTGTTGCCAAGACTAAACCCACCATTGGTCCCGCCATTCGCTCCGGTGCTACCGTTCGTACCGATGCCACCATTGATACCGGTGCTTGTACCGCTGCCGTTGATCGTGCCACCGGCTGCAGTGACCGTGTTCTGGGTCGGATCGTAGACA
>Ga0209006_10003255_pt1 | contig 14790 bp, 12 predicted proteins | sample JacPin_JW_Ref_O2_FD_188567 | JGI IMG/M metagenome (GOLD analysis project Ga0209006, IMG submission 188567) | Forest soil microbial communities from Algoma, Ontario, Canada - Jack Pine, Ontario site 1_JW_Ref_O2 (SPAdes) (version 2) | ecosystem: Environmental > Terrestrial > Soil > Boreal... | reverse complement strand
CATTGCGAAAGACCAACTCCGCGCGATTCACCCGCTGCACGAAAACTTCGCACGCCGTCTGACGTCCAGCCTTTCGGCGTATTTGCGGGCGTACGTAGCGGTGAAGCTGGTTTCGGTGGAGCAACTCTCCTTTGTCGAGTTCTCGCAGGCCCTGCCTTCGCCCACCTGTCTGGTTCTATTGGGAATGCAGCCAAACGAAGGAAACGCAGTATTGGAGATGAACCTGGCGCTGGTATTTCCTATCTTCGAGATGTTGCTAGGCGGAGACGGCAAATCGCCGACCAAGATCAATCGCGAGATTACCGAGATTGAACAAAGTGTTCTGGACGGCCTGTTTCGTATCACCCTGAACGACTTGAAAACCGCCTGGCACGCGATAGCGCCGCTGGAGTTTGAGATCGCGTCGTACGAAACCGAGCCGGGGCTGCTCCGAATCCTGGCTCCCTCGGAAGCGGTGGTCGCGGTCGGCATGGAAGTCCGGATCGGCGAAAACGCCGGGATGATGAACATCGGCATCCCCGCGAATAGATCGACGCTCATTCTGAATTCTGACTTCTGAATTCTTGCCTTCTGCCTTCTTCCCCTAAAACTGAAAATAGACGAACGGTACAGCCGTCTCGGTAAAGCCGATCAGTTCCACCGCGAGCAGCAGCAGCGCGCACACCGCTCCGTACGCCCAGGCTGGTCCGAGCGAGATCTCCTCAAACCAGTCCTTCTTCTCCTCCAGCACGGCCAGCAGCAGGGTGATGACCGCCAGTATTCTCTCCCAGGGCGGAATGAGTTGCGCTCCGTGCGGCACGAAGAACATCTGGTGCAGCACGTACAGGCTGTCGTGGAAATTGGCCGCGCGGAAGAACACCCACCCGATCATCACCAGCCCGAAGGTGATTACGGCCTGCAGCGGATACAGCACCGTCCAGCGCGCCGGCTCGGTGGATCTCTTTCCGCGAAACATGCGCTCGAAGCTCAGCAGCGCTCCGTGGTAGCCGCCCCACACCACAAAGTTCCAACTGGCGCCATGCCACAAACCGCCCAACAGCATGGTGAGCATCAAATTGCGATAAGTCCGCAGACTGCCGTGCCGGTTGCCGCCGAGCGGAATATAAAGATAATCGCGCAGCCAGCGCGATAGCGAGATGTGCCAGCGATGCCAGAAATCAGTGATGCTGGACGCCAGATAGGGACGCCGGAAGTTCACCGGGAAATGGAAGCCGAGCAGCTTTGCCATCCCGATGGCCATGTCGGTGTAGCCCGAAAAATCAAAATAGATCTGGATGCCGAATGCGATCACGGCAGACCAGGCCGGCACCATCCCGGGCAGCTTTGAAACGTCGTGAAAATAGCCGTTCGCAATTTGCGCGAACTGGTCGGCCAGCACCATTTTCTTGGCCAGGCCAAGAAACAGCAGCAACAGCCCGCGGAGCACATCGCCGGACGACGGCCGCTGCCAATGGTAGAGATCGCCGAAGAATTCCCGCGCGCGTACGATGGGGCCCGCAACAAGCTGCGGGAAAAACGCAATGTACAGCGCGTAATCGATGGGATTGGCGATCGGCTCCTGTTCCAGGCGATAGACGTCGATCACATAAGACATGCTCTGGAAGGTGTGAAAGCTGATTCCCAAAGGAAGAATGATGCTGAGCGCGAAAGCGTCCGAAGGCTTGTGAAACAGATGAGCTATGTTGGACGCGAAAAAATTGTAGTACTTGAAGAAGCCGAGCAGCCCGAGATTAGCGGCGAGACTGACGATCAGCGCGGCCCTGCGTGAGTGCGGCACGCGTGTTCGGGCAATCCAGCGCGCCGCCGTGTAATCGATCGCGGTAAGCGCGAGTAGCAGCAGAATGAACTTCGGGATGAAGCTCATGTAGAAGAAATAGCTGGCGGCCAGAAGAATGTATTTCCGCCAGGAACGCGGCGCGGTGTAGAACAGGATCAGGACGACGGCGAGAAATAGGAAGAATTGCGGGGTATTGAACAGCATGAGTTACGGTTTTGGCGGACCCAGGACGCGCCGGACCTCGGCCGCAAGAATTCTGGAAAACTGCACCATTCCGTCGTGGTTTAAATGCCATCCGTCCCAGAACAGGTCGGGATGTTCGAGTTGGTTGAACAGGCGCTCGTCCAGCACGATCACATTCGGCTGGGATGCGATTTGCCGCACCGCGCTGTTGAGTTTCGGTGGAGCGTCGGGCGGGGAAATTGGCGCGCGAGGCACGCGCAAAAAGATGAGTTTGGTTCCCGTGCCGCGGTAGTAATCGATGATCCGGCCATACCAATAACGCAAATAGGCCGTCTGGCGTCCCTGGTCGGGCGGAAGCTTGGAGAATAATTCGTCTTCGACATCCCGGCGCGTGCTCGCGGGAATCCGGTCCGGAAACCGGATGGTTTTATGCAGCCAATCGATCTCCAGTCCGGTCAGATTTTCGCTCGCGCCGCCGTAGTCGTAATGCCAGCCGGCCGAATCGCTCGCGTAATAATGCGCCTTTGCGATCCGCGCGGCCGGATGTTCCAAAAAGTCGAGAAAATCGCGCTTATAAATCGTCCCTTTTAGGATCATTCCCCGAACAACCTGCCATTGGAGCGTTTTATCCTGAAAGGTCCATGGAAATTCTCCCAGATCCCGAAGTCCGAGACGCGCGATCAGATAGTGCAAGTCCCGCTCGCGCTCAGACTGGTAATCGTCGAAGTCGAGCTCATTATAGTCGTCGCTGGGAATCACAATCGCGGCATAATTACGGGCGTTGGGATCCACCGCGCGCAACGCGTAATACCAGACGCGGGGGGTGGTGCCGCCCAGCCAAATTGTGGCGAAGGTGTAACCGCTGCCCGGTTTGTCCTCATTCACCACGCGCGGCAGAAGCGCCATGCGGGAGTGTCCTACTGCCAGTACCTGGTTGTGATCCAGCTTGGTCCGGCGGATTTCGTTGCGCAACTGGATCTCCATGTAGCCCGTGGTGGAGTCAGGCTCAATGATGGACGAATAGAGATCGGTATGGAACAAAATGCCTTCGAAAGCGGCAAAAAAAGCGATTATCGCGAGAATGCGCGGCCACACATGCAGAATGGGCGCCGCTGGGACCTGTGTCGGTCCGTCGAAGGACGGCCGCGTTGTCGGAGAGCCAGCCAACAACCCATCAGTATATCGAGTCGCGCCTGCTCTAGCGCTTTACAGTTGCGCGATCCACTGCATCCAGTGCTGCGGCTGAGCCCTCCGCCGCATTGTCGCCCGTGATCAGCCGCGCGCCGCGATTGAACGTCAGGTAAAGAAATCCCCACTGCACGAACACCAGCACGCGATTGGAAAATTCCACCAGGTACATCAGGTGGACAAACAACCACGTGAGCCACGCCAGCAGTCCGGAGATGTGAAGCGGCCCGATCTGGGCCACCGCCGAAGCGCGCCCGATCACCGCCAGGTTGCCTTTATCGAAATAATGAAACGGCGCTACCGCATCTCCGCGCAGTCGAGCGGAGATCAGTTTGGCAACATACGCGCCTTGCTGCATCGCCACCTGCGCCACGCCCGGCAGCGCTTCACCGTCCTGCTCGAAGCGTGCCAGATCGCCAATCACAAAAATATCGGGATGCCCCGGCACGCTGCAGTCGGAATTCACGAACACCCGCCCGTTGCGATCTCGCGTCGCTCTCGCGCGGCGCTCCAGCACCTCGGCGAAGGATGACGGCGCCACACCCGCGGCCCAAATCACTGTGCGCGCCGCAAACGTGTTCTCCACGCCGTCCTGCCCTTTGACCGTGACGCCCCGGTCGTCGAGATGGTTGACGAACACACCCGTCCGCGGCGAAACGTTCAAGCGTCTTAGCGCGGCTTCGGCCTTGGCCGACAAATCCTCCGGATACGTCGGCAGCACGCGTGGCGCGCCCTCGATCAAGTAGATCCGCGCGCTCTCCGGACGAATCGATCGAAAATCGTGCCGTAGCGTATCGTGAGCAATCTCGGCCAGCGCGCCCGCCAACTCCACCCCCGTGGGCCCTCCGCCGACGATCGCAAACGTCAACCACTCGCTCTGCTTTTTGGGGTCTGGCTCGCGCTCGGCGGCTTCGAACGCGAAAAGGATCTTGCGCCGGATCTCGGTGGCCTCCTCGATGGTCTTCAGGCTGGGTGCGTCCCGCCGCCATTCCTCGTGGCCAAAGTAGGAATCGGTGGACCCGGTGGCGACGATCAGCGAATCGAATTCCACTGTCTGGCCGTCGTCGAGAATCACGCGGTTCAAATCGATGTCCAGATCCACGGCGGTCCCTAGCAGCACGCGGGTGTTTTTCTGCCGGCGCAGCACCGAACGCAGCGGGGATGCAATCTCGCCCGGCGACAAAGCGCCCGTCGCCACTTGATAGAGCAGCGGTTGGAAGAGATGGAAATTGCGCCGATCCAACAACGTCACTTGAACCGGCGCTTTCTTCAAGGCTTTTGCGGCGTAAAGCCCACCAAAGCCGCCTCCCAGGATCACAACGCGATGCTCGGTCTCCATGCAGCCCCCTAAACTCATTGGATGCCAATGCGCGTTCAATTGGTGCAAGGTTGCGATACGCTGAAGTTGAATGCTGGCGCGTGTGCCATTCGTGCTTTGTTTCTTCGCCCTGTCTGCCCTGGCGCAAACGCCCTGTGAGAGTACGCCTGCCTATTCTCCGTGCGAGATGCCGTTCGATCTGTCGGCGGCGGAAGGCCCGATCCGCCTGAACCCCTACGCGAACTTCGTGTTGCAGGTGGAGTTTCGCTCGCCGCATTTCCGCACCTACCTGATGCCGGCTTTTTGGGACACCAGCCGCGACAAGATGATTGTCCGTTTCACTCCCACCGAAGCAGGCGAGTGGACTTACAAGGTGACCAGTAATGTTACTTCGTTCGATGGCAACGAAGGCAGGTTTAACGCCGCGCCTTCCGATTCGCCGGGTTTTGTGAACGTCGCGAACGTGCATCATTGGGCCACCGACAACAAGAAGGCCCATTTATGGATGGGTTTCATTGCCGACCGTTTTCCGTTCGTTGCCGCGGCTGAATTCGATCAGCAGTTGAGCCAAGCCGCGCAAAACAAATTCAATCATTTTCGTGGCTCGATACTGGGGAGCGCGAAGGATCGCGCGTTGGTGTATCTCGGTCCCGATCGGCCCAATCCGGCCTATTTCGACGAACTGGATCGCCGCATCGCGGAGATTCATAAACGCGGAATCACTTCCGACCTGATGCTCGCCTCGAATCCCGATGTCATCACGGCGCTCTTTCCCGATTGGCAGTCGCGCGAGCGCTTCATTCGCTATGTTGTCGCGCGCTACGCGGCGTTCAACATCACTTGGCAAGGCCTGGAGGAATTCGAAGACTATAGCGATGGCCGAACGCTGTTGAAGGAACTGGGGCTCGATCTCAAAAAGCTGGATCCCTACCAGCACCCCCGCTCGTCCAACGCGAAAGTCACTTCGTCTCCGCTGCTGGCGGACGGCTGGATGGATTATGTCATCGAAGGATCTCAAGACGACGCGGTCGGGTCAGTGGAGCATCAGTTTTATGCCGTGCCATTCGTCGGCGTCACGGACGCTCGACATTTATGGAGCGCCACGATGGACGGCGAATATCCCGAGTTTCGCGGCGACAACCCGAACGTCGCGAAATATTGGTTCGATTTTATGGACGACACCCGGCATTGGGAGCTGGAGCCGTACTTCGATGTTGACGGAGCGCGCGCGGTGGCGCTGGAGGACGTCGAGTATGTGAATTACATCGAGCATCCGGGGCCGCCCGTCGAAGTGACCGTGGAGAAGCATGGTTATAACGTACAGTGGATGAATCCGGTCACCGGCGAATCGCTGGAACAAAAGAAGTACAGCGGCGAACATTTTACGGGCGAGGCTCCGGACCCCAGCCATCCCTGGGTGCTGTACATCGAGCGCGAGGGTCACAAAGAATCCATGCTGAAGTCTTACAAGTTCGAGTCGCGGCCGGTGCCGGTGCAGGAGGTGGAGACGGACCTGAAGAAAATTCCGTTCGAAGTCGCCGCGGTGCCGGAAAATATGCTGGTGGCGGGCGTGCCCACGGAGTTCTCGGTGAAGCTGACGCGCGCCACTCGCGCCACGCGTTCGATGATGTTCCTGTGGACCGCGGAAGTGGTGGCCGATGGCCGTGGCTTTCGCGTGTTGGGAACGGGGTCGCCCGGCACGTTTGTGGTTCCGGCATCCGTCGCCGCCAATTTCCCCGCCGTTCTCAGCATTCACGTAACGGCGTTGAACGCCCACGGCAAGGCCTACCAGACGGATCATGTGTATGTGCTGTCCAAGTGATCCTCTCCATCGACACAACGTCTGAATTCGGCAGTATCGCGCTCACCGAAGCCAACGTCGTGGTGGAGGAGCTCGCGCTGCACGCGCCGGAGGGCTTTGGGCACGTGCTTTTCGGGCATATCCAGCACCTGTTGGAAAAGAACGGGACCACGGTGCATCAAATGGAATGCTTCGCCGCAGCTTCAGGGCCGGGTTCGTTTACGGGCGTGCGCGTAGGGCTGGCGGCCGCGAAAGGACTCGCCGAAGCCACCGGCAAACGCGTGGTCGCGGTCTCGAATTTGCGTGCTCTGGCATTCTTCGGATCGGCGCCCTTGCGCGCCACGGTGATCGACGCGCGGCGCGGTGAAGTTTACGCGGCCGTCTATAATAGCCGGCTCGAGCTGGTGATGCCGGAAGTTGTCGTGAAGCTGGATGCCTGGCTCCCGACCATGCCCGCAAGAAACTGCGAATTGATCTCCACCGTCACGGCGCCACGCGCGCTGGCCGCCGCCATCGGACACATCGCCTGGGACGATTTCAACGCCGGCCGCTCCAGCGACCCGGCCGAGATCGACGCCAATTATGTGCGCCGCTCCGACGCCGAGCTGTTCTGGAAGGAATAAAGCTAATTGGCCGCTTATCTGCGTTAATCCGCGTTTATCGGCGGCCATTTTGCCTTTCGATCCTATTCCTTCACTTTGAGTGTGAAATAAGTAATCTGTGTTCCCGGCTCCAGCAGCAGCTGATGCGGCGTCTTCGGCGCAATATGCAGGATATCGCCCGGCGCCATCTTCTGCCGCACACCGCCTTCGACGTTCGGCGCGCGCACTTCACCCGGCGTCGTGGTCTTCGACCCTGGCATGCTCCCGCCCACCACCAGCGTGGCCGCTCCCGACACCACCACCATCACGTCAGCTTCCTTTTCGTGAAGCTCCGCTACGCCCGAGCCCTCACGATGGATCATCAGCGCGTGATCGACGCCGAAGTTCCCCAGATTCTCGGAGGATGTTATGGCATTCGTCTTGGTGGATAGCGGCTTGGCAAGGCTCTTCAATTCCGCCGCGCTCCAGTATTTATATCCAGCCGGCTCGGCGCCCACCAGCGGCAGCACCAGCAACAGGCCGATCAATTTATTAGTCATGCTGTTCTCCTGAGAGCGCCCAATCCCGGACCACGTGATAGTTTAGCGCCGGAAGCGCATGCGCCTGAGATTATTCGAGAACCGTAGGAAAGTCAAATACATCGCCCCGTGTCAGCGAGCCAAGCTGCGGGGCGGCCAAAAGTCATTGGCCCGAAAACTCTCCGGAGTAGCGCAACGCCGGGATCGCCGGTTACAATCTCTACTGGGTTGTAGGAGATTGATAATCCGCTTATGAACATCTCCGTCAAGGGCGAATATGCCTTGCACGCGATTTTCGATCTGGCGCTTCAGAAGTTCGGCGAACCGATCAAGATCGCGGACATTGCCAAGCGGCAAAGAATCCCCCAGAAGTTCCTGGAGTTGATTCTGGCGGGCTTGAAGCAGGGCGGCTTTGTGGAATCCCGCCGCGGCGCCGAAGGGGGCTATCTGCTGGCTCGCGCGCCGCAAGCCATTACGGTGGGCCAAGTGGTGCGCTATGTGGAGGGCGCCAAACGTACCAAGCCCGTGCGCAAGCCCAACGCCGCCGACCCTTTCGCCGAGACTTGGCGTCGCGTGGACCAAGCCGTCTCCGACGTCATCGATCAAACTACATTCGCCGAGCTGGTCCGGAACTGGCGCGACCAGCAATCCAAGTACGTTCCAAACTGGGAGATTTGATGTTTTATCAGGACAATTCGCTGAGCATCGGCCGCACCCCTCTGGTGAAGTTGAACCGCATCGTGCAGGGGGATAATGCCACCGTACTGGCCAAGATTGAAGGACGAAATCCCGCCTATTCCGTGAAGGATCGGATTGGCGCCTCCATGATCTGGGACGCCGAGAAACGAGGATTGCTGGGGCCGGGCAAGGAACTGATTGAGCCCACCAGCGGTAACACCGGTATCGCGCTGGCGTTTGTAGCGGCGGCGCGCGGGTATCCCATTACGCTGGTGATGCCTGAGACCATGTCGGTGGAACGTCAGAAGGTGTTGCGGGCCTTCGGCGCCAACCTGATTCTTACGGATGGCGCGGCGGGCATGCAGGGCTCCATAGGTAAGGCGGAGGAGTTTGTCGCTTCCGATCCCAAGCGCTACGTGCTGCTGCAACAGTTCCAAAACCCTGCTAATCCGGACATCCATTTCAAGACCACCGGACCGGAGATCTGGAACGAGACGGAGGGGGCCATCGATGCTTTGGTGTGCGGCGTGGGCACCGGCGGAACGATAACGGGCGTATCACGTTATATTACATCCGTGCAGAAGAACAAGAAGGTACTCTGCATCGCCGTGGAGCCGACCGGCAGCCCTGTGATCACCCAGGCCATCAAGGGTTTGCCTCTGCATCCTGGACCGCACAAGATTCAAGGGATCGGCGCGGGCTTTATCCCGGGGAACCTGGACCTGTCGGTAGTGAGCCGCGTGGAGCAGGTCACCAACGAAGAGTCCATGGATATGGCGCGCCGTCTGGCGCGGGAAGAAGGGATTCTCGCCGGCATTTCGAGCGGAGCCGCCGTTGCTGCGGCCGTACGTATCGCCAAGGAGCCAGAGATGAAGGGCAAAATGCTGGTGGTCGTCCTGCCCGATTCCGGCGAGCGCTACTTGAGCACGCCGCTCTTCGAAGGAATTTCCGGGGATTAACGATTTAGAAGTGGCGGACGCTTTTTGGGGTGATAGGGTGAAGCGTCCGCCGTCGTAACGGGGATTTGAATAGATAACGCTTCCGGCCACGGCCAAGTTACGGCAAACCCCAAAATACCGCGACCTTTTCCGCTGGCTCTTTAGGGCTACGCGTAAGCGTCTGTAAGCCTACGTAAACACAGGCCCTAGAACCCTCTTGATTTTCGCCTTGTATTCGCCTAAACTGGTAAGCGAAGAAAAGGAGAACCAAAGAGTGCCATGCCCCTCCCCCGAACACTCTCTTGCGGCCCCTCCGGTTGGTCCTATCCACACTGGAATGGCATTGTTTATCCCAGGCTGAAGCCGCGAGGCTTTCATGCCCTGGAAGATTTGTCCACGTACTTCGACGCGGTGGAAATCAACACCAGTTTCTATCAGGCCCTACAACCTGAATTGGCCAGCCTCTGGGTAAAGAAAGTGGCGGCCAACCCGAAGTTTCTCTTTACCGTGAAGTTGGGCCGCCGGTTCACCCATGAACGCTCGCTCGGCTCGGCGGAGATAGCGCGCTTCAAGGAGGGGCTGTGGCCTTTCCAGCGCGCCCGCAAACTGGGCTGCGTACTGATGCAGTTTCCCTGGAGTTTTCGCTATACCGAAGAGAACCGGTCCTTCGTGATCGCGCTGCGGCGCGCCTTTCATGAATTTCCTCTGGTGGCCGAAATGCGGCACTGCAGCTGGCTGCACGAAGAAGCGCTGGGAACGCTGATCGACTACCGTATCGGATTTGCCAACATCGATCAGGCGCCCTATACCAAAGGCATGCCGCCCGCATCGATGCTTACTTCGCGCATCGGCTATGTGCGGCTGCATGGACGTAACCCGCAGCATTGGGAGCGCGAGTTCGGCCGGCCAGCCCGGGCCACCGCCGCGCACGACTACCTGTATTCGCCGCAGGAGCTCCAGGAATGGAAGCAGCGCGTGGAGCACATCCAGCAGCATGCTGCCACCACGTTTGTCTTCGCCAACAATGACGCTGGCGGAAAGTCGGTGGTCAACGCGCTCCAGCTGGCACAAATGCTGGGCGACGATCGACGCCGGGCGCCCGCGCAACTGATCGAGCAGTTCCCCGAAGAGCTGGCCGATTTCCGCGCCGAGCGTCCCATTCAAGACGCGCTGTTTGTCCATTACGGTCAAGAACATCGCGCCGTCGCGTAGCTCTGCTAACGTGGGGGATTGGCACTGGAACCAATCCTCTGCGCTCACTTGCTGCGCCGGGTAGACGAAAACCTGATCGATCTGCTGAGCTCGCTCGCCCCTGGCGAATGGGATCTTCAGACCATCGCACCCTTGTGGAAGGTTCGCGACGTGGCCGCCCACCTGCTCGACACGTCGCTCCGCAAGCTTTCCATGGTGCGCGATTCCTGCTACGTGGAGGCCGTGGATAGCGGCTCGCCTCAAAACCTGATCGCGTTCGTCAATCGTCTCAACCAGGAAGGCGTAACGGTCTATCGACGCCTGAGCCCGCCCGTTCTGATCGGAATGCTGCGAACGGCCTGCGAACAGAGCGCTCGTTTTCACGAATCCCTGGACCCGTTTGCTCCAGCTGCCTTCGCCGTTAGCTGGGCGGGAGAAGCGGCGTCTTTGAACTGGTTCGACACCGCTCGCGAGTTGACCGAACGCTGGCATCATCAGCAGCAGATTCGGCTGGCCACTAACCGCCCCGGAATCATGACACCGGAGTTGTATCACCCGGTTCTGGATTGCTTTCTACGGGGTCTGCCCCACTTGTATCGCGATGTCAAAGCGCCGGTGGGAACGCTGGTATCGCTGGAAATATCCGGCGAATGCGGTGGGCGATGGTTTCTGTCGCGAGGTGCGGATGGCTGGCAGCTCGTGGCCGAGCCCGTGGGAGAAATCGCTTCGCGGGTGACCATCCCGCAGGATTTGGCTTGGCGCCTTTTCACCAAAGGCATTGATCCGCAGTCGGCCCGGCCCCACATCGAGATCCAAGGGCAGAGAGACTTAGGCGAGAACATTCTCCGTCTGACTGCGATTGTCGGCTAGCTGGCGCCCAAACTGAGCTCTACACCCAATACAGCGACACGCGCCATACGCGGCGGATCTCCGTCAAACAAGACGTGCCTTACGCCGGCATCCCAGATTTTGGAAAGATCGTCGTGCTCTTTGTGGGCGAACACTACCAGACGTTCCCGCGCGATCGCCTGCAGCGGAAACCCGTCCAGATCGGCGGCGTCCACCATGATGACGCCTCCTAAAGTCAGATCCGGTCTCGCCACCAGATGAACCCGGTGGACGCCGTCCTGCACCAGTAAATTACGAATGGCATCCGCATACCCGGAATCCTGGATGGCCACTTGAACAGTTTTCATCCGCACCGAACTGCTAACTTGCAATTCGCAAGCCATCCTGGCACCAGCCTTGAATTAACGGGAATCAACGGGTTGTAGCAAAGTGAGCGCGCGCATTCTTCACCCAGTGCGAAAATCTGCGCTCCGTTCCACAAATTCGCGTACACCGTGGAAAAGAGTAAAGCCCTCTAGCCCCCTTGGGCCGACCCCGAAGTCAACGCGCTCCGATTCGTTGATACACGCGCACAAATGGCGCCGCTGGGGATTGCGCGATCAGCCGCATGCCCGAATCGCCGCTCGCGATAGCCTTAGCCAGCGGCGCGGCCGGCGAGCTTTGATCGGCCACTACAATGGCGTAATCAATCGGCACCGGCAGATCGCGGCGGAGCCCTTCCAGCACCGCGCCTTCATTGGGGTTTATATCTTCCAGTCCGAGCAATTCGTACTGCTTATCGTGATCTACCCTGGAATTGAAGATCACCGGAAAATAAGCCGTGGTCGGCTGATAATCGGACAGATCGATGCACCCCAGCCGTGTCGCCGTGTAAGCATCCAGATGCATCAGCGGATCGCGTCCAACCCAAGGGACTCCGTAGCGCTCTGGGATATCGGGAGTCGCGTATCTCAGACGAATGAGCGTCGATCCCGGCCGAATGCCCGTCAGGGCGGATAGATAATCTTCCGCCGCTTGGCTGTAAGCAAACGCAACCTTCACAGTCGACGTCAAGTTGAACGCCAGGCAAGCCGAAACGAACAGAGCCAGTGGTGTTTTCAAGGGCTGCAGGCGCGCCACTGACGATACCAGCAAGCCGCCCAGCAGGAACACGGCCCATGCGAAGCGCACCTTCACCTGAGTTCCGCCCAGGCCGATGTCGGGCACCACCAAGTAAGTAAGGAACAAGGCCAGCGTGGCGATCGCCAGTCCGCCCTGCGCCGAGCGCCATTCCGAGCGCCGCATTCCCAACGCCGCGATGATTATGAGACCCAACACCACGGGCCAAAGATACACCTGGCTACCGGCGCCGCCCGCGGCAGTGGCAAAGGGGTACATCGGGAATTCATTCCAGGATTGAAGAATATTGGGTTGAAAAGGGACGCCGTTGCTGGTCGTGTGGACGTAAATCAAACCCAACAGGATTACCGGCGTCATGGCTCCCAGCAGGATCAGCGCCTGGCGGTCGCTCGCACGCGAATCGGCGGATCTGTCCCACAGCGCCGGGCGCACGTTGTGCAGCCAGATCATCAGGATGGTCAGAGCCAACAATAAGACGGCAGCCGCCAGCAAATGCACGAAGAACAACGCCACTAATCCGGCCCCGAGCATTACCGCCTGGCGCGCCGTCAGCTTGCCATTGCGCCGCGCGTAGAATCCAATCCCGACGGGCACCAGCACCAGGCCTAAATAGAAGTTGTAAAAACCCATCCACAGGAACCAGGTCTGGAGGAGAAAGTTGGAAAGCGGCGTCCAGGGCAGGGCCCGCGGCGAGAGAGCGCGAATCGCATAAGAAATACTGAAGAACCCCATCGCGAGCAGCAGACTCGTCATCAGTTGCTCCGCATGACGAACGCCCACCAGCGACGCGCAAAACGCCAGCAAAATAGTGCTGGCCCAATTGGGGACGATCTGGGGATTAATCCTATAGAGCGAGGTGTACGGTTGCTCGCGAAACAGCAGCTTCTTTGCGACTATCGCGGTGTACAGGTGAGAGGGGCCATCGGTGGTGACAAAGTGCGGGACGATCCATGGAATCGCGATCTGAATGGCCAGCAAACAGAACGCCAATAAGGCGGGAAGTATTCTCCATAAACTTCTCCACGAAACGCGCAATCCCGTCCTTTCCGGTCAGTATCGGAGAGCATATCATGACCGGAGAGCATATCAGGGATGTTGCTCGGCAAAAGAATCCTCCGCGACCGGCAACACGTCGCCTTCGCGCGCCACCCACGCGTAGAGTGTCGGAAGCAGGAAAATACTCAGCAGCAATCCGGAAATTAAACCGCCTACGATCACGATCGCGAACGGCCTCTGCGAATCGGACCCGATGGCGTGCGACAGCGCGGCCGGCAACAGACCCAACGTCGCCACCATGCTGGTGACCATGATCGGCCGCAGTCTTAAAACCGCTCCCTCCACCGCCGACTCTTCGATGGAATGCCCGCGCGCTCGTCTTTGATTGATGTACTCCAGCATGATCACGCCGGTTTGCACCGAAACCCCGAATAGCGCGAGAAAGCCGATGCCCGATGACACGCTGAAGTGCGTGTGAGTAAGCAACAACGCCAGCATGCCGCCTAAGGGCGTCATCATAACGTTCACGATAATCAGCGAGGCCCATTTCGTCGACTTGAACATGGTGTACAGGATGACGAAAATAATGAGCACCGTCAGCGGCACGATAATCGCCAGGCGCGCCGCCGCCCGCTTCTCGCTCTCGTACTCGCCTTCCCAAACGATGTGATAGCCGCGCGGCAGCTGGACCTGCTTGTTCACCTTGGCGATGGCTTCTTCCACCGTGCTTCCCAGATCGCGCCCGCGCACGCTGTACTTCACCGCCACATAGCGTTCGTTGCCTTCGCGATAAATCTCGGAGCCGCCGTCCCTCATCTCGATCTTGCACAACTGCGCGAGCGAAACGCGCTCGCCCGAGGGCGATAGCAAGCGGATGTTCTCGATGGCTTCGCGAGTGTCGCGGTACGGCGCCTGGTAGCGCGCCACCAGATCGTAGCGCTGCTCGCCTTGTAGCACCTGCGTCAGCGCGTTGCCCCCCACCGCGGTCTGGATGGCGTCCTGCACATCCGCCACATTAATTTGAAAGCGCGCCGCCGCCTGCCGGTCCACCGTCACATTCAAGTTCGGCTGGCCCAGCAATCGAAACACCCCCAGATCCTCAACGCCCGGAACGGTGCGCATCACTTTCACTACCTGGTCGGCTTTGTCTTCGAGCGTTCGCAAATCGTCGCCGTAGATCTTGGTAGCCAGTTCGCCCTTTACGCCGCTCACGGCCTCTTCCATGTTGTCGGCGATAGGCTGCGAGAAGTTCCAGATGGCGCCCGGGATCTTCTCCAGTTGCGCGTTCATGGCCGCGATGAGCGCCTCTTTGTTCTCGTGAAACACCGGACGCCACTGCTCTTTCGGCTTCAGATCCACGCAGTATTCGGTGTTGAAGAATCCGGTGGTGTCCGTTCCATCGTCCGGGCGGCCCACCTGGCTGGTAACGATGGTGGTTTCCGGAAACGCAGCCAGCGTGACGCGCGCCAGATTCGCCACGCGCACCCCCTCGGTCTGGCCCGTGCTGGGCGCGAAGGTGCCCCTCACCCACAGCGCGCCTTCGTCCAGATGCGGAAGAAATTCCGAACCGATAATCCCACTCAACGCCAGATACGCTGTAGCTCCCAATGCCAGAACGGCCACCGACACTAC
>Ga0209006_10003254_pt1 | contig 14791 bp, 16 predicted proteins | sample JacPin_JW_Ref_O2_FD_188567 | JGI IMG/M metagenome (GOLD analysis project Ga0209006, IMG submission 188567) | Forest soil microbial communities from Algoma, Ontario, Canada - Jack Pine, Ontario site 1_JW_Ref_O2 (SPAdes) (version 2) | ecosystem: Environmental > Terrestrial > Soil > Boreal... | reverse complement strand
GGCCAAAATACCCTTCAACATTGTTTTCTCCATTCAAGTTTGAACTCGTTAAAAGCAAGGACTCCCTCAGATGTAGTGCAGCACCTGTAATGCAGCACCGTGTCCGTTTCCAGAGCGCGAGTCACTTAAGGCACATCACTGCAAACTGGATTTGACTCGTCGCATTTCGTTTCTGCTGGCTACAGCGGCAGCCCCCAGACAAAATTCTAGGCGTTACTAACGGGCCATTACTGATCAATAGTGAGCACTGCGACTGTTTGTGCTTTTTGGAGCGAGACGAACAGATCAGGAATGACAGGACGGTGTTGCGATTGGTCAAGGGCCGATGCCAGAGTACCCGGGCACAACATGCACAACGCAGCAGTCGGTAGATATCCAGTCCTCCCTACTGCGCTCTAGACTCCGCCGTGTGGCATGATGTTCCCGTGGCGAATGAAATCATCTCCGAACAGCTTCGCGTGAATCAGATGAACTGCTGGAAACCGCGGCTAAGGTGGTTGAGCACGCGGTAACTCTTAAGGGGCGGGCGGCCGAATTGCAAAAGCATTTCGCGGCTAGAGCGCAACAGCAAACAGAAGAAAGCTTAGCTGACGATTATTACTACATCACTTCGGCGCGGCAATGCTACTTTCGCTGTGCTGACCCTCCCGCCAATCTCAGAAAGTACACCGGGCTGACCAGCACGGACGCTAATTTATCGCGCAATGGATTCACGCACTTGGGACTGCTCTGCAGAGACCCTGTTGCAGTGGGCGAAGCCTTCCGACATGTTTTCAAAAAGAGAGCGATAACGCCTCTCGCTGTCTTCCCCCGCTTTGCGCCCGCTGATGTCTGAAATGATGCCAGTAGCAACTCGCGCGCCATTCGAGTCCTCAGTAGCTACTGCCCGATCATGCGCCCAGAACCACTCCCCATTCTTTTTTCTTGCTCGGCATTCGATGTCATAGGGCTCCCCGTCCCTTATTAATGAATCGAACGCCTGCCCAACTCTCTCTCTATCATCAATGTGGACCGAGTTGAACCAGAGCGAATCGCCCTGTTGACGGAACTCTTCAGCAGAGTATCCGAGAAGCGTTTCGACTTGGGGGCTCACAAAAATTACGTTGCCCTTCGCATCAGTCTTCCACACAACCTCCGGGATGGTCGCCACCAACAACCGGTACTGATCCTCGCTCTCCGGTAAGGTGTGCTCGGCTTGGCTGAGTTTCCTGAAATCGCTAGCGCTTCCAAGAACGTCAGTTTCTCCTCCCTTCGGCAATCGGATCAAAGGCTTTAGTCTTTACAATGTCCGCGTTTGTGTTGCCAACTGCTGTTTTAAAATTCAAGCTCCACCGAAACCAGAACGTCAGCAAGAGAACGGTGGAGACGCACAGCAAGGATGCAGCAACGAAGGACTGCCAACCGGAGAGATGGAGAAAGGCGATCCGCTTTAATCCCTTAAAGCATAACGCGACAAACAGCACGAACGTGGCGTAGCGAAGTGCCTGAATGAGACGACATTGCGTGAACATATTCAACCCCAATAACTGATACCGATCCCCAAGAACGCGACCGGCGCGATTCGAATCGAGACGAAGTTCTCTTGATACGTCCCGCTTACCTTGAGTGTGGACTGGTTTCCGCGGCGAGATAGGCACACGCTAGGGGCCGCACATGAACGTTCTATCTCAAGTTAACGGTACTCTTGCCCGGAGTGTCACCATAGTTACGAAAGGGGACAGTGCGCCTAGGGCGGTTCCGAAATTGGCCCACCCAGTCGATCCCGGACAGATTGACGATAGTGCTTCAGAGGACTAGGGTTGCGGGTGAGCTAGCTCACACCTCTTTCAGGGTCCCTGAACCTAAGTCAGTCGGCTGAAGTTGTCCCCTTCTTTGCGGCAATAACCTCTTGAATGTCCTGATCTGCAAGCCATGTTGTTTATCGTCTGAAAGCGAAAATGAGGCTATGTTCGGACTCTCGAGAATGAGATTTTGCCCTCACTTCGCGAGCAGAAGGGTTTCTCAAGGGAGAGATGGCGTTAGTAGTGTTGCGAACACTTGCAAAAAAGTGACGGAGATGGAACATCTCGCGCGTCGCTGGCCCAGCGAGCGCCACTGTGTACGTGGGAGCGGCTCCCTCGGAGGAAACCGTTATTCAGGTAGGAACTTGTAGTGCGAACTGCTGGAACTGGACACGATCGTAAGATGTGATTTTGGGGACTCCGCCAGGAGCCGAAGATGCAAAGGAAACCGGGCGCTGCGCGTGATGCGGAACTCGGGTTGTTAGTGCTCCAGCGTGCTTTCAAGTTTCGCAGAGAGAGGGCGGGGCCCCAAAGTGGAAGCGCTGCATCCCAATCACGCATGCGGTCGGACATGTCCAAGGTCTGGGGCGGACCCAGCGTGGATTGGGCGTATCCGGTCTCGATCATCGACGGCTGCGCGGCGCGAGATCGTCGCTGGAACTTGAGCCTGCGCGGTCGCACCGAAGAGCTCTGACAGCGCTCAACCCGCGCCGTGCTGCAGGTTTTGCCCTTCGGGTCTCGTGGAACAGGTTTGACCTTGGCGACCTACAACGGCACCCCGTTTACGTCAGCCCGTTATGTCAAGACTCTAATCCGGCGAGGCATCACGCATCGGCGCACCGCTTACAACTACCCGACGGCAACAGCTAACAATCGAACGGTACCATCGCAGCTTAAAAGAAGAGGAGGTGTGGCTCAACGAATATCAGAACTTCGATCCGGCCAAGCTTAGCATCGCTCGCTGGATCGAAGAGTACAATCGCGACCGGCCGCATCGCGGATTCCGGGGCAGAACGCCGCTCGAATCCCGTGCTCCGTTCCTTGTCGAAACCCATACTTCAAATACGGCCCCCTTGTGTCTGGTCTTCGGGGTGCACTACACAAGTGATTCTCCCCGAGAGATGACGCTGCGGTGTCAGAAAAAGCGGCGGGGCCCAGGCAGTGGACCCGCGCTGATGGACAGTTCAACTGGTCGCACGTCCAACCAAACCAGCTACATGGTGAAGCTGAGTGCAAGGTTCACGCCGGGATACACGGGGTTACAAAGGTAGTACACGCCGTTAATCTCTACCACATAAACATTCTGTGTGTAGAGCCAGTTGCTGGGCCACGGGTCGACGAATCCGAACGAATAGCCTCCGTATTGGAAGCGTCGATTGTTGTAGTTGCCTTGGCTAACGCGAAACGAGTGTTCCCGTCCGAAATTGGCCTTGAAACGGTCTGCGGGAATACCGCCACCACCGTTACCACCGGACCGCTGCGCCTGCTGAACCGGTTTAGCCTGCTGTTGCTGCGCGTTCTTCTCTTCCTGCTTGGTGTTCTTGTCCTGCTGCTGCGCATTCTTTTCTGCCGACTCGTTATTCTTGTCCTGTTGCTGTGCGTTTTTCCCTTCCTGCTTGGCGTTCTCGTCTTGCTGCTGCGCGTTCTTATCGTCTTGTTTTGCGGCTGGTTGTGCTTTTTCTTCGGGCTTGTTTTTCTGTTCTTCCTGCTGATCGCGCGGCTCTTGAGCACACATCGAAGCCGTGCTCACGAGGGTCAAAGACAAAACTGCTGTGGTCATTAGTCCTACTAGTTTCATGGGTGTTCCTCCGTGTGACGCATCGTGACGTACGATTGGCCTACTGCAAGCTTGGGTGTCGGCTAATTTGTGATATGGGTTATTGTTGGGCTCTGGAACGGCGTAGATAAAATCTGGCTGCATTCAGAGAAACAGTAAAAATCTGAACTTCACTGCCTTCTATCCTCCACCGATCTTCTGACACTGTTCGTCTTCGATCGTCCAACCTTCGCCGAACCCAAAACACGTCACTTCATTTAACAATGCTATATCTCCGCGATTCATCTGGCTGTTCAATTGTGATCAGTAGCACGTTCATGGCGGCACACCGGTGCAGGTCGTTTGCATATTCGGTCTCGAAAGGAGCTGGCAGGACGCCAGCCAAGGTCGGGGAAGGGAAGATGCAAAAAAGGGCGACGTCACCGGTAACCTTAAATTGGGTGAAATCGCCGTTTACAACATCGTTTTAGCTTAACTGCTCACGTTGACTCGTGCACCAATAGGCGCGCTATTCGCACGTGACCAGAGTTTTGGTTCATAGAGCACGAATGACAAAAACAACCAACACAATCACGACAATTGTTCCAAGCAAACCGTAACCTAACATGACCCCTCCTCAATCCTAAACACTAGGATCCAGGCAATTATGCTGTAGGATGATGGACTCGCGCTGCCCACTTTTGCTCACGTGCTGATTTTATCTGGACTATGAAGACGAGGCGCGCTCTTCAATTGGACGCCGACGATCCGACACCTTTCATCGCGACCCGACTTGTTGTTCCACTAAGACCCAGCGAGTGCAACCCGATAACACCCCACAGCCAGCCCAGAATAGAATCCTTATCATAGCCGCCAACGGCCAAACTCCCAAGAGTGGCAATGAATTGGAATAAGAGATTCGCGGACCCGCTACGCTGGGACAGGATCTCAAACGTTGATGGCGATATGGGCCCCGACCTTGGACTGAAAGAGAGCGGTGGCTAAACTCTCTTCAGCCAAGGTTGGTGTAGTCTCGTGCGGCCGTCGTCATCCCACTTGACGACAGCATCTTGTTCGTTCGCCCGCTCAACCGTACCAAATTGCCCCGTCGGTACTCCGAAGTTGCCCAAACCCTCGACGCGATCGCCTGGATTCAGTTCCTGGTCGGCGACCGGTGATTCGGAAAGTGCCGGCTTCTTGGCTCGGTCTGAGTCCGGGGTCGCGCCGGGATATGCAAGTGGTGGTTGGGGAGCTTTGCGCAATTTAGGTGTCGGCCTATCGGTGCGATGCATCATAGTTTTTTCTTTTCCACGAGTGCAGCATCGCGCTGCGCCACGGTTGTTCATCAGCTCGATAAATACAGGATAGGCCTGGCAAGCATGGCGCTGCCGATACAAATTGCACAGTTCTGACAATTAGTTTGGCGAGCATGCGGCTTGAAGGCGGAGAGATCGGCAAGCTATACAACAAACATCAGTATGCCCGCGGCAAACATTGGGACTGAGGTGATGGCCACGACGGTTCATCCCAAGAGGGAACTCGGTTGGCCCTGCATGGGTTCCTAATCCGAAGCGACGATCAGAATGGTGACTAAGAGGAATGGCGCTAACAATCCGTTGATGAGCGCTGTCCAGTAGAGCGCCTTCACCGGCGAAGTCTAGTCGCACGCCCACTCCCGTCGAAAGGCGAATGGGAGCGTTTCGGTGACCTCAAGGGCTGGACAAGAAATCAAAAGTGCTGGCGTCGGCAGCGGTAACCGGGCATATGTGGGTTTGCGATACGTAACGGTGCGAATGTACTTCAGGCTCCTACCGTTGAGCGGCTGACATCAAGCACGAAAGCCCGCCGCATATTCGCAGCAGGCTCCACGAGCTGTTACGCCGCCTTCTTCTGCTGCCCCGCCTTTAACTTCGCCCATCTCGCCCGCTGCGCCGACGCGATCCTCTTCCTGCCCGCTGCTGAGATTTTACGTTTTGGCATCGCCGAGCCCGTTGGCTTCGCCACGGCCACCACTGGCTGCGATCCTTTCCGAATACGAGCCCATCGCGCCTTCTGTGCGAGCGCCATTTTTCGCCGTGAAACTGCGGATATAGTTCGTTTCGGTTCGGTTGTCTTGCTGGGTGCTGGGGACGCCCCATTCAAGGACTCTATCCCAGAAATTATTTGGTCTAACTTATCAATTTCTATCTGTGCGCGGCTGCGCTTCTCCCGAAGCTCCCGTAGTGCATTATCCAAATTCGACATTGTCACCCCCTCAGTTATTTTGATGCGGCCTAATTGTATAGGATCGAACTGACTTGCGGCGGTGGGAGCGGTTTTTGGGGGACACCTCAGGTATCCCTTCGTATTGTGAATTGTCGTAACCAATTTCCTAACCGTCTCCAGTCGTCAGTTCCCGACTGAATCGCCTTGGTATACAACTCTAAGACGATCATTTAACCTGCCAGAACGGACGGCGATGTCTTCCTCATCCATCAGAAAGCACACGGGCGCGGACGGTGCGAGTGGTCAGCCATCTGTCCCAGGACCTTCATTCGCCGAGCGAGCACGAACTTTGGTGTACGTCTCCCGGATTGCAGGCCTCCCGGCCCTTTCGCGCAAAAAGTCGAAGGTGACGTGACCGGCGAAATTTGTACTAAGAATGAGAGAAAATCCACTTAGGGGAAAAGAGGTCACGCCCATCAAGAGGTACAAGCCAGAACAGATCGTAACCAGGCCGGGAGCGTCGTCGAATAATTTACGAAATCCGGCGATTTCACCAACCGCGCGGTTCGTAGTGAAATGGCGAGTTTTCATCAATCACGAATACTTTCGCCAACGAATGCGAGATCTAGAGTTGAGGCAAGCGGTACCTGAGAATTGGACACGCGGGGGGATTCAGCGTAGCGTTGAGGGTGAGCGAGTAGTTCCTCTCCTCTTTCAGGTCTCCTGAACTAAGTCAGCCCATCTGAAGTATTCTCTCCTTAGGTTCCCAGGAAAGCAGCGTGCCCCCATGCCTTCGAATGCGATCCTGCACGAAGTTCAGCAACTCTACAACGTAAGTGACCGTTTGGACCTGCTGGCAGAAGAACATCCTCTAGTCTCAGAAGCACTCCTCACCATCGCCGGCAGCGTTCGTAGTACGGCAACGGTGTTGGAAGTGCTGGTTGCGACGAAAATAGCGCTGCTCTCGGGGTTAGATCCAGCAAATGCATGATTTGCGCATTGCCACTTCTGCGCTTCTTTTTGGTGGACTAGGTCACGGATGCTAGTCGTGGAGAACAACGTTGAGGAGCGAACTATGAACTTGCAGTCCATCCCCGTCATAGTCAACGAAGCCCATCGCCCTGAACCTGTTCATGAAGAAACTGACCCGCGACCGGGTTGTGCCCACCATCTCCGCGAGGGACTCCTGACTCATCTTGGGGATTACAATCTCGGGCTTACCTTCCTTGCCGAAATGAGCCAGCAGTAGCAATATTCGAGCTAGCCTTTTCTCACTGGAATTGAAAAGCTGATCAACCAGATCCTCTTCGTACCGGATGTTCCGTGTCAGCAAATGCGCCACGAACATGTCGGAGAACGAGTGTTCCTGGTGAAGCACTTCGATCATGGACTTCTTGTCGATTTTCATCACCGAGCACTCGGTCATTGCTGTCGCGGAGCAGAGGCGGAGAAGCTGCCCGGCAAGACACCCTTCTCCAAAGAAATCGCCCTCGTTCAGAATGCCGATTGTGGCTTCCTTCCCGATCTTCGACACAACCGTGAGTTTTACCTTTCCTTTTCGAATATAAAAAACAGCATCGGCTGAGTCGCCCTGCGCAAAGATCGTCTTCTTCTTGGGAAAAGCTTCGATCCTCCTGCCGCCGTTGATGGTCGAAAGGAATGTCTTGGTATCGAACTTGATCAGTTTCTTGGAAGCTGCCGCGATTGTCATTGGTTGACCCCCTCATTGGGCGATATGTCGTGCATCTTCCTTGCGATTACTATTGTAGTGTGAATGTGCGCTAGAGCACATTTTTGTGTCGGAGGGTGTTAAAGGGAACGAGCGCGGCACCATCAATTGATTCAAGACGGAATACACGGGTCTGAGAATCGTTAGTAGAACGGCGTTCCCATTTGAGACTGCGCTCGCATTCATACCGTTGGTCAGCGATTCCCGGCTCCTGGCCGAAGCAACTCCTTTCGGATCGCTGGCAGCTTTTCTTGGGCTAACAGACAGGCTTCTAGGGCGGTTTCGCGGTAACCCTGCTCGGTTGCCGCAACGACGACGTGTAGATCTCCCGTCACATCGCGGATCAGGCGTTGAATCGGAGCAAGGGGGCAATGCTCATGGCGGCGCTTCTTTATGTGTCGCGGATCGATACTATTGCGCTGGCCAGTGAAGAGAAGTTCGGGGATGACGCCCTGCCCAGGCGTTGCCATCTTCACGAGAGACCCGGTTCGCCACGTTCGCGAGCCAGGGTCAGCAATTATGAATGGAAACAGGGTAGCCTCAGAGCTAAAGATCGGTCTGTTCAATATTGAACACCTCGCAGCAGGGGAAGGCGAACGGAACCGGCTCAGACAAGTGAGCAAGAAGGGACAGTATTGATTCCGGTTTGCATATATGCTCTGCGCATGGTTGACAGCATTGAAAAACGGCTTAGCCACGAGCAAATTCTAAAGCGATCCAGGAAGATTTTCCGAAGGGAAATGACTGCCATCGAATGCCGCCGCGCTCTCCTCCTTTCAAATGAAGCCACGCTGAAGGCAAACGCAACCCAGCCTCAAGTGCCCAAGAGTTGATTGTCTCCGAGGATTCGCAGGCTTGCTAGCATCTTCCTCCAAACCGACCGGTATGCTTTGTGCTCAAACCCCTGAACCTTGCTCGACGGTGCTCAACTGTTGTAATCCCAACCAATCGTTCAAGGACGATACGGTCGGGAAATGTAGATGTCTGGACGCGAAATTAAGAGCAGGTTAACTGTGGATAGCAAGAATGCCATCACGAATAGCGTGTGGCGGATCGTAGTTTATACAGACGGCAGCCTGCGATGGGAGGCACAAAATGTCTACATCGGGTCACACGCCCGACTTTCATGGGCTTTTCGCTTTATCTAAATCCAAGCGACTTGCGTACATGCCACTCGCTGTTTTGGCAGGCACAGCCTTGGTCTTCGTCGCTTGGCCGAAGTTGTTGCATAACATACTGTCATCCGCGTACATGCCCCACCTGTACTGCTATCTCGGCAGTACGTCACTAGCTTGGACTCATGCGATTGCGGATAGTGTGATCGGGTTCGCTTATTTGGCGATTTCTGGAACTCTCGCCTACCTCATCTATCGAGGACAGAACGACCTCCCTTTTCATGGACTTTTCTTCGCTTTTGCTGTGTTTATAATTGCGTGTGGTAGCTCGCACCTTATAGAAGCTATAACTGTTTGGGTTCCAGTGTATGTGTTGTCGGCCATCATTAAGGTTCTAACTGCAATCGCGTCGATTGCGACCGCATTGATGCTTCCGTTCGTTTTTCCAGACATTCTGTCATTGGTTCGAACAGCCCGGAGCTCCGAAGCACGCAGGGTGCTCTTGGAAGCAGTGCTGATAGAACGTGATGCTGCACAGCAAGCACTGAAACAGTCCAACGCCGCATTGGAACAGAGGGTAGTGGATCGGACAACACAAATCACTATGGCAAAGGAGGTGTTGGAGGGAGAAGTAATTGAACGGCGCAGAAATGAGGAAATGCTTCGGCAGTCGGAGGAGCGATTCAGCAAAGCGTTTTGCTCTAACCCTCTGCCTATGACCATTTCTACTGAAACTGAAGACCGTTATCTGGATGTGAATGATTCGTTTCTAACGTTGGTGGGGTCTGAGCGTAGTTTGGTTATCGGGCACACCATGTCTGAACTTGGGATTTGGGTCAACCCACAAGATCGCGTCACAATGGCGAATGGGTTGAGAGACCACGGCAGAGTCATTGGGTTACCAGCCCAAATTCGGGTTGGCGCAGGCGTCGTGCGAGAAGCTACCGTATCGGCCGAACAAATTGAGCTTTTGGGACAACTCTGTGTGCTCGCAGTCACGCAGGACACGACCGAAATAAAACGTCTCCAAGCGCAGTCTGAGCAGGCACAAAGAATGGAGGCCATAGGGCGTCTGGCGGGCGGGGTTGCGCATGACTTCAACAACCTCCTCGGTGTGATTATAGGGTACAGCGAACTGTCGATAGGCAAGCTCGGCCCGGATCTTTCAGTTGCGAAACATTTCATCCAGATAAAAAAAGCAGCCGAACGCGGCGCTCATCTCACTCGCCAGCTTCTTGCTTTCAGCCGTCTGCAGGTTGTATCCCTTAGGGTTCTGGACCTCAATGCGGTCGTTAACACGGCAAGCCAGATGCTGAGCCGAGTAGTTAGAGAAGATATCATCTTGGCCTACCAGACTTCAGTTCCTCTCAGTGCAGTAAAGGCAGATGCCGGACAAATCGAACAAGTCTTGTTAAACCTCGTGGTCAATGCGCGAGACGCGATGCCTGCTGGGGGCACAATAACCATCAAAACAGTGAACGTCGAACTCGATGAAAAGTACCGTCTGGGGCACGAGGCCGTCATACCGGGGGAATATGTGATGTTGTCGGTGCGAGACACTGGCTGCGGTATGGACGGACCAACCAAGGCCCGCATTTTTGAGCCATTCTTCACCACCAAGCAACCGGGTAAGGGAACTGGACTGGGCCTAGCGAGTGTCTACGGGATCGTCAAGCAGAGCGGCGGATACGTTTGGGTCTACAGTGAAGTAGGTCGAGGCACCACATTCAAGCTCTATTTTCCTCGGGTGCAGGCAGAGTTAGAAGGTCCGCGTATGTCGCATACCTATACGGAATCAATTGGAGGAGATGAAACTATCTTGCTCGTCGAAGATGAAACCGCTCTTCGGGAGGTTACCGCATTTACTCTCCAGTCAGCGGGATATAGAGTATTTGAGGCAGACAGCCCAGCGAAAGCGATTCAGTTTGTAGAAAACCACCGAGAGCCCATTCATCTCCTTCTGACAGATGTCATTATGCCGCATATGAATGGAGTAGAGTTGTCAAAACGTCTAAAGGCCTACAGACCGGAATTGAAGATTATATTTGCCTCGGGATACGGTGGCGAGGAGCTTGCAATGCAAATTTCTATAGCGCCCGACGCGGTTTTGCTCGAGAAGCCGTTTTCCAAGGATGCTTTGCTAACGAAGGTTCGTGATGTTCTGCACGAGTCCTTCGATTAGAAGTGGTAACACTCAGATTGTTCGTCCGGTGATGATTGGCTAAGTATTTGCCGGACGAAAGCCGTTGTCTAAATCAAACTCAGAAGTGACTGTTGGATGAAGATACTCGTAGTTGAAGATAGCCGATTGTTGCAAATGGCAATCGAAAGGGCCCTGACCAGGGCAGGACACTCGGTGATTTCTGTCGCCGATGGACGAGAGGGCTTGCACGCGGCTCGGATCAGCCGCCCCAAACGCTCATTGTTTTGGACACGATGCTTCCAGGATCAGACGGCACAAGCATCGATGCGCCCTGACTTGCCGGTCATCGTGATAGGAACTAGTGACGACGAGGAGACGATGCTCGCCGCCATCATCTCTGGCGCGAGAGGCTACGTGTTTAGGGGGGCCGCAGTCCGCGAATTTGCCCAGGCGATTCGCATGGTAAACCAAGGTTCAATTTGGGTGCCGCGTCGGGTACTTTCCCGGTTCGTGGATCTTACCACCACTCACCGGAAGCAAATTCTGCCTAGAGTCTCGGAGGCTATTACCAATCGTGAGAGGCAGGTTCTGGAAATGTTGGTGGCCGGCCTTTCCAACAAGCAGATCGAGGGGCCACTCGATATCGTAGAGCGTACACTGAAGGCACATATTGCGAAAATGATGCGCAAAGTGGGAGTACAAAACCGTATCGCACTCTCTATATCCGCAATCAAGCATTCGCTCGTCAGTTCGCCGCCCATTAATTGCAAGGAAACAGTATGAATAGGTAACCGGGGAACGAACTCCATCGATTCTCCGACCGAGACCATTTGCAACTAGCCAATGGTGGTGATAATCAAGGCGAGAGCCGAACCCGTACAGTGGTTCGACAGTGGCCTTCCTCGTCGCCCCTAAGCTTGCATGCAACGTGGTGCTATGCCGTCGCGATTGTTTGGCCGGTCTGAAACGGCGAGCGCTAACCCTTCTCCGCCCGAATTCCGCGGACGCTGCGAACATCCTGGAAATTCTCTTGTTTTAGGGCGAGACTTCGGTCGGTCTATTTTTATTGAACTCATTCGGCTGGAGTTATAGGCAGCGGGGCCACCAATCGAACAAGGGATTCATCAGCAGATCTCGTGGAATATTGTCTTCCCTGTACAAGATTGGATCGAGCTTTCGGCCTGGATAACGGCCCGACGGCAGGTTGTCGTTAGGACATACTGACCGACCGTCCGCTTTAGTGAATGTTGGCGACGGCGGAGTCGCAAACCCCGGACTCTAAACCGACGCTGCTTGTGTGGAATGTTAGTCTTGTGCTATTGACAAGGGCTGGATTCTTCGTCTTGCCAGATTGAACAGATGAGACTCAGTTCGTTGGATTGACAGCCTGAGAAATAAGGCGCAGCGAGATTCTTCTGGAACTCACTACGACGAATCGACCCCGCCGAAGACCTGCTGAAAAAAGGGTTGCCGGATTCGGGGATCGGCAAACGAAGGCACTAGCTTTCGCCGCTGAAAAAGTGAAATCAACCGTTGGAGTACCCATGAACGCGCCGAACCTGCACAAAGTGCTGGCCATTGACGATAGTCGAGAGAATCTTGCTCTGATTGTCGCTTCGCTCGAAAGCGAAACCCTAGAGATACTAACGGAGAATGACCCTGAGGTCGGTTTCGAAACATTCCTGCGTTTTCGACCGAGGATAGTATTACTTGACTTGCTCATGCCGAGAGTGAGTGGAATGGAATTGTTGGAAAGAATAGTGGCCGTTGATCCGGGTGTGGACGTCATCTTGATCACAGCTCACTATTCCACCGAATCGGCGGTCGAGGCAATTCAGAAAGGCGCCTGTGATTACTTGAATAAGCCTCTCGACGTGGAAAAGCTCCGTAGCCGCATCGCAAGCCTTGTGCTGGAAGCAGAGAGACGCCAGATGACTCTACGCCTCGACCAGAAGTTGGTAGATGCCTTCCAGTTTGAAGGAATGGTCGGACGTAGCCCTTTGATGCTGGAGGTCTTCGCCCTGATTCGGCGAGTCGCGCCTCACTTCAGAACGGTGCTGCTAACTGGAGCGACGGGAACAGGAAAGGAACTAGCGGCTCTTGCGATCCACCACCTTAGCCCGGCAGCACAGGGACAATTCGTGGTTTGTAATTGCTCGACGCTGGTAGACACTCTGGTAGAGAGCCAGCTGTTCGGCTACGTCCGGGGGGCTTTTACTGGCGCCGCACAAGACAAACCTGGACTATTCGAACATGCGGATGGCGGAACCATTCTTTTGGACGAGATTGGGGAACTTTCTCCCGCCGCGCAAGCAAAATTACTGCGAGTACTGCAAAACCATCAGGTGCAACGAGTCGGCTCGTTCGTCCCCCGAAACGTAGACGTGCGAGTGGTCGCCGCCACCCACCGCAATTTGAAAATGATGGTACGGGATGGCCAATTCCGCGAAGACTTGTATTATCGGCTGGCTGTGGTCGAAATCACGTTGCCGACGCTGGCCCAGCGTCGGGAGGACTTGCCGCTTCTGGAGAGGTATTTCGTCGAAAAATTTGCTGCGGAGTACAAAAAGCCGATTGCCGGCTTCGCCCGCAGGGCGCAGACTCGGTTGGCAACATACCCGTGGCCGGGAAACGTCCGGGAGCTCGAAAATGTAATCGGCAATGCTTGCATGATGGTGGATGGGACCCTCATTGACATCGCTGATCTTCCGCAGAGATTTCGCGATCCCGTAACCGCGGAGACCTTGATGAACGATAAATTTCTCTCGCTTGAAGAGGTGCAGAAGCGCCATGTGATACAGGTGCTCGAGGGAGTCGGGGGTAACAAAGCGCGAGCTGCAGAAATCCTGGGTATTGGCCGCGCAACTATTTACCAACTTCTGTCCAGGATGAAACTTGAAGAAGCAAGAGATGAGAGCGCCTAAAAGTTCCATCGCACCTGTCGATAGGGGGCCTCGTCTGACTAAAACCGGTAACCGGCGAACGCCAATCAACAGAATGCCGTGGAGATAGAACTCGGCCGTCCTGAAGTAGGTGGACGCACGTAGATAGCATTCGCGCGCGCTTTCCAGGTGACCCGCGCCAAGACTGGTATCGGCACGTGACAGAAGCCGGCGCGCCCGCTTATCCCACTCTGAGAAGCAACTCTCGAAGTCACCTTCTTTGATCGGTCCGGCCGTAGCCATCATCTCGCCCAAATCCGAGCCTCCGTAGTACATGAAGCCAAGGTTGCGGACGAACTCGAATGCAAACGATTCATCTTTGAATGCGACCTTCATTAAAGTGCTCCAGTCTGGCGTATGGGGGGCAGGGTCGCTGGTAGCCGTTCTGGCATGATCTCTCTCTTTCGCTGTCGCAAGCAGCCTTAGCAGTTTGATACAAGCTACAGATATGTAGCCGAATTTGAATGGTCAATTTGGCTCATAAGGAAAATCAAACTTCCCGTATTCAACCGCCTTCAGATCGCCTGAGGATTTCTAAGCGTGAATATGGATTTCGTGCAATGCAAGGAATGCCTTTAGCAGGACGCGTGGGTCGTGGCTCCCCTTGTAAACCCTCGGTGGTGTGCGGTTCAGGCCAAGCAGCGAGTACACCGCCGTCTGTGCGGAGCGGATCGAATATTCTACGGTGAATACCACGTCGTCAGGGATTTCGCAGAATTGTCCCACGAAGGCAACGTTCTTCGACCCCTCCGGTACGACCTGGGGGCGATCGCCTTTGGCCCGACGCAGAAACTGGCTGGTGATGAAAGGCATCATGCAAGGGATGCAGTTGCTCGTTTCAAGTATTTTTCTTGAATCGGTCTCGATCGTTTCTTGAGAGCTTCGGGCATACGGTTCTGCTCGCTACAAGTGGCGGCAAAGGATTGGTACTGGCGACCCTGCATGCCATAGACATTGTGATCGTGGACTATCTCATGCCAGAAATGAACGGGCACGAGTTTGTCACAAAAATGAAGCTGCTCAATCCTCGAGCGCCGATCATCATGCTTTCGGCGGCGCTGAATATTCCGCAGAAAACATTGGCGCTCGTAGATGCTTTTATAGCAAAGAATAGTCTAGC
>Ga0209006_10003253_pt1 | contig 14791 bp, 15 predicted proteins | sample JacPin_JW_Ref_O2_FD_188567 | JGI IMG/M metagenome (GOLD analysis project Ga0209006, IMG submission 188567) | Forest soil microbial communities from Algoma, Ontario, Canada - Jack Pine, Ontario site 1_JW_Ref_O2 (SPAdes) (version 2) | ecosystem: Environmental > Terrestrial > Soil > Boreal... | reverse complement strand
GTACGCCGGCCTGGGTCGCGATCGCGGTCAACGTCACCGTGCGCACCCCGTCTCTGGCGGCCAGGGCGCGCGCGGCCTGCATCAGGTCGGTGACGCGCTGCTCCTTGTGCTGTGGTGAGTAGGCGCGCTGGAACGTCCGTTCGGGCGGCATGACCAGAGTGTACAGACAACGCAATGGTGTTGCGTTCTTCAACTGGCGTGCCGCTATCGGCACGTATTCGGTGCTCAAAACAACCGCATCTGCGGATCCAGGCCGAGCCGTACTCGGCCTGCGGCCTCCAGAAATGGTGCCGAATGGTTGGCATGCTGCAGTGCTGCCATGCCGTCGCGAAAGATGCGCTCGATCGGATTGGACCGGTAGAGGGCGGCCGAGCCGGCAATTTCATAAAGTGCCACCAGCGTCTCCCGGCTGACGTCGACCGCGTGAGTCATGGCCGCCCGCAACGCTGCCCGCTGTTGCAGCGTGATGTCATCACCTGCACGCTGCAACTCTTCGGCCGTGTGTTTCAGCAATAACCGCGCCGCGGTGACGGCGGCTTCGGATTTCGCGATCGTGTGCTGTGTGCGCGCTGCATCGGCGACTGTGCCCCCGGTCATCGCGCGCTTCGTGCCGACCAGCGCGACGGCCTCGTCGATGGCTCGGCCGGCAACCCCGAGCGCTACCGCGGTGCAACCCGGGAACACCAGTGTCGGGATGAAGCCGCGGTAGAGCGGCCGGTCGATACGCGGCGCGGTGTCGAGGGCGACAGTCAACTCCGTCGGCACGAAAATACCGTCCGCGGTCACGTTATTGCTGCCTGTCGCGCGCACCCCGGAGACATCCCACGTGTTGCGGACGTCGACCTGATTGGTCCGTACCGCGAAGAACCGGACTTCCGGCGCCATCCCGATCAGGATCACCCAGTCGGCACCGCGGATGCCGCTGACGATTTCCCACTCTCCCGATAGGCGATACCCGCCATCGACGGGTTCGGCAGTGCCCGGTTGACCGGAGTTCGCGAACACCGGCTCGGTTCCGTCTCCCCAGATCTGGGCGACCCCGGCCGGGTCGAGCATGGCGCCGACGAAGCCAAAGTTCGTGTTCCAGACGAGGAGCCCCACCGAGGCGTCGATATGACCGAACCGCTCGTAGATGTCGAGCACGGTCGTGAGGGACGCCTCCCATCCGCCCAGCTCGCGGGGGGTTAGTAGGCGGAACGCACCAGCATCACGCAGTGCGTCGCGTAGGCCGGTGGGGATGTCACCCTGCCGCTCCGAGTCGCCAGCGGCCGCGGTGATCCCGGGGCGCAACGACTCCGGCAATTCGGCAGCATCGAGGGTGGGCAATGTTCGAGGTTTCATGTCCGTCCAGATGCTCGAGATCCACAGTTGGTTCGGCATTGTGGCGCGGCTCACACGGTCCGTTCCTGCCGCACCTGACCGCTGCGCGCATCGATCCGGCGCGAAGCACGGAAGAAACTCGTCGTGAACCTCGTTGGTCAACACGTAGTTGTATCGAATGACGAAGAGTGGTGTCGAGGACGAAGAAGGGTCGGTGTCGTCGAAGCATGCACAAGATGGTGCCCATCGGAACGCCCGCCGACGCCGATCTGGTGGTGGCCGCGCAGCACGGCGATGTGGGCGCGTTGGGGTTGTTGTTGGCTCGGCATCAGCCGACGATGCGCGCGGTGGCGCTGAGCATTCTTGGCTACGGACCCGAGGCGGAGGACGCACTCCAGGACGCCGCACTGGTGGCGCTTAGGCGCGTCGCTGACATCCGCGATCCGCACGCGGTGATGCCGTGGCTGCACGCGGTCGTGCGCAACACCTGCCGGATGCACCTACGGTCGAAGACTCCGGTGCCCGTCTCCGACGTCGAGTCGGTGCTGCCGTCGGCAGTGGAACGCGATCCCGCCGCATTGCTTGACACCCATGGGATGCGCGACTGGGTATGGTGCGCGATTGAGGAGCTCTCGCCGGCGCTGCGGCTGGTCACGATATTGCGGTACTTCACCGGCATCACCGCCTACGACCAGTTGGCGGAGGTCTGCGGTGTACCGATCGGGACCGTGCGCAGCCGACTCAGCCAGGCACGTAGCAAGCTGCATGATGCGCTGCTCAAGACCGCCGACTTGGCCCACGACGACGTGGCAGTGCTGACCCGCTCCCACCGGCACCTTGCGAAACAGATGCTGGATGCCGCGCACCGCGGCACGTGCGATCCAGCGTTGGTGCCGCAATGGAACCCCGCTCTGGAAATCATCTGGCCGCAAGGCAAACACACCCACGGATTCGACTACCTTATTGGTGCGATGGACCGTGACTTCAATGACGGGGTGCGTCAGCGATTGATCAACGTCGTCGCTAGTCGCGAGGTGGTGATCTGGGAAACTGACCTGATCAGTCCGCCCGACGACCCGTTCCACTGCCCGCCCGCGTTGGCCTGGGTGCAGTTCCTCCGCGACGGACGAGTCAGCCGGTTGCGAATGTTTCATGCGCCCCGGACGACGCTGCCGGCACCCGCCGCCTGAGGCGTGCAAAAACATCGCGGCTGAATCGAACTTTCGGCGCGGCTCGCGCATCTTGCATCGGACAAGACCCGCCACTAGACGGGGTGACTGCACAGTGAGGATTGCCATGCCGGCACAACGGATCAGCAGCTTGGCTGAAGCCGCCGAAGCGGAGTTCATGTATCAGTACCAGACACTGGCGTCGCCACCGACGCAGACCGCCCTGGGCATCGCCACGGCGCGGATCGGCGGCGGAGTGGCGCTCTCGATGAGAAATGACGTGACCGGATACTGGAGTAAGGCGCTCGGTTTCGGATTCAGCGAGCCGATAACTGATGGGCTCGTCGGTCAGGTGGTCGACTTCTACCGTGCCGAGCGAAGCCCAGGCGCCGTCATTCAGATCGCCCCGGCACTGCTGCTTGCGGAGTGGCCGATGATCTGCACGCGCCACAACATCCGGCCCGACTCACAGTGGGTCAAACTCGCGTGCTCAATCGACGACCTTCAGCCGGGGCAGAAAAGCGATTTGCGCATCAGTTTGGTAGAACCCGAGGACTTCTCGCAGTGGGCGGCAACAGCGTTGCTGGGCTTCGGGATGCCCCAGCAGGGGCTGGCGGACATGCTCGTGGCAGGCCTCGCCAATCCGAATTTCCGGCCGTTCGCCGCTTGGGACGGCGACGAGATCGTCGCCACAGCCAACTTGTTCATTCACGGGGAGATCGGGTCGCTGAATACTGCGGCCACCCTGGCCACCCATCGGAATCGGGGCGCGCAGTCTGCGCTCATTGCCGCGCGGGCAAAGGAGGCGGCGAAATCCGGCTGCCGCTGGTTGTGCGCTGAGACCGGTCGTCCCGCCGACGGCGAGACCAGCCCGTCGCTGAACAACCTCACGTCGGCTGGCCTGCGGCCGCTCTACTACCGACAGAACTGGACCTGGACACACCAGCCCACTGAGCTTGCGTCGGTTAGCGGCGTGGTGTCGTGGTGACGTGCACGTGGTCATAGTGCCCGTAACCCGATCCTTGGACCGCCCGGCGAGTAGTACGTGCCGCGCCGCACCGGCACCAGCCCAGACTCGGTGCACCGCAAGGCCGCCGCCCCCGCACCGGGCGCGCGCCGTCGATACGACGCATCAGTGACCCTCGCAGGCCGCCCCGCGCCCGCCAACAGCCACTGCTGCGATGCCCCGAGATCGCCAAGCCTGGCAACCATCCGATGGATAGCCTTCAGGCCCGAGCCATCGCCGTTCCCTCAGCCGGCCCCAGATCACCCGTGAATCGTTGTGAGCACGATCGCGTTCACGCATAAAAGGGCTGGCTAAGCCGGCTTCGGAACAGAATGCAGCAAGCGTGGGTAGACAACGCAAGGCCATTGCGTTGTGCTCGATCGCAACAGGCTTCACCGCCCGGACCCAACAGGAGGGCCAGTTCATGCGTTCGGCTACCGGCTCTATTTGCAGACGTGCGGCGCGGAAAACGGATCGTCTAGGAAAGTGAGGACATCATGATGTTCCCGGCACTTAACCACGTCGCCGTCACGGTGCGCGACATCGACGTCAGCCGGCCGTGGTATCAGGCGCTAATCGGCACCGACCCCGTGCTCGACGAGCACACGAATGCCGGATTCCACCATGTGGTGTGGGCGTTTCAGGGCGGCACCCTGTTCGGCATTCACCAGCACGAACGGCCGGCGCCGGCCGAAACGTTCAGCGAATTCCGCGTCGGCCTGGACCATGTCGGATTCGGCGTCGCAAGCCGGGCCGAGCTCCAGATGTGGGCCAGCCGGCTCAACGAGAACGGGATCGCCCACGCCGGCATCGTGGCGGCGCCGTACGGGTTCGGGCTGAGCTTCCGCGACCCCGACGGCATCGCCCTCGAGCTCTTCGCGCCACCGGACTGACCCACGGCACCGCCGACACATGTACGCCGGCCTGGGTCGCGATCGCGGTCAACGTCACCGTGCGCACCCCGTCTCTGGCGGCCAGGGCGCGCGCGGCCCGCATCAGGTCGGTGACGCGCTGCTCCTTGTGCTGTGGTGAGTAGGCGCGCTGAAACGTCCGTTCGGGCGGCATGACCACAGTCTACACACAACGCAAGAGTGTTGCGTTGTTCAAACGGAGCGCCGCCCTCAGCCGGCCCCCAGATCACCCGTGAATCGTTGTGAGCACGATCGCGTTCACGCATAAAAGGGCTGGCTAAGCCGGCTTCGGAACAGAATGCAGCAAGTGTGGGTTAGACAACGCAAGGCCATTGCTTTGCGCTCGATCGCAACAGGCTTCACCGCGAGGACCCATCAGGAGGACAGTTCATGCACGCTGTGGTCGTCAGCGCGTTCGGTGGACCCGAGGTACTCACCGAGGCCGAGTTGCCGGATCCAGAACCCGGCCCCGGGCAAATCACCATCGACACCTCGCACGCTGCCGTCGGCCTAATCGACGTCTTGCTGCGCCGCGGTGACATGGCAAATCGGCCCGGCCTGCCTCAGCCCCCGTTTGTACCAGGCCTGGAAGTGGCTGGCACGGTACGCCAACTCGGCAACGGCGTCGAAGGCTTCCACGTCGGGGAACCAGTGGTCACGGTGTCTCAAATGGCACTTGGCGGGTACGCCAGCGTGACCGTCGCCGAAGCGTCGATGGTCGTATCCCTCAGTGACTCCGACGTGAATCCGGCTCTGGCGGTCGCGGCGCTGCCCAACGCCACAACGGCCTACCTGGCGCTGACGCGAGTTGCTCATCTGCAGCAAGGAGAGAGCGTCTTGGTGCACGGTGCCGCGGGCGGACTGGCAGCTGCGTTTCCCGCGGTCGCTCGCTCGCTCGGCGCCTCCCGCATCGTCGGCACCGTCTTTTCGCGCAACAGGATCAAGGACACCGTCCATCTGGGATACGACGAAGTGCTCACCAGTGACCAGTTCGTCGATGCGCTAGCCGATCAGCCGGTCGACGTCGTGGTCGACCCGGTGGGCGGCGACATCCGCACCGCAACGCTCGATGTCCTGGCACCGCTGGGCCGCATCCTGCTCCTCGGGCACGCAGCACACAGCCCCGATACACCGGTGACGGGTGACCAGCTGTGGCTGAAGAACGCCGGCCTCCTTGGGTTCTCCGTCGGCCCTTACCTTTTGGCGAATCCGACCAGCGCGCGCCCGGCGGCCGAGCAGGTCATGCCATTGCTCGGCAGCGGACATTTGACCCTGCAGATCGACGAACTATCGCTGACGGAGGCGGCCTATGCACACCAACGCTTAGAAGCGCACCAAGTCCCGGGCCGCCTCGTGCTCACTGTCTGATCCGCCGGGTCCCGAGTTGCCAGTCGCCGGCTGCGAGACGTCACGAAAGGGTCGACCGAGCGCGGCGCCGCCGGCACCAGTGACGAGTCGCTGCCGCCCGATCTGCAAGAGATCTTCGCGGTCCGTGCGGCGGCCGTCGAGAGGATGGACAGCGGACACTCTCTCCCTGCTATTCCATGCCTGGTGAACTCGCGCGCCTTCTCAACCGGGTGGCACTGGCTGCTGTCGACAACGGAACTTCTGTCAACGGAGAACAAGGAGAAGGAAAATGAAACTACTCGACGAAGTACTCGCCGCTTATGGCGGCCTTGAACGGTGGAAAGAGCTCCATACCATCAAGATTCACCAGATCGTCGGCGGGGTTCTGTGGCCACTGAAGAACGTTGACGGCGTCATCAACGACTCGACCGTGGAGATCCGCGTCCAAGAACAGCGCGCCTGGCACCGTCCGTTCACCCAGCCGGGATTGCGGTCGTCGTATACCCCTCGCCGCGTCCTGATCGAGACCGATGACGATGCAGCCGAGAACATCGAAGCCCTGACCGCACCGCGCGAGTCGTTCAGCGAGCACTCCCTGGAGACGCCCTGGTCGATGTTGCAACTGGCCTACTTCGCCGGCTACGCGATGTGGACCTACCTCTCCGAACCCTATTCCCTGACCTTTCCCGGGGTGCATACCGAGGAACTCGGTCCCTGGGACGAGGACGGTCAGGCATGGCGTCGGCTCGGGGTGCACTACCCCGAGAGCATCGGTACCCACAGCGCCGACCAGGTGCTGTACGTCGACTCCGACGGACTTCTGCGGCGCAGGGACTATGAGGTCGACGTCGCCGCGGGATCGCCGGCAGCGCACTACATGAACGATCACCGAGAATTCGGAGGGATCATCATCCCGATGAAACGGATCGTGCACGGTCGCGACGAGAGTGGGCATCCCATTCCCGTGCCCGTCACGGTGAGCATCGACATCGACGAAGTCATCGTCAGCTAACGACGCCGGTGGCGTTGGTGGGCGGCCGATGTCATCAGTCTTCCAAAGGATGTTTGACACCGGTTGCCATTCACCACAATGGATCTGCAAGTCCAAGTTTTTTCGGCGGGCGGCATGTCGCCCATGAGGAGGGGCCGCACATGATCACCAGGCGCGAATTTTCACTGGCGATGGGGGTCGCGGCAGTCGCAGCCACCTCCGCTGCCGCATGTTCCTCGACGCCGCCGGCCGCACCCCCGACCAGTGCGGGCCAGACCTCGTTTCCGGCCCTCAAGCAGGTCGACGCCGGCCTGCTCAACGTGGGGTACGCCGAGGACGGGCCCGCGGACGGCCCACCCGTCATCCTGTTGCACGGCTGGCCATATGACATCTACAGCTACGTCGACGTGGCGCCGGTGCTGGCGGCAAAGGGCTACCGAGTGATCGTGCCGTATCTCCGCGGCTTCGGCACGACGCATTTTTTGTCCGACAAGACGTTCCGCAACGGCCAGCAGGCCGCCTTGGCTGCGGACATCGTCGCGTTCATGGACGCGTTGAAGATCCCCCAGGCCGTCATCGGCGGGTTCGATTGGGGCGCCCGGACGGCATGCGTCATCGCCGCGCTCTGGCCGCAGCGTTGCAAAGCACTCGTCTCGGTCAGCGGCTACCTCATCGTCAATCTGGCTTCGAACCTGAAACCCCTTGCGCCCCAGGCGGAATTGGGGTGGTGGTACCAGTACTACTTCTCGACGCCGCGCGGCGAGCTCGGCTACCGGCAGAACACCCGTGAGTTCAACAGACTCATCTGGTCACAGGCCTCACCCCGGTGGAAATTCGACGACGCGACCTACGATCGGTCCTCTGCCGCGTTCGACAATCCGGATCACGTGGACATCGTCATCCACAACTACCGGTGGCGGCTGAGCCTGGCCCAGGGCGAGCCGCAGTACGACGCGGTGGATCGGCAACTCGCAGGCATGCCGCCGATCACGGTGCCGGCCATCACGATCGCCAGCGATTTCGACGGCCCCGCCAAAGACGGTAGCGCCTACCGCCAGCTGTTCACCGGCCGATACGACCATCGAGTTCTCGACGGGATAGGCCACGACGTCCCGCAAGAGGCACCCCAAGAATTCGCCAACGCCATCTTCGACGTCGCCAAGTACTGAGGAGCTCCGTGTCCTTTCTGTCCACCCGAGTGGTCGCCGATTCCCTGGCGCGCGCATTCGCAGCGCTGGTCAACCCCGCCGCCAAACCGGGTGTCCGATTTCTGGAGATCCCCGGCCGCACCACCGCTACGTCGATCCCGACGCGCCACGGGGACACGTCGGCGACGATTTACCACCCAGCCGAACAAACCGGCCGCCGGCCGGCGGTCTATCTGAACGTCCATGGTGGTGGGTTCGTCATCGGTCATCCAGAGCAGGACGATCCGTGGTGCCGCTACCTGGCCGCACACGCCGACGTGGTGGTGGTCAATACCGATTACGTGCTGGCGCCGCATCGACGGTTTCCCAGCCCGGCCGAGCAGATCTACGACGTCCTGCAGTGGGTATCGTCGGCCGACCGCGAGTGGGACGGCACCAGAGTCTGCGTCGGCGGTCAGAGCGCAGGCGGAAACCTCTCTGCCGCGGCTGCCCGCCTGGCGCTACTGAACGGCGGCCCGGACATCAGACTTCAGGTGCTGCACTACGCCCCGCTGGACCTGGTCACGGCGGCGAAGGACAAGAAGTCTGACCGCGGCCGAAGGGCGGTGCTGCAGCCATGGATGGGAGATGTCTTCGACACCGCGTACATCCCCGACCGAGTTCGGCGACGTGATCCGCTCGCGTCTCCGGCCTGGGGCGCCAACGGCGACCATCTCGGGGGCATCGCACCCGCCCTGGTCATCACGGCCGAGTACGACCGCCTGCGCGATGAAGCCGCGACCTATGCACGCAAGCTGGATGCGGTCGGCTCGTTGGTCGAATACCACGAGGTGAAGGGCGTCGACCACGGCTACAACATCATGAGCAACGAAACGGACGTCACGCGTCGGACGTACGCGTTCATCGCCGATCACGTCGTCGGCGCGACGAGCCGCAACGACACCCAAGAGGCGACATGACCCGCACAACCACCTTTGACGTCAACGCGATACGCGCGCATTTCCCGGCGTTACGGGGCTGAGCCGCACACTTCGACGGCCCGGGCGGCTCGCAAACGCCGGACACCGTCGCCGATGCCATCCGCCACGCGATGCTCAGTCCGCTGGCGAACCGCGGAACGATCGCCAGGGCGGAACGCAACGCCGAAGAGATTGTCGGGCAATGCCGTCGCGCGCTGGGCGACCTGCTCAACGCCGACCCCGACGGGGTGATCTTCGGACGCGGCATGACCGCGGTGACCTTCGACCTGTCCCGCACCCTGTCGGCGGTCTTGATGTTGGACCGTCCAGGCGGTGTCGTCGTCGTGGGTGAAGATCAGGCCCCAATCAGCCAAAAACACACTCGAATCGGCGGTGTGTCCAACGACACTGAATCGCCCTTCGGCGGAAACCGTTTCGAAGTTTAACGGAGAAGGCAATGAGGAGTAGGTTGGGAAATGCTAGTTGCACATCACAGCAATGGTCGCGTGCCCGTCGAGGTTTCGTTGACGGACATTGATCTTGGTTCGTGGGACTTCTGGGCCCTTGATGACGAGGTCCGCGACGGAGCTTTCGCAACCCTTCGTCGCGAGGCGCCGGTCAGATTCTTCCCGCAGCTGGTGCGTAAGGGTGAGCAGCCTGGGGCAGGCCATTGGGCACTGACAAGATTTGATGACGTACGGTACGCCAGCCGTCATCCCGAGATTTTCAGTTCCTATCCCAATTTCACGATCAGCAATCTCAATCCGCAATTGGCCGAGTACACCAGCTCGATGTTGGCGCTGGATGATCCGCGTCACCAGCGGTTGCGCTCGATCGTCGGCCGGGCATTCACGCCCAAAGTACTGGCAAGGATCGATGAGTCCATCCGCGACCGTGCGCACCGACTTGTCTCAGCCATGTTGGCCAACCACCCCGATGGCACGGGAGAGTTGGTGTCAGACCTAGCGGGTCCCCTTCCGCTGCAGGTGATCTGCGACATGATGGGCGTACCTGAGCACGACCGCCAGCAGCTCTTTAAGTTGACCAATCAGGTCTTTGGATTCGGAGATCCGGAGGTGGCACCCGATCTGGACACGTACGCGAGCGCATTGAGAGGCATCTGCGACTATGGCCAAGCCCTCGCCGACGACCGGCGCCGGACTCCACGAGATGACCTGACGACGAGCCTGGTTGAGGCGGAGGTAGATGGTGAACGGCTGACCCCCACCGAGATTGCGTCGTTCTTCAACCTGCTCGTTGCGGCCGGTATCGAGACCACCCGCAACGCCGTCAGCCACGGTCTACTCGCCCTGACGCGTTATCCCGAACAGCGACAGCGGTGGTGGAACGATTTCGACGGCTTGAGCCGAACGGCTGTCGAGGAGATCGTGCGGTGGACGTCGCCGATCGTCTACATGCGCCGTACGCTCACGACCGACGTGGAACTCCGCGGCACTAAAATGGCCGCTGGAGACAAGGTCACGATGTGGTACGCCTCGGCCAACCGTGATGAGTCCATCTTCGCCGATCCATGGATGTTCGACGTAGCGCGCGACCCGAATCCCCACGTGGGCTACGGCGCTGGCGGAGTTCATTTCTGCCTTGGCGCCAACCTCGCACGTCGCGAGATCAACGCGGCCTTCCGGGAAGTGCACCGTCAGGCTCCCGACATCGTAGTCACCGAGGAACCAGCGAGGCTGCTGTCGGCGTTCCTGCACGGGATCAAACGCTTGCCCGTCCGGTGGACTCCGCCGCAGACCTCACAATCATGAGTTGAGCTCTCCTCGACCCCAGACCTCATTTTCAGCCTCCGAGGGTCCGACATATGGGGCTACCATTACGCGTCGGCTGCCCAGTTCGTGTGTGCCAGTGTCGGGCGGCTTCGCGGCGCGCTCACGACGCCCAGAGCCCAGTCAGACCAGTCATGAGCTCCAGTGTGTTCGTGCAAGACACCCACCAAATAGACGAAAGTTCCTCAACCGCAGAGAGGTCCGACTCAGCATGTCGACATTTGTTCTGATCCACGCATCATGGCACGACGGCTCCGCCTGGGATCTCGTCATCAAGCGGTTGGAATATTACGGCCACCACGCGTTCGGGCCGACGGTGGCCGGACACGGCAACGGAGTCGACAAGCAGGTCACCCACGCCCAGTCCACCCAATCAATCGTGGATTTCATCGTCGGTAACAACCTCACCGACATCGTGCTGGTCGGTCACAGCTACGGCGGCACGATCATCAGCAAGGTAGTGGAGGCCATTCCGGATCGGGTGCGGCGGCTCGTCTTCTGGAACGCCCTCGTGCTCAACAGCGGTGAGCGCATCTTCGACGTGATATCGCCGCAACACCGCAAAATTTTCTCGGAACTTGCAGCGGCGTCATCAGACAATACGATCACGATGCCGTTCGACGTTTGGCGCGAGGCGTTCATCAACGATGCCGATCTCGAGCTCGCGAAGTGGGCCTACCGCCAGTTGTCGCCTGAGCCGTTTGGGCAGTTTCTCGAGCCCCTGGATCTGGACAAATTCTTCTCGCTGCAGACACCGCGGAGTTATCTCAACGGCACCGAGGACATCGCGCTGCCGCCGGGTGAGGAGTGGGGCTGGCATCCACGGATGTCGAGCCGCCTGGGTCTGCACCGCCTCGTGCAGATGCCGGGCAGCCACGAACTCCTTTTCAGCGACCCAAACGCTCTGGCCCACAAGATTATTGAAGCGGGACGTGACTAGCTGCACCGGAGCGGACGGCAGTGAACCAACCGATCGGCGCCGTCCGGCTGAGAAGGTCCAGCGCAGTCCGGTCCTTCATCCGGCTGCATCCGCTCGGGCGCACATGGCACGATCCAGAAGGAACTCCAAGAATGAGTAGCACGACCACCATGTGAGCCGGCTGCATAAAGGTGAATGTCCGTACGACGTTCTGCGTTACCAGCTGGTGAGTGCTCTGTCATAGCGACAAGTTAGGAGACGCCAATGGTTGGCCACGCCCCCGCGGAGCGAAGTCAGCGTTTTGACGAGCAGCGTGAGCGACTTCGGAGCCGGTACCTGAAGGCCGAGGATGCGCGTCCGCCCTCATCGGGGCGCGGTCTGCACCACGCCGCCCTAGTAAGCAGCGACGTCGAGCGCACCATCCGCTTTTACCAGGATCAACTCGAGTTTCCACTGACCGAGTTATTCGAGAACCGTGACTATCCCGGCTCTTCGCACTTCTTCTTCGACATCGGCAACGGTAACCTCTTGGGCTTCTTTGATTTCCCCAATCTCGACCTCGGTCCGTACCAGGAGGTGTTCGGCGGCCTGCATCACGTCGCAATCAGCGTCGAGCCGAAGCAATGGCACCGCCTGCGCGCCAAGCTGATGGACGCCGGCGTGGGGCTAGACGAACGCAGCGAATCCTCGCTGTACTTCAGTGACCCCGACGGCACCCGCCTCGAGCTAATCGCCGATCCACTCGGCGAGTTGTACGGCGAGAAGGTGCTCTGACCATACTGTGGCCCGCATCAAGCAATCGTCGGTTGACAACGCTCCCAGACGATCCCGCACCGACGACGATGAAGTCCGACACTTTTCCTGCACCAACCACAACGGTCTCCCTTCTTCTCACTGTGTGCCCCTATGACAAACACCGGCGAAACCCATAACGTCGATTTGTCGATGGACGAAACACTCTTGGACATTCGGGAACTGCCGTCAGCGAGGGGGAGCGGTTCCGGCGGGCGAATCCGTCCTTCGGCCTGCCGACGATTGACGAATGCCGGCGCCTGAAATCTGCCGGTATCGTTCCGGTCGCGACAGTGACCACCGTTGAGGAAGCACAGATGGCGCTGGCGTGCGGGGCGCAGGCACTTGTGGCCCAAGGTCCCTACGCAGGAGGACATCGAGGCACCTTCGACCCCGTGGCGCTGCCGCCGCGCGAACCGCTGGAGGACCTGCTCGCAGCCCTTGTCTCCCGATTCGACGAGCCCGTCGTCGCGGCGGGGGCACTCAGTTTCGGCAAGCGATGGCCGGCACCACCGCCGCCATCATGGCAGCGCTGGTGCCCTAACCGCGCATTCCCTTGTCGTCAAACGAGTGCAACGTCTCAGCTTCTCGTGTCAATGGTTCTACAAACAGGAAGGTGCTCAACTGCGACTGGCGCGTCACAGGGAATCCGGGCAGGCCTTGTGGCGACGTATTCAGAACAGCGGCAGCCCGGGGTCCAGCCCGAGCCGAACGCGGCCGGCGGCCTCGAGGAACTGCGTGGACTGGTTGGCGTGCTGCAGCGCCGCCATGCCGTCGCGGAAGTAGCGTTCGATCGGATTGCCGCGGTACAGCGCCGACGAAGACGCCAGCTCGTACATCGCTACCAGCGCTTGCCTGCTCACCTGGGCGGCGTGGGTCATCGCGGCGCGCAGCAGTGCTCGCTGTTCGAGCGTGACCGTCTCCCGGCGCTCCGCGGTGGTCTGCAGCGATTCCGCGGCGGACAAGAGCAGCAGCCGCGCGGCGTGCAGAGCCGTCTCGGACTTTGCGAGGGTGTATTGCGTGCGCGCGGCCTCCGCGATGGTGCCGCCCGCGAGGGCTTGCTTGCCGGACGCCAGCTTGACCATTTCGTCGAGCGCGCTCTGCGCGACGCCGATGACGACCGCCGTGCATCCGGGGAAGACCAGCGCCGGAAAGTAGCCCCGGTAGAGCTTCCGGTCGATCCTGGCCGGGGTGTCCAGCGACGGCGTCACCAGATCCGTTGGGATGAAGGCGTCTTCGACGAGCACGTCATTGCTGCCGGTGCCGCGCATCCCGCTGACGTTCCACGTGTCGTCGACCTTCAGCTGATCCCTGTGTACCGCGCACAGCCGGATATCGGGTGCACCGGCCTGCGTGATGCGCGGCTGGCCGTTCTCCGTCACGACACCGACCGCGATGAACCAGTCCGCAGCGTGGATGCCGCTGACGATCTTCCAGCGTCCCGACAGCCGGTAACCACCGTCGACTGGTACGGCGGCACCGGGCATGCCCGAGTTGGCCAGCGTGGGTTCGGCACCGTCACCCCAGATTTGGGCCGCGCCCGACTCGCTGAGCAAGGCGCCCATGAAGCCGTAGTTTGCATTCCACACCAGCAACCCGACCGAGGCGTCGATGCGGCCGAAGCCCTCGTATATCCGTAGCACGTCGGTGAGCGGAGTCTCAGAGCCACCGAATTCGCTTGGGGTGAGCAGACGGAACGCGCCCGCGTCCCGAAGCTCGGCGTGCAGCGTCGCCGGAATGTCGCCCCGGATCTCGGATTCGGCGATCGCGGCTTCGATCGAAGGCCGCAACAGCGATGGCAACTCCAGCGGGTCGACGGACGCCGGACGGCCGGACGTGTGGGTTTTGGGCATGTTGTCTCCTCAGGAAAATGTCGATCCGATAATCGGGCGGGTCACACCATCCGGCCGATGCGTTCCTCGACTCCGAGCAGTGCCTTGCCGTAGATCTCGTAGCCGATCACCGCGTTGAGGCCGCCATGGCGGGCGGCGGTGTTGGCGTCGCGCCAGTACTGCTGCATGCGACTGGATTCGGCGAAACCGCCCGCGCCGTGGACATTGGCCAGGATCTGGATCGCCTCCAGCACCTGCTGGACCGCATACCCAGCCCGGTCCCGCGCCTGTGCCCGCACGTCATTAGTCATGAAATCCTCGATTCTGAAGCGGTGGAAAGGCTGTCGTTCGACAACAGGCCCAGGTTCTGGAGGTCGATGACGTACTTTTCGACCAGCTCCCGGGAGATGCGCGGGATGTCCCTGTCAGGGCCGACTCTGGCGTCTCGCACTGCGGCTTGGAACAGGTCGGTCGGTGCGGGTGCCCCCAGCAGGGGCGCCTGTGGTGTCCGGTAGGCGTGCAGCAGGGGCAGCACGGTGTGCGAGCGTTGCTTTTCGGGCAGCGCTGTCAACGCGGTCTCGAACCGTGTCAGCCATTCCTGATAGTC
>Ga0209006_10003252_pt1 | contig 14792 bp, 12 predicted proteins | sample JacPin_JW_Ref_O2_FD_188567 | JGI IMG/M metagenome (GOLD analysis project Ga0209006, IMG submission 188567) | Forest soil microbial communities from Algoma, Ontario, Canada - Jack Pine, Ontario site 1_JW_Ref_O2 (SPAdes) (version 2) | ecosystem: Environmental > Terrestrial > Soil > Boreal... | reverse complement strand
AGTCAGCCCCCTACTTAGAATTGATGCAGCAGCTACAAAGAGGCTGTAGAAGTCAGACTTGTTCCGCCAGCGACTCTGAAGTTCCCCCTGGACGGCGTCGAGTAGTGCCCACGCGGCTGTAAACGTGCGCTGGCGGTTTCGCTCGCTGGGTATCTGATCGTCGAAGTCCTCGTACATTTCGTAGAAGCCATCAATTGCGGTCGGCTGACCACCTTGCGGACCATGGAGCACCGGTGGGGACATAGGAAATCGACCGACGTCGCGGTGCGTTTTGTCGCCTTGCCCGCAACCATCGGCACCGGACGGGTCATCAACGTCAGCCTGACCGGCGCGTTCATGGAGACGCGGGTGCAGTTGCGTCTGCTGTCGCTCGTCTATCTGGAGCCGTTCGGCGCGGTCGGCGACGATGACCTGATGAGTCGTCTCGTGGCGAGCGTCGTGCGGCAAACCCCGTTCGGCGTGGGGCTTGAGTGGTGCGACTCCACAGCCTCCGCCAAGGCATACACCCGGTTGAACGCAGCGCCCTTTGTGCGCGACGAGGCGAGCCCGTTGCGTCAGTTCTGAGCGCGAAGCGCCGCTATGTTCTGCGCCGTAATCGCCTCGGATGCCGCGGCGTCCAAAAACTGCTGCACCTCTTCTAACAACTGCATGCGGTTCTTTTCCAGCATGACATTGTGAGTGCCTTCGCCGATCGCCGCGCCGACATCTTTGACGGCGGTTTCGGTTCGCACGATGGGGGCGGGGTCGACTGCGGGAATCATGAATTCCCCGCGGTTGTGCTGGGCTTACGATTATACTTGCCGCCTGCGTCGGCTCAACAATCTCGAGAAGGAATTCCGACCGTGCGATCCCATTTGGCGCAAAGCATTCTGCCCTGTCTTTGCACGCTGGGCGCCTTATCGGCGGCGCAGGTCTCTGCGGCTCAGGGCGCGGATCCCGAACCCATCCAGCATGAATTCGTCATGCACGATTTCAAGACGGAAAGCGGTGCCGTGATCCCTGAGGCACGCGTCGTCTACGGCACCTACGGTCATTTGAACGCCGGCGCAGACAACGCCGTCCTGCTGCCCTCGCATTACATGGCCGACATGCACGGCTATGGTTTTGTGATCGGGCCGGACAAGGCGCTCGATCCGAAGAAGTTGTTTTTGATCACCAGCGAACTGTTTGGCAATGGACGCTCTTCATCGCCGAGCAATACGCCCGAACCGCTCCACGGACCAAGATTTCCGGTTACGACAGTTCGGGACAACGTGGAAGCGGTGCATCGATTGCTGACCGAGCAGTTGCATGTTCGGCATCTGCGCGCCGTGATCGGATTTTCCATGGGGGCGCAACAGGCGTTTCAATGGGCGGTGAGCTACCCGGATTTCATGGACCGCATCGTGGCCACCTCGGGTACGGCGAAAACGTACGGTCACGGAATCGTCCGGCTCGAGGGACAGATTGCCGCGCTGACCACCGATCCGGCCTTTAGAGGCGGCGACTACACCGATCAGCCCGAGAAGGGCATCCAGGCTTTCGCCATGGTCTGGACGGGCTGGCTCTTTTCCCAGGAATGGTGGCGCCAGGAACTGTGGCGCACCGAGCCATCGTTAGGCAGCAGCTTCGATCAGGTGGTCGAACATTTCCGGACGAATTTCATCCCCGGCGCCGACGCCAATAATCTGATTCTGCAGATGCGCACTTGGGAAAAGCACGACGTAGGCGACACGCCGCCGTTTCACGGCAACGCGGAGGCTGCGCTGCGCTCCATCAAGGCTCGGGTCCTATACATGCCATCGCAAACCGATTTGTACTTTCCCGTGACCGATGCGCGCTACGAAGCGGCATTCATTCCGCACTGTGTTCTCGAGCCCATACCGTCCCTGTGGGGGCACCCGGCGGGCGCGGGTGCCTCGCCGGCGGACGCCAGGTTTCTCAATGAACACATCCGCGGTTTCCTAGAGGGAAAAGCCGGCAAAGACTAGCCGGTGTCCTGCGGCAGCCGCGGCGTGATCGCGCATCAGTCCCGCCTCTGGTGTGCTTGAGTTGCGTGCGTGTATAGTTCCCGACCCATTTGCCTCGAGGTGTTCGCATGCTTCGCCACGGATTCGTAAGCGCCGCGCTGCGCGTCGTCGCCGGCCTTGTTCTCTGCGCCTCTGCTTGGAGTGCGACCCCCCTGCTGCTGCGCAATCCCTCGCTCGGCCGGGATCGCATCGCATTCCTATATGCCGATGATATTTGGACCGTCGCGCGAGAAGGCGGAGAAGCCAAGCGATTGACTTCGGCCGGCAATGTGTTTGCGGGACCCTATTTCTCTCCGGATCACACTCTGATCGCGTATTCAACCAGGTCTCATGGATTGATGGACGTGTACGTGGTCGATGCGGACGGCGGAGTACCGCGGCGTTTGACGTGGGAACCCACCGGCAGCCTGGTCGCCGGTTGGACGCGGGACGGCAAGGAGGTTCTGTTCACCTCCACGCATTCGAGCTATTCCGATTTCCCGCGTTTGTACCGGATACGGGCCGACGGCGTCGGTGCCGCACAGGTGTTGCCGCTGCCGAGCGCCGCGCAGGGCAGCTTCTCGGATGACGGCATCACGCTGGCCTATGTCCCTTTCGCACAATGGCAAAAGGCGTGGAAGCGATATCGCGGCGGCCAAACGACCCCGGTCTGGCTGGTGAATATGAAAACTCTCGACATCGAGAAAATTCCCCGCGAGAACTCCAACGATTCAAATCCCGTGTGGAGCGGCAGCACCGTGTATTTTCTCTCGGACCGCAACGGTCCGGTTTCGCTCTTCAGCTACGACACGGGAACGAAGCAGGTGCAGCAGGTGGTTGCGAATCAGGGCTTTGACCTGAAGACCGTCAGCGCCGGCCCGGGGGCACTGGTCTACGAGCAGTTTGGCTCGCTGCATCTCTACGATTTGGCCACCCACCAGGAGCGCGCGGTGCCGGTGACGGTGCGCGGCGACCTGCCGCACTTGGTCCCGCATCTGGGCAAGGTTTCGGCGAAGGACGTGCAAAACGTCGCCATCTCGCCGACGGGCGCGCGCATTCTGGTGGAAGCTCGCGGCGATATATTCACGGTACCGGCCGAGAAAGGCGACACACGCAACGTGACCCGCACGCCGGGCTCCGCCGAGCGCGACCCCGCATGGTCGCCGGACGGAAAATCCATCGCTTACTTCAGCGACGCCTCGGGTGAGTATCAACTGTACGTACGCGATCAGGATGGCCTGCAGCCGCCCAAAGTCATCGACCTCGGGCCGGATGCGTCGTTTTTTTATGCGCCGCACTGGTCTCCGGATTCCAAACACATAGCCTTCGCGGACAAACACCTGCGCCTTTGGTACGTGGACGTCGCAGGCGGGAAGCCCGTCAAAATCGACACTGGCCTGCGCGGCGGCTTCAGCGCCGCAACAGAACTGTCGTGGTCACCCGACTCGCAGTGGATTGCGTATACCCGCGACCTCGAGAGCCAGATGCGGGCGGTGTTCTTTTATTCCCTTGCCACGCACTCCACCAAACAAATTACCGACGGCATGAGCAACGCCGCCCATCCGATCTTCGATCCGAGCGGCAACTACCTGTACTTCGCGGCGTCGACGAACAATGGTCCATCGGACGCCGGGATCGACCTGTCTTCGCTCGATCGCGCGACGAACAGCAGCATCTATGTCGTCGTGCTGTCGCAAAAGGGCGCCTCGCCGATTCCGCCGGAAAGCGATGATGAGAACAAGAAAAAGAACGACGATGCCAAGAAAGACGACAAGGATGGCGACAAACAGGGCGACAAGCCGGATGCCGAAAAGCGGGATGCCGACACCCCCGATGCCGACAGAGATCGGAAGGACGAGGATAAGAAAAGCGGCAAGAAAAAAGCTGCCAAGCCCAAGCCCACCGTGATCGATTTGGCCGGAATCGGCAACCGGATACTGTCGCTGCCGATACCCGCGCGCAACTACGTCGATTTGTCCGTCGGCAAAACTGGTGTGCTGTTTCTCGCCGAAGGCCCTCCGGTAGGCCGCGCGTCGGAGGAGGAGGGCTCGCCGATTCGTGCGCTGTGGCGATTCACGACCGAAAAGCGCTTGACCGAAGAGATGCTCAGCGGACTGAACTCCTACGACGTGTCGTTCGACGGCGAGAAACTCTTCTACAGCCGCCAGGACAACTGGTTTCTCGTTCCCACCTCAGATCTGAAGCTGGGATCGGCGGACGCACCACAAGGCAAGCCGGTCAACAACGGGGGCATGATGGCCGTATTCGATCCACGGGCGGAATGGAAGCAGATGTATCGCGAGACCTGGCACCTGGAGCGCGATTTTCTCTACGATCCCCACTTTCATGGGCTCGATCTGGCAAAGATTCAAGCAAAGTACCAGCCGTACCTGGATGGATTGGCATCGCGCAATGAGTTCACGTATCTGTGCACCGAAATGCTGGGCGAAATTCAAATCGGACATATGTTCGTGGGAGGCCCGCGCGGCGCGGCGGATGCGCCGAAGCCCGGCCTTCTCGGGGCCGATTACACCATCGATCACAACCGCTACAGGTTTGCAAAAATTTACAACGGACAGAACTGGACGCCGTCGCTCACGGCGCCGCTGACACTGCCGGGCATCAACATCGTCGAGGGCGACTATCTGCTGGCGGTGAACGGCCGCGAACTCCACGCCAACGACAACATCGATTCCTTCCTCGACGGCAGCGCAGGCAAACAGACGGTCTTGCGCGTGGCCAAGAATGCCGAAGGCGGCGGGGCGCGCGATGTCACCGTGGTACCGGTGGATTCCGAGCATGGCCTGCGCAACCTCGACTGGATCGATTCCAATCGGCGCAAAGTCGATCAGATGTCGGGGGGCACAATCGCCTATATCTACATGCCGAACACCGCCGGCGCCGGTTACACGAACTTCAATCGCTACTTCTATGCGCAGTTGGACAAACAGGCCGTGGTGCTCGACGAGCGCTACAACGAGGGCGGCTTTATTGCGGATTACGTCGTCAACGTGCTGGGCCAAAAGCTGCTGAGCGGCGCCGTTGAACGCAACGGCAAGCCGGTGCACGATCCGGAGGGCGCGATCTTCGGTCCCAAGGTGATGATCATCAATCAATCCGCAGGCTCCGGCGGCGACGCCATGCCCTGGTATTTCCGCAAGGCGAATCTCGGTACATTGGTCGGCGTGCGTACCTGGGGTGGTTTGGTGGGCATAGGCGGCTACCCGACTCTGATCGACGGGGGGTATGTCACCGCACCCCGCTATGCGATATACGGTCTCAACGGCGAGTGGGAGGTGGAGGGACACGGCATCGCGCCCGATGTTGAAGTGCAGGAGCTGCCGAAGGATGTGGCGGCGGGCCATGATGCGCAGCTCGAACGCGCCGTGTCGATTGCGCTCGAGCAACTTAAACTTCATCCGGTGGTTGACCCGGCCGTGCCGCGGTATCCCAATTACCATGAGCATGACGAGCTGGGGGTGCATTGACCCCGCGACATATCAATGTGCGTTACCGTACAGACAATATGTCGCCAATTCGGCTAAAAAAATGGCTGCAACGCAATCTAAGGAAGGCTGCGACATGGCCAGACTCCCTCCGTCATTCATGCCGAAGGTCAGGGCGAAATTCAACGGACACCCGGCGCTGCCGCGGCAATCGCAATACACTCCACCGCGCCTGGAGGCCATTGTGCGGGAGTACTCGGAGACTCTTCAGAAGCTGTACAAATCGGTCGCCGATGACTCGAGCCAGCGAGGTTTGCTGCAGGAGAAAATTCACGAAGCGCGCGTCGCGATGGTGTTGGCGCGCGCTTCTTTGCTGCGATTGGAGATTGAGCAGAAGCGAGCCCATCATCTTGCCCTGCACGACAGCCTGACGGCGCTGCCGAACCGAAAATTTCTTCTCGATAGGCTCGATCTGGCATTGACCAATCCGCGATCGCCCCGGCAAAGGCTCGCGCTGCTGCACCTGGAATTCAATGCCCGCCAGACTCTGTGCGACGACGGCAGTCACCGCTGCAGCGACGCACTGCTGAGAATCGTGGCCGCGCGGTTGAATCGATCGGTGCGTGCCGAGGACCTCGTGTGCCGCATCGGAGGCGACGATTTCGCGTGCCTGGCGCCGGGACTGCCGAACCGCGCAGAGATTGGACAGCTGGTGTCGACGTTATTCGACGTCGTGTCGGCGCCCTTGAAGATCGGCGATCTTGAAATCTTGCTGCGGCTGAATGTCGGCGTCGCGGTCTTTCCCGGCGATGGCGTGACGGCTGATGGGCTGCTCAACAGTGCGGCTGCCGCGGTGCGCTTTGCAAAGCAGCAAGGGAGCCGCTTCGCATTCTTCGGCCGGCGCTGCTCGGCGCTGGAGTATGGTTTTGCCGAACTGAGCCAGGACGGCTGTAGTGTCAAGCAATAAGGCTTTTTAGCTCGCGGTCGCGCGAGCGCGCCGCAAATCGGCGATGAGGATTGAGCGCAGTTCTTCAGCGCGTACACCTTCGGCGCGAAGAACGGCAGAGGGGTGATAAGTGGCCAGAATGCGCGCACCCGAAGGATGCAGCAACTCCTGGCGCCGCGCGGCATCGATGGAAAGCGCCTTCCCGGCCAAGGCACGCAGCGCGGTGGCGCCGAGTGCGACGATTACCGCCGGCTGAATCGATCCGATTTCCTCGATCAACCAAATATTGCAGGCTTTGATTTCAGTCGTCCCGGGCTTTTTGTGCAGCCGGCGTTTACCGCGCGGCTCCCACTTGAAATGCTTCACCGCATTCGTGATGAAAATCTCACGTCGAGCGAGGCCGGCAGCTTCGAGGGCTTGGTCGAGCACCCGTCCCGCGGGTCCGACGAACGGATGACCGCGCAGATCCTCCTCATCGCCGGGCTGTTCACCCACCAGCATTATCCGCGCCTTGTCCGAACCCTCGCCCACCACAGCTTGGGTGGCGTGCCTCCACAAATCGCATCGGCGGCAAGTCTTCGGACTTTCGCCTCGAGTCGTGTGAGTGTCGGGCTCGCTCACAGTATCTGATCCAATTTCTTGCGAAGCGTCTGCGCATCGAAAGGCGCGCGTAGCTTGACATCGGTGTTGTCGAAGAAGCAGTACACGTCGCGTTTCTTCTTGACGGGAACCCGCTTGGGTACGACCTTGCGCGCATCGCCCGGCTCCGTTCCACGCGACCATGCGGCGATTCGCACTGCCCAGCGCCGCAATGCTTTATCGGTGTATCCGCTTCGGTAGATTTCCGTGTCGCCATGAAGACGCATATAGAGAAAATCAGCGGTTATGTCTTGGATCATGGGCCACCGCCGCGCCGTTTCGGCTATTACCGCCGCAACATTGTGCTCGCGCAGGAGGTCGATGAAGGAGTGATCCAAAAAGCTGTCGTTGCGAACTTCTATGGCGTATCGCAACGGGCGCTTTGCGCCGGCGCTGAGCCGCACGCGGCCCTTCATGAACGCATCGCGCTTGCGGGCGACGGCGACGGCGGCTGCCGTGTCACGCGGCAGCAGTGCGAGAAACGCGCGCATGCGTTCCTTGTCGTATTTGAAATCGGGCGGAAACTGCCAAAGAATCGGACCGAGCTTCTCCCGCAGGTTGAACAGGCCGGACGCAAAGAAGTTGGCCAGCGGTTTTTCGACTTCCCGGAGTCGGCGCATATGGGTGATGTACCGCGGCCCTTTGACGGAAAAAATGAAGTCTTCCGGGGTCTCCGCATACCATTTGGCGTAGCTCTGCGGCCGCTGCAAGGCATAAAACGAACCATTGATCTCGATGATCGGCAGGATGTTGGATGCATAACGCAGCTCCTCGCGTTGCGGTAAATCCTTCGGATAGAAGGTTCCACGCCAGGGTGCATAGCGCCAACCGGATATCCCCACTCGTATTCTCGGCGAAGCCATGTTCACGATTGAAGCACGAAACCGATGGAGCGAGTCCGCGCTATGCGGCGTAGGAACCCGCCTACCGGAGCGGGCCGCAGTTCAGATGTTCGAGCGGCGGCCGGTTCTCGCCGCGACGCCGGCAAGAATCAAGGTCGCCGCCACACAGAGATAGGCGAACAAATTGCCGACGGCCACATACACGGTGTTTCCGCCCGGCATTTTCGGCGCGCTGACGACGATGCCGTCGGCGGCGCGCGGGTTTCGATACGGATCATCCGCGTAGGTCCTCTGCACCAGGCGGCCATTCGGATCGATGAATGCCGAGACGCCGGAGTTGACGGCCCGCACCATGCTTACCCGAAGCTCCACACTGGCGAACACCGCCAGCGCCAGGTGTTCCCATGGCTCGCTGGCGGCGCCGAACCACGAGTCGCTGGTCAGATTGACGAGCAGATTGGGGTGAAGCTGCCCGACGCCGCGCACGAATCCCGGCAAAATGTCTTCGTAGCAAATCACCGGTCCGAGTTTCCAAGCTTGTCCTCCCGGTCCCTGCAGCGTCAAAAGACCGGGTCCCTTGCCGGCGCTGAACCGGCCGGTGCCCTCGGGCAAAAACTTGCGCAGCCAGGGAAAGGTTTCGATGCCGGGAATGTATTCGCCGAATGCCAGCAGGCGCACCTTATCGTAGTGTTGCGCCGCCCGCCCATCGGCGCCGATCAGGATGGCCGAATTGAATGCATCTTCGTCAGCGGGTTCGTACATGTCGGCACCGATCACCACAGGAGTGCTGAATCCGCGGCGAATCATTCCCAAGTATTGGGGAGCGAAGTCCGCGACGAAGTCTCGCGGTAACGTTACGGGATACGCGCCTTCGCTCCACACGATGAGCTGCGCGCCGGCTTGTTCCAGACGACGGGACTGCGCTTGGAGGGCGGTCAACTGGCGAATGGCCTCGTCGCGGGAGAATTCGACATCCACCGTGTAGGCGAAATTCGGCTGAACGAGTCCGACTTTCAATCGCGGCGCCTGCGCGACGATGTCATCCACCTGGCGCATGCGCACGGCTCCAAAGACGAGGGCTGCGGCCAATAGCCCGGCCGCCGCCGGTGCGCAGTAGCGCGCGGCGCGACGGTCCACGGCCAGATCATAGAGCGCGCCGTTGATGAGCATCAGCAGGGCGGTGATCCCGAGAGGGCCGGTCAGTTCGGCGATTTGAATGATGAGCGGGTGCCAGGCTTGCGAAATCCACTGGCCGCAGGGAAATATCTGCGGCACCACGAGCTCGCCGCTGACCATGACGATGGGCGCAAGCACGGTCATGGGCACGCGGCGCCTCGTTCGAATGCCCCGGACAATGCCGGTAAACAACAGGAAAATAATGGCGCGCGCCGCACAGAACGCCAGGAACACCAACGCGGCCGCCGCGAGGGGGAAGTCCGCGAAGCGCTGCATCACATCGATCAACCAGTAGAAGCCGCCCGCCGTCTCGATGACTCCGGCCCACCAGCCGAGGAACAGAGCCTGCTTGAAAGTAGGTGCCCGATCCACTGCCAGCAGCATGGGTACCGCCGCGATCCAGGCAAGGGCAGACAGATCGAAGGGCGTGACCGCGAGAAACCATAGGCAGCCGCTCAGCGTCACCAGGCCGAATAGGCCGACGAAATTGATCTTAAGCATCCTTAATCCAGGGTCAATGCAGTTCACGGCCATCGGGCTTCTCGGGTATTCTGAGGCCCAATCATGCAAGAAAGATACGAACCCGCCGCTGTTGAAGCGGAGGCACAACAGTATTGGGACAAAGAGCGCTGCTTCTGGGCAAAAGAGGATAGCAGCCGCGAGAAGTATTATTGCCTGTCCATGTTTCCGTATCCAAGCGGACGGCTGCACATGGGCCATGTGCGCAATTACACCATCGGCGATGTGCTTTCGCGGTTCATGCGCATGAACGGCAGAAACGTTCTGCAGCCCATGGGGTGGGACGCATTCGGTCTACCCGCCGAGAATGCGGCCATCGCAAACAGCGTGCCGCCCGCGAAGTGGACCTTCGACAATATCGCTTACATGAAGGCGCAGCTCAAATCACTGGGATTTGCCTTGGATTGGAGCAGGGAACTCGCCACCTGCCGACCCGAGTACTACCGCTGGAATCAATGGCTGTTCCTGCGCATGCTGGAAAAGGGCATCGCCTACCAGAAGACCGGAGTGGTCAATTGGGATCCCGTCGACAAAACGGTGCTGGCCAACGAGCAGGTCATCGACGGCCGCGGCTGGCGCACCGGCGCGTTGGTCGAGAAGCGCGAAATCCCGATGTACTACCTCAAGATCACGGCCTATGCCGAGGATCTGCTCGATGCGTTGAAGGACATGCAGGGATGGCCGGAACGAGTGCGCGCCATGCAGTCCAATTGGATCGGCAAGAGCATCGGCGTGCGGCTGGGATTTCCCTACGACCTCGGTGGCCGGCGCGCGGGCGCCGCGGGCGCCGCCGGCAAGGGCGTGTTGCACGCCTTCACCACGCGCCTCGACACGCTGATGGGCGTGACATTCTGCGCCGTTGCGCCCGAGCATCCGCTCGCGACCCATGCGGCGCACGACAGTCCCAAGCTCGCGGCATTCATCGAGGAATGCAAGCGCGGCCCTGCGATCGAATCGGAACTTGCGACGCAAGAGAAAAAGGGTATGGCGACCGGTTTGACGGTGCGCCATCCGATCAGCGGAGACGATGTGCCGGTGTGGGTGGGCAATTATGTGCTCATGAGCTACGGCGACGGTGCGGTCATGGGAGTGCCGGCGCACGATGAGCGGGATTTCGAATTCGCGAAAAAGTATCACCTGCCGATCAAGCCGGTCATCGACGTCGCAGGCCGCGAATATTCCAAGGGCCACTGGGCGCCTTGGTATTCCGAGCATGGCCGCTGCATCAATTCAGGGGTGTATGACGGTTTGGAGTTCCAAGCGGCGGTCGATACAATCGCCGCTGATTTGAACCGAATGGGCTTGGGAGAAAAGCAAACCACTTGGCGCCTGCGCGACTGGGGCATTTCAAGGCAGCGCTACTGGGGCTGCCCCATCCCGATCATTCACTGCGATGCCTGCGGCACGGTGCCCGTGCCGGACGAGCAGCTGCCGGTGGTATTGCCGGTGGATCTGGTGCCCGACGGCAGCGGCAACCCGCTGCTCAAAGACGAAGCCTTCCTTGCGGTTTCCTGTCCGCGATGCGGCGGCAAGGCGCGCCGCGAGACCGATACCATGGATACTTTCGTCGACTCCTCCTGGTATTTCCTGCGGTTCGCCTGTCCCGACAATGACCGGGCCATGGTGGATTCGCGGGTGCGATATTGGCTGCCGGTGGATCAGTACATCGGCGGCATAGAGCACGCGATATTGCATCTGTTGTACGCGCGCTTTTGGACCCGCGTGATGCAGGAATTGAGTTTGCTGTCGTTCAAAGAACCCTTTGCGAACATGTTCACGCAAGGCATGGTGCTGAACGAAGTGTTTTTCCGCAAACCGGACGCGGGCCGTGTGGAGTATTTCAATCCCGCCGATGTTGAGGTAACGCTGGACGCGACCGCGCAGCACCGCATCGCCATTCTGCGTTCCGACGGCGAAGCAGTGGAATCGGGCGGCGTCGTCACCATGTCCAAGTCGAAAAACAACGGCGTCGACCCGCAGGCCTTGGTCGATGAATTCGGCGCGGACACCGCGCGCCTGTTCACCATGTTTGCCGCGCCGCCCGAACAGACGTTGGAGTGGTCGGACGAGGGCGTGCAGGGCGCCTATCGGTTCATCAAGCGCTTGTGGAAGGCGGTGCACGATCATATGCGGCAGGGAGCACCCCCGCCGCTAGACAAGGCGGCCTTGAACGAGGGGCAACGGGCGATTCGGCGGCAGGCGCACCACACCCTGGCGAAAATCACCGACGATATCGGGCGCCGCCGGACCTTCAACACGGCGATCGCCGCGGCGATGGAGCTATTGAACGCCCTGGCGAAGTTTCCCCAGAGTTCGGAATCCGACCGCAGCGTGATGCAGGAGGCGCTGGAAATCGTGGTTCTCGGACTCTCGCCCATGATTCCGCATGTCACCCATGCCCTTTGGGCGGGGCTGGGACATCGCAGGGCGCTGATCGACGAGCCGTGGCCGCCGGTCGATCCCGCGGCATTGCAGACGTCGACGATTCAGCTGGTCGTACAGGTCAACGGCAAGCTGCGCGCTCATATCACGGTGGCCGCCGGTGCAAACGAGGACGCGGTGCGGGCGGCGGCGCTTGCCGACCCCCACGTGCAAAAATTTGTCGGAGGCGCCACGGTGCGCAAAGTGATCATCGTGCCGGGTAAGCTCGTCAGCATCGTGGTGTAATCGTGCCATGGGCAGTGTCACCATGATTGGGCGGCTTGGTTGGTCAGCGCTCGCCGCCGTGGGTCTCGCCGTGGCGGCGCTTCCCGGGTGCGGTTTTCGTCTGGCGGGAAGCCGGCCTTTGCCGGGGGTGATGGCGCGTCCTTATCTGTCCCTCAAAGATCCCTACACCGATTTCTCGCGGGAATTCGAACACCAGCTCAAAAGCGCCGGCGCCACGCCACAGGCTTTGCGCGCGAATTCCACCGCGACCGTCGAAATCACCAAGGACCTGGTCGAGCAAAGGACCTTGTCGGTGACGGCCAACAATATCCCGACAGAATACGAACTCACCTACACCGTCAGTTTCGCCGTGCACGGCGTCGACAAGGAATTGCTGGCTCCGCAGACCATCAGCCTCGCCAAGGATTACAGCTTCGAAGAAAACGTATTGCTGGCGAAGGAGCATGAAGCCGACATCCTGCGTCAACAAATGGCGCGCGATCTGGTATCCATCGTGATGCGCCGGCTTGCGAGCTTGAAGTAGCGATCGGAGAGAGGGCGGCGTGCTGTTGGTCAACGCCATCGATCGACTGAGCCTCGAGTTGCTGCTGGATCGTTACGGTTTGGAATTGCGCGTGGTGGCGCCCGAGGAAGTCATCCCGGGGTCCTATTGGGGCGAGCGCGAAGCGGGGTTGATTGGCACCAAGATCTTCGCGCGGCTGGACACGCCGCTGCACTCGGTGCTGCACGAGAGTGCGCATTTCATTTGCATGACTCCGGAACGGCGCGCCGGATTGGATACGGATGCGGGCGGCGACGATGCCGAAGAAAGCGCGGTGTGCTATTTGCAGGTGGTGTTGGCGGAGTCGCTGCCGAACGTGGGACGAGAGCGCATGTGTCGCGATATGGATGAGTGGGGCTACAGCTTCAGGCTGGGGAGCAGCGCGGCCTGGTTCGCGTCCGATGCCGAGGATTCGCGGGAGTGGTTGATTCGCCACGGACTCCTCGATGGACGGGGCCAGGTCACGCATGCCTGCCGATGAGCGCCGCGTGTCGCGGCGCGCCGCACTCGCCGGCCTGGTTGCGGCGGTGGCCGCCGGATGCAGCCGCGTTGCGTTCCTAGCCGTCAACGTGCCGGCCGTTTTTGGGGCCTATCGGCGGCATTCGAATATCCCCTACGGCACAGGGCCGCAGCGTCGATTGGATGTGTATGTTCCCAACCCCCTTCCCGTGAAACCCGCGCCCCTGATCCTCTTCTGGCACGGCGGCCGTTGGAGTTTCGGAGACAAACGAGACTACCGGTTTGTGGGCGCGGCCCTCGCGGAACTGGGCTACGTCACGGTGGTGGCGAACTACCGGCTCTATCCCGAGGTCAAAATGCCGGGTTTCATGGACGATGCGGCGCGTGCTGCGCTGTGGGCGTCCGAGCACGCCGAAGAGTACGGCGCGGACGCGAACCAGCTCTACTTGATGGGCCACTCGGCGGGCGCGCACCTGGCCGCGTTGGTGACCCTGGACCCGCGATATTTTGCGGCGACGGGGAAACCTGCACCGCGCATTGCGGGCGTGATCGGCTTGTCGGGGCCGTATGATTTTCTGCCGCTGCACGAGGCGGATGTACAAGATATTTTCGGGCCGCCGCAGAATTATCCCGAATCGCAGCCCATCAATTTCGTGCGCTCCGATGCGCCGCCCATGCTTCTGATACATGGACTGAAGGACGACACGGTGTGGCCGAAGAACTCGCGCAATCTGGCCGCGGCGTTGAGCGGGCGAGGAGTGCCGGTGACGCTCAAACTCTATCCAAAACTACACCACCCCGATACGGTGGCAGCCATGAGCCTGCCGGCCCGCGGACGCGCGCCGACGCTCGCCGATATTGCGGCATTCGTCGGGCAGCGCGACGACCGTCAGGCGGCGTTGGCCGCCGCCGGCACGGCCGTCTCATAAACCCGGCCGAAGCGATTGGCGAGAAACGCCGGCAGCTTGATGTCTTCCTGGCGGATGAGCCCGGACTGCGGCAGCTTGCCCGTGCTCAACATATCGAGCACGGCGCAGATGCCGCCCGCGGTGGTGATTTGAATGGCACTGCGGACGCGGCCGCCCAGCGGCGCCGCATAGATCTTATTGGCGTATGTCTCCTGCATGAGCTGACCGCCGCGCAAGCCGCTCACCGTCACAAAAACGATCACGACATCCTGCAGGGTGATCGGCACGGCGTTCTCCAGAATATCCTTGAGGAGTTCGCGGCGATCGCGCAGCCGCAGGTCATTGAGCAGCGCCTTCATGATCGCCGCGTGGCCGGGATAGCGGATGGTGCGGTAATTGAGGTTGCGCACCTTGCCTGCGAGGGTTTCGCACAGAGTGCCGAGACCGCCCGAGGTGTTGAACGCTTCGTACAAAATGCCGTCGAGGGAGAATTCCTCGAGTTCTTCCAGAGGCTGCGTTTCGCGCAGTTGCCCGTTGACGATGGCTTCGCAGGGCTCGCAATATTCGTTGATGACTCCGTCCGTGCTCCAAGTCAAGTTGTAGTTGAGCGCATTGGATGGAAACTTAGGCAAGGCGCCGACGCGCATGCGCACATCGTGAA
>Ga0209006_10003249_pt1 | contig 14795 bp, 12 predicted proteins | sample JacPin_JW_Ref_O2_FD_188567 | JGI IMG/M metagenome (GOLD analysis project Ga0209006, IMG submission 188567) | Forest soil microbial communities from Algoma, Ontario, Canada - Jack Pine, Ontario site 1_JW_Ref_O2 (SPAdes) (version 2) | ecosystem: Environmental > Terrestrial > Soil > Boreal... | reverse complement strand
AGTAACAAAATAATCGTAGAAAAGATTCCGGGCTCCGGACCAAGTGCGTTTCCCTTTGGATCGCGCAAAATGCACTAAGTAGTATGGCACCTGAAACAAGAGAGTCACTCCGGGCTTGGCCCATGCGCGATTCAGCGCCCATCGAATAAGCGCCCCAGGATATCTGTAAAGAAGAGGGTACCGTCCACTGGGTTTATAAACAGCCAGATACATGCGCCCGCCCGGCCTCAGAATCCGGAAATTTTCGGCGAAAGCTGTTAACGGATCCTCGGTGTGATGTATTACTCCATCTGAAATGACCACGTCAGCAGCTCCTTCCGCAAACGGAAGTTGCAGATTGTCACCTACCACGCCGGGTCTACCGTATCGCTGTTTCGCCAGGCCCAGAGACACGCGACTACGGTCAAGTCCGATACATCGAATTCCTCTTCGCGCGATAATGCCCAGCACGCGTCCGGGGCCGCAGCCGACGTCTAGAACGAGTGCATTCACGTCCAGCGCGCGTATAAAATCGCCCAATAGCGGCGAGACGATCGAGTTCATTTCCGCTGTTTCATCCGCAGCAGCCCAATCAAACGGATGTTGATCGTAAAATGTGACCGACTCAGTTCCAGTCATTGGACGTTACCATTCGCTCCGGACAAAACTTCCTTATAATAACCTTCCATCTGCGCGGTCAAGCGGTCCCAACCCAATTCAGCAGCCACCTCGCTGCAGCCTGCTTTCAGCTTCTCGTAAAGCTCGGAATCAGAAATCAAATCACTGAGCGCTTTCGCCAGCGCCGTCTTTTCCGGTGCAATCACCAGTCCCGCGCGTCCTCTCACCAACGAGCGAATGCCGCAGAACTCCGTAATAATTACTGGGACGCCGAATGCTATTGCTTCCGCCGCCGAATTTGCGAAGTTTTCATAGCGCGACGGCAGAACGAAAACGTCGGCATCCGCGAGTACCGACTCCTTATCTTGGTCGTAGAGTGCGCCCGTAAAAATCACCTTGGGTCCAATTCCAGCCTCGCGCGCTCGTTTCTCAAGCGTCGCACGATAACCTGGCTCACCTTCAGGTCCTGCGATTACAAGCCGGCCGTTTGCAGCGCAGGCTTGCGCGAAAGCGTCGATCAAAACGTCGGCGCCCTTGCGGGGAATCAGGCGTCCCAGGAAAAGAACGATTAACTCGTCGGAACGTATTCCCCATTTTGCTCGAAAAGTTCCCGGCGATCCCCTATCCCGGGTGCCGGGCACGTCGATGCCGTTGTATCGGAGCACGACCTTGTCCTTCGGAACGCCGTCATCAAGCAATTCTTGCCGCTCCATTTCCGAAGTGGCCACGATCCGTGCCGCATCCCGCCACGAGATCTCGCCCAAGCTGGTATGCCACAACCCTTTCAACCGGAAACTTCGATCGATTGGGCGATACATCCCCATGGGCTCAATTACGTACGGAACCCTCTGGCGTCTGCAGAAGTAACTCACCGCTGGGCCTAGCAAATCGTAGAGGCCATACAGGTGAACCAGATCGAACTGCGAGATGGATGCCCGGCAGAATCCTATCACATGCGGATTCACAGTGAGTGCGCGATACCGTACCAAGCTGGTGAGATAGACCGCGCGAACGCCGTCCTCCTGGGCTTGCCAGCCCCACGCGCATCGTTCGAACTTCGCACCTGCGCCGCTATCCGTACCCGTTTCCAGCCCTAAATCGGCCGTTAAAACTGTCACCTGTTGGCCACGCTTAGCTAATCCTCGTGCCAAAGCCCGCACTTTGACGACTGGACCGCCTTGGTCCTGAAATGGGAAATAGGACTGAACCACCTTTAGAATGCGCATTCGTTCGGAATTAGCGATGAGGCGCTGCTTGTCCCGTCTAATGCTAGCCTGCCAAAACAGAATACTATCCCGGTGCGCCGGATTCCAAGCCGCACTCTTCGATAATCCGCTCGAGATCATTCACAAAAACGTCAAACGAATATCGGCGGCGAACGTTCTCAGCTCCGCGCCGACCCAGTTCCATGCGCAACGATTCGTCTTCAAGGAGTTCCGCGAGAGCTTTGACCAGAGACTTTAGGTCTCCCGCTGGAACAAGCAGGCCATTAACTTTATCTTCGATAATGTCCGTTATCCCTCCACGGGCCGCGCCAACTAACGGCTTTCCGAATGCCATGGCTTCAAGAAATACCAGGCCGAATCCTTCACCTGTACTGGGAAGCGCAAAAATTTCACTGCGAGCGTAGCAAGCCGCTATCTCTTCCCGGGAAAGGTGGGTAAGGAATCGAATGGACTCCGAAACTCCCGAGTCACTGGCAATTTTTTCGAGCCTTGGAAGATCATCGCCGTCCCCCACCGCTGCCAAACTCAGCCTCGGAAAGTTCGTTTGAAGTTGCGCGACCGCCCGGATCAAGTCATCTACACCTTTGTAACGTTCCGACGCTGCCCAACGCCCCACCGTCAGTATTACGCGCCCTTCCGGGAAATTCTTCGGCAAAGAAAGCTCAGTTGGATTGTCCGCCATTTTCAAGAAGTCGGGATTGAGCGGCCAAGGCAGTCTGCGTATCTTAGCCGGTGGCACGCCCTGAATTTCCGCAAGCTTTTGCGCGGTGTCGCTGCTCGGAGCTAAGACAAGATCAGCCGATATAAGCGCTCGGCGTCGCGAACGCGGAAGGGGATTCCACACATCTACACCATGAGACATCACGATAGTCTTGAGCTGCGGCGAGAGCGACTTCATCCACGCGGCAGGCAACGCTAGATGAGGATGCGCAGCGAGCACGACCCGCGCACCCTTCCTGGATTGACCGAGTGCGGAGCCGACGAATCGTACTTTGGAGCGATTGAATCCACGCACCGATACTTGTTGTCCGGCGATTTCAAATTCGTGATCGCCCGGCCCATCGTTGACACTCTGAAATGACGTCACCCAGTTATCGTGACTTCCCGCAATGCGGTTCAGAGCCGCAGCGGTCAATCGCCCCGCCTCCTGAATTCCGCCAACACCGAGCAATTCCGGAAACAGGCCGATGATTCTCTTCATCCGCCCCTTGGATTGTTTCATCAGCTCTTACGAAACACGAACACGCCGTGCGTCGCCAATTTTCCCGGACAGATTTTTTCCGTGAACGGATCGATCCAGGCGGAGACCGGCGCAGTGATATGTCTTAATCGCCAGTACAGATTTCGCAGGCCCGGTTCAGGGCGAGTTCCGGAACTTACGGGCGTTGCTTTTGCATTCGCATGACCGCCGTTTCCGCCGCGTAGTCTTTGCGCCAAGTGAACGAAGATGCGATCGGGCAAAAGAAATTCCTGACCGAACCAGCCAATCAGCATCGCTCCGTGTGAGGTGGCTTGCTCGATCCAATCCGCCGGAGAGCGCGGAAAAATGTGTACCCCTGCGCCGCGAATCAGTTCCATCAGTATCAGGCGCCCTCCGAGATGCAGCACGCGTATCATTTCACCGAGCGCCTGTGATTGAAGATCAGACGGAATGTGCTGAACGACCGTAACGTCCGTAACGCAATCAAACGAACCATCCGGGAACGGCAACCGGTGAGCTTCTCCCGCGAGTAGCGGTGCGACGGTGTTTTGTTGCCGGGCGGTTGCAAGCATGCCCGCGGTTCTGTCAAGACCCGTGGGACGAAATCCTAATTGAGCGTAACGCCGGACCCAACGGCCCGTCCCGCAGCCGACATCGAGAATCCTGGAATTTTGCGGAATCTGCGCCAGTGTCAACGCCCGCCGCATGGCCTGGAACTGCAGCTTGTCGATGAGTTGGTTAAACCAAATCGGCGCGCCAGGATGCAGCACCGGCGCGAATCCCGAAGGGTCAGCCGAGCGAAAATCTTCGGCCACGCCGGCCCAATAATCTCTCGGCGAATATGACGTCATTTTATATTTTGGGGAATTCTGCAATTTACAATTCCTGAGTCAAAGTTTGCATTCCGGCTTGCGTCTTGCGTCGAAGGATTTCATCGAAAATTAGGCTTAATTGCTTGCCGTTGCCTTCCCACGTGTACTTCCGGGCGGTTTCCGCCGCTCTGATCGCCAGCTGGTCCCGAAATTGTTTGTCGTTGTATAGATGCCGAATCATGGCTGCAAGCCCGGAGGTGTCTGTGGGATCTTCGAGGATCAATCCATCCACTCCGCTCGTAACTATTTCGGATACTCCCGCGGCTGCCGAAACGATTACGGGGAGTCCGCAAGCCATGGCCTCGGCTGGAGGAATGCCATAAGAATCCTGGAGCGATGGACCGGCATACGCGTCCGCCGCGGCGTAGTAGAACTCAATGTCCTGCCGAGGCGGCGAGAAAGTCACTCGATTCTCTAACCCTTGCTCGGCAGCCAGGCGGCGGGGAGCCGATGAGTCCTCGCGAGTCACAATGAGCAGGCCAATCGGAAGATCGCGCAATTCCGCGAGCGCGCCGAGAAGCGCCGGCACGCCTTTATTGCGCCAGTCATTGCCCACCAGAATAAGAGTGAACTGGTCTTCCGGGATCCCGAGCGCTTTTCGAGCTGGTTCTCGCAGCGCGGTGCGAGCTGTGGCGTTGAACACCTGGTGATCCAAACCAAGATATAGAACGGGAATTTGCTCCATCCGACCGAAAAATGTTTTCAGCTCCTCGGCGCTCTTGCGAGAATAAACGACCAGCGCCGTCGCGCGATTCTTGTATGCTCGGCTTTCCATGGCCAGGGAAATTCTGTAGTACAACTTACGGTGTAAAAGTCTCGGCCACTCCGAAACGGGATTCTTCGCAAAACTCATCTCTGGTTTTACCTGGCGCACATATTCCGCGAATACGATATGAACGCAAATCACATCGGCGTCCAGGCAATTTGCCCCTGAACTGAAAACAAAATCGTGCCGTAAGCCGCGGAAGCGGCCGTCGCAATAGCGCCAAATCCGGTTCGCCGCCAGCCACCACAGGAAGTTGAAAAGATGCGGGCCCGGCAGCTTGGGGATGCGGTGCAGTGTGAATCTCGATCGATCGAAATCCTCCACCTGCTGGCTGTAAAGGTGAATTTCAAACTCGTTGGGCAGTTTCGACAGCCATTCAGTGATGATTCTTTCGCTGCCGTGTCTCCTGTCGAGAAAGGGAGAAACAACTGCGAGGCGAATTTTAGGCTTGAGCGGGTTCATGTGGCGATTCCGGGAGATGGATGAGCCGCGCTTCGGTGATGGAAGGAATGGCGCGAATATGTTTTAGGATCGACGCATCCACTTTTCCGTCGAGGCGTACAAGGGCGACGGCCTCGGCTCCGTGGACGGGACTACGGCGTCCCAAGGCGAAGGTGGCGATATTCACGCCGAGATTTCCGAGGGATGTTCCGATCATTCCGATTACGCCAGGGACGTCACGATTCTTAGTCAAAAGCAGAGTGCCTTCCAGAGGGGCTTCGAGGGCGATGCCGTCGAGTGAAAGAATTCGCGGGGAGCCATCTTGAATCACGGTGCCTTCCACGGCGAGTTCATGCTTGCCATTAGCGGCGGAGACTTCAACGGTGTTGGGGAAGCCGCGCTCGCGGCGGCGCGTGGTTTCTTCCACGATCAATCCGCGCGCGGCGGCAGCTTGCGAAGCGTTCACAAGATTCACTTTTTCGTCCAGAACGCAATTTAGCAGGCCGATGAGCACGGCGCTACGTATGACGTGGGAGCCGAGCTCGGCAGGCTCTCCCGCGTAACGGATGCGGATGCGGCTGAAGCTGGCGGAGGGCGCTGCCTGCGCGACGAGAGCGCCGAGGCGTTCGCCGAGTTCGAGGTAAGGGCGCAGAAGGCGGTACTGTTCGGCGGAAAGCGCGGGCATGTTTACGGCGTTGCGGATCAAGCCTTCGCTGAGGTAGTCGCGAACCTGCTGCGCGATCAGCGTCCCGACTTCTTCTTGAGCTTCCGCGGTGGAACCGGCGATGTGCGGTGTGGCAATCAGGTTTGGCAAACCGATAAGCGGGGAATTTTTCGGTGGCTCTTGCGCGAAGGTATCCACCGCAGCGCCGGCCAAGTAACCGGAGCGAAGCGCCTCGGCGAGCGCGGCTTCGTCTATTAGTTCGCCGCGAGCGCAATTGATCAGCCGCGCGCCGCGTTTCATTTTTGCGAGGGTTTCTGCGTTGATTATTTTTTCCGTGGCGGGGCTGAGCGCGGTGTGGAGAGATACTACGTCCGAGCGGCGCAGCAAATCTTCGAGAGGAATGAGTTCGACGTCGAGCTCGCGCGCGGCCGCTTGGGTGACGTAGGGGTCGTAGGCCAGGACTTTCATTTCGAGAGCGCGTGCGCGGCGGGCTACCTCCGTGCCCACCCGGCCGAGCCCGACTAGGCCGAGCGTCTTGCCGCGCAATTCCATCCCGGTGGAGGATTTTTCCCAGCGGCCAGCGTGGATTGCGGCGTTGGATTGCGGGACGGAGCGCGCGAGGGCCAGCATCAGCGCGAAAGTGTGCTCGGCGACGCTGACGGCGTTGCCGCCGGGCGTGTTCATCACCAGGACGCCGCGGCGAGTGGCGGCATCCATGTCCACATTGTCCACGCCAACCCCGGCGCGGCCAACGACGCGGAGGCGGCTGGCTTTGCCGAGAAGTTCCGCGGTGACGCGGGTGGCGCTGCGGACGATCAGGCCGTCGGCGTCGGCGATTTCGGCGGGGAGCGCTGCGGCGACGGGGAGAACAACTTGCCAGCCGGATTCGCGCAGCAGCTCGATTCCGCGGTCGCTAATTTTGTCCGCAACGACGATTTTCATTTTGGGAAACCTAGCGGTGAGGTGCCGGAATGTTGCGCAAAACGTGTTTCCCTAATGTGCGTTCTGGCCTCGGTTAGAAATTTTTCCGTCGTTTGTTTTCTGTAGGTTAGGTCGAATTCTGTTTGCGGGTCACTTTCGGTTAGAAGTGGTCGAGACCATTTGCGAATTTGTAGCTGCGACGGGGGCAGAACAGGGATTGCTCGCGCCGGGAGGACCCCGAAAAAGTTGGGACTCAGTCTCTGAAAAGCTGGCGGAAGCGAGAATCTCGTTTTTTGATTTTTTGGCGATTTGAGCATGTCGCCGTTGTTTGTTTTCATTGAGTTAGGGCGCGTTTTAATTAAGGAATTTGGCGATTTAACTTGCGAGGTTTCGCGCTCGCGCCAGCGAGTCTTGTGGGAGCGTGGCCGCTCGTTTGCGTGCTCTATGCTGTTGAATTGAGAAGCCGACGATTTTTTTTGAACGGCGACTGGAGTGAGCCGGGCGGAAAATTGGGCTACGTCGTTTGCGGGACAGGAACAGGGGCTGAAGTCTCCTCCTGCTCCCCATTCACGAATTCTATCTTCAATAATCACGAGTCACGCTAGCACGGCGTTTAGTTAATTTCAAGGAGTGGTGTGTGTGGACGGGCTAGTACTGCAGCGCGGTTGATTTCATTTTGGGAAACGATTTAGAAGAAGCAGACGAAGTATCTAGAGATGCGTCTGAGTTATTCGGAGCACTGAAATCCCGGGGCAGCTGGGGGGCCCATCGGGCTTGACCTAGGTTCGGGCGAGGCGTACCGTGTTGGTTCACTCTTGATGGAAGTAACCGTGAAGGAATGTCCGGCCAGCAGTCCTGCTATAAGAGTTTAGAAAGACCGAAGGAGATGACATGCAAACGCCCGCCTTTGCTGCGACGAAAATAGCGCGATTAATTTGGGTTGCTGCGGTGATAGCTGCGTGTTTGTTTCCCACGCTGGCGTTTGGGCAGACGAATTCCAGCTGGAAGGGCGGGACGGGAAATTGGAGCACGAGTACGGATTGGACTCCGAACCAAGTGCCCAACAATGGCGGAGGGAATACATACAACGTCACGATCGATTCGGGCGGGGCGGACGTGGTGACGCTGAATCAGAGTGCGACAATTAATTCGCTAGTGTTGGGAGGCGTAACGGGAAGCGCCTCGCTCCAGAACCTATCGGGGACGGCCGAAGATCTGAACATTACCGGCGCGCTGAGCGTAAACCAAACAGGGACGCTCACATTCGGCAACGGGAGCATCCTCACGGTTGGCGGAAATTCCTCGAGCGCCGGCTCTCTTGATTTGGAAGGCGGAAGTAGCTTGACGGCTTCAGGAAATTTTACGAACTTCGGAGGTCAGTTCGATGTGGGTATGCAAAGCAGTTCAATCTCGTCAAATGCCACAGTTACCGGGACATTTACAAACACTGTTGGGCAAATAGTTCTTGGCGGTACCGGAGGACAAGGAGTGCTGACTGTGGGCAAACTGATTAACACCGGCGGGGTTGACATTGAAGGTGGATCGAAGCTGGTGATTGAGAACAGCGGAACTCTGACCAATACAACCGACGCCTTTAATATCGGCACTCAAAACAGCGGGGGCACACTAGTAATCGGCGGCAACATATCGCTCAGCGGCAACGGCCGGGTTGTTCTCTCAGATGGTCTGGGAAGCATAATCGAAGGGGCAAGCAGCAGCGATGTATTGACCAACGTAAATAACCTCATGATAGGCGCTGGAAATATAGGCAACGGGAGCATGGGATTCGTTAACGGGGTGCAAGGAAAAATCGAGACTAGCGGCGACATGCTGAGTAATGTGATTGACATTGATGTGAGCAGCGCGGGATTCAACAATCAAGGGCTGATTCTGGTGAACGTTCGCGACCAAGTATCCATTACCGGGCCCACCGGATCATTCCTGAACTTTAATAGCAGCACGGATACTCTGACGGGTGGATCGTATCAAGTATCTGGAGTACTGCAGTTTGACGGAGCCAATATCAATACGAATAACGCAAATATCACTTTGACGGGAAAAGGGGAGATCGAAGATCAAAACGGCAACAATGCTCTGGCAGGATTCTCGACGAATGGAAGCAAGGGAACGTTCAGGTTAAATCCCAGCGCTAATTTTACGACTTCTGGGAACTTCACGAATGACGGGACTTTGTTTGTCAGCAGCGGATCGAAGTTCGCAGTTGGCGCAAATGGCGCGGACAACTTGACTAATTTCTCCGGCACGACGCTTACGGGTGGCATTTACGTGGTAGGCGGCACGTTGCAGTTTAACGGCGCCAATATCGTGACGAACGAGGCCAACATCACTCTGAACGCAGCCAAGGCGATCATTGAAGATCAGAATGGCCACAACGCTCTGACGAATTTTGCCGTCAACGGTAGCGACGGGAGTTTTACGCTAAGTGGCGCTCAGAAATTTGCTACTTCCGGAGCGTTCAGTAATGCGGGGAACGTGACCATCTCAAACGGCACCACATTCAGTGTTGGCGGCATGAAGAGCTATACCCAGACGAAGGGGACGACGACTGTGAATGGAGCCCTGGTTGTAGGGTCGCCGGGTGCGATCAATGTGTCAGGCGGTTTGCTTTTTGGGCTCGGAACAATCACTGGGAATTTGAATCTCTCAGGCGGAACCCTCAGCCCCGGTACGGCCGCTGAGAGTATTGGAGAACTCGCTATCAGCGGTGGGTACAAACAGAGTTTGAGCGGAGTTCTTGATATCAATCTGGACGGCACTTCCCCCGCTGTCCAATACGACGTTCTGAATATTTCGGGCGCGGCGGTTTTGGGTGGCGCGCTCGTTGTGGACGCGCTAAAGAAATTCACGCCCAGCGTGGGAGAGCAATTCGACATTCTCGACTATGGATCGAAAACGGGGACCTTTTCGAGCGTGGAGTGCAACTTCTCGAATGGCGACACTTGTTCGATTACCTACAACACCACCGGCGCGGTGCTGACAATCGACGCACCGCTCGCCTCTACAAGCCACGGCGCGGTGAGTGGTTCTCCGGCGAAACGGGTGTCGAGAGGATTGATGGCGGGCGCGGCGGCGGACGGTGTGCGCGAGCCTGTTGCGATGCTTTCGCGTGCTGCTTGTTTTGGGGCGCGAATGCTGATGGCGTCGGCGGCGTGCGGGTCAGAGACGTTGGCGACTGTCGCGAGTGTCGGCGAAAGGCACGCATCAGCGACTGCTGGAGGCGGGAGCGGGACAGTTCACAACAATATTACAGTTCACAATAATATTATGGTTGCGACGCGAGGGATGTCTGATGCACGAGGTGGCGCTGCCGGGCGGGAAACATCTGCGTCGGCGACAGCGATGGCGAGGCTTTACGTTTGCGCGTATTTGCCATCCACCGTTGGGCACAGCGTGGGTTGCAACTGATTGTGGAAATCAAAGATCTCGAGCCTTTGTGCTTGACGCTCCGGACTGGCCTCTTTTAGGCTATAAGGGACCCTTTACCCGGATTTCTGTACAGGAGGCCTTATGTCCAAGACGGAAGAGCCGGAGAAACCCAAAGTCACTCTCCCTGGAACGGTGGAGAAGATCATACCGGCCAACTCAATCGCTACGGAGAAGGCGCAGATTGCGGTGGAAGGCGCGGATCATCTTTACCGGGAGATTCGTGTGGACAATACGTTAGAAGATGAAAAGGGGAAGAAAGTTGGGTTGAAACCTGGGGCGCACGTGGATGTGAAAATTGAGGCGGACAAGGAAGCCACAATCCCCAAGAAGTAGTTTTCCTGCACGATTTTGTGATTTGTGGCGCGCAGGAGCGAGCGTTTAGTAGTGTCCTCGCAGGTCGATGTGAATCAGTTCACTCACACAAGTTAATTCTCCGGAGCACGAGGCAGCGGTGGGCGTGAATCGTCTGCGTCGGCGGCAGCGATGGCAAGCCTTTACGTTTGCGTGTATTAGCCCACCTGCGTGACAACGTAAAGCGAAAGGTAGAGGCAGGATGCCGGGCTAAAGGCCCCGGCGCTACATTCAAACCTAATGCGGAACCCAGCTTGACTGCTTGACAGTTGCGCTCTCAGAGATGGCTACGTAAAGCGAAAGGCAGAGGCAAGATGCCGGGCTGAAGCCCGGCGCTACAAAGGCAAAGGCAAAGGCAAATGCGAAGGCAAATGCGAAGAAACCGCGGTTGCCGGGGTGAGTTACACGGACGGGGTGGGGCGATTTAGGTGCATGGCTTCGGCGGTTACGTCAGTGTATTTCAGGCCGGCGCCGGTGTTGAAGACTACTACGCGGTCTGAGGGATTTAGGAAGCCGGTGGCGATTAGGTTTTTGTAGGCGGCTGTAGCTGCGGCGCCTTCCGGTGAGAGGAAGATTCCTTCGTTGCGGGCCCAATCCTGCAAGGAAGCTAGAATCTGGTCGTCGGGGATGGCTACCGCTACGCCTGCGGAGTCGCGCATGATTTCGAGCATGATGTAATCACCGTAGGGCTTGGGGACGCGGAGGCCGGCAGCGAAAGTGGCCGCGTTCTGCCAGGGTTCCGTGGCGCTGGATTTGTTTTCGAAGGCGCGAACTACCGGAGCGCAACCGGACGATTGTACGGCGATCATTTTTGGGCGCTTGCCGGGCGCCAGCCAACCTAGTTCTTCTAATTCAGCGAAAGCTTTCCACATACCGATCAAGCCCACGCCGCCGCCTGCGGGATAAATCACAGCGTCGGGATATTTCCAGCCGAGCTGTTCGACGAGTTCGTAACCCATAGTTTTCTTGCCTTCCACGCGGAAAGGTTCCTTCAAAGTGGAGATGTCGAACCAGCCTTCTTTTTCTTTGCGTTCAGCTACCATGCGGCCGCAGTCTGAAATTAGGCCGTTGACCAAAGTGACGTTGGCACCATAGGCTACGGCCTCGACGTAATTGGCGAAGGGAACGTCGCGCGGCATGAAGATGTGGGCTTCGATGCCGGCAGCGGCGGCATAGGCGGCGAGAGCTCCGGCTGCGTTTCCTGCGGAAGGGACGGCGAGTTTTTTCAGCCCGTAGTGGCGAGCCATGGTGACGGCGAGCGCAAGTCCGCGCGCTTTGAAGGTGCCGGTGGGATTGGCGCCTTCTTCTTTAAGAAAAATTCCGGGATGGCGGCGGCTGCGGAGCATGGGAGTCCAGCCCTCACCCAGAGTGACCGGCTCGACGGCCGGAAGCACGGCGCGATAACGCCACATGCCGGACCAGGGCGTCGCGGGATCTTCGGATACAACGGCGTTGCGAGCGGCGGTACCGTGAAGCGAGCGCAGATCGTAACGGACGTAAAGCGCGCCCTGGCATTTCGGGCAGAGCGTCTGCGGGCGTTCAGCAGAGAAAGCAGAATTGCAGCGCGAACATTCGAGACTCTTGATCGATGGCATGTTTGGAAAGATAGCAGATGCGTCGGATGCTCAACAAGGTTTGCGGCGGAGTCGAGAATCAATTGAGGCGAGGTTGTGAACGGGTGAGCGCGCAAGCAGTCAGGTTCAAAGAGACGAGATGAATACTCCGGTTAAAAAATCTTCGGCCGGCGAACCGGCATCGGCGGGGATGCGAACGCTCGCGATTGCGGGGGTTTTATTATTTTTGCTCGGCGCAGGGCTGGCGATTGCGCTTGGTCCGCAATCGTGGATCACACTGCTGCGCTGGGCTGGGCTCGCGGCGATTGCGGTGGCGGGATTTCGAGGGCGGTCGCTCACGTACTGGATTTTTTTCGCGATGCTGTTGGGCGGGGAAATTGGGCTGGACCGGCCGCAGGTGGCCGAACATCTTCGCGTGCTGAGCGACATTTTTCTGCGATTGATCAAGGTGATTGTTGCGCCGTTGATTTTCGGCACGCTGGTAACCGGAATCGCGGGGCACGGCAATCTGCGAAGTGTGGGGCGGATCGGATTGAAGAGCCTGATCTTTTTCGAGGTGGTGACGACGCTGGCGCTTTTGATTGGCGTGGGAGCGATCGATATCAGCCGAGCGGGCAAAGGGCTGACGATGCCGGTGACTACGGAAATTGCGTTGGCACAGCAGGCGCAACCGATGCACTGGGATGATTTCCTGCTGCACATCTTTCCCGAGAATATTGCGAAGTCAATCGCTGAAAACCAAATTCTGCAGGTTGCGGTGTTTGCGTTGCTTTTCGGAATCGCGATGGCGCTGCTGCCGGAGGCGAAGCGCGAGCCGATGCTGAAGTTTTGCGAGTCGCTGAGCGCGACGATGTTTTCGTTCACGAACCTGGTGATGTACTTTGCGCCGATCGGGGTTGGCGCGGCGGTGGCATACACGGTGGGACACATGGGCATCGGTGTCTTGTTGCCACTGGGGAAACTGCTGCTTACGGGATATGCCGCGCTAATCGTGTTTCTTCTAGTGGTGCTACTTCCCATCGCTGTTTTTGCGCGTCTGCCACTTGCGCGGTTTCTTCATGCGGTAGCCGAGCCGGCCACGATTGCGTTTGCGACGAGCTCATCGGAGGCGGCGCTGCCGCGAGCGATGGAGGACATGGAAGCGTTCGGCGTCCCGCGGCGGATTGTGGCGTTCGTGATTCCGGCGGGATACAGCTTCAACATGACCGGGTCGTCGGTTTATTTGGCGCTGGCGTCGATATTTGTGGCGCAGGCGGCCGGCATGCATATGTCGTGGGGACAACAGATGGTGATGGTGTTCACGCTAATGCTGACGAGCAAAGGCGTGGCGGGAGTGCCGCGCGCGGTACTCGTAGTGCTGCTGGCTACGGCCTCGATGTTTCATCTGCCGACCGAGCCGATTATGGTGATTTTGGGCGTCGATGCGTTAATGGATATGGCGCGCACGGCGGTAAACGTTATCGGAAATTGCCTGGCTTGCGCTGTGATCGCGCGGTCGGAAGGCGAACTTCCCGGTGACGCTTGAGTTTTGCGCGTCGAGAGAATCGCTTGCGCCCGCGCGTCGCGCACGCGTTTCATTTCACGGCGTCGCGCGTTGAGTCACTTGCTGGAAAGAACGAATTTGTTGCCGTCAACATCCTGGAAGATCGCGGAGGTTCCCCAGGACTCCTTTTTGGGGTCCGCCGCGAATTCCACACCCTTGGACTTCATAATTTTAGCGGTGGCAAAAACGTCGTCACACCAAAACGAGATTGGCTGAAAATCGCCGATGCGACTTTCGTGGCCGTCGGGGGTGAAAAGGACCAGGCCTGTTTCCGCGCCGGGAATCAGGAGTTCGATCCAGCGCTGCTTTTCACTGAAGGGCTGATCGGTGCCGACTTTGAAGCCGAGTTTTTCTGTGAAGAATTTTAGAGAAGCGTCCTGATTGCGTACGGGGATGCTGACGAATTTCATTCCTCGAATCATTTGTAGAAATCCTCCGTGGAGTTGTTGAAACGATTCCGCAAACAGCGAATGGGACAGCGCTGTTACGAAAGGCTGCCGCGCTGAAGGCCCGCCACGGCGGGCAGGCCGCGGCGCTACATTGAAACCTTTTCGACCTCGGGCGGAGCATAACTTGGGCAAATTGCGGTTGCAATCAGGCAACAAATCCTATACTTACAGCTGGTATAGCTATGACGAACATCGACGATTACGTGACGGACGTGTTGATGCGCGACCTGGTGGGGCATGACCGGAGGCCGGTGAGCTTCCTTGTTTATTTGTGGCTGGCCGCGGAGGAGCAGCGCAGGAATGGAGTAGTGCAGATCAGCTATCAAGAGCTTGCGGAATCGATTGGAGTTTCAAAAAGCTCGGCACAAGCGTCCGTGAAGTGGCTCGCACGCAGGAAGCTTTTGGCTGCGAGCAAAGAAAATGTGACGGCTACTCCGCGTTACACGGTGCTTAGTCCGTGGAGAGAGATAAGCAGAAAAAGTGGTGGCCGCGGGCGCTGATAGTTGAATCAGACTTAAGCGGCGTGAACTAAGTCTTCGGCGTTTGCCAGTAAAGTATCGGGCTCGCCTTTTGGAACAATTCTAGTGATCGCGGAAACGTCCATGTTGGAGTCTTTGATATTTTGGGCATAGAGCGTGAATAGAATGATTGGTGTGTCCGGGAGGATTTTGGATATGGCGTTGGCGGTCTTCAGACCATTCATCTCGGGGATGGCCAAATCCAGGATCACCAGGTGAGGATAT
>Ga0209006_10003248_pt1 | contig 14796 bp, 7 predicted proteins | sample JacPin_JW_Ref_O2_FD_188567 | JGI IMG/M metagenome (GOLD analysis project Ga0209006, IMG submission 188567) | Forest soil microbial communities from Algoma, Ontario, Canada - Jack Pine, Ontario site 1_JW_Ref_O2 (SPAdes) (version 2) | ecosystem: Environmental > Terrestrial > Soil > Boreal... | reverse complement strand
GCGCAGCCCTGCTCGTCAGCACGGGCATGAAGGCCCAAACTCCACCACCCGCCAATCTCGACACCATTCCCGATAAGATGCCCTTCAGCAATCCCTATGGCGTGCCCATCAGTGCCCAACGCGCGCAGTCGCTGATCCAGGCCGCATCGGCGGAAGCCCTCAGGAGGGGCTGGGCAATGAACATTGCGGTCGTCGATTCAGGCGCCAATCTTGTTGCATTTCTACGCATGGACGGCGCACAGCTGGCATCAATCACCGTGGCAGAGCACAAGGCGCGCGCCTCGGCCAAATTTCGCCGTCCGACAAAGGCCTTCGAAGACGCCGTACAAAAGTCCGATTACAAGTACGCGTTGAGTCTCGATGATGTCATTGCATCGCGTGGCGGAATCCCACTGATCGATGACGGCAAGGTGATCGGTGCCATCGGTTGCTCAGGGGGTACGGGCTCGCAGGACGAGGTGGTGTGTACGGCGGCCGCTGCCCTCATCAACAAGGCAAGTCAGTAAGTCCAGACCGACAGACTGAGCACGCGGCGCGACCACTTCGCGGTGCATGAATCGACGACTCAGGCAGCCATGCGGTCGGATCTGACCACTGAATTAGGGCAGGATCCAGAACCTTCGAAGGGAAGTGGACCCATCGGGCGCCGAAAAAATGCGCCGCCACAGGCCTCCAGAATGGACATTCCGGCCGCCGCGACGGCAGTCGCGCCCTCGTCGGCTTAGTTGCCGACTAGGGCGCGACCTTCCGCGTAGTTACTTGTTCTCACCCTCGGGTTCGTGCTTCGCGGGCGGCGCTTTCGGAGGTGGCTTGGGTGCCGCCGGTTTGCCCGCACCCGGTTTAGGTGCGTTCGGTTTCGGTGGTGCGCCTGCTGGCGGGTGCGCAGCGCGCGTCTGTTCAGCCGAAGCAGGATGCGGCGGCGCATTCGTTGCACCGTGGGCACCCACGACGCCGGGGGCGTGGAAAGCGGCCGGTTTCGGCGTAGCCGCAATCGGAGGATGGCCTCCATTGGCCTTGGCGAAGGCCGTCGGAATCTTGGCCGCTTCCTGGACGTGCTGGTGTTGTGCTGGCGTCGGAGGAACGTGCTGCTCTTGTGCAGCGGCGCGTTCCCGAGGAGTCGGCGCCGCGGTAATTCCGCCCGATCCGCCGTTGAAGCTCACTCTGTTGACGGTGGTGTTGTGGACCACTGTCTCGTTGTAGGTGTTGTGCACGACTGTCACGTTGACATTCGTAACGGCCTGGTTGTACGCAAAGGCGCCGCCGACCCAGCGTCCGCCGCCGAATCCCACGCCGACATAGCCGAATCCGTAATTAACGCCGCCGTAGAAGCCGACGTGCGGACCCCAATAGCCCACGTTGAATCTATACACGCCGCCGAAAAAGCCCCAATAGCCCGGAGTCCAGAGTAGACCGACGCTCGGCGGCTCAACCCATGTCCCCGGCACCCAGAAATAGCCTGCGGGCGAATATGCCCAATAGCCCGGAGTCCATAGATAACCTGGTGCAGGAACGGGCGGCTGTTCGTATTCAGGCAACGGCGGCGGCGGCTCGGTAGCCTGAACTTCGACATCGACAGCCGGTGCGGCAGCCGGAGGTGGCGGCGGCGGTGGCACGTAAACTCTGGGCGGCGGGGGCGGTGGCGGAGGTGGCGGCGGCGGCGGCACACGCACCGTGGCGACGCAGGCGCTCAGCACAATTGCCGCCGCCAGCATCGATGCCACCCCTCGCAGGGGCAGAGTAACGAATTGCAGTTTTCTCAATGATTTCGACATGTTGCCCGCCATACTAAAGTTTGTAGCGCAGAGTACGCAGCTGCGTGCCCTCATGGAACGTATAACGTCACAGTTTGCCATTGGCTGACGGCCGTGACGCAAAAATCCTTAGATCACACGTTTCGGGGTGGCGCCAATAGGCGACATGTGATCCGAAAACTCCCAAAAACCAGCCGGATTTTCGCGCAAGCTTGGCTGATAGTCGAGTTACAGTCACTTAAGACGCGAACGTCAACTTCAGATCATGGGCGAGTTGGCCCGAGACTCAGCGCCTGCCAAAAAGCGCGAAGGCCGTTGAGCTCGCCCGCGTCGAGCGCGTCCGGCTGCAGTAGCCGTGGTTACGGATTTGACGCGATGCGATTGCCGCCGGCTAATCCCCGGGCTCTCGCCGCTGCCTTCACCGCTGCCTTCAGGTTCGATTCGCCACGCGCGATCTGCCACGCGCCTCTGATTCGAGATCCATCGCCTTTTTTAGCCAGTGCCGAGCGTTCTGTTCTGCGTTCTTCGCAGCCGTAGTTTGCCCAGCGTCACGGTAGGTCAGGCATTTCGCGGCCCACTCATGGGCTCGCTGAGTTGCTTCAAGGTGGGCGGCAAGGTCGCGTTGTATATCGGGCCGTGCGTTCTGAGAGCCGTTCCTTGCCGACATTTTGGTCACAGAATAGCAAGCCTCACTTCTTACACGGAAAAGTACGCTGCAATGCCCGCAACAGTATTATTTCAATGGGATCCTCGTCGCGCCACGCTGCTTTGGTCGGCATTCCATCCTTGATCTGACGATCCAACAACGCGAGATAATTGTCTTCGTTGAGAGTCAAATCCGGGGTGCAAAAGAGCGGCTCCTTATTGTCAGCCTGCAGTGCCGAATTGGCCCAGAGATAGCCATTACCGACGCCTTCAATGTAGTTCTCGATGCTTTCTATGCTGTCTGCTTTCCGAGCCACCTTGTAAGCTTTTAAAGGCATCGAATATGCAGGGCTTGCGACCAGCGCCAGTAACGCACAGCAGGATAAAAGTAATGACTTCATGGATTTACCTCGCGGTGGTGGATGGTATGTCGGGAATATTGGCTTTTCAATGGACCTGCGCACGTCCTCGTTACCAAAGGCGCATGAGGTCCATCACGATTGCGGTGAGCCGTGCGGCTGTCCGAGAGTAGTTGCTCGTATGGCGAGGCTCTGGCTGTCCTTCAATGCGATTGATCGCGCGTAGAATGGCCTGGAAAGCGCACTCTTGGAGCGGCAGACATGATCGTGGGCTCGCACATCATTATTTACAGCCGGGATCAGGCGGCCGACAGCGCCTTTTTTCGTGAAGTTCTAAGGCTACCCCATGTTGATGCGGGCGGTGGGTGGTTGATCTTTGGACTTCCGCCATCCGAGGTCGCCATTCATCCCAGCGCTGACGCACCGAGTCATGAATTTTATTTAATGTGTAAGGATGTCGAGGCCTTCATCGTTGCGATGCGCGCCCGCTCGATTATCTGCACACCGGCGCGACACGAGCGTTGGGGAGTGCTGACAGAGCTCACGCTGCCTGGCGGCGGCAAACTCGGCGTGTACGAGCCACGCCATGCACGACCCAAACCGGCTCGAGTGATTGCGCGTCGAGCGCCAATTCGCAAGCGGCCTCGCAAAGCGCGCAAGCAGGCAGCGTCACCCAGTCGGCGCGGCAGGAAATAGCTGGGAGTAGGCGCCCCGCGCGGCAAGTTCCCGCATCGCAACGCGGGGCGGCCCAAGCGGCATGCCTGCGAAGCTGCCAATGCGTGTTTCAGTGTGCAGCGGATGTCTGCGGCGCCGCGGCGAGAGGCAAGCTCAAGCGACTGGCGTGCTGAGCGTCGTGATAGATTTTGATCTGTGCAATTCGTGCGTCTTGGAGTTTCTCGTACCCCAGATGTCCGCCGGTGTTGTAGTTTTTCTGGTAGTTGGGGGAGTTGAGCGGCGCAACAATCAAACGCAGCCGGGCGCCGGCTGGAATGCGCCATGCAATCCAGTTGAATTCGAACGGAATCTCTACGACCTCGCCCGGCTTGACGAGCTCCTCCTTGAACTGCGAGTTGCGAAAGCGTGCGCGGCGAATGTCTTCGCCCACGCGCACGGCAGATCCGTCGGGCAGCACCATCAGCACCTGAGCCCACACATCGAAATCTGGCGCATCGGCTGAGCACAAGAGCGTCAGATGCATGTGGCCGGCTACCTCGGTGGCGCGGCTGAAAGGATCCGAGTGAAACGTAATCGCGCGCCTCTGCAAGGCACGAAACTGACTCTTCGCATCCTCGCTCTCCGCATACTTGGCGACATCGAGTTCCGGCAGCTCGCGAGGATCGCTGACGATGAGAGCCGGCGGCTCCTTACTTGGCGCCTTGGCTGCAAGGCTGCCGGAGTGGAATAGATCCTGCGGCGTTCCGTGTGAATCAGCCAAAAATAGATTCAGAGTTTCCCCGGATGATGTCGCTTCGAGCGTATGTGCATATCGCCATTCGTCCGCACCCATCATGAAGTAGGTGACTCTGTCGCGCAGCAGGGCCGGCGGTGGGCTGCGGCCGAGCGCAGCGTCGTACCAGTCGGCATGAAGCTTCTCCATGTCAATCACGGCGGCGTCGGGCAGCGAAAGACCTTCTATGTCTTTTGTGGGACTTTGCGTCCCGGTGTGATCCCAGGGTCCGATAATGAGCTGATGCTGGGCGACGGCCGCAGCGGGCGCATTGGCAACATGCCGCCGGTAGTAGTGCAGAGCTCCGGGCTGATCGTCATCGAAGTACCCCGTGGCGGTGAGCACGGGCATGTTCATGCGCGCGTAGTCCTGCGTCGTCGGCTCTGCTGCGAGGTTGAACGCTTGATCGCCGAGGTGGTCGAGCCACATGTGTATGAATGATAACTTCTGGCCTCGATCATCGATCATCCACCAATCGTCCACGGCGATGCCCATCACAGCATCCAGCTCGGTGAAGGGACGGTACGCCGCATACGCCTCGAGCAACTTGCCTCCCCAATAGCCGTGATTGGCGATGAAGCCGGTGTTGAGGGCCCTGCCGGAAACATAGCCCATGATGATGGCCGACCATGCCTGCGGAATCCCGTTTGTATTGGGCACATCCCATCCGGGGTAAATCGGCACGTAAGGGGCAATGGCAGAAAGATGCGGTGGGTGTTGCGCGGCCGTGTGCCACTGAGTCATCCCGACGAATGAGCCGCCGTACATGACGACGCGTCCGTCACTCCAGGGCTGTGTCGCGATCCACTCGACAAGGTCATAGCCGTCACGCCCCACCTGCAAGCCGAGGTTGTCGCTTTTGAAACCACCGGAGCGTCCCCGGCCGCGCACGTACGCCTGTACAAACACATAGCCGCGACGCGCGAAGTTTCCGGGGGAGTCCCCATGGCGCCCGCCGTCGATGTCGTACTGCGTCAGTGTGAGTATCGTCGGCAGTTTCTCTTTAAGATTTGATGGCTTTGAGATCCAAGCCTCAAGCTCTGTGCCATCGCGCATCGGGATCATGCGACTCATCTCGATGTCATAACCGGGTCCGACTTCTGCGGCGCACACCAGGCTCGCCGGTAGCAGGGCAACGGGCGCCGCCGCCAGCAGCATTCTCAAGAAAAAGTTGGGGCTCATTGGGAGTCGCACTCTGTGGGTGTTTCTGTGCGCATTATGGGGCCGAAACAACGATCTTGAGCATTCCGTTGGCAAGCTGCCGCGCGGATTCGTGACCCCTGAGCGCAATTGAAGCTGCGCGGCAATGAATCAACAGGCTGTTGCGACCCGCCAGCGAAGTGCGTAATCCCATGGAGCAGGAGCGCCTGCGAAAGTTAAGGAGGCCGCTCACGCCATCTCGGTGACGCGCAACGGCAGTGGCCGGCGTCCGTCAGCGGAAACGAGTCTTCGTCCTTACGGGTTCTGCCGAGCCGAGCATCCCGCTCGCGCAAGGCAGGGATGGAACCCGTAAGAACGGTGGCGTGAGCTCCGGTCACTGGCGCACAAGCATCGCAAGCTCGAGCCGGGTTTCGCGGACGGATTTGCGCTTGGAATCGTCGGCATCGCGGTCAGTCTCGCGGTGCCTGAGCTCTGTCATGCGCCCGTGTGGCGTGAATTTCTTAGCCGCTCCCCGCTGCCAGATTACTTCAGGCGCAGGCCATGCTTGCCTGCGAGACGTTGTGGAAGCTTGTGGTCAGCGCGCAAGCAGCGGCGCTCCGGTCCGGCTTCGGTCCGTCGCGCCCGGCGCCATGGGGTGGCTCAGGGCAGATCCTGTAACGCCCCGAACGTTCCCGGCGTCGTGGCGCTTTGCAGCAGTACTCCGGGATGGGTGGTGACTACGCCATTCTGCGTTGGGTTTGTTACGCCATTACTCACCACGATATCGGGTTTGCCGTCGCCATTGATGTCTGCGATCGCGATCTCGTTGGCACCGGGTGCGGGATAGACGGTCGCCGCCAGGAATGCGCCTGGATTTGCGGGGTCGTGTAGCAGTACGGTGACGGTTTGCTGGCCGCCGATGATGATGTCGAGGTGCCCGTCACCTTGCAGGTCTGCGACCACGATGGATTGTGGGAGATCCTGCGCCGCGATCGGATAGCTAACTGGCGCCGCGAAAGTTCCGTGAGCTGCCGTTTCCTGCAGGAGCACGTTGACCGTCGGGGACATCCCGCCGGTCGGACCCGGATCGGTGACGATGAGATCCTTCAGTCCATCACCATTGACATCCGCGATGGCGATGATGCTCGTGCCCGCCACGTTCTGATTTGCCGTCGGTGTAAACACACTCACGGGCGCCGCGTAGGTAGTGGCCGAAGCCGCGCCTGTGTGCATCAGTACTTTGACCCCAACACTATCAGTGAGTGCGATATCCGGAGCACCGTCATCGTTGAGATCCCCGACTGCCACCCAGTTGGCGCCGCCCGAATACAAGCTCACGGGTGCAGCAAACGTTCCCGGTGATGTCTGCACAAAAAGCGAGACGTTGAAGTCAGCGGAGATGAGATCGGGCAGTCCGTCGCCGTTGACATCGGCAATCGCGAGCTGCGAAGCCCCCGGGCTTGCGAGCACGAGCGGTGTATTGAACGTGCCAGGACTCAATTTGTCGTTGAGGAACACCCGCAGCACACCGTCATCTGCGCTGGCCGAGACGACGTCATTCAGGCCATCGCCCGTGAGCTCCGCGGTGGCGAGATACAAAGGATTGTTGCCATCCGCTGTCAGCGTCGGAGCGGCGAACTCGCCGGCGGCGATTGACAGGTAGGCCTTGAGATTCGAAGCATCCGGCGCCGCCGCCGGCTCGTCAGTGCTGAGCGCGACGACATCGGCAAAGCCGTCCTTGTTGAAATCAGCGCTCACGACACCGAGTGACACTTCGTTTTGCGGACCGGGCGGCCCACACTGAAAGCAATAGCCGCCATGGTCGTGGTCATCGCAACCGGCGACGAGGACCAATAGGGCGAGGCCCAGAAATGCCTGCCATGATGTGATCCGGCGTTCCGGACGGTATTGCGTGGTTGGTTTTGACATGGATGTCACCGTTAGGGGAAGAGTTGAGTCGTGCATAAGTTCCTCCTCACTATCCGTCTCTACCGGGGATCTCTCGCTGTATCGGGCGAGCAACACCCAAGAGGGATGTCATTTCCGATCGTTCGTAGTGGGCGTCTTGGCTCCCTTCGGCCCATCCGCGCGCCTCCGTAACCGCGGAACTCATGAGCTATAACGCCGCATATCCAGCGGCGTTGACCGGTGCGCGCGAACGGGCCTGCTGAACAAATCCGTTCAGAGTCGATGATGTATTCTGCGTCGGACGGCAGTGACCCCGACCGCCGGCGTCAGCGCATTGAGCATAAGCGTGGCAATGGCTGCTCGTGTCCGATCGCGCTTGGTGTGACGCCAGACTTCGTCGAAGTGCCGCTATTTTCCCGGCGCGTGTGCGGCCAGGAGCTTCTGGGAGCGAATCCAGCTGTCGGTGCGGGAGTCCAATAGGTCAAGCGGCAATACGCCGTTGCGTAACATCTCGTCGTGAAAAGCGCGCAGGTCGAACTTGGGCCCCAGCTCTTTGGCGGCGCGCTCACGCAGCTCGCGGATCTTCAGTTGCCCGAGCTTGTAGGCAAGGGCCTGCGCGGGCCACGCGATATAACGATCCGTCTCGGACTGGATCGTGGGTTCATCGACGGCTGCGGACTTGCGGAAGAAATCGACGACTTGGTCTCGCGTCCAGCCCTGTGATTGGAGGCCGGTATCGACGACCAGGCGCACGGCGCGAAAAAGCTCACTCGAGAGTCGTCCGTAATCGCTCACCGGATCCTGATAGAAGCCGACCTCCTTACCAAGCTCCTCGGCGTACAGCGCCCAACCCTCGATGTATCCGGAGGATTCGACATGCCGGCGAAAGTTTGGCAAGTCCGTCAATTGTTGTGCCACCGACTGCTGCATATGATGTCCAGGAATGCCCTCGTGATAGGCAATTGCTTCGTCAAGGACGAGCGTGCGTTGGCCGAAATTGGATGTCGCGACAACCACCCTGCCGGGGTGTTTGCCATCTGGCGTACCCAACTGATAGTGAGTCGGACTTGCAGCCTGGAAGGCGGGCATGGCTTCGACAGTGACCGGTGAGCCTGGAACGAAACCGAAGAGCTCCGGCAATTTGGGTTGCATCTGCGCAATGTATCTGCGGAAGTCGTCGACGATCTGCTCCGCCGCGGCGGGGCGGTATTTGGGGTTGGTTTTGACGGCCGCGCGGAAGGCCGCCAGGTCTGCAAAGCCTTCGTGGCGTGCGATGCTGAGCATCTCGGCCTGAATACGCTCCATCTCGCGCAGGCCGATCTGGTGGATCTCGCCGGGCGTGAGCTTGCTCAACGAAGTGCGGCTCTTAATGTCATTGAGATAGCGCGGCATGCCGCCGGGCAGCGATGTCACGCTGAGCGTGCTGCGGCCGTGCGGCGCGTACTCCGTGGCAATGAAACTTGCGAAGGAGATGTAGGCCGGCAGCACCTCATCGACGACGGCGTCATTAATGGCTTTGGTCAGGCGCCGCTGATCGTCTGGGGCGATGCTGGCGGGGTAATGCCGCGTAGGAAGCAGAAAGGGATCTGCTGCGATGATTCCCTGACATTGCGCCGCGATCTTCTCAAGGAGGAAACGCACTGGCATGAGATTGTCCGCCATGCCCGCGCGCAGCACCTCTTCGGTCTGGCTGAACGCGCGTGGGACCTGATGTAGCCGGGCGATGTAGTCCTCGTATTGCCGCACCGAATCGAATGGTGCGGCAAGCGGCAGATCGGCCAGACGTACCTGCGGACCCTCGAGCTGGTTCACCGGCATTTCGTATTCTTTGAAAGAATAATTCTTGATGCGCTGTTCGAGAACGTAGCGCATCACTTCGTGCGAGAGCGTGTCCTGTTCAGGCAAACCGGCGGTCGAGATGGCCTTCAGGCGCGAAAGAAAACCCTCATCGCTTGCGTGCGCGTTCCTGATGGCTGTCAGGGACTCGTCGTTCAGGCGGTCGTTATAGCGGTAGTCACCAAAGGACGTCGCGCGCTCCGGATGAGCCTCGAGATTAGCCTCGTATTCCTCTGCAAAGAGGGCGTTCTGCGCTGCGATGCGCGATTCAACGGTTGCGGTCTTCGCAATGGCCGCTGTGCACGCGAGAAGGGCCCAGCATCCGACGAGTACGATTGGAGACGATTGCTTGGCCATGTCATGAAAGCCTAGCACAGGAGCGCGGTTGGGAAAGCCTTGACGGAAAACCTCTTGGCCGGCTGCGATCCAGTACCCCGTCGAGGCCTGAGCGCTTATTTCTGGGTTGGAATGTCGATGTAGCTACTGCTGTACCAGCGGGCTTTTACCGGGATCTTGCCATCGGCGACGGACTCCTCGCTCACGTCGGCTCCGCTGCCGTAGTTGATCTCGCGGTCGGCACGCTTGTTGATGCCGAGCACCATCACCAGGCGGCTGCCGGCCTGCAGCCTGCGACTCGTCAGTCGTTCGCTGCGGATCGTTAACTGCTGCCGTTCGCCGGCCTTGAGGAGGTGGCGATGCACGCGATCACGTGCGTAGCTCGCACGGATCTCGTAGACCGGAGCGAAGAGCGCAAGATATCCGCCGCTCGGCAGGAGTTCGTACAGCGCAATGTTCAGATCCATGTCCATCTTGTTCGTCGTGAAATCCAGCCGAGCGGAAAATAGGCCAGCGATGTCGATCGGGTGCGCGAGCGGCTCGCTCACGAACGTCACGGCATTGTGGGTCTTCAGGTCCCTGCTGAGGAGGGCAGTGGTTGGACTCCAGTTGGAATCACTGCGGTCTTGGAGGCTGACGATCTGGCCGACAAACGTCGAAGCCGAGGTCTCGTGGCGCACGAGGGTATAGTCATCGCCGTCGCGAGCTGCGGCCAGATAAAATCTCAGCGATCCATTGGCCATGCCTTCAAGAGACGGGGCATGGCGCCATTCGTTCGCTCCCATGACTTCGTAATTGACACGGCTTTTCAGCAGGTCGGGTTTTGAACCGCCCTTAAACACGGAGTCGAACCATTGATAGCGCAGCTCGCGCAGATCGATGAGCGCGGCCGGATCGATTTGATAACCCTGCAGATTGGCGAGCGGCCCATGCTGCATGACGCTGTCATCATAGGGCCCTATGAGGAGGGTCTCGTTGGCGTGCGGGTTATATTGATGATGCTGGGTAAAATAATACAGTGAGCCGATTTCGCCGTCGGCATAGTAGCCGGCAGTCGTCAGCACTGGGATGTCGATGTGAGCGAAGTCCTCGCGGTAGGGAATCAGCTTCTGCCAGAAGCGATCGTAGCTCGGGTGATTTAGCCAGCGCTGAAAGATCGGGTCACGCCCGCCGTGCACGCGGCCGAAATCCCGGTAGGACTTGCCGCTCGCGTACCACTTCTCATCAAGTTCACGCCATTGTGCCTCGTCAGCGCAGCTCTTTTGATCCGCGGCGAGGATGTGCGTGGAGCAGTAACTGAACCGATACGCGGAATTGCGGAAAATGCTGCCTGCCAACGGTGCATCAATGCCGGGCGCGGTGCCAGCCGATGTGGCGATCGCCTGCAGGGCGGAGGGCAGGCGCTTCGCTGCGGCCCATTGAACGAAGCCGCTGTAGCTGCCGCCGTACATACCCACGCGGCCGTCGCTCCAGGGCTGTTTGGCAATCCAATCGATCACAGCGCGCGCATCTTCGCCGTCGTCCTGAAAGGGAACGATTCCCTCGGAGCTATCAGCTTTGGCGCGGATATGAGCCACTACGCCTACGTAGCCGTGAGCGGCGCACTCTTTGGCGTAGTTAGTAGGGGATACGTCAAGTGTCATCGCGAGGAGCGTAGGCAAGGGTTTGACCGCGGCGCGTGGGCGAACCAGCACGACGGATATGCTTCTGCCGCTCGCAGTCTGGATCGGCACGTCCTCGGCGGTCATGTAGCGCCGATGATCATCATCGGCGTCGAATCCACTGATCAGAGGCCCAAAGTTCCGATAGGCGTCGAACGTCAGATAGGTACGGATAAGCTCGACCGCCTCCGCCAGCGTAATCGTGCCCTTGGGCCGCCGTTCATCAAAGGATTTTTGCAAATCGAGCTGCAGCACGGACAACGGCGTGCGCAGACGCTTGAAGAGCGCGTAGGCGTCCGGATTATTGAGCAGCAGCAGCACATCCTGAAACGACTGCGTAAATGCTTGCGCGAACGATACCCGGTCTTGAGCCTCGATGGCGCGGGCGCGCACGTAGATGTCCGACACGACCTCCTGGCCGCCGAGACGGTCGGGGTAGGCGTTCTGACGGCGCTCGCGCAGCGACTGCTGCGTTGCGTACGCGGCCGCGTAGTCGCCCGAAGTCAGCTGCAGTGCAGATAGATTCTCAAGGTAGCGCTCCGTGTCATTCTCCTGATACACCGGCAGGATGCGCACCGCCAGGTCGCGCATGATGGCCGCGGTTGCTGCGTCGCCTGCGTACACGGGCGGGTGAAACTCGAACTCCTGCGCGGCGGCGCGCGACTGTGAGAATACAATCAACAACGAAAAGACCACCCATGTGGCGATCCGCGCAACCCCGTCGAGTCCGGGTCGGCGCGCCACGCGCTTGCACGACGCAGAGCATCGATACGCCGCCACGCCGAGCGGTTGTGCGCTAAACATGCCGGCATTCTTGCGGCTCTGGGCGGCGGATCTCCTCATTGGTGGTTGATCGCCGCTGCCCGCTGCGCAGCGGCGGTCTTGCCGTGCATGAGCGTGCGTATCGCGGGAGCCTTGACGAGATGCAGGACGCGCGTGAAGAGCGGATCGCGTGCTTGGGCTGCTCTGCCAATGTTGATGATCGTGGTGCCTTCAAGTTCATTGCCCAAGATGTCAATCACGCGCTCGAGCGCTTCATCGTCAAGCGAGCCCAGCGTGTCATCGATGAGCGCCCAGCGCGGCTTCTGCAGTACGATCCGGGCGAAAGCGAGGCACAGCTGCTCGTCCTGGCTTAATTCCCGGTCCCAGCGACTTGTCACGTCGAGCATCGGCACGATGCGATCGAGCCCCAGTCGCAACAGCGCATGCCGGAACGCGTCGTCGCCGAACCCATCGGCCTTGAGGGGATAGGCGAGAACCTCGCGCAGCGTGCCGCGCGAAAGATAAGGCGTACCGCGGGGCAGATAGAACATCTCTTCATCTTTGGGTCGCGTGATACGTCCCGTGCCATAGGGCCACAATCCAGCCAGCGCTCTAAATAGCACCGTTTTACCCGTTCCCTGGGCGCCCACGATGAGGACGCGTTCACCCGCCGTAATGACGATGTTCTTTTCCTTCAGCAGGTCGCAGCCGGCAGGAGATACGATCTCCAAATCTTCTATCGTGACCGTTCCCGGCTCGCCTTCACCGTAGGTGATGCGGCTCTCAAGCTGCGGCGGCTCGTCGGAGGCGGTCATCACGGCGCGCCGGAAACTTGCCACACGCAGCAGCGTCGCGCGCCAGTCTGCGATGACGCTGAAATTGTCCACGAACCAGCGCAACGAGGACTGCGCCTGCGTGAACGCCGCGGCCGCCATCATCAGGCCGCCGAAGGAGATCTTACCGGAGAAGTACAGCGGCGCTGCGACGAGTATCGGCGCGACAATGGTAATCCAGCCGAAGCCCGCGGTGACCCAGGTGAGGTTGGTGAGGCCGATGACTAGCCGTCGTGTCGCGGCGAGCACGCTGGCGAGGTGCAGTTCGACGCGCTGCCGCTCGTGCGCTTCGCCGGCCGCCAGCGAAATGCCGTCGAGGTGCTCGTTGATGCGCACCAGTGAAAAGCGCAGGTCGGCCTCGCGCGCGTAGCGTTCCGCGTTGCGGTTGATCAGATCGCGCCCGACCCAGTAGCTCAGGAGCGAGCCCGCTCCGGCATAGATGATCGCCGCCCACAGCATGAATCCCGGAACTGCGTAGTCGATACCGGCGACGCGGAAGGCGAAGTCTTTGGACAGAATCCACAGGACCCCAGCGAAGGTGGCAAACAAAATCGAGGCCTGCAGGAGACCGATTCCGAGATCGGCAGATAGGTCGCACAGTTTGCGCGCGTCCTCGTGCATGCGCTGATCCGGATTGACGCCCATGGGTCCGCCGTGAGCGAGCCAGAAGGCACGGCGCGGCAGCATCCAACCCTGCAGCAGATCGTGCACGAGTCCTTCGCGCAGTTTGAGTTTCAGCAGTTCAACCAACCATCTCTGCGCTACGTTCAGGATGAGGACCACTCCGGCAATCAGAAAAAATATGCCGAGTTGCACCAGAAACGCGTGTAAGTCGCGGCGCGACAGAGCGTCGAAGAATGGCTTGTTCCAGCGATTGAGGACAATCTGGCCGTAGGCGGTCGCGATGACGATGACGAGGATCCCGGCGACGAGCCCGATGAGCGTCTTGCCCACCGCCGAGGCAAGGAGCGCTCGCACGATCATGCCGAGCTGCGGTCCCAATCCCGAATGGGCGGGATCCTCGCTCTCGGCTGCGTCACCAGAGGTGTCTTCTGGGGAATGCATTGGCCTGCTTCGCGCTTCCTTAACGTGCGTCACAAAATGTGGTTCCCGAGCTGCCATTTAACTCCCCTTGCCGGCCTGTTTCGCAAGCTGGCGAGGAGCTAAGGCGCACCGGCAACTGCATGAGACATGATGCAGATGACAGCAGCGGTGACATTGACGAGCGTCACGGAATCCTGGTCGAAGGTCGTACACGACTCGCCGTTAATAGTCACACTAGAAAGCGCGGCTGTCAGCGGTGGACGCAATACGAGCTTGGCAGTGAGCCCGCTGGCGATCTCCAACCGCAGCGTGTGTGCGTCGAGCCTGCGCAGGGAAAAGCTCAAGCTGCCGTAAAGAGTGGGCATGCGCGAGACCTGCACGCCGGAGCCCGTAATCCACTCCGGAGCGAGGCCCGCGGCCAGGATCAGCTCATTCTCGGCCGGGCGTTCGTAGGCGAAGAGGCTGCGCACGGCGAGGACGTACTCCGCCGCAATCCACGAATGCGGCAGATCGCCCAAATGAGCTGGTGCGCGCGACTCGCGCCACGCAATTTCCGGCCATTGATCCCAGGCAGGTGGACGACGGTCGGCGAGAAAGAACCGCAACAGCTCCAATGCCGCATCGCGGCGCCCGAGGCGCACGAAAGCACCGATGATGCGAATTTCGTAGGGAGTGTAGTTCTGCCAGTCCAAAGCGCCACTGCGCTTGCGGCGCCAGTCATAGAGGTATCTGTCGAATGTGTGCTCCACCGCGCTGCGGTCGAGCTCATCGAGCATCTCCAGAAGCGCAATGGCGTTCGCGGTGGACGTCGGATCGAAGTCTGCCCACTCGATGCTGCCCGGTATGAAGCTGAGGCTGCGCTCCTTGCGGGTTCGTTCGATCGAGGAGAAGAGTGCGGCAGCCATCCGCATCGCGAGCGCCCGCCACCGCTCGGCGACGCCTTCTGTTGCGAATGCACGTGCCAGCTCGACCGCATCGCGCACACCGCGCAGAGCCCAGAAGTCGTCCCAATACGAATGCACTGGCTGCGACAGGTACCCCTCGTGGCTGACGGAGATCGGCATTAAGCCGTCC
>Ga0209006_10003247_pt1 | contig 14797 bp, 8 predicted proteins | sample JacPin_JW_Ref_O2_FD_188567 | JGI IMG/M metagenome (GOLD analysis project Ga0209006, IMG submission 188567) | Forest soil microbial communities from Algoma, Ontario, Canada - Jack Pine, Ontario site 1_JW_Ref_O2 (SPAdes) (version 2) | ecosystem: Environmental > Terrestrial > Soil > Boreal... | reverse complement strand
GCGGGCGAGTGTGCAGGGCGGCGAATTTCGGGGTATTCGTGGAGCTGGCTCCCGGAGTGGAGGGCTTGTGCCACCGGTCGGAAATTCCCGGCACGTCTGAGCACCGGCACGAGGAATCGCCGCTGCCGATCGGCGAGGAGATGGATTTCAAGGTCGTAAGGCTGAATGAACCGGAGAAAAAGATCGGGTTGAGCGTGCGCGCTCTGACCGACGATGAGGAGCGAACGCGGTTGGAAGATTATCAGCGTCACGCCGCGGCTGCCACCATGACCATCGAAGAAGTAATGAACATCAGAGTGAAGGGTGAAGGCCGGTAAAAACCGGTCCAAAGGGAGAGAAAGCACACATGACGAAGGCTGAATTAATCGAGGAAGTCTCGCGGGTTGTGGAAATGACTCGTAAGGATTCCGAGGTAATCGTGGAAGCCATCTTCGACAGCATCGTGAAGTCTCTGCGCTCCGGGGATAAGATCGAAATCCGTGGGTTCGGCAGTTTTCGCACCAGGCAGCGGCAACCGCGCGTGGGACGCAATCCGAAAACCGGAACTCGCGTGGAAGTGCCCTCCAAGCGCATCCCCTACTTCAAGCCCAGCAAGGAACTAAAAGATCTGGTGAACACGTCCGCCGGCGGCGATGGCCAGCCTGCGACGTCGCCCGCGGCCGAGCCCACCGGCGGGGAAAACTCTCACAGCTCGTAATTGCATTTCCCAATTTATGGACCACCTGTGGAGTCCGTGGCGCTACCAGTATGTTCAAAAAGAGAAGACTGGTGGTGGATGCGTTTTTTGCAACGCCGCGGCTGCCGGGCGCGATGCAGATAATCTGGTGGTCTATCGGGGCCAGAAAAACTACATCATCCTGAATCTGTATCCCTACAGCACCGGCCATCTGATGGTGGTGCCGTATGAACATGTGGATACTTTGCAAGACGCATCGCGGGAAACCCTGGACGAGATGATGCTGCTGGTGCAGCGATCCCAGCGCCATTTGCAGGAGATCTATCGGCCGCCGGGATTCAATCTCGGAATGAATCTGGGGGAAAGCGCGGGCGCCGGAATCGCCGAGCACATCCACATGCACGTGCTGCCACGCTGGCCGGGCGACACGAATTTTATGACCACGGTGGCTGAAACGCGCGTGTTGCCGGAAGACCTGGCTACCACCTGGCGCAAGCTGCGTGAGGCTTTCGCGGGATCGCGCGCTTGACCTGAACCAACCAATCGTGGCGGTGGAAGGGTTGGGCCTACAGGTTTTCCCTCAAAAAGTCGAAGGGCAAGCTTGGAGCTGCCCGGTCTCTGTTCTGGCGGGCGGATAAGTCTGCCGCTACATGCATATGCCGTCTTCAGAGCCTGCTTGGAACAGGCTTACGGGATTTGTGGGCCCCCGCGAACCCTCATTCGAGGGTGACGGTTCCTATTTCGAAGACTCCTTCGCTCGCAAACTCCCCTACCTGCCGGTGGCTGCCGTAATTTTCGCGATCCATCTGAGCGCGGTGTGGCTCGGCTATCTGGTGCTCGATAACGGCCTGCAGGTTGGCCCGGTATGGACGGCCGCCGCGCTGGGGTTGATCTCGTTGCTGCTGTTCGGGACTAGATACTGGCCCGTTATCTTCCTGGCATATGTGACCGGCAGTATCCACGCGCACTTGCCGTGGCTCACATGCCTGGGGGTCGCGTTGGGCGGCGTGGCGCGGAATGTCGCCGCTGTGTGGATTTTCCGGCGACTTGCGAAATTCAAGAAGCAACTGAGTCCCTTTGACGATCTGGTGACCGTGGCGCTAGCCGGGTTTGCGGCGCCATTGTTTTCGTCGGTTATTGGCGTTGCGGGCGAGGTGGTGGGCGGCGTGATTTCCATCGACCACTGGGCTGTCGCGGCCAGCAGCTGGTGGATCGGCGACACAGTAGGAATGCTCAACGCGATGCCGCTGCTTCTGGTGGTGGCCCGTTTCCTGTCCCGGCCCGGCCCGCACTGGAAAATAACGCTCGCCATCCAGTTCGTTGCGTTGACTTTAGTAGTCAGTGCCGCTGGCTACTTCGTCTTCTTTCGGCCGACGGCCTCGGGGTTACTTTTTTCCGTGTTCCTTCTGATTCTTATCGCCGCCGTTTGGCTGGGACCGTCCGGAGCGCGCCTGGCGGCCCTGTTCATCGCCGGAGCGGCGATTTGCGCTACGCGCCTCGGCAGCGGCCCATTCGCCGGAGGAACGCTCAGTGAAAACCTCCAGAATCTGGTCCTGTTCCTGGTGGCCGTCTCACTAACGGGCATGGCGGTGGGTGCCTTCCAGATTTCCGGCAATCTGCTAGCCCCCGGGGCGGTGCTGGCGACGGGATTGGCGCTGAGCGGATGGCTATACGGCTCGCTGGATCATGAAAGAACGCGTGACGATGCAGCCCATCTGGACCGGCTGGTGGCTTCCAGCGAGAGCGAGATCGACAACCGTCTAAGGGTTTACCAGAACGTGCTGCGGGGCGCGGCAGGATTCGTGTCTACAGCCGGGCGCGTGAACGCGGAATCCTGGCATCAATACTTAACTTGGTTGGATTTGTTCGCTCAATATCCGGGCACTCGCGGTCTGATGGTGGTGGAACTGGTGCCGGATGCGGGCTTGAAGAGCTTTGTGGCAGAGCGCCGGTTGGATCACGCGCAGGATTTCGACGTACGCCCGATCCTGGGAAGCGAAGGACCCGCGCCCGTTCTGGCCGAGCATTTTGTCGTTAATTATGCCGAGCCGCCCGTGACTGCGGGGCACGTGCTGGGGATGGATCTGGCGGCGGAGGCGCGGCGACGAGCAGCGGCCGAACGGGCCCGCGACACCGGACAGCCCACCCTAACCAGAACGCTAGTCTTGCATGGCAAGGAAGGCGCGGCGCCACGGAATCAGCACGGGCTTCTGCTGATGCTCCCGGTGTACCGCGCGGGAGTGCCGAGGCAGACATTGGCGGAGCGCCGCCAGGCGTTCATGGCTTGGGTGGTGCTTTCGTTTAGCGCCGATGTCTTCTTTCAGTCTGCTCTCAGTCCGACTCAGAACTCGCTTACATTATCGGCGTTCGATGGCGCGGTGAATTCTGAAAACGTGATGTTCTCTTCCGATCCGGCGCGGCCTGGCGCGTGGCGGTTCGCTCGAACCACGCAATTGCAGCTGGCCGACAACGTGTGGACTCTGGGTTGGAACAGCACCTCCAAATTCCCTAACGGCAGCAAGACGCCCTCGGCGTGGCTGGCCGGTTGCACGGCGCTCTTGTCCTTGCTGCTGGCTGGACTAGTGGCCAGCCTGCAGTCCTTCGGCGCACGAGCGTCGGCGCTGGCTGCCGGGCGCACCAAGGAACTCGCGCAGGCCCTGCATCAAGCCGATGCCGCGAATCGCGCCAAGTCGGAGTTTCTGGCCAACATGAGCCATGAGATCCGCACGCCCATGAACGGGGTAATGGGAATGACGGCGCTGCTGCTGGACAGTCCTTTAAACGAGGAACAGAGGGATCTGGCGCAGACTGCGCAGATGTCGGCCGAATCGCTCCTGACCATTTTGAACGATATTCTGGATTTCTCGAAAATCGAAGCCGGGAAGCTGCAAATCGCGTCGGAGCCGTTTGATTTGGAAGCCGTCGTGGCCGGCGTCGCCGAGTTGCTGGCGCCGCGCGCCGCCGAGAAAGGAATTGAGTTGGCGGTGACCTGGCCGTCCAGTGTTCCCCAAGCTGTGACGGGCGATGGCGGCCGCATCCGTCAAGTGCTACTGAATCTGGCCGGGAATGCGGTGAAGTTCACTTCGCAGGGGCACGTTCGCATCCGCGTGGGATGCGCGGAGCGCTATGCCGATTCCGCCCTGGTGCGCATCAGCGTGGAAGACTCCGGGATTGGAATTCCGGACGACGTGCAGAAAAGCCTGTTCGGCAAATTTACACAGGCCGACACATCCATCACGCGGCAATTCGGAGGCACGGGGCTGGGCTTGGCCATCAGCAGGGAATTAGTGCATCTGATGGGAGGCCAGGTGGGGTTCAAAAGCTCGCTCGGTAAAGGTTCCACCTTCTGGTTCAGCTTGCGATTGCCAGTACGGCGCTCACAAGACGCGGAAGACTGGCAATTGCCGGCCGACGCGCGCCTGCTCATCGCCGATCCTCAACCTATCAGCCGCGGCAGCATCAGCGAGATGTTAGGGAGCCAGCACGAGACTGCGGGCACCATCGGTGAGATGCTGATCGCGCTCCGCGGCGCCCGTCGCCCCTTCGACGTCGTAGTGGTGGATCAATTGTTCTGGCAAACCTCGCGGGCCGAGTTGGAACAGTTGCTTGGAAGCGAGACCAAGCTCTTGATTCTTGCGCCGCTCGGAATGCGGGGAGATCCCAGTTTGCACTTTGGCGCGGGACAGGGTGGCTGGGTAACCAAGCCGGTGCGCTGGTCACAATTGGCGAAGGCGCTGAAGACGGTTTACGATCCGGTTCTCACCCGTTAGCCTCGACAATCAGTGGCGCACGCACTCATGCGTAATGTCACTTAGTTTTTTGATGAGCGAACATTTTAAGTCCAGCGTTCACATGAGTGTGAACGCGGCACGCAGGAGTGCGTGCGCCACAATGATTTCGATATTTTACCAGGCCTCGCTCAAAAACTAAGTGGCCAGTCGTGCCGACGCCTGCTGCGTTCTAGTCGGCGCGCAAGGCCCGCATCGGCTCGATGGAAGCCGCGCGCTGGGCCGGAATAGCCGAGGCGGTGAGAGCCAGCAGCAGCACAGCAATCGCGGCCAGGGTCAATACTAAAGGATCGAAAGGGCTGACGTCGAATAGAAGCGAGCGGAGCAGGCCGGACGCCGCCACCGCTCCCAGCAGACCGATAATGCAACCGATGCCCGCGAGTTTTGCCCCCGACATAAGAACCAGCCGCATGATTCCAGACCGCTGCGAGCCCAGAGCCATGCGAATGGCCATCTCCTGCGCGCGCGAGGCCACCGAGAAAGCAATCACGCTATAAATACCCAGAACCGCCAGCAGCAGAGCCGCGGCGGCGAAGCCAGTGATCACGGCGGTATTGAAGCGGCGGGGCGCTTCGGTCTCCGAAATAGCCTGCTCCATGGTGGTCACTTGTGTCAGCGGAAGCTGTTGGTCAATAGAGCGAACGGTGGCTCGCAAAACATTCTCCATGCTTTCCGGAGGAAGCGTGCCACGGAAAGCGATAAAGCCGCCGTTGCCGTTTACATCCGTCGGCGAGGCCAGCGAGCCGATGGATGCTTCCACTTGTCCGACCGGCTGATAAAACTGTTCTTTGGTATCGGCATCGGGCGAGTTGAGTTTCACGTCGGCGATTTCGCCCACCACCGTCAGCCACGGAGTCTGCATCTCCTGCGTGCCGATGCGGAGGCGCTTCCCAAGCGGATCCTGGTTGGGCCAGTAGTGTTGCGCGAATTTGCGGTTCACAATGGCAACCAGCCGGGCGTCGCCTTTGTCCGCCTCCGTGAAAAAACGGCCTCGAAGCAAGGCAATGCCCATCGTGTGGAAATAATCTCCGAGAACCTGGACAGGCACCGCCAGGTTTAATCCCGCACCCTTGGGTGGAACATAGCCTTCCACCATAAATGTTTCGTTCGAGTTGGAATTCGACGCGGGCAGAAAGCTGGTGAGCCCCACGGTGACCGCGCCCGGAATTTGCTGGAGACGCAGCAACAGTTCCCTATTGAAACTATCCACCGAGGCTTGCGTTGCGTATTGCTTTTGAGGCAGCGAATAGGAGGCGGAGGTCACGTTCTGGGGACGGAAACCGAGTTCGGCGGAGCGCATCTTCTCGAAGCTGCGCAGCAGCAGCCCCGAAGCGGCCAGCAGCACCAGGGCAATCGCAATCTCCGCTACCACTAAAGCCGACCGCAGGCGAGCATGTCTTCCGCCCGCCATTCCGCTGCGTCCGCCCTCTTTCAGCGTGTCGTTGAGACTGGTTCGGAGCGCGGCAAATGCAGGAGCCAGTCCGCACAGGAGTCCGGTTACGATCGCCACCAGCAGGGCGAATCCAACCACTCTCCAGTTCAGGCCGATTTCGGCGATGCGCGGCAAGCTCTCCGGCAACAGGCGCTTGCCCACGCGCAGAGCGACGGCGGCGAGCAGGATTCCAAGCAAGCCCCCGCTCACGCTCAGAATGAGACTCTCGATAAACGCGGACCGCAAAAGCGCCGACGAGGGCGCACCCAGGGCTTGCCGAACGGCTCTTTCGCGCTGGCTGCGAATCGCGCGCACCAGCAGCAGCCCGGCCAGGTTGGCGCAGGCGATCAGAAGCACAACAGCCACGGCCAGAAACAGCGTTCGCACCAGCGGGCGCGCCAGCTCTATGGTTTCCTCCTGAAGCGGACGCACCACTGACCTGATGCGCAGACTCGCCATGAAGGGCGGATAGCCGCGCATGATTTCCTGCGCCACACGCTCGGCGTCGACCTGCGCCTGTGTTGCCGTCACTCCGGACTTCAAACGCCCCACCGTCTGGTAGTTCCAGGAGGCGGCGCCCTGCGTCAGCTCCTGTTGGGTGGAACTCAACGGCACCCACAGTTCACTGCGGCTCAAGTGGCCCGGCACTAACGGAAATTCGAAGCTCTTGGGCATCACGCCGATCACAACATAGGGTTTCCGGTCGAGCAGGATCTTATAACCCAAGATTTGCGGATCCCCATGGAAGCGGCTTTGCCATGTTTCGTAGCTCAATATCGCCAGTTGCTGCCGCTGCTCTTCTTCCTGAGCGGTGAAAAATCGACCGAGCAGCGGATGGACCTCTAGGGCCGGCAGCACTCCACTGGTCAGGCGCGAGGCGTTCACCTGAGCGGGCTCTCCCACGCCTGAAAGCTCGTACGCGGGAGAGGTATATCCGCCCAGGCTTTCGAAAGATCGCGTGTCGCGGGTATAGGCACGGATGTCGGGCGCAGTTACTCCCGCCTCGCCGTTGCCGCCAATATCGGCCCCTTGCAGCCGGTCCGCAAGCACTACCAACCGGTCTGAATCCGGGAACGGTAATGGCCGCAACAACACCCCTTCCACGATGGAGAAGATGGCAGTGGTTGCGCCGATGCCAAATGCCAGCATTAATATCGCCGTCGCCGTAAACCCCGGTGACTTGCGCAACTGGCGCAAGGCAAATTTCAAATCAAAGGAAAGATTTGTTCCCATGGAAGCTCCTCGCCAGCGTTGCACTTACTCTTCCAATTTCCCGGTCCCGCTAAACACATGAATTCAGCCGTAATTTAACACGATGATTCGGTCTTCGGACTAGAACGGACTGTTCAGAATCGTGATGTAATGTTCGGAAACGAACCGGAATGAAAAGGGCGAGAATAAGAGGGACCATGTCTAACGCGGGGCTTTCGGCCATGCTGGTTGCGGCATTGTGCTGGGCCCAATCCGAGACGCCTGAGGTGAGCTCTCACGAAGCCCCCATTACCTTCAGCAGCCGGGTGAATCTGATCTCGGTGCCGGTGGTGGTTCGTGACAAGCAAGGGCGAGCGATCGGTAGCCTACAGAAGGAGGACTTTCAGGTTTTCGATAAAGGCAAGCTGCAGGTCATTACGAAATTTTCGATGGAAAAGAGCGACCGGTTGGTCGAGGTGGATGCCGGGACATCGAGCGCGCCACGGGAGCAAGCGGCGGCTCCCATTTCCCCGCCGGCTGTCCTGCCGGACCATTACATCGCGTATCTGGTGGACGACGTCCACCTGGAGCCCGGCGATCTGCTCAATACGAAACAAGCCATGCATCGCCATTTGGACGAAGCGCTGGATCCCAACAGCCGCGCGGCGATCGTCACTACCAGCGGCCTGGTGTTGTCGGACTTTACCGCCGAACGCGAGAAACTGCACAATGCCGTGAATCGACTGCAGCCGTATACCAGCGGCATCGATCGGAACCAGGATTGTCCTCCCATCAGCTATTACATGGCCGATTTGTTCATCAACAAGGAATTGTATCTGGATGGCCGGCTATTCTCGGACGCGCAGCTCTTTATGGTTATTTCGAGCGGCACGGATCGGGCCCTGACTGCTGCCTATGAAGAAGCGATGGGGTGCGTGCCGTGCCCCACCGGCAAGGACCCTATAAGTGGGCTGCCCCTATGCGTGGCGGAAACACTCACTAAACTCAGATCGGCGACTCGGCAGGCCCTGAACTTCGGCGATCACGAGACCTCGCTGGGTCTGGGAGCGCTGCGTGACGTGATACGCAAGCTGTCCGTCATGCCGGGGAACCGGAACCTGGTTCTGGTTTCACCCGGATTCCTGCTTACTCGAGATCATCGCTCCGAAGAGTACGACCTTTTGGAGCGCGCGATTCACGCCAATGTGGTTGTCAACACCATCGACATGCGCGGCCTGTTCACCATCATTCCGGGCGGCCATGCCAGCGACCGGAGCTACTCTACCAGTGCTGGAGTGACCTCTTTGGGACAGACCGACATGGACGCGGCCACCGAAGCGAACAACGTCCTGGCGGAGCTGGCCAACGGTACAGGCGGAACGTTCTTCCACAACGACAACGACCTGAAGCAAGGGCTCAACCTCATCGCGGCGCGGCCCGACTACGTTTATGTGCTGGGTTTCTCGCCGCAAGAACTAAAATACGACGGCGCTTATCACGGCCTGAAAGTGACCGTGAAGAATTCTCAAAACCTCACCATCCAGGCTCGCCGCGGCTACTGGGCGCCCCGGCATGCCGTCGATTCGGCCGAGGCGGCCAAAGAGGAAATGCAGGAGACCGTCTTCTCGCGCGAGGAGGTGCAAGCCATTCCGTTGAATGTTCAGACCGAGTTCTTCCGGTCCGGTGATGAGAAGTTCGAATTGACGGTGACCGCTCAACTGGATGCGAAAGCTCTCAGATTCAATAAGGCGCAGGATCGCAACGACGATACCTTGACCGTAGTGGCCGGGCTGTTCGATCCCAACGGGAATTACATCGCCGGGGTGGAGAAAGTGGTGGAGCTGCATCTTCGCGACCGGACCCTGGAAGCCTTCCAGAACGCGGGCATCGGTGTGAAAGAAAATTTCGACGTGGCGCCGGGCCGGTACCTGGTGCGCGTGGTGGTGCGGGACTCCGGTGGCAAGACCATAACGGCGCGCAATGCGGGTGTCGAAATTCCATAGCGGCGGGTCTAGACTGGAGAAGGAAGTCAGGAGGCGCCTAATGCGAGGGATATTCGGCTTCGCAGTTCTGCTGCTCGGCGCGCCTGCCGGTCCAGCTGGGGCACAAGCTCCGGTGCAAGGCCAGCCCGAGATCGCTTCTCACGACGAGCCGGTCACCTTCAGCAGCCGGGTGAACCTGGTATCGGTGCCGGTGGTGGTTCGCGATCATGACGGCAAGGCCATAGGCGCTTTCCAGCAGGGCGATTTTCAGCTTCTTGATAAAGGCAAGCTGCAAGTCATCACGAAATTTTCGATCGAGAAGAGCCGTAAAGCGGCGCAAGAAACCGAGCCCGCAAATGCGCCCGGTGAGAAGACCGAGGCCCCCACTTCCGCACAGCCGGTGCTAGCGGACAGCTACATCGCCTACCTGGTGGATGACGTCCACTTGAAGCCCGGAGATCTGTTGCAAACGCGGCTAGCCCTGAATCGCCATCTGGGGCAAGCGCTGGATCGCGCCAGCCGCGCGGCGATCTTCACCACCAGCGGCGTGATGCTTTCGGACTTCACCCAAGATCGCGAGCAACTGCATAACGCCGTAGAGAAGATTCAGCCCTGGAGCCGAGGCAAGAGTGCTGACGACTGTCCCAACGTGAGCTATTATCTGGCCGACCTGCTGATGAACAAATTCCTGTACTTCAATGGCCAAACGGATTTGCAGATGGCGTCCCTGGTGATCGACGGCACGGGGGATAAGGCTCTCATCGGTGTAGTGAAGGAAGCGGAGCAATGTTCGCACTTACCTCTGAACCCTCCTCCTCCGCCGCCCCCTCCTCACAACCCTCCCATCATTCCCATAGCCCCGCCGGAGCCGCTGATCGTCGCGGTGCGGCAGGCGATTCGTGAGTCCATCACCTTCGGCGAGCGCGACAGTTCGCTCGGCTTGACGGCGCTGAAAGACGCCATTCGCCGGCTCTCGGTAATGCCGGGGAGTCGCAACCTGGTTCTCGCTTCGCCTGGATTTCTCTTAACCCTGGAGACCCGGCCCGAGGAAACTGACGTTCTGGAGCGCGCCATCCGTGCCAACGTGACCATTAACGCCATCGACATGCGGGGCGTGTTCACGAATGCGCCGGGCGGCGATTCGAGCCAACGCGGATACGTTACCCCGGAAGCGGCAACTTATCTGGGACAGTATGACGCCGCGGCCGCCACGCAAGCTGCCGACGTCCTGGCGGAAGTAGCGTATGGCACCGGCGGCGCATTCTTCCACAATGACAACGATGTTGATAAGGGTCTGAACCTGCTCGCCGCGCGGCCCGAATACGTCTACCTGCTGGGATTTTCGCCGCAAGACCTGAAATTCGACGGCGAGTATCACGCCCTGAAAGTGACGGTGCGAAATTCCGCCAACCTGACCGTCCAGGCGCGGCGCGGCTACTGGGCCCCCAAGTTTGCCGTGGATGCGGCCCAAGGCGCCAAACAGGAACTTCAGGAAACGTTTTTCTCGCAGGAGGAGATCCAGGGCATTCCACTGGATCTGCAAACATCGTTCTTTCAATCCGGCGACGAGAAGTTCGAACTATCCGTGACGGCGCGGTTGGGTCTGATGGGTTTGCGATTCAAGAAGGCCGATGGCCGCAATAACGATACGGTAACCGTACTGGCGGGGCTTTTTGATACCAATGGGAAGAATGTGGCTGCCACCAAGAGGGTGCTGGACCTGCGCCTGCGCGATCAGAGCCTGGCGACCCTGCAAACTGCGGGGATCCGGATGAAAGAGAATTTTAGCGTGGCGCCGGGCCGCTATCAGGTTCGAGTGGTGGTGACGGATTCGGAAGGTCGGAGCATTACGGCGCGCAATGGGAGCGTGCAGATTCCATGAAAGAAGACTTCATTGTGGTGACGGTATTGCTGGGTTTGGCCGGCGCGGCGGGCGCGCAACAAACTCCGGTGATTCAAGCCGAGACGCGCGAAGTGCTGGTGGACGCCATCGTGACCGGCAAGAATGGCGCGTATGTGCGCGATCTCAAAGCCAGCGACTTTCGAATCTGGGAAGACAACAAGGAGCAAACGATCAAGAGCTTCTCGTTGGAATCGGCGTCCGCGGCCGCACAGCCTCGGTCGTTGGTCCTGTTTTTCGATGAGACCAGCATCGAGCCGCGGGATCAAATCGCGGTCCGGCAGGCTGCGTCCGCTTTTATCGATGCGGAAGCGGGGCCGAACCACCGGCTGGCCGTCATCACATTCAACGGCTCCGCGCGTATTCTTCAGAGCTTTACCGATAACGCCGGCCGTCTGAAGGACGCTATGAACCACTCAGGCTTCCAAGGCCTGGCGCCCAGCGCGGCCGATTCTGATCGATCGCACGACCCCAGCCGCGTTGAGGAAGACCGAGCCGTCGGCCGAGCCACCGGCACCACGCTGGCCAACTCTTTCACGGTCCGCAATATGCTGGCGTCCCTGGGTGACCTGGGAAGGAGTCTGGGCGTGCTTCCGGGGCGGAAGATAGTTATTCTTTTCACCGGGACGCTTACGTCCTCCGATCAGAAATCTGAGGTGCGAAATGCGGTGGACGCTGCGAATAAATCCGGCGTCGCCTTCTATCCGGTGGATGTTCGACCGGTTTTCGCTCAGACCGATCCCGGCAGCCCGCCGCAGCTGGAACCGACGTCCGGCTACCGACGAATGGGTGGTGGGCCGGGCGGAGGGCCCCAGGGCGATTCGGATAACCTGGGCTCGCCCCTTCCGGATTCCGGCTCCAGCAACCAGCAGATGTTGTTTGGCCTAGCCAATGGCACCGGAGGTTTCGTGGTGCGCAACACCACCGATCTGCTGGGAGGATTGCAAAACATCGCGGAAGAGCAGGAACAGTATTATGCACTCACGTATGTGGCTCCCGAATCGAAGGAGGAGACCTGTCACGCGCTGCGCGTCAAGGTGGATCGCAAGGGGACGAAGGTCCGTTCGCGCACCGGGTACTGCACGGCCAAGCCACTAGATCTTCTGGCGGGAACCTCCACGGTGAACGAGTTGGAGAAGCGCGCGGCTGGAGCGCAGGCGGGGGGCATCGCCGCACCCATCCAGCTGCCGTATTTTTATCTCTCGCCCAACGTGGCGCGGGTCAATCTGGCGATGGAGATCCCCGCCGGCGCGCTGCAATTCGAAAATCAAAAGGGCAGACAGCACGCCGAGATCGATCTGCTGGGCATCGCGTCGGCTCCGGACGGCAGCGTGGGAGCGCGTTTCAGCGATGCCGTGAAGTTCGATTTCGCTCCGGCCGAAATGGAGAAACTCAAAGGAAACTTTCTGCATTACGAAAAGGAATTCAAAGTCGCTCCCGGCCAGTACCGCTTTACGATGGCCTTTAGTTCCGGCGGCCAGAGTTTCGGGAAATCGGAAGCGGCGCTGGACGTGCCATCGCGCAAAGACGGAGAAATAGCCCTGAGCGGCTTGGTTCTCAGCAGGGAGGCGCATCCAGCGGCGGATGTGGGGCTGGTTTCCGGCGTTTCGCTGGCGGGCGATCGGACTCCGCTGGTGGCGCAGGGTATGCAGGTGATACCGTCCGGCTTCAATCAATTCGTCAAATCGGAGCAGGTGTTTTTTTATTTCGAAGTTTACGCGGCGAATCCTGCGTCGGTGAGCGCTCAAGTACGAATCCTGGAGCGCAAGACAGGGGCGCCGAAGTGGGACTCAGGACTGGCCAAGCTGACTGTTGCGCAGCAAGGTGGAAAACTTCCGCTCAACTTGCTGGAGACGGGAGCGTATCAACTGGAAGTAACGGCGGTGGACGCCAACGGTAAGAAGGTCACGCGGACGGCTGATTTCGAGGTGAACTAGCATGCTGGACCGATGCGGAGCGATGGCGTTACTCGCGCTGACGCTCACCGTGTCCGCGCTGGCGCAAGGGACCGGGGCGCGCGTCGTCGCCGTATCCATTGAGGGCGAGATCCATCCCATCACCGTCGAAATCGTGGGGCACGCCATTGAGCAGGCGCAGGCAGACAACGCCGCGCTGCTGCTGGTGCGGATCAATACTCCAGGCGGCCTTCTGGACGCCACGCGCGAGATCATTCAGAAGCTGGACGCCTCCCCGGTTCCGGTGGTCACGTATGTAGAGCCCAGTGGATCGCGCGCCGCATCGGCGGGATTTTTCGTGCTGGAAGCGGGCGATATTGCGGCCATGGCGCCGGGCACCAACACGGGCGCGTCCTCGCCGGTGCTGATGGTGGGGCAAATGGATCAGGTGATGCGCAATAAGGTGGAAAATGACGCAGCGGCCATGCTGCGCAGCATGATGTCGCGGCGTGGGCGCAATAGCGACGTGGGGGAGCAGACCGTCCGGCAGGCAAAATCGTTTACTGAGAAAGAGGCGCTGGATCAAAAGCTGATCGAATTCATTGCGAACAGCGAGCAGCAGCTCTTTCAAGAGCTGGATGGCCGCGAGATTACGCGCTGGGACGGGCGCAAGCTGACCTTGCACCTGGCGGGCGCAAGCGTGACGGAAGTGAAGCGAACTCTGCGCGAGCAGGTGGTGGCCGCAATCGCGGATCCGAACATCGGATTTATTCTGCTGGTGCTGGGCGTTCTGGGGATTTATGTCGAATTCACTTCACCTGGATTGATCTTTCCCGGAATTGCCGGCGCAATTCTGGCGCTGCTCGGGCTGTCATCGCTATCCATTCTTCCGATTAACTGGGCCGGCGTGGGGTTATTGGCGCTCTCGCTCGCGCTCTTCGTGCTGGAAGCGAAATTCGCTTCGCACGGCATGCTGGGCATCGGAGGAACCATTTCGATGGTGCTGGGCGCGCTGCTGTTGGTGAATGGACCGCCGGACATGCGAATCCATCTTTCCACTGCGCTGGCAGTGGCGCTTCCATTCGCGGCGATCACCATGTTCCTGGTGTCGATGGTGGTGAAGGCGCGGCACAACAAAGTGGTTACCGGCGCGGAAGGAATGATCGGAGAGCTGGGCGTGGCCGAGACGGCGCTGGAGCCGGAGGGGCAAGTGCTGGTGCGGGGCGAATACTGGAGCGCAATTGCTGCCTCCCCCGTTCCGGCGGGCGCCCGCGTTCGTGTTAAGGGCATAGCGGGATTGAAGCTGCAGGTGGAATTGGCCTGAGGTCACTTAGCCCTGAATTGCCGCGGCAACACCGTGAGCGGAAGCGTGACACGATACGCCGATCCCGCTCCGGCTAGGTCGAACGTGCCTCCGATGCTGGGAGGGCCGTCCTGCCCGCCGAGAAATGTCACCGAGCGCGCCGAGATTGTGCCATTCAGCAAGCCGCCGGGCCGCGACCATCGCCAAGATCATGAACCCCGAGACCCGGGCCCCGAGCTCGCTGGTTCCCACCGTGCCTCGGGTGCTCGACGAGATCGTCCTGCGGGGTCTCGAGCGCGATCCGGCGCGTCGGTTCGCGAGCGCTCTCGAGATGGCCAAGGCGCTCGAGGTCTCGGTCCGCGGCGCGAGCGCCCGCGAGGTCAACGAGTGGCTGGAGGCCATTGCACCCGAGGCGATCACGCAGCGGGCAAAGCGCGTGGCCGAGATCGAGAGCGGCTCCTCCGGCGACGCCCCCCTGGTCTCCGGCGTCCTGGGCTCCAAGGCGTCTCTCCCCCTCGAGAGCGCGGAGGCGGAGACCGAGATCTCGGTCTCCCTCGCCGTCGAGCCAACGCCCCCTGCCGAGCTCACGACGCACGGAGGTCCCGCTGGCCCGCGAAGATGGGGCAAGGC
>Ga0209006_10003246_pt1 | contig 14798 bp, 13 predicted proteins | sample JacPin_JW_Ref_O2_FD_188567 | JGI IMG/M metagenome (GOLD analysis project Ga0209006, IMG submission 188567) | Forest soil microbial communities from Algoma, Ontario, Canada - Jack Pine, Ontario site 1_JW_Ref_O2 (SPAdes) (version 2) | ecosystem: Environmental > Terrestrial > Soil > Boreal... | reverse complement strand
TGACGTTTCACCAGGCGAGGAATATTGCAGCGATGTTTGTCAGGATGCGGGGAGCGAAGACGTCGAGGTCGCATGCCAATGTGGCCACGCAAGCTGCCCACTGACAGTGTAGAGGTCGGAGCATTGGCATTTGTAAAATCAGCAGCGATAGGAGGCCACTAAACCAATGGGAACGACAATCGCAACAATTGATCGCGAACAAATTCCTGAGTGCAGCCCTTTCGATAACCGGGAGCGAGAAATGGCGGCGACTTTGTCTCGTTACTTGCCTTCCTTCCACCGGCGCGCGTTTCGATACTTGGGGAATGCTGCCGACGCGGAGGACGCAGTCCAGGACGCATTGTTGTCCGCCTACAAGCATGTTGGCCAATTCAGGGCTGAGGCGCGGATGTCGACGTGGCTGATGGCAATCGTAATCAACTCCGCGCGGATGCAATTGCGCAGGCGCCCGCGCCAGCCGCATGTCTCTTTAGACGAGCATCCAGACCCTGAGAGTTACGCGCTTTCGGAACTGTTGGCCGACCACAGGCCCGGCCCCGCAGAACTATGTCTCACGTCAGATCTTGCGGAAAATGTTTTGCAACTAGCGCGACAACTCACACCTATTCTGCGCAGCGCTCTTCAACTCCGCTACCTGGATGGCCTAAGCATCCGCGAAATGACCGATGTCTTAGGAGTTGCTGAAGGCACAGTGAAAGCCCGCATCGCGCGAGCGCGGGCTAAATTGCGAAGTCTCATGCGTCAAACGGCCAATAACCAGCGCAGGCGTATTTCCAAAATCACGATGCCCGAGCGTTGACAAGGCAGCTCATGTAAGGAGCCGGCCCGGATCAGATTGAAACGATCACCGTTTAGTGAGGCATTTTCTGGACTTTGTCATGGCGCATCTCTGGTTCGTCGCGCTGGGCGTCGAACGCCAAGAATCAGAGTAAATACAGAATGTCCTAACGCTCCATCGTCTCGACCAGAATTCCGTCCAGTGATACAAACGTTCGTCGCGCAACAAAGAACAAGGCCTCTTCATACTGCATTCTCAGCGACGAGCACTCCTCGCAATGCGTCTTCTGGTTGACTGCCGAACTCAACGGCATTTTTGCCGAGCAGAGGCAGGTCCGCGCGGCCCCATAGCTTTCTCTTTGAGGACGAGTCATCCCTTGCTGTTTGGGGCACGCGCGCCCAAGCGCGTCGGCGATCGCCACGAAAGCGCGCGTTCCGGTGCGGACGCAAATCTTAGCGAATTCCGCATCTTTAGTTTCAGTGGACGAGGCTGCAAGATCGGCGGCGTCAAGCACTGCTGCCGCTGCCAAAACCCAAGACTGCCCACTCTGCACGGAAGGCGACAGGGCGAGCATCGGTAGCACGGAGTGCGTATCAGCAAGCATTCGGAACCAGTCTTCCCAGTCTTCCCATACGTCTTTCATATCGCCGGCGATGCCTGCTCGCTGGCACCATTCGCGGAATGCAACCCCGGTAGGTTGATCACCGATACGCGTATACAGCCAGGAAGTCTTGTCCTCGCGCGACCGGATTACCGCTTGATATCCGGGAATGAATGTGAAGAGGAACACTACGATGCCAAGCCCCAGCGCGCCTTCTGGAACCGCAAGCCATTGGCCCGCAATACTCGTAGGCGTTGCAAAGCCAAGCGTGTTCAAGGCTGACCCAGAAGCAAGCAAAGCCTGGTGCCACGTATTCACAGCATGCGCTCCCCAGTACAAGAACGTGAAGGCAATCATCGCGCCTACAAAGTACACGAGGATCAGGGAGAGGAGGTACGCAGGGAAAACCCAAAGCAGAACCCGATGCAGGGCTCCGGCACCCCGGTTGCGGCCGAGCCGCAGAGCGACCGCCGTGTAGACTGCACGGCCACTGAGTTCGGCAAAGAAGTCACGATAGTGACGATTCATCAGTGCAATTCGAATCATCGATCGTAAGATCAAGAAGAGCAGCCACAGACCTAACATCGATACGAGGACGTGTGTCAATTCTTAAACCTCCACAACAAGAGATGTGTCCGCTGAAGATCAGCGTAATGAAGATCGACTCAAATACGTCTTGTAGTTCGCCCGCCACGTTTCCTTTCTAAAGCAATTTGCCTTCCCATCGCTGCCAGTTGCACACTCCTTTTCCTCGTGGCACCGATGGCTTGTTCTCAGGCACGCCTGTTTGCTCCGAAGCATGGCGGCTTCGCGATCTTCCATCTACGCAATGGAAATGCGCTGCGCAGCTGTTGGAAGAGCTGGGGGAGCCAAGGCGGAAAGTGTGCACCTCTCCGCGAAACCACGCACAAAGCTAAGAACCCAGCTTCAAGCGCTGTCGCCAGGTGGACTCGATGTCTTTGCGCCGACACTAGGAAGGTTCCGGCAGCGAGCTTGCACTCTTGAACTACGGATGAATCCCTCGAAGACTTAATAAAGCACGCGAACAATAATTTGGAACACAAACTGCCTCTCAATTTGCAGCGATGTTCCGCCTGACAAAAGTGGATGGGAGTGAGGACACAATGGCTGCAATCAGCAATGTGATGGTTATAGGCTTCCGCAAAGAAACAGATAGTCTCGGCGAGGTCAATGTTCCAAGCGACAAACTATGGGGAGCGCAAACCCAGCGGTCCCTCGAACATTTCAGTATCGGACACGATCTCATGCCGCGGGAGATGATTGCTGCGTATGCCACTTTGAAGAAGGCAGCGGCAAATGCGAACCGCGCAGGCGGGCGACTCGACGACACGCGACACAGACTGATCGTTCAGACCTGCAATGAGATCCTCGCCGGCAGTCATGAGGACATGTTCCCGCTGCATGTGTGGATGACGGGGAGTGGTACGCAATTCAACATGAACGTAAATGAGGTGATCTCCAACCGCTGTTGCCAGCTTGCCGGCACGGCGTTGGGCAGCAAAACACCGGTTCATCCCAACGACCACGTTAATATGTCGCAGTCCTCCAACGATTCCTTCCCCTCCGCGATGAACATTGCGGCCGCTGTCAACGTGAAACAACGACTGATTCCGGCCGTAAAAGCCCTGCGCGATGCCATCGCTGCAAAAGCCGATGAGTGGAAGGACATAGTCAAGATCGGACGTACTCACATGCAGGATGCTACTCCCATTACTCTCGGCGAAGAGTGGTCTGGATACGAGGGTATGCTTGACGACAATTGTGATCGACTCGAGCATGCGCTGAAGGATGTATACCAACTCGCACTTGGGGGCACAGCGGTCGGAACGGGACTTAACGCGACTCCCGGATTTGGCGACGCGGCAGCTGCCGAAATTGCGGAGCTTACAACGTTACCCTTCAGTAGCGCACCAAACAAGTTCACCGTGCAAGGTGCTCATGATGCTCTTGTGCAACTTTCCGGCTCACTCCGCACACTCGCGGTCTCTCTTTACAAAATCGCGAATGACATCCGGCTCATGTCGTGCGGTCCACGTGCCGGTTTCGCCGAGTTGTTGATCCCGGCAAACGAACCAGGCTCCTCCATCATGCCGGGGAAGGTGAACCCCACTCAGGCTGAGGCGCTCGCCATGATCGCTGTGCAGGTGATGGCAAACGATGTCGCAGTCGGCTTCGGCGGGGCGGGCGGCTATCTGGAAATGAACGTTTACAAGCCGCTGATCATCTTCAACGTCGCTCACTCGGTCACGATCATGGCCGACGGGTGCACCAACTTCCGCAAATTCCTGGTCGAGGGTACGAAGCCCAATGTGAAAAAGATCAAGGAATACGTGGAACGCTCGCTGATGCTGGTGACGGCGCTTTCGCCGGTCATCGGTTATGACAAATCTTCGAAGATTGCACACTACGCGCTGGCTAACGATCTGACACTCAAGCAAGCTGCTCTCAAGTTGGAATTTGTAACAGAAGAGGAGTTCGATCGCGTCGTCGATCCAACAAAGATGGTGCGCCCTTACGTGGCAAAGGCCAGCTGAAATTGCATCTCTTTGGCACTAACACCCGGACACAAAACATTCAGACCAGGAAGGAAAAGTCATGAACACCAATAAACGCGGAATGGAACTACTCCAGGACCCGACACTCAACAAATCAACCGCTTTCACCGAGGCGGAAAAGCAGGCGCTGGGAATTATTGGCCTCGTGCCCGACGTAACCGAAACAGAGGATCAGCAACTCAGCCGGGTGATGATGCAACTCGGTCACAAGACCAGCGACATCGATCGCTACATTTACCTGATCAATCTGCTCGACCACGATGAAACGCTCTTCTATCGGACGATCATGTCCGACCCAGCCCGCTTTCTGCCCATCGTTTACGACCCGACCATTGGGGAAGCCTGCCTCAAGTTCGGCCATATCTATCGTCAGGCCCGTGGCATGTATCTTTCGATCACCCGCCGCGGCAAAGTAAAGGAGATCTTGAGAAATTGGCCACAAAAGGACGTTCGGTTCATTTGCGTCACAGACGCCGGCCGCATCCTCGGCCTCGGAGATCTTGGGGCGAATGGCGCGGGCATTCCTATCGGAAAGTTGCAGTTGTACACCGCCTGCGCCGGAGTGCCGCCCCAATACCTGCTTCCCATGTACCTCGATGCGGGTACTAACAACGAGCAATACCTGCACGATCCTCTGTATTTGGGCATGCGGAAGACACGACCTTCGACTCAGGAGCTTTTTTCTTTTGTCGATGAGTTCGTCGAGGCCGTGCAGGAGGTATTTCCGAAATGCTGCATTCATTTTGAGGACTGGACCGGCGTGGACGCCGTGCACCTGCTCCAACGCTACCGCGACAAGTACTGCGTCTACAACGACGACGTGCAAGGTACGGCCGGAATCACTCTCGCTGGAATGATCAATGCGACCAAGCTAAAGGGCACGAAGCTGAAGGATGAAAAATACCTGTTCCTTGGCGCCGGCTCAGCCGGTATCGGTCTCGCCGACCTGCTTTGCTCAGCACTCGTTGCGCAAGGCGTGGCCTTGAACGAAGCGCAGGCACGAATTCACATGTTCGACATCAATGGCCTTCTGGAGTCGACACGATCGGACCTCGTCGATTTCCAAAAGCCTTACGCGCACCAGCATGCGCCGACGAAGGATTTCGTCGCTGCCATCGATAGCATCAAGCCGACGACGATCATCGGTGTGAGTACCGTTGGAGGCTTGTTCAACCAGAAGGTCGTTGAAAGCATGGCGCGGATCAATGAGCGTCCGGTGATCCTGGCGCTATCCAACCCGACTGAGCATGCTGAATGCACGCCTGAACAAGCTTATACCTGGTCGAAGGGCAAAGCGATCTATGCGGCCGGCGTGCAGTTTGAACCGGTGCGCTACGACGGGAAAACATTTTTGCCGGGACAAGCCAACAACTTTTACATCTTTCCGGCCGTCGGTATGGCGATTTTCGCCACGCAGGCGAAGCGGGTCACAGACGAGATGTTCATCGAGGCGGGACAGGCCGTGGCGGACCAGGTGCCGTCCGACTTGCTCAAGCAAGGTCTCCTTTACCCACTGCAATCGAACATTCTGGAGACCGAGATCCAGACGGCAGCGCGCGTTGCCAAGCTGGTCTTCGACTCCGGGCTTGCTCGCGTAGAGCGGCCGAAGGATATGGTCGCTTTCATTCGTCAACATGTCTATACGCCGGAATACAAGAAAGGACCGATTCAGGCAGAGAAAGTGGCCTGAGTTATTTCTCGCGCAAGGTGCAATACCCATGGCTCAAGAGCAAAAGGTCGCGCGGGTTCCAACTGAGAAGGGCAACGCTGTCCTTCACGCTATCGCGCTGTCGATATTGTGCGTGATCAGCTATTGGCTGATCACGCACTTGCTTGCTCATGTGTTCCCGGTCTCCAGAGACGATGACCTTCTGGGAGGCATGTGGGCGGTGGTTGCCACCGTATTTGTGTATCGCTACAGTTACGAGCAAAGTACCGGCGCTGCCCTATCGCGAATGGCAGCAACCTCGTTGAGCTTTGCTCTTTGCTTTATCTACCTGCTCTTCTTTCCGTCCGAGGTCTGGGGAATGGCTGCGCTCATTGGGATCGGCGCGGTCGCGATGTCCGTCCTCGATCGGCCGGACGACATAATTACGACGGGCATCACGACTGCCGTCGTGATGGTTGTTGCTGCGATAAGCCCGGACCACGCGTGGAAACAGCCGATCCTGCGCCTTTTCGACACGCTCGTAGGAGTTGTGGTCGGCGTTGCCGGCGGATTGATCGGTCTGAAGTCACCCTTCCGCCGTCGGCCGGAGGGACGATGCGAAAACTGTCCGTAAAATTCGTCTGTGTGATGTGGGTTGCGTTGCGTATTCTTACGGCCAATGCGGCTGCTCAGATTGCGCAGGAGGAGACACTCAGAGGCCCGGACAGTCATGAGACTGGCGAAGGCCCGCGCGGCCATCTTCTCGGAGATTGGGACGGCGAGCGGTCGCGCCTGTCGGAACGCGGCGTCAGCTTTGATTTCCAGTACATCAGCGACTCGCTTTCCAACATCAAGAGCCAACAACCTGAGCGATTTGCAAGTTGGAATCGCTTTCGAGGTACGGTCGACATCGATCTCGGGACCCTGATTCACCAGCCCGGCTTATATTTCCATGCCACAGCGCTCTGGCAAGGTGGGGGCAATATGGGTTCCTACCTCGGTTTGCTAGCCAGTCCGAGCAGCCTATCCAGCGCGAATACATTTCGTTTGGATTCCTGGTGGCTGGAAAAACGATGGCTGAACGAACGGCTCACCGCACGCGTCGGTCAGTTCGCCGGCCAGGATTTTTACGGAGCGCAGCACGACGGCACATCTTTCATTTTCGAGCCGATGGGATATGCCCTGGACAATCTCAGCACCACCTACGAATCGTTCGACCCACCTTCGACGCCTGCAGCGGAACTGCGCGTCGTGCCAGTTCACTTCCTCTACGTCAAATCGATGGTAGAAGCCGAAGACCGCAATCCCTTTGCTCACAATTCCACCGGATTGGTTCCGCAATTTCGCGGCGCGCCGATTAGCATTTCGGAGATCGGTTTTACTCCGGGCAAGAAAGCGTCATCGATTCGAGCATCCGATGACGTCGAGAGCCGCAAGGGATACTCGGGGCTTTATCAATTCGGCGCAGTTTACAATCCGTCGAAATTCACAACCCCAACAAATTCAACACGACAGGGAAACTATCTCTTGTACGGGATGGCGAACCAAGCCCTCTGGCGCGTGGTCCCGAAAGGTGGAAAAGGGATTGATGGCACATTTGCCTATGACTGGAGTCCGGCCAATGTTAATCGCAACAACAGGGTGCTCACCGCGGGGCTTCGATTCAACGAACCACTACCCCTGCCGATCCACAACACAATGTCGCTCGGTTTCGTGCAAAACAGTTTGAGCCCGCGCTTTCTGCCGTCCACTACCTCCCCTCGTTGGAATGCCGAGCGCGGCGTTGAGTTCAACACCTTGTTAGATCCCCTGCCGATGCTACTTGTACAGCCGGTGATTCAGTACTACGCGAATGTCGGCGGGGGCGTTCAGCGCGCAGTGGTTTTCGGGTTCAGAACCAAAGTTGAATTCTGAAATACTTCGCCTCTTGGTTGCCGCCGCATCGTTTCCACGCAGTTTAAGTTTGCAGCATGGCAGGCGTCGCCACTATCTAGCCGCGGCAGCAAACCTTGGCAACTACCAACGAGTGAAACAAGCGGCAATGTCGTCGAACTGCATCCCATCCTCTTCGTGAGCCGGACGCGGGCACTTCGACCCTATGTCGTGACGCTGACACCAGAGACCACCCAGCAACATATCGACCGCCGCGAAATTCTATCTCCGTCTTCTCAGTTCCGCGCAACGCATTGACTTGACTGCGATACCGCAAAATTCATGTCGACCATCGATTGGAGCGCTGTGTGCACTCCCACAGACAGCGCAACGCTTAGCGCCGCCGGAGGATGATCATGCAGGCAGGAAAGCTAGCACCAACGATGACCCAAGTGGATAAGGTGCTATACACCGCAAAAACTCACACCACGGGTGGTCGAGCAAACGGCACGGCCCGCAGCTCTGACGGCCATTTGGAGATTGAGCTTTCAGCTCCGGGCACACTCGGCGATGGCACCAATCCAGAGCAGCTTTTCGCGGCTGGGTGGTCAGCCTGCTTCGAGGGAGCCATGGGCATTGCAGCTCGTAAGATGCGGATCACTCTTCCGGCTGACCTCGCCATTGACGCTGAAGTCGATTTGTGTACAACAGACGGCGCTTTCTTTCTGCAGGCTCGCCTCAACGTCAACGTGCCGGGCGTGGAGCGCGAACTTGCTCAGACTTTGGTCGACGTCGCACACCAGACATGTCCTTATTCCAAAGCCATTCGCGGCAATGTCGAAGTCGTGATCAATGTGGTTTAGGAAAGTCGGAGGACAGCAGTAAGCACGACTGAAATTAATCCAATTGGAGGAAATGAAATGTCTGAAGCAGTCAACGCAGTAAGCAACGAAATAGTCAAAACCAATCGTCAGCGCCTTTCGTGCACTTCCGTCATGGCCGCTATCACTGTCATAACTGCCGTTACCTTGGGTGTGAGCGGCCTTGCTGAGGCACAATCCAGCGCGCAGAACATGTCGAGATCGAATACTTCATTCGGGCCCATCAAGCAGATCGATGCCGGGCTCTTGAACGTTGGCTATGTCGAAGCTGGACCTGCCAATGGCACTCCTGTGATTCTTCTGCACGGCTGGCCGTACGACATTTACAGCTTTGCCGAGGTCACCCCTTTGTTGTCATCGGCTGGCTACCACGTGATCGTGCCGTACTTGCGTGGATCTGGCACGACGAGATTTCTTTCCAATGAGACGGTTCGAAACGGCCAGCCCTCCGTAGTGGCTCTCGACATTATCCATTTGATGGATGCGCTCAAGATCGACAAGGCGATAATCGCCGGCTTCGATTGGGGAGCGCGGACCGCGGATGACATCGCCGTGCTCTGGCCAGAACGCTGCAAGGGAATCGTTTCGGTGAGCGGTTATTTGATCGGCGGACAGGCATCCGGCCAGATCCCGTTGCCGCCACAAGTCGAATACCAATGGTGGTACCAATATTATTTCGCCACGGAAAACGGCAAGGCTGGCTACGACAAGAATCGGCACGATTTCAACAAACTCATCTGGCATCTCGCGTCACCGAAATGGAATTTCGACGATGCCACATTCGATCGCACGGCAGCGTCGTTTGACAATCCGGACCATGTCGCCATTGTGATTCACAATTACCGCTGGCGGATTGGCATTGCAGAAGGTGAGCCGCAATATGATCAACTGGAAAAGCGACTTGCCGAACGCCCGGTCATTTCCGTGCCCGCGATCACCATGGAAGGTGACGCGAACGGAGCACCACATCCGCCGTCCGCAGCCTATCGCGGGCAGTTCTCGGGCAAATATGAATACCGGCTTATCACCGGCGGCGTCGGTCACAATCTACCCCAGGAAGCTCCACAGGCCTTTGCCAAAGCTGTCATCGACGTCGACGCTTTTTGATCGGCGTTCGCATGCACTCCCTGCGGACTGACATTCGGACAGTCCGCAGCGAGTGCATTTTCAGGTCTACAAGTTCACTTGATCCAGACGGTAACATCTACGAAAGGAAGCTCCGTCATGCGCGCTATTTCCAGGTATCTATCAGCGACGGCCGCCCTGGCGATGGCGGCGTTAACCGTGTTCGCCCGAAGCACTCCGGCCCAGAACGCCAGTGGTCCGCCCCATTCCGTGATTCGCACCGATGACAATAGCGCCGGTGATAGCGGTGTGCCGCTCTTTACTTCGCCGAGTTCCAGTTCGCCAATTTATGGTGTCACCATCCCCGCTGGGTACCGGGAGTGGCAGTTGATTGCGCCGTCTCACGAAGTCATCCTCGACGAGTTGCGAGGAATTCTCGGAAACCCCGTAGCGATGATGGCTTATCGGAAGGGGATGCTGCCTTTTCCGGATGGTACGATCCTTGCCAAGGTCGCTTGGAAGCATGTGCCGTCCGTGCAGGACAACGGCGCCTTGGGCAAGTTCCAGGCTTTCGTTCCCGGGCCCGCCACGACGGTTCAGATCATGGTCAAGAATTCCAAAAAATACGCTGCAACGGGAGGTTGGGGATTCGGGCGATTCATCAATGGCAAGCCCGTCGATGAGGCACAACACAAGACGTGCTTCCCCTGCCACTCGGCTTTCGCGAAGGAGCACGACTTCGTCTTTACGCGTTACGCACCGTGAAGCAGAAGACGGGTCAACATGCTTATGAAATTGCTCAGGAGTTCTCCAATGAAACATCATCTAGGTTTTGACGCTTGGATCCGTCGCGCTCTGGGTGTGGCTGCGATCACTGGAGTCGTCGTTGTGACAGGATGGGACACGAATTTGCTGAGAAAGTTTTCTCTCGTGAAAACCGCGAAGGCCGATTCCCAGCCCTTCCTCAGCGAAGAAGGACGACTGCCTGAACTTGACGGCGCCGTCGCCTGGCTCAACTCCCCTCCCTTGAGGCGCGAGTCGCTGCGCGGAAAAGTTGTTTTGGTCAATTTCTGGACGTACTCCTGCATCAACAGCTTGCGGGAGTTGCCGTATATGAAAGCCTGGGCGACTAAATACAAAGATGCGGGCTTGATCGTGATCGGTGTGCACGCGCCGGAGTTCGGATTCGAGAAAGAACGCGTGAACGTACAAGACGCCGTGCGCGAGTTGAACGTTACCTATCCGGTTGCCATTGACAGCAATCATAGGGTTTGGGATGCGTTCAACAACGAATACTGGCCGGCGGATTACTTTATCGACGGGAATGGACGAATTCGCTATCACCACTTCGGAGAGGGCGACTATACCAAGTCTGAGCATGTTATCCAGGAACTGCTCAAAGCAAACGGAGCTACCGGCCTGGATGAGAGCCCAGTTCACATCTCCGCTGCTGGAGTTGAGGCGCCCCCAAGCGGAGATGAGCAATCTCCCGAGACTTACGTCGGCTATCGTCAAGCTCAGCGTTTCGCGTCGCCCGAACAAGTCGCTCAAGACTCAGGAAACACTTACATCCTTCCGACGTCTCTATCTTTAAATGAATGGGGATTGGGCGGGTCGTGGAACATTGGTCCCGAAAGCGGCGTCCTGCAAGTAGCGTCCGGCAAGATTGCGTTTCGCTTCCACTCCCGTGACCTGCACATGGTGTTGGGTCCGGCGAAGGACGGCAAACCCATTCGCTTCAAGGTGACATTGAATGGTGCCGCGCCCGGTGAGAACCGTGGTATCGACTCCGCTCCAGGCGGCACCGGCGAGGTTCGAGAGCCGCGCCTCTATCAACTGATCCGGCAAAACGGTCCAATCAGAGATCGAACATTTGAGATCGAGTTCTTCGACACCGGAGTGCAGGCTTTTTCATTCACGTTTGGCTAGATGAGAGTGGGGATTTCTGGCGAACGCGTTGAACGCCCGGCGGCGCGACTATTAAGCAAACGCTGTGACAGCCCCCTGACAATCGCCGCAGGGATACGTTAGATTGGGTTCTCTTCGAATAACCGAGCGACGAGCGCCGAGTCGAGGTACGCGCGGACCTCAACGATTTTGTCAGCGCTGAACCGGCAGACCCAACAATATCGGTTCTCAAATCTGAGGCCGTTCTGAGCGCTGGCTAGCGAGCGCAGTTCCACTACGGCCCAATCTCCGCTCACCAAGGTGTGCTCAACCTGAAGCTGGGTGCCCTGTGGTAGGACCTTCGCCAGTTTCTCGAAGGTGTGGGACAGAAAATCCGCCTTGCTCTGGTAATGGCCGGCGAGAGGATGAGTTCCCTCTACCGTCCAATCGACATTGTCCGCAACGTGCGAAAAGAACTTACCACCGTTGCCCACGACAAGGGTTGTGAAAATGTCGCGAACCTGAGAAAGAGTTAGTGACATCTGAATCTCCTTGGACCGCGCCCCGCGCGTTGCTTTGGTGTGTTAACGGATACTCGCTCCCAAACCGGGCGCCAATTGGTCTTGCATTTGCCGTGGCACTTGAACTCGTTGCCTGGGCCGCCCATTCTTCCACCGCATTCGGGACAAACCAAATTCACAATGCTTGAGATTAGATCTGCGCTCGTTCGGAGTGTGGTCACTTCAACATTTTCCATAAGCCCTCACAAAGAACAACGAAGTATCAGCTGTCGGTGATTTGCAGCCGGAAAGGCAATTGATGATGTAATTGCTCTCCGCCTTCGAACTCACCGAAGCTCGCTGCACTGCCTTATGCACTTTCTCTTCCACGCTCCTCATGAGTACACGGCACCGACCTTGCGACTTCCTTTGCTGCGGACGACGCAACGGACAGGGCTTGTAGCTGAAGTGTCTTTTGAAGAAGCGTTGGGGCAGGCTGTCAACCACAATGCGAGAGTCCGTTGGTCGACACAAGGACGTTACTCAGACAGCATCGCGAGCCTGTTGAGATCAAACATCATCAAATCCGTCGTATGGATCGATCTTGCTCGCATCCGTCGCAACAACTTGCTGCGACGCCCACTTCATGGCTCCGTCCCGGTCTTGGCAGTTCAACTGCATTCTGCCTACGAAACATTCATAAAACAGAGGCCGAGTGAGCGCGATCCATGAAATTGCACTATGGCGATTTTGTTTTCGCTTGTGGTTCGGGTCTTGCATTTTGGCTGTCTCGAGGTGGGCGCAGGTTACGCAGCAAGGAATTCTCAGATGACCGGACGTCCATGACAGCGTCAAGACCCGCACGACCATCCCTTCGGAGAATGGAGCGGTATCCGATCACGCCTGCAGAAACGGGGAATTGATGTTGACTTGCACTATCACTAGCAAATACCAGCCTTCGTCAATATCGTTCCATAATGGAACTAGATTGACAGGTTATGATCGAGAGGATGCGACTGTCCTTTAACTGTCCAATAACGATTCCTTACCCCTACTTACAAGGCTTTTCAAGGGCCACCCGCGTCTTGTAAGTTGTTGAAAACACTAGTATTTTTGAGCTCATAACCCAAAGGTCGGTGGTTCAAATCCACCCCCCGCAACCAACCTTAAACCACTCATTACAAACGGATTCTTGACTGGCCTACAGAAATTGTGCTCATATTGGGCACATGGAACACGCCGCCGCCACTTCGGATTCCCCTCCCCTCGCCATTTCAGTACAGGCCCAGAAGCCGCTTATCCACATTTTTGTTCGCCACGGCAAGAATTGCTCGCACCGGGGCGACGAAGGCTGGAAGCGATGCACCTGCCTAAAGTGGCTGCGCTGGCGTGCAGATGGAAAGCTTCTCCGTAGGCCGACAAAGTCCCGCACCTGGGCGGGAGCGGAGCGAGTTAAGGACAAGATTGAAGCTGCATTTGATGCGGCGGAGCAGCGTCAGCCCTTGCCGAACAATGCGCCCATCACCGTCGAGCAGGCCGTCAGCATGTTCTTGATCAAGAAGGGTAGCAAGGCCAAAGGCACGCAGACTAAGTATAGGCAAACCCTCGGCCGCCTAATCGACTTCTGCAACGAACAGTCACGGTACTACATCACTGCCGTGACCGAATCCGATATGCAGAAGTTTAAATCCTCGTTAGTCGGCACGCCGTTCACACGGCGCAACCATCAGGAGAGGCTGCGCGGGTTCTTCCGTTTCTGCTGTACTAGCAACGAAATCCGCCTCTCCTACAATCCGACCGCGCAACTCGAATCCGTCGATCTCTCTGACGAGGAACCCACGTCGCCATATACCGCGAATGAATACGCAACCATCCTCGCTACCATACCGAAGGTGGAAGCAGGACTGACGGAGCGCCAGCAGGTGAGAATTCATGGCATGATCGTAGCTATGCGCGAGATCGGGTTTGCCATTCAGGACGCAGCGATCCTCGAACGCGAAGATATTCACAAAACCAGGGTTCACGGGACCCATTGCTATCGCGTAATAACCAACCGCTCAAAGACGGGAACTCCGATCAATAACGTCATCCCCAAGTGGGCCGGAGACGAACTTCTCCAGGTGCCTAATGAGCATAAACGCTATGTGTTCTGGAGTGGGAATGGGCAACCAGAATCGGCAGTCAAATACTGGCATAAGCTTTTCAAGAAGCTCTTTGATGCAACTGGAATAACGGACGGCATTCCGCACCGGTTCCGCGACACGTTCGCCGTAACAATGCTGGAAAATGGTGTGCCGCTCCGGGCGGTTTCGCGTGCTTTAGGACATAAGTCCGAAGCCGTGACTCAACGACATTACGCAAAATGGACGGATGAGCAGCAGGATCGCATGGACGACTACATCGCGTCGGGCTGGGCCAAGAAGAAGAAACTCTCCAAGGCAAGAAAACAACGCCCCGATTCGGGCCGAAATAACTCGAAGCCGAAGACGGCTGCATGACAATCGGTGATCACGTTTACCAACGTTGGCCCGACTCGCGCAGGCGAGTGCAGAAGACCGGAAGTGGCGGTGATCGGGGTTAAGTGGGATCGACATGGCAAAAGAGAAGAAGCGCCGTTCGAAGACTCCGCCGCCAGACGCACTCACGGGCTGGCAACAGATCGCTACATTCCTCGGCGAGCCGACTTCCGTAGTGCAGCGCTGGGCAGCGGAAGGAATGCCACTTCGGAGCCAGGGCCGTTTCGTTACTACCACTCCCGATGAGTTGAACGCTTGGCTTGGTAAAGAGTCGGGCAAGCCGGTGCATGTGGCCACTGCGAGCACCGACCTTACCGCAGAACTGAAGCGGGGCTTGTCGTTCGTTCGCGCTGAGAAGCCGAAGCTAGCGTCACAGGCGAGGAAGAGAACGTCTTGAAATGGGCGACGGCCAACTAACGCGACTCTGGTCATTTTTGAACAGGCGGCCCATCTTTGCGAAGCTCCGTGCACCGG
>Ga0209006_10003245_pt1 | contig 14798 bp, 10 predicted proteins | sample JacPin_JW_Ref_O2_FD_188567 | JGI IMG/M metagenome (GOLD analysis project Ga0209006, IMG submission 188567) | Forest soil microbial communities from Algoma, Ontario, Canada - Jack Pine, Ontario site 1_JW_Ref_O2 (SPAdes) (version 2) | ecosystem: Environmental > Terrestrial > Soil > Boreal... | reverse complement strand
GATGCACCGGCGCGGCCATGCCGAGATGCTTCACCTGCGGGTCGGCGAACACTTCATCCATGCGATTGATCGGGCCGCAGGGCACGCCGGCCTTGTTCAGCTGCGCGATCAGATCGGCGCTCGACTGCCGCTTTGTCACTTCGGAGATGATCTGGTTGATGGCGACCCGGTTCTTCGAGCGCGCCGCATCCTCGGCGAAGCGCGGGTCGTCGAGGAGTTGCGAAAGACCGAGCGTTTCGCAGAAGCGCTTATAAATATGCTTGCCGGCCGCGGCGATATTGATGTGGCCGTCGCTGGTCGGAAACACGCCGGTCGGAATGCTGGTCGGATGGTCGTTGCCGGCCTGGCCGGGAACGTCCTTGGCGATCAGCCAGCGCGCCGCCTGGAAATCCAACAGCGAGATTTGCGCCCCCAATAGCGAGGACTGCACCCATTGACCCTCGCCGGAAACCTCGCGTTCCAATAGCGCGACCAGGATTCCCATCGCGCAGAAAATGCCGGCGCCGAGATCGGCGACGGGAATGCCGACGCGTACCGGGCCCTGGCCCGGCAATCCCGTGATCGACATCAGCCCGCCCATGCCTTGGGCGATCTGGTCGAATCCCGGCCGCTCGCGATAGGGACCGTCCTCGCCGAAGCCGGAAATCGAGCCATAGACGATGCGCTTGTTGATCGCACGAATGGTCTCGTAATCGACCCCGAGGCGGAATTTGACGTCCGGCCGGTAGTTCTCGATCACCACGTCTGATGTCTCGACCATGCGTTTGAAGATGGCGACGCCGTCCGGTTCCTTCAGATTGAGCGTGAGGCTGCGCTTGTTGCGATGCAGGTTCTGGAAATCGGGCCCGTGCCGCGGCCCGCCCATATCGCTCTCGTCGAGACCCTTGGGAAGTTCGATCTTGATGACGTCGGCGCCCCAGTCGGCCAATTGCCGGGCCGCGGTCGGACCCGCCCGCACCCGCGTGAGATCGAGCACCTTGAAGCGGGCGAGCGCCTGCGAGGCCGGGGTGAAAGACATGCGGTTTTCTCCAGTACACTTTGTTCGAGTTGAAAGGCTCAGACGATCAGCGCCATCTGACGCGGTTCGAATTCGAGCCACGCGGTGGCTCCGATCGGAAAATCGTTCATCGGCGAGGTGGTGACCCGCAGCGTCAGCGCGCCCTCGCGCGGCTTAACGACGTAGTCCCAGTGCTCCCCGAGAAACGCGCGCTCGAGCACGACGACGCCGACCGCGCTGCCGCCGTTCCCGGCGGTCGGCGGCACGTCGGAAAGACGCATGCTGTGCGGCCGCACCGAAAACACCGCCTTTCCCTGTGCCGGCACATCCCGCTCGAAGGCCGAGCGCGGCAGCGCAAACCCGTCGAACGAGACCTGATGCCCGTCGCTCACGCCTTCGATGAAATTGGTACGCCCGATGAAGCCGGCGACAAAGCGCGTCTTCGGCTGGTTATAGAGCGCGCGCGGCACATCGACCTGCTCGATCCGGCCATGATTCATGACGGCAATCCGGTCCGAGGTGACCATCGCCTCGGCCTGATCGTGCGTGACGTAGACGGTGGTGACCTGGAATTCGTCATGCAGGCGGCGGATCTCGAAACGCATCTCCTCCCGCAAGGTGGCGTCCAGATTCGACAAGGGCTCGTCGAGCAGGAGGACGGAGGGCCGGATCACGATGGCGCGGGCCAGCGCCACCCGCTGCTGCTGGCCGCCAGAGAGTTCGGCCGGATAGCGGTCGGCCAGATGGCTCATATGGACGACTTCCAGCATCTCGCCGACGCGGCGTTTCACCTCGGCATTCGAGATCTTGCGCAGCTCCAGCCCGAACGCGACGTTCTGCTCGACCGTCATGTTCGGCCAGATGGCGTAGCTCTGGAAGATCATCGACATCTGGCGCCGGTCCGGCGGCACCGAGCCTGAGGGCGAGGAAAGAATTTTACCATCCATCTCGATGGTGCCGAGCGTGGGATCGACGAAGCCTGCGATCATCCGCAAGGTCGTGGTCTTGCCGCAGCCGGAAGGACCGAGCAGCGAGACGAATTCTCCGTTCTGCAATTCGAGATCGATACCGTCGACCGCGAGGAAATCGCCGTAGCGCTTGCTGACGCCGGTCAGTTTGAGCCTGCTCAACTGTTTCTCCGCAGCATGAAATCGCGTCCGATGATCTTCGATCCGATGCCGGCGATCGCCACCGTCGCCACCAGCAGGATGACGCCGAGCGCCGCCAGCACCTCGAAATTGCCTTCCTCCGACAGGTCGAACAGCATCACCGAGATCACCCGTGTGTTGGGCCCGACCAGGAAGATCGCCGAGGACAGTTCCCGCGTCGCCGGAATGAAGACCAGGATCCAGGCGCCGGCGAGACTTTTCTTCAGCAGCGGAATCAGCACCTTGCGGATCGCCAACAGGCGGCTGCCGCCGAGTATCCGCACCGCCTCTTCCATTTCCGGGTTGATGCTGCGCAAGCCCGCCGCGCTCGACGTATAGGCGATGGGCAGGAAGCGGGTGGTGAACCCCAGGATCAGGATCGTCGCGGTGCCGTACAGCGCCAGCGGCGGGGGGGCGTAGGCGGCATAGAAGCCGATCGCCAGCACGATGCCGGGAACCACGAACGGGGCCATACAAAGGAACGCCAGCACATTGCTGAACGGCACCAGCTTGCGATTGACCACATACGCAATCGCCAATGTCAGGCTGATGGCGGCAAAGGCGGTGACGGCCGAATAAAGGAAGGTATTGAGAATCGTCTGCTTCGCCTGGGTCTGCTCGAACAGCAGATAATAGAAATTATGCAGGGTCAGGTTGTCGAGGCTGAAGCCGCGGCCCCAGGCCTTGGCGAAGGCGGCCTGCACCAGCACCAGCATCGGCAGAAACACCGATAGCGCGCAGACCAGAAGCGCGTAGCCGAGCATGACCCAGCGCCAGGGCCCGAGCGCGATCATCCGCCGCTCGCCGCCCTTGCCGGTGACGGAGGTGTAGCCGCGGCGGCCCAGTATCCGGCGCTGGATCCAGAACATGAGCACGGTGATGGCGAGCAGCGGCATCGAATAGGCCGCCGCCTCCTCGACGCGGACAGGATATTCGAAGAATTGCCAAAGCTGCGTCGACACCACGTTGAAGCGGGCGGGCAGCGCGATCAGCGCCGGCGCGCCGAACAGCGCGATGGCTTCGAGAAAACTGATGATGATGCCGCCGATGATCGCGGGCGTCACAAGGGGCAAGGTGATGCGCAGCGTGGTCCGCAGCGTGCGGGCGCCGAGGATGTTGGCCGCGTCCTCCATTTCGGAGGACACCAGATCGAGCGCCGAACTGGTGAATACAAAGGTGTAGGGAAACGACGTCACCGATATGACCAGGATCAGGCCGGTCATCGAATAGACATTGAAGATGCCGTGCGAAGCGCCGGTCAGCGCCATCCAGACCTTGTTGAGCCATCCGGAATTCGGCCCCGCCAGCAGGATCCATCCGATGGCGCCGAGATAGGGCGGCGTCACGAAGGCCGCGAACACCATCAGCCGGACGAACGCCTTGCCCGGCATGTCGGTGCGGGAGATCGCCCAGGCCATCGGGACGGCAAAGCAGGTGGCCAGCAGCGCGACGCCGACGCCAAGCTCCAGCGAATTCAACAGCGATTGCAGATGCCGGATATTGCCATAGGCCGTCCGGTAATTGGCGAGCGTGAAGCTGCCGGTATCGGTTTCCTGCAAGCTCGAAATGATCAGCCGCAGAACCGGATTCAAAATCAAAAAGGCGAGCGCGGCGATCAGCGCCAGCCACAGCAGCATGCTCGCGTCGAGACGCCGCAATCTCGAAGCAATACCGGAAAAATGCAGTGCCCGGATGTCGAGGGAGTTGTCGGTCACGTTTTCTGTCCTGTCGTGACCTAGACGCCGAAGGTTTCACGCCATTGCTTGATGACTTCCGGTATGCCCTTGGTGATCTGTTCGACCGTGGGCCGGATGGTCTTCAGATCCTTGGCCGATTTGGCGCCCTTTGGAGGGGAGATTTCGGGCCGGATGGTTTCGTTGAAGTGGTCCACCCAGATTTGCGAGGCCCCGACGCTCAGCAGGAATTCCATGAACAGGCGCGAGGCAGCGGGATGTTTGCAGCCCTTCATGATGCCGGACGGGGCGATGATCAGGACCGTGCCGTCGGTCGGATAGACCATGGCGAGCGGGTTGCCCTTTTGAACGCTCTCGAGCAGCGTGCCGACCGGCCCGCAGCCGGCGATCGAGCACTCGCCGGCGTTCAGCATCGTGACGGTGTCGTTGATCGAGCGGCCGATCCGCGGATTGTTCTTGGCGATCTTCTCGAAGAAATCCCAGCCGTATTGATTGCGCATGGTCAGCGTCCAGGTGCCGACATAGCCGCTGAAGCCGGGATGGCCGAGCGCGATATTGTCCTTCCATTTGGGATCGAGCAGGTCGGTCCAGTTTTTCGGCGCGTCGGCTTCCTTCACTTTGGAAGTGTTGTATCCAATCCCGATCATGCCCGCGGAGTTGACGAAATAATAGCCGTCCGGGTCGTAGTTCTTGTAGATGTCGAGTACCTTGCCGGAATTGTCGGGAACATATTTCTCCAGCGCGCCTGTAGCCTTAAGCGCGACGCAGTGGCCGATGTCTGTCGTGCTCAGCACGTCGCATTGAATGGCGCTGGCCTTGATTTCCTGGGTGACGCGCTGATAGGCCACTTGCGCGGTCGTGCGCAGCACGTTGACCCTGATGCCGGGATAAAGCTGCTCGAAGCTGCGGCCCAGCGCCTGCGCGGTGATATCGTCGGACTGCGCGGTATACCATGTCAATTCGCCGCCCTCTTTCCTGGCGGCCTCAAAGAGTTCCTTCTCATGGGGCGTCATGGAAGGCGCGGGCTGCGCCAGAGCGTTTCGGCCGGCACCGAGCGTCAGAAGCGCCGAACCACCGATGATGAAGTCGCGCCTCTGAATGGGGAACATGCCGATCCTCGCCAGAATCTTGTTTGTTATTGAGGCGAGTATGCGGGCATTTCGCACAGGCTTCAAATCATTCCGCCGGCAAATGCCTCACACTTTGGAAGGGCTCGGCGTTGCGCTGCACCATGGTGCGCAAAGCCGCAGTGAGCCGACGCCGTCAGGCCGCCACAAAAGCAAGCAGTACGCCATTGGCGGCGGCAGGAGCGACCAGCACGCCGCCGCCGATCCGAACACCGGCCTTGCCCACGGCGCTTTCGCAGGCAGCGAGATCAGCGGTTGCGAGCACGAGGCCGGCGCATCCGCGCAGGGGGAGTTCCGCCAGCGGGACGTCGGGATAGCGCCGGCCCAACTGATCCCTGGTCAGGAATACGAAATCGGCGCGGTCCGAGCCGGAAGGCACGCTAACGGCGCCATCCGGTTCAGTGCGCGCTTCGCCATCGATCAGGCGCGCCATATGCGCGGCGTCCCTGGCGGGCTCGGGCGAAGCCACAAGCGCGTGTTTGAGACTCTTTGCGGCGTTGGCATGTTGCTGCAATTCCGGGATCCAGACGGTCTCCCGTGTCTTGTGCTGGCAGGCGAAAATGCGAAGTCCCGCCGGCGCCTCCTCGATCGGCCATTGAAAGGTCCTGAATTTGGCCGCCGCCTGCGCGCCATCGGGCATGGTGACCGGCCGTTCGAAATCGGTCGGGCCGAGCGGGAGGTAGCCGCGCGCGCGAATTTCCGTGGCACCCGCGGCCGCGTCGATCGCCGTGAATGCGACGCGTTCGATACCTTCGCCCCGCCGCGCGAGAAAAGCCCGCGTCGGCGCATTGTGGTCGGTTTCCTCGATCACGCCGAGCAACTCGATATAGTCGTCACCGAGCATGATGGTGTAGTTGCCCGTTCCCATCTTGGCGGAATGCGTGCCGCGCGGCGAAACCGTGAAACCAAGCCGCTTCCAGTTCTCCGCCGCTTGATCCAGATTCCTGACGACGACGACGGCGTGGTCGATACCGACGATGTTTTTCAGCGCCACCCCTTGCACTCCTCCGCCCGATATTGATGGTGTAAGGTAACCAGATCGGCTTCACACCCGCAACGCTTCGCATCGGATACCTTCCCACGCGGATCGACCCCAAGAGGCGAGACGATGGATACCGCAAACGTCCGCTGGCCGGATTCGCTGTGGGCGGCGGTGACGCCGCCCGGACCGCGACTGCCGGAGCTCGAAGGCGACGCGCAAGCCGACGTGATCGTGATCGGCGGCGGATTTACCGGGCTTTCAACCGCGCTGCATCTGCGCGAAGCCGGCGTTGATGTCACCGTGGTCGAGGCGATGGAGCCGGGCTGGGGCGCATCGGGCCGCAACAACGGCCAGGTCATTCCGACACTGTCGCGGCCGGATCCCGAAGACATCATCGCCAGACACGGTGCGGCGGGTGAACGGCTGGTCGCCCTGTTGCGCGACAGTGCCTCGATTCTGTTCGACGTGGCGCGGCGCTATCAAATCCAGGCGGAGCAGGAGCAAACCGGATGGGTGCAGCCGGTGCATTCGCCCGGCCGTATCAGGATTGCCGAGCGCCGCGTCCGGCAATGGTCGAAATTCGGGGCGGCGGTCGAAATTCTGTCCCGCGACCAGACCCGCGCCATGCTGGGGTCCGAGGCCTGGTACGGCGGCTTCTGGAACCGCTCGGGGGGACACATCAATCCGCTGGCGCTGTCGCGCGGGCTTGCCCGCGCGGTGCTGGAACGCGGCGGCCGTATCTATGCGCGCTCTCCCGCGATCGCCTTCGAGCGGCGGAACGATCGATGGCTGGTCAGAACCGCGCGCGGACAGATCAGCGGCAGAGCCCTGATCGTGGCGACCAACGCCTATACCGGCGAGTTCTCGAAGCAGCTTTCGCCCGGCATCGCGCATGAGGTCATGCCGGTGCTGTCCTGGCAAATGGCGACCCAGCCGTTGTCGGAAAGCGCGCGGAAGACCGTCATCCCCGGCCGGCAGGCGATGTCCGATACCCATGGCGAACTCTACTTCGCGCGCTACGATGCACGAAACCGTCTTGTCACCGGCGGCGCCGTGATCGGCCCGGGCAACAAGTCCGAGCGGTTGAAGCTCGCTGTCGCGAAGCGCCTGCAACGGTTGTGGCCGCAGATCGGGCCGGTCCATTTCGATCACGTCTGGAACGGCTATGTCGGAATGACCACGGATTTCCTGCCGCGCATTCATCGGCTCGGGCCCGACGCCTACGGCTGGACCGGCTGCAACGGCCGCGCGGTCGCGCTCTCGATCGCGCTCGGGGACCAGTTCGCAAAAGCCGTGCGCGGTGTTCCCGAAAGCGATCTGGCGCTGCCCTTCACCGAGCCGGCGCCGATCGCAGCCCACGCCCTGCTGCGCCGCCTGGCGCCCTTGATGCTGATGCTCTATCGGCGCCGCGATGCGAGGGAGATTGCTTAGGCGGTTGCCGCCTTCACCAGCGCGATCAGCTCATCGCCGTAATGTTCGAGCTTCTTGTCGCCGATGCCGGGAATGCCGCGGAGCTCGTTCAGCGTGGTCGGGCGCGATGTGGCGATGCCGTCGATGGTGGCATCGTGCAGCACGACATAGGCCGGCACGCCGCGGCTGCGCGCGGTTTGCGAACGCCAGGCTCTGAGCGCGCCGAGCAGGGTCGGATCGCCGGCCTTGCCCGCCTCGGCGGAGGGTGAGGCAATATCGCCGCGCCTCGACCTGGTTCTGGTCGCGCGGATGCGGGAGCCGGCGGCCTCCTCGCGCAGCATCACTTCGGTCTCGCCTTTCAACACGCCGCGCGCAGTCTCGGTCAGCTTCAACGCGCCAAAGGCCTCGTTGTCGGGTTGCAGATGGCCCATCGCCACCAGCTGCCGCAGCGCGGCGCGCCATTGCTTTTCGTTGAGTTCGCGGCCGATGCCGAACACCGATATCCTGTCATGCCCGAATTGCTTGACGCGTTCAGTCATGCGGCCGACCAGGATATCGATCAGGTGCATGGCGCCGAATCGTTGCCCGGTGCGATAGGCGCAGGACAACAGCTTTTGCGCGATCACCTTGCCGTCGCGAAGCTGCGGCGGCGACAGGCAGTTGTCGCAATTGCCGCATCCGGCGGCCGCGGGCATCTCGCCGAAATAGCCGAGCAGGCGGGTGCGCCGGCAGTTCGTGGTTTCGGCAAGTCCGACCAGCGCCTCCAGCTTGCCGGCCGACACGCGCTTGAACGTTTCCGAGCCCGAGGATTCCTCGATCATCCGCCGCTGCTGCACGATATCGGACAGGCCATAGGCCATCCAGGCGGTGGACGGCTTGCCGTCGCGCCCGGCCCGCCCGGTCTCCTGATAATAGGCCTCGATGCTCTTCGGCAAATCCAGATGCGCGACGAAGCGTACGTCCGGCTTGTCGATGCCCATGCCGAACGCGATGGTGGCGACGATCACGACGCCGTCCTCGTTGATGAAGCGGTCCTGATGCCGGGCGCGGACGCTCGCATCCAGCCCGGCGTGATAGGGCAGCGCCGCGATGCCGGCCTTGGCCAGGGCTGCCGCGGTATCCTCGACCTTGGCGCGCGACAGGCAGTAGACGATGCCGGCGTCGCCGGAATGCCGCTCGGTGATGAACGTCCTGAGCTGCGCCGGCGCGTTCTGCTTCTCGACGATTTCATATCGGATATTCGGCCGGTCGAAGCTCGCGACGAAGTGCGGCGCGCCGGCGAGGGCGAGCCGTTCGACGATTTCCTTCCGGGTGAGTTCGTCGGCGGTGGCGGTCAATGCGATGCGCGGCACGTCTGGAAAGCGCTCTGATATAGCGGACAGGCCGATATATTCCGGGCGGAAGTCGTGGCCCCATTGCGACACGCAATGCGCCTCGTCGATCGCAAACAGAGCAATGTCAGCGCGGCCGAGCAGAGCGAGGCAGCGTGGCGTCAACAACCGCTCCGGCGCGACGTAGAGCAGGTCGAGATCGCCGGCGAGGAGCCGCGCCTCGACCGCGGCGGCTTCCGCATAGGACAGCGTGGAATTCAGCACCGCCGCCTTGACGCCGGCCTCGAGCAGGCCGGCAACCTGGTCGCGCATCAGCGCAATCAGCGGTGAGACCACGATGCCGCAGCCTTTTCGCAACAGTGCCGGCAATTGATAGCACAGCGACTTGCCGCCGCCGGTCGGCATCAGCACCAGGCAATTGCCGCCGTCGGTGACATGGCGGACGATCTCTTCCTGCGCGCCGCGAAAGCCGGGCAGGCCGAACACGGAATTCAGGACGGCGAGCGCATCCGCGGCGAAATCCGGCTCACTGTTGTGGGCCGAGGTCATGGAGGAGTGATTGCCCATCGAAGATCCCATCGTCAGCGCCACATCCCGCGCATGCGGGCGCCGACGTCGATGCGCGGCCCCGCGCTCGCGGCTCGCGCCGCGCCGGGTACCGCAAGCGGCCATACCGTCTTTTCGAACAGCCCGAGCAGGCGTTCCGGAATGAAACGCGTCCGCGCGGCATAGACATGCCGGTCGCCTCGCGCCTTTTGGCCGTGGGTGAAGAAACGCTGCGGCACCATGAGATGCAGATCGTCTTTGGCGCGGGTCATGGCGACGTACAGCAGCCGGCGTTCTTCCTCGATTTCCGCGCTGGTTCCCGCGCCAAGGTCGGACGGCATGCAGCCATCGACGACATTGAGGACGTAAACGGATTTCCATTCCTGCCCCTTGGCCGAATGGATGGTCGAGAGAATGAGATAGTCTTCGTCGAGCAGCGGCACCCCGGCCTGGTCGCTGGTCGCGTCCGGCGGATCGAGCGTCAGCTCGGTGAGGAAGCGCTCGCGCGACGGATAGCCGCTGGCAATCTGTTCGAGCTGGATCAAATCGGCGCGCCGGGTCTCGGAATCCTCGTGGATGCGGTCGAGATGCGGCTCATACCAGAGGCGGGCGCGTTCGAGGTCGGCCGGCCAGTTTGAGCGGCTGATATCCGCGACAGCGGCAACGAACATTCTCCAGTCGTCGCCTGCGCGCGGCGGGGCCGGCGCATCGGCCAGCGCCGCAATCGGATCGGCGGCGGCCATGAGATCGAGCACCCGCTGCGCCGAGGTCGGACCGACGCCGGGGATCAGATGCATCAAGCGGAAGCCTGCGACGCGATCGCGCGGGTTCTCGACGAAACGCAACAGCGCCAGCATGTCCTTGATATGGGCGGCATCGAGGAATTTGAGGCCGCCGAATTTGACGAAGGGGATATTGCGGCGGGTCAGTTCGACTTCCAGTGGGCCGCTGTGGCTCGAGGTCCGAAACAGCACGGCCTGCTGCTTCAAAAGCGTGCCGCACTCCCGGTTTTCCAGCACGCGTTCGACGATGCAGCGCGCCTGGTCGGCTTCGTCACGGACGGTGACCAGCTGGGGCTTTGCGCCCGACGTCCGGTCGGTCCACAGGTTCTTGGTGAAGCGCTCGCGTGCCAAATCGATCACGCCATTGGCGGCGGCGAGGATCGTTTGCGTCGAGCGGTAGTTGCGATCCAGCGTGATGATGTCGGCCGGTGGCGAGAACTGGCTCGGGAAGTCGAGGATGTTGCGTACGGTGGCGGCGCGGAAGGAATAGATCGATTGCGCATCGTCGCCGACGACGGTGAGACCGTGGCCGCCGGGTTTTAATGCCAGAAGAATCGACGATTGCAGGCGGTTGGTGTCCTGATATTCGTCGACCAGGACATGGTCGAAACGGTCGCCGATGTCGCCGGCCAACGCCGGATCGCTCATGGTCTGCGCCCAGTACAGCAGCAGGTCGTCATAATCGAGCACGTTCTGCGCCTGCTTGGCCTCCACATAGGCGGCGAACAGCTCCTTCAATTCGGCGGCCCATCCGGCGCACCAGGGAAAGGACGACCCAAGCACCTCTTCGATCGAGACTTCGGCGTTGACGCAGCGCGAGTAAATCGCAAGGCAGGTGCCCTTGGTCGGGAACCGCTCCTTTGTTTTGGAAAATCCCTTCTGGTGCCGGATCAGGTTGATCAGGTCGGCGGAGTCCTCGCGGTCGTGAATCGTGAACGCGGGATCAAGTCCGATCTGCTCGGCATAGTCGCGCAACAGCCGCGCGCCGATGCCGTGGAAGGTGCCGGCCCAGGCCAGCGCATCCGTCATCACCCCGGCATTGTCGCCCAAGACCTTGCGCGCGATCCGCTCGACGCGTTTTGTCATTTCGGAAGCGGCGCGGCGCGAAAACGTCATCAGCAGAATACGCCTGGGGTCGGCGCCGCCGACGATCAGATGCGCCACGCGATGGGCGAGCGTGTTGGTCTTGCCGGAGCCGGCGCCGGCGATCACCAGCAGTGGCGCAAACGGACCCGATCCCGCCGCGCCATGCTCGACGGCGCGCCGCTGTTCCGGATTGAGGCTTTCAAGATAGGTGGCTGCGGCTGGCACGGATTGATTGTCCCGAGGTGAAAAATCAAACTCCGTGATTCCCGTCTTGCCCACAATGAGTTCGGCGCCGGCGGCGCTTTGGAAGAATCGCGCCAATATTGACTAACGACGATTCTTGGCCCAATTATATGAACAAATCAAGAACAATGCATTAGACTCCGGTTGTGAGGGGCAATAAGCTCGCGGTTCTGGGGAGGCCAGCGATGAAGCTCAAACTTGTTGCCGCCGCGCTGTCATTGAGCCTGATCGCCATTTCGACCGCTCAGGCGCGGGGGCCTTACGGCTCGATCAATGTCGGAAACTGGAAGGGCGGCGCCTTCACCAACGATCAGGACGGTGCCTTTTCGTATTGTGCGGCAGGCGCGTCTTATGACAGCGGCATTTATTTCATGGTCATGATTGATCAGGGCGCTGCCTGGTCGCTGGCCTTCCAGCATCCCAAGTGGAATTTCATGGCCAATCAGTCATTCCCGATCGTCCTGACCTTCGACGGACGGGGTCCGTTCAATGTCCAGGGAGTGGCTCTCGGCGCCAGCCTGATGCGCGTGCCGATGCCGGCCGACTCCGCGCTGATCACCGAGTTTCGCAAGGCGAAGACGATGTCCGCCTTTGCGCACGGCCACCTGTTCCAGTTCAAGCTCGATCAGACGGCGGTGCTGCTGCCGACGCTCGCCAATTGCGTCGCGGTGGTGAAGCAACACGGCGTCGCCAGCGCCGGCGACTTCTCCGTCAAGCCGGCGCCGAAGGCGATAGCTGTGGCTGCGCCACCGGCCGCCGCGGGAGGCAGCATGAGGCCTGAAACGCCGCAAAACCTTTCATCCGACATGCAGATCGAAGCCATCGAACTGGCGTCGAATTTCATTCTCAGAACCGCGCTCCGCAATCCCAGGGTCTTGAGCCGGGCCGAGACGCCGATTGCCGTCGCATCGACCGGCGCAGCATGGAGCTCCGACGAAGCGGTCGGTTTGGTCCGGATCGTTCCCGCAAAGGACGGCCTCAAGGGCCTCGATGTCGCCTCCGCGGTGGTGGCGATGGATGCGAGGGATTGCAAAGGAAAATTTGCGTCCGGCCGCACCAGCGAACTGGTCGACAGCGATGTGGTGTTTCGGGGTTTTTCGTCCTGCGAGGATTCCGGTGGTCCGCGCCTTTCGCAGTATTTCATCGTGTCGCGAAAGAAAGGCGGCTTCGTCGTGTTTTCGGTGATTTCCAATATGAAAACCGAAGACGCCAAGACCATTGCAAAAGACGAAAGACTGGCGGATTTCAGGAAGGCGGCGTTGGTGGTGGTCGAGCACTAGAGTCGCTCGTGGCAGGCCTACGCGGCCGCCCGCCGCAGCGCCTCGGCGACACTCACGATCGGGATGTTGCGGCGAGCCGCGGCCTCCAGCGCATGGCGCAGCAGCGCCGGCGAACATCCGTAGGGGCTGGGCGCAGCCTCCACGTCATGGCTGTAGAAAATCAGCCAGCCATTGCTGGCGACGGCCTCATCGAACGCGCGATCGACTGCATCCCGCTCGATTTCCCGTTCGATCAGGGGCATGGCGCGCAGATAGTGCAGGTCCACGATTCCACTGTTGACGCCGGGAACAATGCCCCGCGATGAACGGAACGCCTTGCTGAGCTGCCGCTTGCGCGGCAGCGATCCCTGGCCATAGGGATAGGCGAAATTCTCTACCTTGATCGAGGAATCGAGCGCCAGCAGGTAACGGCGATTCTTGTCTACCTCCGCGGCCATCATGGCTGCATCGAGGTCGGTGGCGCGCAGATGCGAAAATGTATGGCAGGCGACCTCATGTCCCCTGTGATGGAGGCCCACAATGTCGTCGGGGCTGATTCCGGCCCAATGGTCGTCCTTCTGATCCACCAAGCTGCCGGAGATGTAGAAGGTTCCGCGTCCATCATACTCTTCGAGAATCGGAGCACCGACGGTGGCCGCGCTTTTTGGAACGTCATCGAATGTGAAGCTGACCATCGGGCCCGTGTTGGGCAGCTCAAGCGGCACGGCGGAAAAGTGCCGGGCCAACCGGTTGCTGACGCGCGCTTTTAATGCAGACCAACCGGGGTGCATGAGGGTACTTTCGCTAGGTCAGACGAGCGGCGCCACGCAGGATGTTTTTGTTCTCAGGGACGGATAATTCAGTCGCAACTGAACCACGCGCCGGTTGGTTGAGGCAAGCGCCGTTCGTCATTATGCATAATGTGGAACCCGATCTCGATGAATTGTTTATCGCGGTGTTCCATGTTCCGCACGCGGCGACGCGGTGCTGGCGCCAAGCGAAAGATATCCGAGCCAGTTCCTGAAAATCGCTGTTGCCGCGGCCCCGGTCGCGATGTCCGAGCGAAGCGTGCGGTCAGGCAGTTCAGTGCTCAGCGCCGGCCTGCGTTCGACGCGCGCCCGTCTCTCGAAGGCTGCCAGCTTGTCTTCGGTCTCGCGGTCGAAATAGCCGCTGGGGATGGCGGGATAGCTGTCCCGCTCGCCGGTGAGAAACCGGGAGACGTCGCGCAGATATTCCCGCTCCAGCGACAGGGCGTCATATTCGGGATGGCCCTGGAAGAAGAGAAATTGGCTGCGCAGCTTCTTGGCGAAGATATCGACGCCGGCGTCGCGCGATTGCGTCAGCACTTGATAACCCCGGGCCGTCAGGTCGCTCCCGCGCAACTCGTTGAGGCGCGAATGCGCAACGCGTAGCGGCGAAGGGATATCCCGCGTCAGCCAGTGGTCGGTCACCTTGGCGCAGTCGTAGACCCCTGAGCATTTTGCGCCAAGCCGCTGCCGCTCGATGCCGTCGAGGTGCAGGACCGCGGCATGCGCGGCAAGGCACGACCAGATCGTCGAACGGGTGTTGGTTTCGGCCCAGTCGACGATCGCGGTGAGGTCCCGCCAGTACGGCTCCTGGGCAAGCACTGCTGCGTTCGGCTCGGCGCCGGTGACGATCAGGCCGTCGATGTGCAGGCGGCCGAGGTCGGCGATGTCGGTGTACTGCTTTTCGACGCGCCACTGCGCGGTCTGCGACCTCCGCACCGACGGCGGCGAGAAGCAGTGGAAATCGATGCGAATGTCCCCGGCGGCTTGTCTCAACAGGCGCATGAACTGGCGTTCGGTCGCCTGCAGCGCCGCATCCGGCATATTGTTGATGAGCCCGATCGTGAGATCCACCTCGGCATGTTGCGGGCGGCCGAACTTGTCCTCCTGCCGCAGCTGGGCGGGCGCGAGGCCTGGACTGACGATCAGCCGCCGTTTATCGAGCAGGACGGTCATGCGAGGGCCTCGCCGCCTATTCCGCGGCCTCGAGCCGCTGATGCGCCCTGCAGGCCGCGGCCAGCGCCTGGTCGATATCCTCGATGATGTCGGAGGCGTGTTCGATGCCGATCGACAGCCGGATGGTTTCCGGCAGCACCCCCGCCATGCGCTGCTGCTCGGCGGACATCTGCCGGTGCGTGGTCGAGGCCGGATGGCAGGCGAGCGATTT
>Ga0209006_10003244_pt1 | contig 14799 bp, 14 predicted proteins | sample JacPin_JW_Ref_O2_FD_188567 | JGI IMG/M metagenome (GOLD analysis project Ga0209006, IMG submission 188567) | Forest soil microbial communities from Algoma, Ontario, Canada - Jack Pine, Ontario site 1_JW_Ref_O2 (SPAdes) (version 2) | ecosystem: Environmental > Terrestrial > Soil > Boreal... | reverse complement strand
ATCATGCGGCCTATGACATCGCCTCCTATGGACCGGCGGGCCTGGACGGCGGAGCCGGATCGACGACAATCATTACCAGCGCGGCGCGGTAGCCAGATGGATGACGAGGCAGGATTCACGCTTCTCGAAATCATCTGCGTTCTCGCCATTGTCGGCCTGCTCGCCGCGCTGATCCTGCCCGCAACGCCCTCGGGAACCTCAAGGGCGCGGCTCGAAGGCTACGCCCTGGACATCGCGGCCTTGCTGAAAGGCGATCGCAGCGCAGCGATAAGAGTTCGGGCGCCGGTCGCCACGACGCTCAACGCCGCTGCCCAGACTGTACGATCGGGGGTCGACGGATCGATCGTGCAACTGCCCAACGATGTCGGCTTCAATGCGATCCTGGCCAAGCGTTGCGGCGGCCGTCCTGCCGGCGCGACGATCGATTTCTTTCCCACCGGCATGTCCTGCGGAGGAACGATCAATCTTTCTCGCCAGGGCGTTGGCTTTCAAATCCGCGTCAATTGGCTCACGGGAGGGGTGGAAATTGTCTCGGCCGACAAATCCTAGCCCCGCCGGGGCCGCAGGTTTTACGCTGGTTGAGGCGCTGGCGGCGTTGACGGTGATGGCGATCGCCATGACGGCGATCGGGACCCTCGCCAATTCCAGCATACGCGCAAGCCTCTATGTCGGGCGCCATCTCGCCGAGATCGAGACCGCTCGCAAGATCATCGCGGGAATGCCGTCGCGCAAGGATCTCGCTGAGGCGTCCCTGACGGGAGTCCTCGACAATCATCAATGGCGGATTGATTCAGCACCCTTTCCCAACACCCTTGTCCCGCCTGGGGCTCCTACCGTCTGGGAGCCGCAGCGACTCGCCTTACGCGTATTGTCGCCAAGCGGCGCGATCGTCGAAATCGACACAGTGCGCCTGAAAAAGCGGGCGGCGCAATGAACGCGCGGCGCGCTCAGGGTGCGACTGCCGGCTTCACCTTGCTGGAGGCGATGCTTTCGCTCGCCCTGACGGCGGCGATCGTCTCGGCGCTCGCGACAGTCACAGCGCAATGGCTGCCCAACTGGCGACACAGCTTTGCCGATTTGCAACGCACCGATCTTCTGAGCCTTGGTCTTGAGCGCATCGCGTCGGATATTTCTTCAGCGGAATACGTCACGCCCAATGGCGCGACTCCGGAGGTTCTGTTCGACGGCAAGGAATTGTCGGTGACTTTCGTGCGATCGGCGATTGGCCCGGATTCGCAGCCGCATCTCGAAATCATCCGCATCGCCGAAACTGTCGACGAGCGCGGATTCGCCCTCGTTCGCACGAGAGCGCCGTTCGCGCCGCTAGCCCCCGGGGTCTCGCTCACAGCCGGATATGCCTTCTCCGATCCTGTAGTGCTGGTGCGCGCGCCTTTTCGGGTCTCCTTCGGCTATGCCGGGCCGGCGCGAACCTGGCAGAGCGCCTGGGGGCCCGATAAACAATTGCCAAGCGCCGTGCGCGTCACCGTGCGCGACGCGCAGAGCGATCAGGTGTTGGCCGCCTCGACCGCCGTCACCGTGAAAGTGACCGCGCCCGGCGTTCCGGCGCGCGATCCTAACGAGGCGGGTCAGGCGGCGACGCCAGACGACGCGTCGCAAGCGACGACGCCAAATTCCCCCAACCAGCCGACGCCCCAACAGCCGCATTGATGAAGGACGCGATGAAATCATTACGACAAGATGCGCCACCCGCCGACAGCGGCTTTATCCTGGTCGCGGTTCTTTGGATTGTCGCCGCCCTGGCGACGCTCGCGTCCGTTTACTCGGTCTATGCCGTCAACACCGCGGCGGCCTCGCATGTCGCCGATGACCGTTTGCAAGCCGAAGCCGCCATTCGCGGTGGCGTAGAGCTCGCGGTCTTTCAGGTGCTGGCCGCCCCTGAATCGGCGCGACCGACGCATGGCGCGTTCGACGCGCAAATCGGACAAACGAAAGTCTCGGTGCGCTATGCCTCCGAAGGCGGACGGGTCGATCTCAACGCGGCGCCCAAAGAGCTGCTGGCTGGATTATTCAGCGCGATCGGAGTCGGCGACGCCGCCGCGGCGTCCGATGCCGACCGCGTCATCGGGTGGCGCACCAAGGCGACGCCAAACGCCGAAAACCCCGAGGCGGCGATGTACAAGACAGCAGGCCTGCGTTATCCCCCCCGACAGGCGCCGTTCGCCAACACGCTGGAGCTCAATCTCGTGCTCGGCCTGCCGCCGCCGATCGTCGAGCGAATTCTCCCCGATGTAACCGTCTTTAGCGGCAAGGCGCAGGTCGATCTCGTCAATGCGGCGCCGGAGACTTTGGCGGCGTTGCCCGGCATGACGCCGGATATCCTGCATAAAGTCCTGCAGGCGCGGGCAGCCAATCCCGACGACAGCAAGAGCTTGAAGGAATTGCTTGGTCCGACAGGTGAGCGCGTTACGACTGACGCATTCAAGACTCTGCGTGCGGCGATCCGGGTCGATCTGGAGCATGGCCGCCGCATCCAGGCCGAAGTCGTGTTCAGGCTGGCGGACAAGGGCGACGAGCCTTACGACATCGTGTTTTGGCGGGACGATTTCGATGGCCCACTCTAGGAGGAGTGGTCGCTGTGATCGCGACCCGCCTGATGGCGAAAGGCGCGGGCGCAACCGAACTGTCATGGAGGCAAGATTTATGCGACCTCACATCGAGTGTGACGTCAGCACGCCATCGGCCTATCCTGGCTCCGAGGTCGCACGGGCGACAGAGGCGCCATGAACGCTCTGCAACCCATGATCGCCTGGCTGTCGCGCTGGATCGACGACGTCGCGTCGGCGTTGTTGCGCATCGGCGAAATTGTCCGGTTCAACCGTAAGGTTCAGCTTGTCGAACAATCGGATGGCGGTTTCCTTATTCAAACGGCGAACAAGCGGTCTGTCGGGGCGCCGCTTCGCATCGAGGAGGGGCAGTTCGTCGGGCCGGTGTCCGCCAAGACCCGGGCGATTCTCGCGGGTAGCCAAATCGAGGTCATCCTGAAGGCGTCCCGCTTTATCTTCCGCCCTCTCGAGTTGCCCAGCCGCGCGAATGAATTTCTGGACGGCGTCGTTCGCGCCCAGATCGACCGTTTGACGCCCTGGAGCCAGCGCGACGCGGCGTTCGGCTGGAGCACGCCCTCGCCTTTGGGCGCTGATCGCATGATCGTCACTGTGGCGGCGACAGCGGTGGCGACAATCACGCCAATCGTGAAAGCTCTGGCCGATCGCCGCGCCGACGCGATTTCTGTATCCACGGTCAGCGATGCTTCCGGCGCGAATCCGCCGATCATGGTTTTTGCGCAACGCGCCGGCGCCGAATTGCGCATGCGTCGATTGCGCCGCAAACTTATCGCATTGCTTATCGTGACCTGCGTCGCCACTGGCCTCGGCGCGAGCGCTTCGATCGTTGTCGGCAATGATCTCGACGCAGAGCGAATGGGCCTTGAGCGCAAAATTGCGGAGCGCCATGCCGCATTGATCAGCGGGCGCGGCTCGATCGCCGACGAAGCGGTCGCGGCGCTCGAGGCGAGAAAGCGCGCAACCCCCGCGGGCGTCATCGTGATCGAAGCGCTCTCGCAAACGTTACCCGACGACACTTATCTCAATGAGCTGCGGATCGAGGACGGGAAGGTGCAAATCGTGGGGCTTACGCGCGACGCTCCCGCGCTGATCAAGCTCATCGAGCAGTCCCAGCATTTCACGCACGCGACATTCTTCGCCCCGACGACCAGAGCGCCGACCGATAACGGCGAACGTTTCCATATCGAGGCTCACATCGAGCCTGTCTTCCCGACGCCGCAATGACCAGAAACGGGACATCGAATGCGGTATCCGCGAGCCGTCGGAGTCTCGCAGCGCTCTCATATTTCTCCATCGTCGCGGCAATGATTGTATTGTCAATTTGGCTTGCCGTTGACTTTTTCGATCGCTCCAACGCCGTCACAATTGCTCGCGAGCGCCTCGCGCAGATCGACGGTCGCGCGAAGTCGAGCCAAACTGCTACCGGCGCCGACAATCCTGGAGCGACCGGTTCACCCTTTATAGAAGGCCAAACGATTACCGTGGCCGGCGCGGCCCTGCAGCAGCGCATCGATTCGGCAGTGGTAAAAGCCGGCGGAGCCGTCCTCTCGTCGCAAATTGTAATCGACGGGCCAGAGGCTAAAGACGGCTTCGTCAGCCTGACCGCAAGCGTCGAGATCGCTCAACCGGGCTTGCAGCCATTGCTCTACGATCTCGAAGCTGGTATGCCCTATCTCTTCATCGACACGCTCGCGATTCAGTCGCCACAAGTTTTTGGAGAAGCGGAAAGTGCGCGGATGCGCGTCATTGTTGGAGTGTCCGGACAATGGCAGCCCGAACGATGAGCAAGGCGCTGCTCTCTTGCATCGCGGCCGTTACGCTCCTGACTGCGCGACATTCGCACAGCGCGGGGCTCGATCGTCCGGGCCTAATGGCGACGCTGGAGAAAACGTCGGCCACCGAAATGACGCCAGCCGTGAAAGCCTTGGATGAGCCCGAAGCGCCGCCAGCCCGAAACTCCGATCCACTGGCGTCAAGAGGCAATCCTCTTTGGGCCATCCCGGTTCGCGCGCTAGCGGCGACGCGCGACCGACCGCTGTTTTCTGCTTCCCGTCGCCCCCCGCCTCCCGTGATCCCCGAGGCTCCAGATCCCGCTCCCCACCCTATGCCGGTCGCCATCAAGGCGACGGAACCCGAGCGGCCGCCGCTGGTCCTTGTCGGAACGATCGTCAGCGCCGACGCACGGATTGCCGTATTGCTCAATCAGACGACAAAACTCGTGGTGCAGGTGAGAGAGGGCGACGCGGAATCGGGCTGGCGAGTCAAGGCCGTTTCACCGCGTTCGACTGTCATGGAAAAAGGCGAAAAGACGGTTGCGCTCGAGTTCCCGCGATCGGACAATTAGAGCGCTGCAACTCTAATGATCTCCCAAATATCGCCGCCGCCGATTAGACAAAACGCGGATTCAACGCTGTTCGCGTGCGATAGGGATCAATTAGCGACCCTATGGCGGCCGCGTCAGGTGCGTTGACAACTCTACCTTCGCGTGGCGGCCGCCGGTCTTGGGGCGTCCGCGCCAAATCACGGCGACAAATCGAGGCGAAGCTACCCGCGGGCAACCGAACGGGCCGCAGCGACCTGGCTGCGCCAACGACCGCTCCGGCGTAGTGCAATCTTACTTCAATTCGGGACAGAGCGTGCGCGGACGGACGTACTATCTCAGCTCTACTTTGCCGACTTGCGCCTTTTGGGCGTCATCCTCAACGATATGCCGACGATCGTCGCCTTATGGCGCGTGGCTCCTTCAGTCCGCTTGAGAGACTTTGCGATCTTCGAAAGCGGCTCCTTGCGAGCCATGCTCTTCAGAAGGCGCAGATCGTCTTTCGACCACGGCCGCCGAACAGGGGCCTTCTTGCTTCGTATTGCTACCTTGGCCACAATCGCTCCTCTTCATATATCCACAACAGCAATGGCGTTGTGCATGATTTGCGCTACTTTGCAAGTACTTCGCCGACCGCGGGCGACCGTGATCAATTTTTTAGATCGACTTGGACGCGATGCGCAAGATCGCGTAGGGCTGCGAACGCACCGTTCACTGGCCCTGCGTTTGAAATCCTTGCATCGAAATGGGTTGGGAAGCGGGCGAGTTGGCGACATCGCATTTCACGGAAAAACGATACTGCTGGAAGTGAATTTCTCTGCGGTAACAATGATATCCACTTCCGCGCTGGTGGGGTTTTGCGCCGACGATCTTGCAATCTCCGCGTCGGGACCGCTGGCGATCAAACAAGAGTAGCATGATGAGCGATGCCGCCCTCCCCTTGAACCGACGCAACCTCCTCGCGCTCATTGGGGCGACGGCTGGCGGCGCCGCGATGTATCAAGCGATGACGAGGCTTGGGCTCGCAGCCGAGTCGCCTTATCGAGGCCCGATCAAGCTCGAGGGCGACCCGAAGGGGGCGTCGGTCATCATCCTGGGAGCAGGTCTTGCCGGTATGACGGCGGCGATCGAGCTCGGCCGCGCAGGCTACAAGGTTCAGATCCTCGAATACAACACTCGTCCAGGCGGCCGGAACTGGTCGATCAGGGGCGGCGATGTCTATACCGAGCTCGGCGGCGCTACTCAGCATTGCGAATTCGATGCTGGCCTCTACCTCAATCCCGGACCGTGGCGCATTCCCTATCACCATCACGCGCTGCTCGATTATTGCCGCAGGTTCGACGTGGCTCTTGAGCCGTTCATCCAACTCAATCACAACGCCCTTCTCCATTCGGCGCAGGCGTTCGGCGGCGCGCCGCAACGCATCCGTGACATCAAGGCGGATTTCGAAGGCGGCATATCCGAGCTCTTGGCCAAGGCTGCTCGGAAAGGCGCGCTCGACGACGCGGTGTCGAAGGAAGATCAGGAAATATTGCTCGAAGCGTTACGCGCTCATGGCGGCCTCGACCGGGATTTCCGTTACAAAGCCGGGGACGACTCCGCCGAATTCCGCGGCTACGCCAAAGATCCGGGCGGCGGCCTCGGCGCCAAGCCAGTCAACGGAGAACCGATCGGCTTGCACGACATCCTGACGTCGCGCCTTTGGCGGGGATTGCAGAATTTTCTGGCCTACGATTTTCAGACGACCATGTTCCAGCCGGTCGGCGGCATGGGCAGGATCGGCGAGGCTTTCGCGCGGCAGCTGCCAAACGCCATCCGCTACGGCGCCAAAGTGACTGGCGTCAATCAGGATGAGCATGGCGTCGCGGTTGTTTTCCAAAATCTCGCGCAAGGCGGGGCGCACGAGGAGATAAAGGCGGACTGGTGCGTCTGTGCGCTGCCGCTCACCATCCTCAGCCAGATTTCCGTCAATGTCTCGGCCCCGATGAAAGCGGCGATTGATGCGGTTCCCTACGGTTCGTCGGTGAAATTCGGACTGCAGTTCCGGCGCCGATTCTGGGAGGAGGACGAGCACATCTTCGGCGGGATCTCCTATACCGACCTGCCCATCCGCCAGATTTCCTATCCGAGCGCCGGCTATAATGCCGGCGGCAAAGGGGTGCTGCTCGGCGGCTACACTTTCAACGGTCCGAATTCATACGAATTCACGGCGATGGCGCCGGCCGAGCGCATCAGGCTCGCTGTCGAATATGGCGCGCAAATCCATCCGCAATACCGGACGGAATTTGAAAACGGCGTTTCCGTCGCCTGGCACCGCGTGCCTTTCACGCTTGGCTGCGCAGGCGAATGGTCAGAGGAGACGCGGCGCGACCACTACGATAATCTCTGCCAGATCGACGGCCGGATCGTACTGGCCGGCGAACATGTCTCCTACATTCCCGCTTGGCAGGAAGGCGCGATCCTCTCGGCGCTGGACGCGATCACACGCCTGCACGCGCGCGTGATCGCGTCGTGACCGCAATGATGCGCACTCGCCCCTCTCCCTGCGACGACGACCGCGCCTTTTGGAGCCCTCGCTCAACGGTCGCCCTATCGCTTGCCGCCTTCTTCATTCTCGGCACGGCCGCCCCGGCTCAGGAGCCGCCCTCGAAAAGTCCTACCCTGAGCTCCGGTTGGGTATTCAACGAGCGGGGTGGCGCGGCCCTTTACGCCAATATCTGCGCCGCCTGCCATCAGCCGGACGCGATGGGCGCGATCGGCGCCGGCGCCTATCCGTCCCTGGCCGGGAATGAGAAGCTCGCCTCGGCAGGCTATCTGGAAACCGTGCTGCTCCATGGGCTGCGCGGCATGCCGGCGGTTGGGCGCATGATGAGCGACGAGCAGGCGGCGGACGTGATCAATTATGTCCGCACCCATTTCGGCAACAGCTATGACGACGCCATCTCAGCGGCGGACATCAAGGCCGCCAGGTGATGGCGGCTGAAGGCGCCATCATTGCGCCGGCGCCTGGGGCGTCTCGGCCTTCGCCACGATGACATAGCCGCGCGTCTTGTTGTCGTTGGCGGCGTCGCTTGTGTTCATTGCGTCGAACAAGTCGGACGCCTTGACCCAAACCGGCGGATATTTGTAACGCGCGACATCCAGAATAAGAAACCTGTCCGTCTTGTCGTCATAGGCCGCAAGAGGCGAGATATGGCCGCCCGTCTCCTGCCCGAGCGCTCTGCGGAGATAGTTGACGATAACGAAATGATCCTTTTCGCCGAGCGCTGCTCGCGCGGCGGCGCGAAAGCCATCGAGGCCGCCGTCGACGGCATGATGGACCTCGACCGCGACGGGATGCAACGCCAGCAACCCACCCAGTTGATCGAGCGTCATGCCTTGCCGTGCGAGAAGATTGCGCGGCAGCACCGCATCCGTGGCGTCATCGAGGAGATTGTCCTGCGTAAAGGTCCGGTAAGGCAGATATTCCGGGGTCGAAGGCGCGGGCGCGCGCAACGCGTTGAGAACCATGACAATGCTCGCGACGCCGCAATAGGCTTGGGTCTTCTGCGTGACAAAATTGGCCGAGATCGGGAAATAGGCTTCGTGCGCACTACTCTCGAGGAAGAATTTCTCGCCTTCCTCGGAACTCAGATCCGTGAGGCCGGCCGGCAGAGAGAGTGTATCGGCGCGCGCACCGAACGCCGCGAGACACGCGGCGAGCAATAACGATCGAAAAACGCGAATCGGCATATGACGTCCTTCAGCCGGTCCCGCTCTCCCCCAACACGGGTTCGGTTGGCCTGACATCGTCGGCAAGCAAAGCTGCGCGGCTTCTGGCCAAACGCGTCGGCCAAACGTCAGTTCGAACGGCTTTCGGTCGATTGCTGGGCCTGTACGGTTTGTTGCGTCGACGTCCGATCGTTTGTAGAGGCGTTGGCGCGATAATCGCAAGCGACCGCATCAGGACTCTCCGCTTCGCCCGCCAACCCACCATGAATTTAGCGCCAATCCGAGTCTACGCAAGCCTCTCACCAAAGTCTGGCCCGCTGTTTAGGAACGCCAATCGGGCGATATCAACGACTTGTGAAGCGAATTAGTACCACTCGCCGCTTTATCGCACCAACTTGTCACCCGCCCCAATCCCACCAGGATTCGCATTGGCGAGGGCGCCTTGGGAGGCGGCCCGAACCTTGCGAATTCATTGTCTCATTGGCGCCGCGGCGCGTCAACGATTTGTCGCCGGTTGTAGTCGATTGTGTCGGTAGCAAAACGGCCACGAGGCGCAGCTCGAGCGCGTGCGGCGCGTCTGCTCCGCCGCCTCGATGGCGCGCGAGGCGAGTTCGAACGTCAGTTGATCACGAAGCCCTCGTAGCCGCGTTCGGCGCTTTGGTTGCATTTGTCCATGTAGGTCGACAGACCGCCGGCGTAGGCGAGCATCTCGCGCCGCTTGCCAGGGACGTTGGCGCCGAAATACCAGGAATCGGCGCGCGGGAAGAGTGTTGAGTCCGCAATATCGAGCACCTCCGCGCGCCACGCTTCCTCGGCGGAGACAGTGGCCTCGAACCGCGTAAAGCGGTGCTGGCGAAGGTAGTTCAGCATCCGGGCGATCCACTCGCCCTGGAGTTCGGCGCAGGTCGGCCCATTGGCGAAGGCGTTCGGACTCTGTGGTCCGTAGACGAAGAGGAGATTGGGGAAGCCCGCCGAAGTCATTCCGAGGTGGGTGTGCACCCCCTTCGCCCATTTCTCCTGCAGCGTTTCGCCCTCGGCGCCGCGGATTTCGATGCTGGTCAGCCCGCCGGTGATGGCGTCGAACCCGGTCGCCAGGACAAGGATGTCCAGGTCGTGCTCGCCGGCCGCCGTCAGGATTCCGCCGCTCGTCACGCATTCGATCGGCGTTTTGCGGAGATCGACCAGGCTCACGTTCGGTTGGTTGAAGATCTCGAAGAAGTTCTGTTCGAGCGACGGCCGCTTGGTTCCAAAGGGGTGCACCGGCTCCGTCGGGGCCAGAATCTCGGCGACGAACGGATCGTTGATGCGCGCCCGGGTCTTATCGCGCCAGAAAATGTAGGCGGCGCGGTTTGACTTCTCGTTCACGAGGAGGTCGTTGAACGAGCCGACCCACGGCGCAAGGCCGCCGATCTCCCAGATGCGTTCGAAAGTCGCTTGCCGCTCGGCATCGGAAACCTCGGCGGCGGACCTGTCGAGAAACTCGTAGTCGAACCCCCCGAAAGTCGTCCTTCGCTTCTCATACGCGCTTGGATAGTCCTCCTTCATGCGGCGGATGGTGGCGTCGTCGAGTTTCCTCTGCCGCATCGGCAAAGCCAGATTGGGCGTTCGCTGAAAGACGGTAAGGTGAGCCGCCACGGGGGCGGCTTCCTGAGCGACCTGCACGCCGCTTGCGCCAGTCCCGATGACTCCGACTCTCTTGCCGGTCAGATCGAGACCTTGCTGTGGCCACAGGGCGGTGTGATGGCGCTCGCCGGCGAAGTCGCCGAGGCCAGCTATGTCTGGCGTATACGGCTTGGAGCCCAAACCGGTGCAGATCACGAAATAACGGGCCTTCGTCATGGAGCCATCGCTTGCGCGGATGGTCCAGCGATTGAACGTCCGGTCGAAATCCGCCGCGACCACGCGGGCGCCGAAACGAATATCCCGGCTGAGATCGAGCTTCTCGTCCACGTAACGGAAGTAGGCGCGGATTTCCTGCCACGAGGGATAGAGCTCGCTGAACGCCCAATCGCGCCATAGATCTTCGCGCGAAAATTGATACATGGGGCCGGGAGAATCGACGCGAGCCCCGGGATAACAGTTCCAATACCAGACGCCGCCGGGACCGTCTCCGGCCTCAAGCACCTGTACGGACATTCCCATGCCGCGCAGGCGGTCAAGGAGATAGAGGCCAGCAAATCCCGCGCCGACGATAACGACGTCGAGCTCTTCCGCCGCGGTGTTGTCCGTTCCCTTCGCCTCGATCGTACTCATAGCTTGGTTTCCTTTCAGGGCATCGTGCGCAATTGCGGAGCGATCCGCCCGGCTCAGGCCTCGAGGCCAAGCCGCTCCTGGCCTCGGGCCGAGCATGATCAGCGACCGCTTGGCCTCTCCGAACGGCATCGAGGTCCTGGGAGCCACGAACAGGTCGCGCACGCGAGTCTTCGATCGCGGCGCCGTAGGCGGCGCACGGCGCCCGCAACGACACAGCGTCCACCGCCCGCGCACGCGTGGCGTGCGGCAGCCGCTCCAGGCCGAGCTGTTTCAGTTCAGAGAAATTGCCGGGCGCAGGAACCTCGCCCGAACAGAGTCAGTTGGCGGTCATACCGCCATCGACATTAAGAACCGCGCCGGTAATCCATTGGGCGCCGTCCGAGGCGATAAAAACTATGCCGTCCGCGACTTCCTCCGAGAGGCCAAGGCGGTCCAGCGGCACCTTCTTCACGAGAGCGGCCTTGTTCTCCGCGGTGCCGGTGAAACGGGTCAGCATGCCGGTATCGGTGGGGCCAGGCGCGACGGCGTTCACCCGGATGCCCGACTTCGCCAGTTCGAGCGCCACCGACTTGGTGATCCCTTCGACCGCATGCTTGGCGCCGACGTAGATCGAAGCGTAGGCCGCGCCCCGGTGACCATAAGTCGAGGAGATGTTGATGATGCTGCCGCTCCCCTGGGCCTGCATGGCGCGCACCTCGTGCTTCATGCTCAGGACCACGCCGAGAACGTTGGTCTCGAACGTCGCGGCGAAGCTTTCCGCCGTCTGATCTGTAATCGGGCCAACCTGGCCTTCGGTTGCCGCATTGTTGACCGCAACGTCGAGACGGCCAAACCGCGCGATGGTCTGATCGACCATGTTGCGGACCTCATCCTCCTTGCGGACGTCGGCATTGATGAATTCGGCCTCGGCGCCCAAGGAGCGCAGCTCCTGAGCGAGCGCCTTGCCCGCCTCGTCTCTCCGACCCGCGACAACCACTTTGGCGCCGTTCTTGGCGAAAGCGACGGCGGCGGCGCGCCCAATGCCGGTAAGGCCGCCGGTAATCAAGACAACTTGCGTGCTCATCAAGATCTCCTCGACGAAGGTGCGTATTGAGCTGCCGAAAGCGTAGCTGAGACACTGTCCTGCCGCCCGTGTCCGGCCCAGATGGACGCGCCCGGCAGTGCGCAGTAGACTTTGTCTCGGCACAGCATTTATGAAATGAAATCACAGTGGCGCGACTGGACGTAAACCGCTCCGGCGAGATGGAAGTCTTTGTGCGGGTTGTCGAGCTTGGCGGATTTTCGGCGGCGGCGCGCGCACTCCTTATGACCCCCTCGGCGATCAGCAAGCTTGTCGGGCGCCTCGAGACCAGACTCGGCGCCCGACTGGTCAATCGCTCGACGAGGACGCTTCAGCTTACCCCGGAGGGACGGTTGTTTTACGATCGGAGCATCCGGGTGCTTGCCGACATCGCCGAGGTCGAGCAATCCGTCGCGGAAGCCAAGGTCCCGAGCGGAAAGATCAGGGTAAGCGTCAACATCCCGGTGGGGCGGCGATTGCTGCTGCCGATCGTGCCTGCTTTCCTCCAGGCCTATCCAAAGCTCTCTCTTGAGATATCGCTGACGGACCAGGTGATCGACCTGTTGGAACAGCGGACCGATGTCGCGCTACGCAGCGGCGCCCTGAAAAGCTCGCAGCTCATCGCGCGCAAACTCGGATCCGCGCGGATGATAATCGTCGGATCGCCGGACTATTTCGCGCGATACGGCGTTCCGAGAACGCCGGGCGATCTGACGCGGCACAATCGTCTCGGCTTCAATCATGCCCATGCCCGTCTGACGAAGGGCTGGCCCTTGATCGAGGGAGGCGTCGAGAGAACAATCCCGCCCGCCGGCAACGTCCAGGTCAGCGACGGCGACGCGCTGCGGGCGCTCGCCATCGATGGCGTAGGCCTGGTTCGACTGGCCTCATTCATCGTCAAGGACGACATCGCCGCCAACCGGCTTGTCCCCGTTCTCGAGGAATTCAACCCCGGCGACATCGACGAACTCCATGCCGTCTATCTCGGGCAGGGTCGGCTCCTGCCGGTCCGGATCCGCGTCTTTCTGGAATTCCTGGCCGAGCGGATCAAAATCGGCGGCGCCCAACTGACCACGGACGCGTGAGAGCGGCGGCGGCTGACCGGGGCTGGTGTGCCGACATCCCAGAAAATTCGCGAAGTCTCGGTTCCTGGGCGTTATCACGTTAGCAGGGCGCGAGCGATTTGTCGGACGCGGAATTCGTATTGATCTCTCCTCCTCGCTCGCCTTCCTCGTCACGCGAAGCCTAGCGAGGATTATCGCTCAGACAGCATGATCTTCGTGTCGCGCTCTTAGCGAACTTCGTTTCCCGACATCGCGAGCAGCGGATATTTCGCCGCTTCCGCCACGAGATCCGACGAAGCGATCGCGTTCCAGGCCATGCCGACAATGGCGCCACGGCGGGCGCGAGCGATGCGGTTGTCGCGAATCGTCGCTCCGCCGGCGCCGGGCGCGACCGACACGGCAATGCCGAAGCCGCAATCGCTAAGCACGTTATCGGCGGCGACGACATCGCGCAGGCCGACGCCATAGCCGAGCTTCAATCCTGCGAAACCGGCATTGTCGACGGCATTTCCGGTCACCGCCGTGTCCGCCTCGACATGGATGCCGATGCCGAATATGTCGCCGCCTTCCGGAAGCGGCCTGGTGAGATTGCGCACGACATTGCCAGTGACGACGGCGAGCCTGCCGCCCTGATCGAAATTGGTGACCGAAACGCCGGTCGAAGCGCCATCGATCACGTTCGACGACACGATCGCCCCTTCGAAGGCGAATTCGACATAAATCGCGGTCTCGCCGATATCGCTGCAATTGTTCCCGGTGATCAGGGCGTTCGAACTGGAATTGTAGCGGATAGCGGAGAACGCCGCGCCGCGCACGATATTGCCCGCGCAGGAGACGCCTTCCGCCCGGAATACGCTGATCGCATTGCCGTAAGGCCCGTCGCCGCCGCGATCGGCGCGCACGCGCTCGACGCGATTGTCACGGATGATGGTCCCGTCCGGACCCTTCGCTGAGCGCCAGACCTGGATGCCGTTCGACCCGCAGTCCTCGACGCGATTGCCGGCGATCGAAAGGGCCGCCCCGTCAAGACTGTGGATCGCCGCTTCCGAAAGTCCCCGGAAAAATGAGCGCTCGACGCGTCCGCCGCAACGCTCGATCTTGAGGCCATAACCTGAGGCTCGCTCGATTCTGCAATCGGAAAAGCTGAAATTGCCGACGTCCCGCGCTTCGATGAGGCCGGACTCCCCGCCAGGCTTGCCGCCGCCGCCATCGAAACCGACGTTCTCAATCGCGACGCGATCGGCGCGTTCGATCATGAGCATCGGCCCCAATCCGGTTCCGACAAGGCGACTATCCGCGCCTCCGCCCAGCAGGCGCAAATTGCCGGATATCCGAAGCTGCGAAACATAGCTCGCGCCCGGCGGGATTTTGGCGACATCGCCGCTGCTCCGCGCCTTGTCGATCGCGTTTTGAAGCATTGAAGTCGAGTCTACAAGCGGCCGCGCGGCAAGCGCTCGGGTCCGGCCTATCGTCGAAACCGAAGCAGCGATACCGATGAAATTGCGCCTATTGATCATTGCAGCGCCGCCATTGGCCTCGAGCGCGAGAACATCACTGACCCTATCCGTAAGCTCACAAAGCGACCAGTCATAGCAGTCGAGGAATCGACACGGCGAAACGAGAGCGGCGCCCCATTGTTCTCAATTGGTTTGTCCGTCATCGCGAGGAAGCGCAGCGACGAAGCAATCCAGACTGAGCTCTGCTAGCCCCGTCTGGATTGCTCACATGGGGATTTTTCGGTCAAGGGGAAATTCAGCTTGTCATTTTGTTTCCTTTGAATGTCGTCGATCTGGTCCGAGCCTGTTTTCG
>Ga0209006_10003243_pt1 | contig 14800 bp, 13 predicted proteins | sample JacPin_JW_Ref_O2_FD_188567 | JGI IMG/M metagenome (GOLD analysis project Ga0209006, IMG submission 188567) | Forest soil microbial communities from Algoma, Ontario, Canada - Jack Pine, Ontario site 1_JW_Ref_O2 (SPAdes) (version 2) | ecosystem: Environmental > Terrestrial > Soil > Boreal... | reverse complement strand
GTCATCCGGTTCGGATCGAACGCCACGAATGAACCATTCTTCCTCAGCACCCGATACGCCTCGCTCGCGCAACGAGACGGGTCGGGAAGGTGGTGCACCAGGCCACTGAGCAGAATACCGTCCAGGCTTTCATCTGGAAACGGCAGATTCTCCACGTCGCCCTCGAAGAATTCGACATCCGGATATCTGGATCGGCCGAGAGCTACCAGTCGTGGGCTGATATCCAGTCCCACCGCGTCAAAACCCTGTTGACGGAGAAGATTGGTGAATACGCCCGAGCCGCAACCCAGGTCGGCGACGCGCGCGCCCTTTTTGAAACCGGCGAGCCGGACGCAGGTCGTGATCAATCGCTCATTGGTCGCCGGGGTGAAGACATCATAGGCGTCCACGGCCGCGTGGCCGTCAAAAAACGCGATTTCCTTCTGCTTGTCCTGCAGCGATGCCGTCATCCGGTTCCCGTAACATGCGAATACCGGCCAATCAACGAAAGGACCGCTAAAATGGCTGGCCGCCTCCATTTTTGGACTGTCCGGTAGGCCGCAAACGGCTCCGCGGGCGATCCGAGCCATTCGCGGGGCTCGAAGGCTCAGGGCGACAGGCGGATGTCGGAGATCGTGAAGGTCCCCGGTTCGGGGAAAAGCAATTGCAGCCTGCCGACCGTCGGATTCAAGGAATAGGAATAGAGCTGGAGGAGATCGACGGAAATGTCGCTTTCGCCATTGGCTACGACAATCGTATTGGCCGCGTAAGGGATCGCCAGTTCTCCTTCAAACGCCAACGCGATCTTCGGATCCTCGCCGCGCCGCGGCCGATCGAGCGCGGCGCTCGCCCGCATCGATAGAATATGAGCATGCTCGGGGTCCCACACGCCTGGGAATAAAATGACCGAGGCGCCGCCGGTCGATTTGAGGGTCAACGCCTTCGCCGTTCTGCCGACAATTTCCGCATTCTCGACCTCGACTGCGTTGAGGTCGACGGGAGCGGCGTCGAGGCGCGGCGCCGATGAGGGCGTGAGCTCTATCCCACCGAGATAGAGCGCCTGAAGGTCACGGTCGGTCGTCAGCGCGCGGATGAAGTCAGCATCCGCGGCTTGGCGCAGGCTCGGAACCGTCTGCGTTCCTTCCATGCCCCAACTATCCATCGCCGTGTTGCGCAAGAGGGTCAGCCGATTGTCGAAGCCCGAGAAAAACGGTCGATAGTGCGCCAGATTATATTTGAAGAGCAATTCGTGCCGAGGAAAAATATACGGGCCGTCCAGAGTGGGGATATGCATGGGCGCCGGCGCGGTTTTGCCGGCGTAATCCTTGAAGGCGCCCAGAAGATCATCCATCTCATGCTTCCGGAGCGTCGCCTCGGCGAGATATCGATTGTTCTGATGCGGGTATCCGATGAAAAGCAGCGCCGCGATCGTGACAGACGCGAACCCGCTTATCTCGCGCCAGCGGAACGGGATACGGGCGGAAAGACAGCCGAATAGATAAAACGTCGCGATGGCGAACCAGACAAAGGCATAGCTGTTGTATTTGCCGACGGAGCTCACCACGTCCTCGACGCTCGTCAGCCGCCGGCCAAGCGAAACAACAAGGACGATCGCCACCAAAGGCGCGAGCAGCGCGAGATAGGTCATGCGCTGCGACGCATTGATTTTCATAAGGCCGAAAACGCCAAGCGCGACGGCGAACACGATGGCGGCGACGCCTTGCGTTTCCAATCCCGCCCAGGGCAGCAACAATGCGATGAGCGGCCTGAACAGTTCGAGCGCCACGCCTTGCGAGGTCAGGACGTAAATGCTCTTCAGCACCGCCGTGGCTGAAAGCGGGCTGTGCGCCATCGAAAGAAACGGGCGGCTATGCACGACGACCGCAAAAAAGACGGCGAACAGCGCGGCGCCTCCCGCCAGTCCGATGATCAGCCATCGGAAGTCGCGGATAAATGTCCGAGGGGACGGCCAATCGGCGCGGGCGCGGGCGAATTCATTGACGCAGGCGAAGCCGCCGACCGCGGCAGGCACGTAGGCTCCGGACGGGTGAATGAAAGGCGCCGCGACGCTCACGGCGAGGGCGAGCCATTTGAAGGCTTGGCGGCCGGATGAGCGCCAGATGATAACCGCCAATACGCCGACAAGGCCGAGCAGACCGATCTGCGGGTAAATGCTCATCGAATAATAGCCGACAGCGGTATAATTCCAGACCGAAGCCGAGATGATGGTCAGGTAAAAAAGCGCCGAGACGATGAGATTCGTCTCAAGGCTCACCAGAACGGCGAGCGCGAGCAGATTGACGGATATCGTCAACAGCAGAAAGTAGATGTTCCAGTAGAGGGCGTGCACATCGAACATCGCGTACATCGCACTAAAAAAGATTCGAAAGAGAGGAATAGGCACGTCGCCGTGAACAAGAAATAGCGACTGAAGCATCGGCATCGTGCGAGCGATCGATAAAATTTCGAAGTCGTCATAGGTAAACGCGCCGTGGATGACCGCGAACCATTTTGTGAACAACACGAGGGGCGTGAGTATAAGCGCGATGGCGAGAAATCGCGTTCGCCTGGAACGGTCGAAACGCTTGACGAGGCCGGGAAGAGCGCGCCAAGGGGTCGGGAACTGCGGAGCCCTTCGATTTTTCGCTCTGGAAGACTGGCTCGGCGGGGGGAACTCCGCGGAGCTCATTCCAGCGGTTCGCGGCGTGCAAGCTTTGGCCAGCAGCTACGCGCCGACCCCGTAGCCCGCGCCGCCGTCATGGAAAACATCACCTGATTTTCACCCGCGACTCCCCCGGAAGTCATGGCACATTAGATAGGTTGGGGAAGAAATTCCATAGCCTGCCGCTAACCGAAGCAAAGGCGAGGATTTCCGTGCGCTCGCGCGCTTTGCCTCGATAAGGAGAACGCCGATGAACGAACCCTCATTCGCCTCGAACCGGGCGCACCTCGAACACGTCTTCGCCGAAACCGCCAAAGGAAATGGCCGCCCTTTCCTGGACGCTTTCGCTGAGGACGCAAGCTGGACGGTGATGGGGAGGACCGGCTGGTCAAAAACCTATCGCGGCAAGCCGGCGATCCTGAACGATCTGATCGCGCCGTTGCTTCGCGTCCTGGCGCCGCCGCTGAAGACCCATGCGCGTCGCTTCATCGCCGAGGGCGATATCGTTGTTGTCGAAGCCCGCGGCCAAAACGTCACGCGCGACGGCAGGCCCTATGAGAACAATTATTGCTACGTGTTCGAATTCCGCGATGGCAGGGTTGCGGCGCTCACCGAATATGCCGATACCGAACTCTTCCGCTCCGCGCTTGGTGAACCGGGATAGATCCCATCGGAACAGGCCGGATATGACGAGAGGCGCTGAGGAGCGCCTCTCGATCGTTGGGAGCTCTGTCGCCGCCGTTACTGGACGACGTCGACGGTCGGAACGCGATGATGGCGGCGCGCGCTATGATGCTGTGGCGCCACGGCGCCGTTTTGGTCGCCGGTGTAGCTCGCCCGCCCTTCCTGCGCCGGTACCGGATCAGTCTGCGTGGGATAGAGCATTTCATAGGGCGAACCGAGCGGACCATTGGCGTAGACGCTGGAAGCGCCGAGTGTGAGAATGACAGCAGTTGAGCCAGCTAAGATTAAGGCGCGCATGGCGGCCTCCCCTTGGGTTGAGGTTGATCACGGATCAAGTCTCCGTGTTCTTTGAACATGGAAACGCCCAGCCTTAACCACAATCCCTTCACCGTACACAAATTCGTGATCCCTCTTAAGCCGTTTCGGGATTGCCGCCGTCCCGGCCGTCGGGAGCGCGCTCGCCCGGCTGGCGTCGCCGCTCCCCAATGCTCGCGAAAGAACCCCGCGACGTCTCAGTCGCCGGCCGCCTGGTCAACTATTCGGGCGCCGCCTCCCGTAGAAGCCTGCGGTTCGAGGGCCTTGACAAGCTATTGCCGCTCACTTCTCTTTCCTACTATCCGTTATTTCGAATATTGATCCAATATAGCGGACATTTGTATTCGAGATCTCTCTTCAGGAGGAACGTTGCGATGAAGATATGGCTCACCGCGGCGGCTTTCGCCGCCCTCGCGCTGCTGCATTCTTTCCCGGCAGGGGCCCAGCAGGCCGGAAGCAGGCTCGACAAGGTGCTCGCGCGCGGACATCTCGTCATGGGGACGGGCAGCACCAATGCGCCGTGGCATTTCAAGAGCGCGGACGACAAGCTTCAAGGCTTTGACATCGACATGGGCCGCATTATCGCCAAGGCGCTGTTCGGCGATCCCGACAAGATCGAATTCGTCAATCAATCGTCCGACGCGCGCATTCCCAACATCACCACCGACAAAGTCGACATCACCTGTCAATTCATGACCGTCACCGGCGAGCGCGCGCAGCAGATCGCCTTCACCATTCCCTACTACCGCGAAGGCGTCGGCCTGATGCTGAAGGCGGACAGCAAATATGCCGATTATAATGCGCTGAAAGCCGCCGGCTCCGCGGTGACGATCTCCGTGCTGCAAAACGTCTACGCCGAGACAATGGTCCATGCCGCATTGCCGCAGGCGAAAGTCGATCAATACGAATCGGTCGATCTGATCTATCAGGCGCTGGGATCGGGCCGCGCCGACGCCGCGGCGACCGACCAATCCTCGCTCGCATGGTATATGAATCAGAACCCCGGGCGCTACAAGGACGCGGGATATGGCTGGGATCCCCAGACCTACGCATGCGGCGTCAAACGCGGCGACCAGGACTGGCTGAATTTCGTCAATACCGCACTGCACGAAGCGATGACCGGCGTCGAGTTCGACGCCTACGCCAAGTCCTTCAAGACCTGGTTCGGCAAAGACCTGCCGCCGCCCGCCATCGGCTTTCCGGTGGAGTTCAAATAAGCAATCGACCGACGGGGCGGCCGCGCGTGAGGCGCGGCCGCCCCGGTCCTGCCAATCAGGAGCAGGCTGATGGGCTACACCCTGAATTTCGCGGCGGTCTGGCGCAGCTTCGATCTGCTCCTTGAGGGACTGGCGCTCAGTCTTGCGCTCGCTGTCGTGGCGATCCTGATCGGCTGCGCGATAGGCCTGGCGACGGCCTTCCTTCTGATGTCGAAGTCGGGTCTCTATCGCCGCCCCGCGCGCCTCTATGTCACGATCATTCGCAACACGCCCATTCTTGTGCTCATCCTGTTCGCCTATTTCGCACTGCCGCAGCTTGGCGTGAGGCTCGACAAGTTCGAGAGCTTCGTCCTGACGCTGGCGATCTATTCCGGCGCCTATCTTGCCGAAGTGTTCAGGGCCGGCCTGTCGTCGGTGCCGGCGGGCCTAAGGGAAGCCGGTCTGGCGATCGGTCTGCGCGAGGCGCAGATCCGCGGCGCGATCATCCTGCCGCTGATGATCCGGAACGTGCTGCCTTCGCTCGGCAGCACCTTCATATCGCTGTTCAAGGACACGTCGCTCGCCGCGGCGATCGCAATTCCCGAACTGACGTTTGAGGCGCGCAAGATCAATGTCGAGAGCTTCCGCGTCATCGAGACGTGGATCGTGACCAGCCTCCTCTATGTCGCAACCTGCTCCGTGCTCGCCGCGCTTATCCGCGTCGCCGAACGGCGCATGGCCGTCCCCAAGTGATCGCCATGGATATTCCAGCCTTTCTCGATCAACTCGTCATTGCGCGCCTGTCCATCCTCAAGGGCCTCGGCATGACGGTGTCGATATCCTTCCTGGCGATCTGCGTCGGAACGATGCTTGGAATTGGCGTCGGTCTGGCGCTGACCTATGGCGGCAGGCCGTTGCGCTGGATTGTGCGCGCCTATACCGACTTCATTCGCGGCACGCCTGTGCTGGTTCTGGTGCTGGCGAGTTACTATGTCCTTGGAACGATCGGCGTCGATCTTGGACCCTTCGAGGCCGGCGTGTTGGCGTTGGCCGTGTTCTGCAGTTCGCATGTCGGGGAAATCGTCCGCGGCGCGCTACAGTCGATCGCGATCGGGCAAACCGAGGCCGCCAAAGCGATCGGCCTCACTTTTCCGCAGACCTTCTTTCATGTGCTCGGGCCGCAGGCGTTGCGGCAGATTCTGCCCGCCTGGGTCAATACGGCGGCGGAAATGGTGAAAGCGTCGACGCTGCTGTCGATCATCGGCGTGTCGGAACTCCTGCTGCGGACACAGGAATTGATCTCCCGCACTTTCCTCAGCCTTGAATTCTATTGCTTTGCGGGCTTTCTCTATTTCGTCGTCAATTACGGGATCGAACGCTTCGGGCGCTATGTCGAACGCAAAACCGCCATCCCGTCATAACGCTAGCAAGGCGCCGCGAATGGCTGAAAATCTTCTCGAGATCACTGGTCTTCATAAGCAATATGGCGCGGTCGAAGTGCTGAAGGGCGTCGATTGCGCGATGCGTCCGGGTGAGGTCATCAGCATCATCGGCTCGAGCGGGTCGGGCAAGACGACGATGCTACGCTGCATCAACATGCTGGAGGACTTCCAGGGCGGATCGATCCGCATCGATGGCGAGGCGATCGGTTATCGTCTCGACGGCGACATTCGTCGCCGAAAGAAGGAAAGCGAAATCGCGCGCCAGCGCGCGATGACCGGCATGGTCTTCCAGCAGTTCAATCTGTTCCCCCACATGACCGCCGCCAGCAATGTGATGCTGGGCCTCGTCAAGGTGAAGAAGTTCGCGCGCGAGGAGGCGCGCGCAATCGCCGAAAAATGGCTCGACCGCGTCGGCCTGCGCGAGCGCGCCGATCATTATCCCGGCCAGCTTTCCGGCGGCCAGCAGCAGCGCGTCGCGATCGCGCGCGCCATTGCGATGAACCCGAAGCTGATGCTGTTCGACGAAGTGACTTCGGCGCTCGATCCGGAACTGGTCAGCGAGGTGCTTCAGGTCATCAAGGGGCTGGCCTCCGACGGCATGAGCATGTTGCTCGTCACGCATGAAATGCGCTTCGCCTACGAGGTCTCGTCGCGCGTCATCTTCATGAACCAGGGCCGCATCGGTGAAGAGGGCGATCCGCGCGAAATGTTCAACAGGCCGCGAACCGAACGTCTGGCGGAATTTCTCAGAACGTCGACTTTCGCCAAATGATCGCGGGGCCGCGGCCTTGACGGGCTGCCGCAATTCGTGACGGATGGCGATCGTGACAAGCAGACCCGCGATGATTTGAGAGTCGCCATGTCCCAGCATATCGGCATCGTCGGTTGCTCCGCCGAAGGCGCGGCGCTTTGTTACCGGACCATCTGCGTGGAGGGCGCGCGGCTTGCGGGCGGGCATGCTCATCCGGAAGTCTCGATGCATACGCATTCCCTGGGCGATTACGTCAAATGTCTTGAGCGCGAGGATTGGCCTGGCGTTGGCGAATTGATGCTGTCCTCCGCCCAGAAGCTCGCCAGCGGCGGCGCCGATTTCCTCATCTGCCCCGACAACACCATCCATCAGGCGCTGCCCTTCATCGCGGCGCGTTCGCCGCTGCCCTGGCTGCATATCGCGGAGGTCGTCGCCGATGAGGCGGTCGCGCGCGGTTTCCGCCGCCTTGGCCTCAGCGGAACGCGCTGGCTCGTCGACAGCGCGGTCTATCCGGACAAGCTGCGGGCGCGCGGTCTCGCCTATCTCAGCCCGAACGCCGCCGAGCGCGAGGCGATCAACCGCATCATCATGGACGAACTGGTGCGCGGGATTTTCAAACCCGGGGCGGTCGCCTATTTCCAACGCGCGTTCGGCCGTTTCAAGGACGAAGGCTGCGACGCAGTGATTCTGGGCTGCACGGAAATTCCATTGATCATGAACGATTCCAATTCGCCGCTGCCGACGCTCGATTCGACGCGCCTGCTTGCGCGCGCGGCGCTGCGGCGGGCGATGGGCGCTGGCTAAATCTTGCCAAGTCCGCCTGGCGCCAAACTCGCGACCTCGCTGACCAGCTTGTGCACCATCGCCTCGCCGAAACTCCTGAAATCGTCGATCGGCAGAACGAAGGCGCCGGGGCCGCCGATCACATTGTCGTGGTAATATTGGGCGAGGCCGCCGGGCGGATTGGTGTGGAGTGCGAGATAGCCGCCTTCGGCGGCGGCGCGCTGGTTGAAAATGGCGAGGCCGTTGATTGTCACGCCCGCCTTCAGCGCTGCGTCGCGCGCCTCGGTGACCGACCGGCCCTGGTTGCTCGTGCCGTCGCCGGAGACGTCGATCACCTGGCGGTCGGCGGCGAAGCCGTTTTCAGTGAGCAGCCCCATCGAGAAATCGATCGCTGAGCCGATTGCCGTGCGCCCGACGAAAGAGCGCGGCGCGGCGAGCAGCGTCGCGGCGAATTGGCGCGCGTCGGCCTCGCCGCGGATGAGCGTCCAGTCGACCACCGTCTTCTGTTCGCCCTCGCCAGCCCATTCGATGAAGCTGACGGCGATGGCGGCATGCGCGCCCGAGCGAATCGCTTCGAGCAGGCGCGAGCTGGCGATCGCGGCGGCATAGCCGCGGCGCTGCAGGCCGAATTCCTCGTCATTGATGCTGCGCGAGACATCGGCGGCGAGAACCAACGCGACATCGACCGCCGGCGCGCCTGGAGCGGCTCGCGCCGGCGGTTCCGTCGTCGCGAGCGCAAAGGCGACGAAAACGGCGGCGATCGCCGCGCACCCCTTGAGAAAGCGCATCGGAACCTCCGCGACGGGGAGTGACGCTTTTCATTTAGGGATGGGCCGCCGCAGTTGCTATGCCGAGGCCGCGACTTGCGTTTCTTGCGCGGGCGCCCGCGGCTTCAGGCGGCGGGCGACCAGTGCGCGCAGCGGCGCCAGCTTCGGGTTGATCGCGACGCCGTCGATCACTTCCAGCGAACCGGCGCGGTTCAGCGTATGCAGCCGGCCGCCGGGCCAGAGCGGGCTTGAGCCGATCGGGGCGCCGATCGTCTGTTCGAAGGCCTCCATGTCGATGCGGTCGATGCGCGCCAGGCGCAGCGCGCGGCCATAACCCAGCCGGCAATCCTGCACCGGGCGCCAGAGGGCCCCTTCTTTCCTGACGATCGCGCCGGCCGGGCGCGCGGCGCCGGCGTCGATCAATGTGGGCCGCAGCGCATGTTCCGTCCATGGCCCAGCGATCTTCGACGCGAAATGGATCGCGAGCGTGTCGGAATAGCCGCCGATATCCTGGCGCACCACCGACATCATGTAGAACAGGCCGCCGTGTTCGAAAATCGTCGCGTCGGCCGCCTCGATGCCTTCGACGAGCGCGGCGCTGCGCTCCCATTTGCCGGGGAATTCTACGCAGCGATAGAGCGTCACCTGTCCCGATTTCGAGCTTTCCGGGACCATCCAGAGCTGCCCCTCGGCCTCGATCAGGAAGGGATAGGACATGTGCCAGCGCTCTTCGAGGACCGGCAAGACCGGGCCGATCGGGCCGCCGGGACCGAATTCCTGCGCCGAAATGATCCCCTTGCCGATATGATGGTCGAGATCTTCGAAGAACAGATACGTTCGCCCATCGCGCGTGATCGGAAACGGGTCGGCGAAAAACCGATGGCCGGGATCGGCGAGCACATGCCATTGCGGGCCGCCGAGATGGCCGAGCTCCATCACGCCGGGCCCGTCATGTCGGCGCCAGCCGATCCGCCAATGCGGCGCATAGCAGCAGAGGTGATAGATGCGCCGCGCGAGATGGCCGAGCTGGCCCTTGACGCCATAGCGCGCGATGTCGCGGCTCGAAGCGATAGGCGCTCGAACCGCGGTTCGCGGCAGAGCCTTTTCTGGGGCGCGGATCGCTTGTTCGAGCAAGGTCGTCAACCGCGAATAGACCGCCTCCATGCCGCCGGTTAGGCCGTCGGCCGCCTCGAGCGAAGGCGCCCCCGCGCAGACGATTTGCCCCGTCGACAGATTCTCGATCGCGATCTCCGGCGCGCGGCCGCCGATCAGCGCGCCGATCATCGCCGCTTCCGTGGGCGCGCCGTCATACAGCGGGCGCAACACGAGCGCAGCGCCGGCGTGAGGGTTCGGGCGGCCTGAGAGATCGACGACAATGTCCGGCGCGCCCGTAATCGGCGCCCCCCATTCGTGGGCGGGCAGGGGGTCGCAAAGCGTTTCGCGCGAGCGCCGGAAAATCATCCGTTCGAGACCGAGCAAGGCGCCTACGGCGCCTGGCGGCGGCGCCGCGCCCTCGACCGCGCAGAGGGCGACGCCGGCCTCGGGAAATCGCCGCGCCAGCCAATCCCGCAACAGGCGATGAAAGCGGCGCGCGCCGGCGCGGTCGACTTCAACGGCGACGCGCATCGCCGCCCTCGATCATGAGGCCGATCAATTCGGCATAGGCGTCGGTCATCGCGCTGAGGGGATAGCGCTGCTGGAGCCGCCGGCCCGCCGCGCCGAGCCTGGCGGCGAGCGCGGGATCATCGAGGACGCGCTTCACCGCAGCGGCGAAGGCCGCATGATCATGCGCGTCGACGAAAAGCGCGCAGGGGTCGCCGTCCACTTTCAGCACGTCTTTCAATACGAGGAGTTCGTTGGCGACGACCGGCAGTCCGGTTTGCGCCGCTTCGACCGGGGCCAGTCCAAAAGTCTCGGCGGCGCTTGGAAAGACGAAGCAGTCGAGCGCGGCGAGAAAAACGCCGATCATTTCCGGCGACAATTCGCCGAGGAAATGGACGCGCGCGTCGACGCCCGCTTCGCGCGCGAGCGCTTCGAGGCGAGGCTGGTCCTCCCCCTGGCCGGCCAGGGCGAGATGGGCGCCGGCGATCATCGGAAGTATCGCGATGGCGAGATCGAGCTGCTTGGAGGGATGCAGGCGCGCCGCGCAGCCGAGCAGCGCAACGCCCGTCGGCAAACCGAGTTCGACGCGCGCTTCCGCTTTGCCGATTGCCTGCGTCTTGTCCTCAAAGCCGTGGTCGAGTCGCAGGATGCGGTTGCGGTAGGAAGCGGGATAGGCGGCGAACAGGCTGGCGGTATAGTCGGAATTGACCACGATCCGGTCATAGGCGCCGAGGCGTCCGAGCCATTTGTCAGTTGTCACCACCCAACGCGACATCATGCCGCCCGCCGATACCTGATTGGCGATGACGCGCCGCGCGCCGGCGATGCGCGCAACCGGCGCCGCGATGACATTGCCATAATGCTGGAACGTCACGACGACATCGGGCCGGATGGCGCGCAGCCGACGATGCAGCGCGGCGAGAAAGCGCAGGAAGGCAAACGGGCCGCGGGGCCGCTGGTCGGCGCAGAATTCGACATTGGCGCTGGCGTCGAAAGAGGCGGTGCGGCGGAAGAAGAACAATTGCCTGACGTCAAAGCCGCGCGCCGCGAGATCAGCGGCGATGAGCCGCGAAATCTCCTGCGCGCCGGCGTTTTCGGCCTGGGTCTGCACCAGCACGATGCGAGGAGCCGAAACGCCGCTCATGGCGTCGCCGTCAGCCAAGCCAGCGCTTTGACGCGCGCGATCAATTCGCGCTGAGGAAAATCGCTCATATCTCCGTCTCGTTGTTGCCTGTAACGCAGCCCATTCAGGCCGCGCGGCTGAAATAGCCGGCCTGTGCGGCGAGGCTGCGCGATTGGCCGGGATCGAGCAGCCGGTAGCGCTCGATATCGACCTTGTTCAACAGCAGGATCGTCTGCGAGGAATCGAGACGGTCGAGCGCCTCGTTGACGCTGAGCTGGCTGGTCCTGTCCCATTCGACGACGAACAAGGTCTGGCCGGCCTCGCGCGCAAGAAGCTTGGCTTGGCCGGAATCCAGAACCGGAGGTCCGTCGACGATGACAAAATCAAACCACCGCCGGCAGAGTTGAAGCGCGGCGCGCAGCGTCAGGCCGCCCATCGCCGCGTTGGCCCGCGCATTCTTGTCGAGCGTGCGTCCGCCAAAAGGCAGCAGCGTATAGTCTTCCGTCTCGCTTTCGACGAAGGCGCGCTTGAGATCCGAGCCGCGCTCAAGAACGTCGATCAGGCCGAAGCGCGGCCGCGTATCGCTGGACGGCGCGCGATCCGCCTCGACGAGCAATACGCGGGCGCCGGAACCGGCGAGGCAGGCGGCGACATTGGCGGCGATCGTCGAGCGGCCCTCGCCGCGCAGCGCCGAAGCGACGAGGATCATCTCGCCGTCGTCGCGATCGTGCTCGCTGCCCAGCGAAGAGCAAAGGTCGACAAGCCACGGCCTGAGATCTGGACTTTGCGGCAGCGCTCCCGCGACCTGCGGCGCGGCGCCGACGAAGGGCGTGAGGGCGCCGACGTCGAGGCCGACGACGCGTTCTACTTGCCGCGTTGTTTTCAGCGTCCCGCGCATCGCCTCGCGCGCAAAGGCGACGGCGAGGCCGGCCAACAAGCCGACCGCCGCGGCGCCGGCGGCGAGAATCGCCTTTCCGGGCGTCGTCGCGGTCGGCGGCAGCGCTTTCGACACGAGGCGGATTTCATCCGGTTCGAGATTCTGGGTCTCGGCGAGTTCTTTCTGGCGCCCCAATAGCGCTTCATAGACGGCGTCTTCGGCTTTAGCTTCCCTATCGAGTTCGCCGAGCTTGACGAGCTGTGGCTCGAGCTCGCCGCTTTCGGTTTGCGCCTGCTTAAGATCGCGGGCGAGCGCGTCCTCCTGTTGTTGGGCGCGCGACACATCGGTCTGCGCGCTCGTCATCATCCGTCCGATCTCGCCATCGATCTGTCGCCGCACCGCGTCCAATTGCTGATTCAGGCCGATGACTTCGGGGTGCCTGGCCCCCAGCACCGTGGACTGGTCGGCGAATTGGCGCGCCAGGGTCGCATATTGAACGCGCAGCGTATTGAGCACGCTCGACTGACTGGTCTGCGAGGGATTTTCGCTGGCGCCGCCGCCCTCTTTGCGCAATTGTTCGAGGCGGGCGCGCGCCTCGCCGGTTTTGGCGCCGGCCAGCACCAATTGCTGGGTCAATTCATAGACGCGGCGTTGCAACAAGGTCGATCCTTGCCCGGCGTCCGTCACTTTGAGCTTGGCTTTGAGATCGGCCGCCGCTTCTTCGGCGCGATCGACGCGGGCGCGCAATTCGGCAAGACGCCCCTCGATGCCGGTGGCGGCCGTGTTGCTTGCCCGCGAACGCAAGCCGGATTGATCGTCGATGATCATCTGGGCGGCGGTATTGGCGAGTTTGGCGCTCATTTCTGAATTGGCGGACGACGCGGTCGCCTCGATCACATAAGTCGTTCCGCGTCGCGCGACGATCAGACGATTGCGCAGCTTTTCTATCGTCGCCAGGCGGATGGCGGCGTCCGACGCGCCATGGCCCGCGAACTCCGAATCATGGACAAGATCGAGCTTGTCGACGAGCGTGCCGAGAAATCCGTCTGACTTGGCGATCAGCGACAGGCTTTCGATGGCGTTGAAGTCTGGACCGATATTGGCCAGCACGCCGCTCGTCTGAGTGACTTTCGCGTCGCGCGGATCGACCACGATCATCGCCGTCGCCGAATATTTGTTGAAAATGAAAAGGGCGGCGCCGAAAGTCGCGACGAACGCCAACGCGCCGACCGCCGCGATGCGCGTGAGGTTACGCCGCACGAACAATGCCGCGCTCGAAATCACGAATTCCGGCGTCGGCGGCGGGGCCCGCTCCTCGAACGCCGGCCCCGTCGCGTCGCCGGCCGCGCCCGCGGCCTTTTGAGACAAGGGACGGAGAAAACTCTTCATTGAATATTCGGACGCGCGCAGGAGGACGTCTGGTGACGACATGAGGTCGAACCGGCTGGACTCATAGAATATCGAAAGCATTAACTATAAGTTACGATCGAAGCTAAATGGCTGTTCTTCAGCGCATCAAAGCCTCGAGGAGCGGCTGGTTCCAGCTATGACTGGCCGAATCGAAAAGCGCGAAATCATGGTCGAACTGCCAATAGGCCCATGACCAGCCGAAGCGTTCGGCGGTCATGGCGACATAGCGGACCCAGGCGACCCGCGCCGCCGGCGGCGCTTTCTCGTAGACGCCGAATTCTCCCAGATAGATCGGACGCTGGTTTGCGATTCCCCAATTTTTGGCGATCGTGAAATCGTCGACGACCTTGGCCTTCGCCTCGTCGGACCCCCAATCGACATCGTGCAGCGCGGCCAGGAGCGGCGCCCAGGGCGCTCCCTGGTGGGTGAAAGTCATCGGATCGTAATAGTGCACGGTGACGATCAGGCGGCGGTCAGCCGACGGCAGAATCAGTTTATCGATTGCGTGGGCGCCGCCCGCGTTCAGCGCGGCGACGATGACCATGCGGTTCGCATCCCTGGCGCGGATCGCTTCAAGCGCCGCGCGCAGATTGTCGTTCCAGGTCGCGGCGGACATTTCGCCGCCGGGCTCGTTAAGGATCTCATAGATCATTCGCGGCTGCTTGCCGGCATAGCGCGCCGCGATCTGTCGCCAAAACGCGACGAGCCTGGCCTGGCAGCGGTCGGGCTTTTCCTGACAGAGCTGATTGTCGTGCTGATCGAGAATCGGGATCAGGCCATTACGCGCCGTCAGGTCGATCACCATGTCGAGACGCGCCAATACGGCGGGGTCGAGCCGATCATCCGCATCCATAAAACGAAATCCGAAAAAATTGATGCGGACATGGCCAAAACCGGCCTTGCGAATGAGCGCGAAGTCGCTGATGCGGAACGGCGCGTTCTCCCCGCCTTCCCAGACGCCGTCATAGCCCAGGATGTTGACGCCACGGCCCATCAGCTTGACCGCCGCGAAGGCCGGCGCGTCGTCGTCGCCTGTCTGGCGCGCGGGTTGCGCGATCGCATGAGGACTGGCGAAAAAGGCGCAAAACAGAGCAACGCCGAGGGAACGGGCGATGAACCTTTGCAAAGTCACGATGCGGCTCCCATTCTCCCGATCGGCGCCAAGCTAACTTGTCGTTCGCCAGCCTCGCCGCATCGTCGATATCTCCC
>Ga0209006_10003242_pt1 | contig 14800 bp, 12 predicted proteins | sample JacPin_JW_Ref_O2_FD_188567 | JGI IMG/M metagenome (GOLD analysis project Ga0209006, IMG submission 188567) | Forest soil microbial communities from Algoma, Ontario, Canada - Jack Pine, Ontario site 1_JW_Ref_O2 (SPAdes) (version 2) | ecosystem: Environmental > Terrestrial > Soil > Boreal... | reverse complement strand
GTTTCTTCAGCACACGAATCCCGCGATCCACCTGCTTCTCCTCCAGCAGAAACGGAGGCAGGAAGCGCACCACAGTATCCTGCGTGGCGTTAAACAGCACACCCTCGGCCAGTCCTTCATCCACAATCGGACGCGCCGGAATATCGAGCTGAATGCCTTGTATAAATCCGCGCCCGCGCACTTCCTTGGCCGCGCCGCGCTTTTCGGTCAGCGCCTGTAACTGCTGCCGCAGATACTCGCCAACTTTGTTAACGTTCTCCAGCAACTTCTCTTCCTCGACGATGGCCAGGAACTCCAGCGCGACACGGCAGGCCAGCGGCCCTCCGCCGAAAGTTGTTCCGTGCTGGCCCGGGGAAATCGCGGTCGCGAAATCTTCTTTCGCGATAAACGCTCCCAGCGGCAGACCGGCCGCGATCGGCTTGGCAATCGCGACGATGTCGGGCATCACGCCGAAACTCTGGAACGCAAACATCGTTCCAGTACGGCCCAGCCCACATTGAATCTCGTCGAAGACCAGCGCCGCCTTATGCCGATCGGCCAGCGCGCGACACTCCTTCAAAAATTCCACCGAACACTCGTAAATCCCGCCTTCGCCGAAAATCGGCTCCAGCACGATGGCGCAGGTGTTGTCGTTCACCGCGGCACGCAAGCCTTCCAGATCGTTCTGCTTCACAAAGGTCACGTCGTCGAGCAGCGGTTCAAATCCCTTGCGATGCTTGGCCTGTCCGGTCAGCGACAGCGCTCCGAACGTGCGCCCATGATACGAGCCGTCGAGCGCTACCAACCGGCTCTTGGCTTCTCCTCCGGCGCGATGCCCGGCCAACCGCGCCAGCTTGATCGATCCCTCGATCGCCTCAGTGCCGCTGTTGGAAAAAAACACGCGGTCGAGTCCCGACAGCGCGCACAGCTTCTCCGCCAGCGGTCCCTGGTATTCGTGATAGTACAAATTCGAAACATGCACCAGCTTGGATGCCTGCTCGCGAATCGTCTTCACGATCCGCGGATGCGAATGCCCCAGCGCGTTGACTCCCAGACCCGAAACCAGATCGAGATAGCGCTTGCCCGCGACGTCATAAAGAAAAACGCCCTTGCCCCGGCTGAAGATCACGGGATAACGGTTATAAGTCCCCAGCAAATATTTGCGTTCCAATTCTGCGGTGTGTTCAAGAGTAGTCATAGGAAGAATTCAATTCTAATCGAAGCAGCGTCGATCGTCTGGGACCCGTTGACGCCGCACCGGTCCTCGCATACGATGTTTGACCGTCGCAGGCGTGACTCCCTCATCTCAGACGCTCTGCGCATAAGCTCCCGAGGAAAAACGCAAAGGGATCACACGAAATCACCGTGCCCACAGAAAACGAGTTCTGGGATGTTGCAGCGCAGGTATTTTCCGAGCGCGGCGGCTTGGTCGTCGGATTCAGCAACGATGCGGCCCCGCCTGAGCCCGGCACAGTCCTGGATAAGGTTCTCGGCTTCACGCCGCCGTACCAGGCCACAGTCGCCAATTCTTCGGACTGGGGCGACTGGCAGGAACAGGTAGAAGCTTTCTACCGGCTGCGCCCCTCGTGGGGGAGAGGCAAAAACGGCGACCCGTCGGCGTTGTACTATCGCGTGAAATTCGATCCCGCGCTTTCCGCGAAAACATTCCCCTCCCCGGCTCCATTCGCAGCGAGTTCAACGTTCGCCGACCGCCTCATCCTGCCGTCGCTCAGCGCATACGCCGAGTCTGGCCTCCGAGGCGTAGGTTTCTGGCCGAGAGTCCTTGCCCGCGTCTTCGATTTTGTTATTCACTATCTGAGCGGATTCATTGCGGGTTCGCTCTTTGTGTTCTTGCTGGCGTTCGCCTCGGGAGGGCGGCCTCCCATCTGGGCCTTACAGCGCATCTCTCATACGCGCCTTCCCCTTTTCATAACTGCGTTGTTCGGCTCGATGGCGTACCAGGTGATTTGCGCCAGCGTTTCCGGAAGAACACTGGGAAAACTCATCCTGTCGATGCAGGTCGTGCAAGACGACGGATCTCCTTGTCGTTTGAAGTCCGCGATGATTCGCGAACTCGGCTACTACCTGGATGCGCTCTTCTTCGGTGTAATCGCCTACGTTGCTATGAAGGACGATCCCAGTCAAAGGCGCCATGGCGACGACTGGGCTCACACCATCGTTTGCCGGCGCGCCGACGTTCCGCCGCAATCCCGGCAGGACGGCCCCAGATTCCTGCTGGGGCTCATGTTGGGAGTTCTCGTTGACATCGCCTTCCTGATGCTTGGAGCGCTGATCCAGATGAACCTGTGATCCGAACTGTCAGGGCCAGCGTCTAATCACGACCCAAACTCAAACTCTGATTTGTCATCCCGCGAAGGTTTAGCCGCTAATCCCTTCGGGCACTTCTTCCGTCACCACCGTGAAATGCTTCAAATCCGCCACTCCAAACGATGTCGTGATCGCTACGTCCGACGCGTCCCTTCCCGTAGCCATCAGCACGCGCCCGATCCGCGGATGATTGTGCCGCGCATCAAACGTCCACCAGCGATCTTCGAGATACACCTCGAACCAAGCGCTGAAATCCATTGGCGTCGGGGAGACCGGAACGCCGATGTCGCCGAGATATCCGGTCGCATAGCGCGCTGGAATATTCAACGCGCGGCACATCGTAACCGCCAGATGCTGAAAATCGCGGCACACGCCGACGCGCTCAGTAAACACATCCAACGCGGTTTTCGTGGCGCGCGCGAAGTGATATCCGAAAACCACGCGGCCGTGCACCCAGTCGCAGACGGCCTGCACCCGCGACCATCCCGGAGCCACGCCGCCGAACAACTCGAGCGCAATGGTCGAGAACCGGTCAACCTCGCAGTAGCGGCTGTTGTACAGAAACTTCAGGCTCTCGTGCGGCAACTCCTGCACCGGTATCTCCCGCGCCTGCGGGCTCACCGGATCAGCCAGCCCGGAGTCATGAATCAGAGTTGAGTTGCTCAGGCGCAGCAAGCCCTTCGGAGCCAGGAACCGCGTGCAACGATTCCCAAAAGTGTCGATGAAGGTTTCTGTCTTCAGGGCCGGCTCAACCTGCATTTCATCGGACGAGTACAGATCAGTCTCTCGCGAAGGGTGAACCTGAAGCAGCGCCACCATGGCGGCCGGCGCGGGTAACTCAAACTGCATGTCATAGCCTATTCGCAGAATCATCGTTCGAGTTCCCCTCTCTCGCGTGATCCTCTTGGATGCGGATTTCTCCTGCGCTGCCGTCGAAGCCTCTAATATAGCCCCGCTTCTCCCTCTGGCCGCGTCTTCCAGCGCCGATGCACCCACAACCACTGCTCTGGATACTTCCGCACATAGTCCTCGATCACGCGGGTGAACTGCTGCGTGTTGGCCACGATATCCGCCTCCAGCTCGCCCGTGCGTATCAACTCAAGCGCAGGATCGAAGCGCAGCAGGTATTTGCCCAGCTTGTCATCCCAGATGGTGAATCCAGGAACCACGGCCGCATCCGTGCGCAAAGCAATCCGCGCCAACCCGCTGGCCGTACACGCCGGAATGCCGAAGAAATTCACGAATACTCCCTGCGGCGGAGTCATATTCGTGTCCATCAATATGCCGACGGTCTCGCCCGCCTTCATCGCCGCCAGCAAGCCGCGCACGAAATCGTCTTTGTCGACCGTCCGGTTGCCATGCATGGTGCGATAGCTCTGGATCAGCCGGTCCAGATACTCGTTGTCCATGGGCCGCATGACTACATTCAGCCAGTGACCGTGCAGCGAGTGCGCAAACGCGGAAAGCTCCCATCCGCCGAAGTGCGCCGTGAGAAACAGCACTCCTTTGCCGCGAGCGTAAGCGCGCTCATAATTTTCGAGCCCGTCGTAGACCACGACTTCTTCTATATTGTCCAGCGTGTATCGCGGAAACTGGCAGAGTTCGGCCAGTTGGCGGCCGAGCGAGGTGAATTCTCCGCGCAGAATGCGCTTCCGCTCCGCGATGGATTTTTCAGGAAAAGCCAGTTCGAGATTACGCAACCCAACCTGGCGCAAACGAACGTGCAGCAGATAAACAGCCTGCCCGATGCCGATCGCGAAGGCGCGCGCCAGCGGTCGCGGCAGAATGCCCAAAATCTTGATGAACGGCCACGCCGCCGCGTATTCAATTTCTCGCCGCATCAGGGAAGCGTGACGGTATCACCGGGAAAAATTCATTGTCAAACAGGGCAGTGCGACTTTGTCATTCCGAGCGCTCGCAGACGCGCGCAGCGCGGAGAGAGCGTCGAGAGCCTGCCCTGAGCGCAGTCGAAGGGAACCTGCTTTTCCGGTGGTGGACCACGAAAGCCGCCACCAAACTCAAATCTACTTCGCCGCTTCCTGCGCCCACTTGGCCAGCGGCGACAAGAAGACACTGGCAGTCGCCGGAGCATCAATCAGCCCCGTTAACGCGGCCTTCGGCGTCACCATGTGCCCGTAGAAATCCCGCGTCGAATCTTTGTCCTGCTTCACCACCGCACCGTTCAGGCTCACGCCGGCGAAAACACCGCGCGCCCGCGAATAGGTAAGCACCTGCGCTTTCAGCTTCCAATCCGTGTTGCCTTCCGCGTGGCGCCCCACCGGACCGGCCGCCACCGATGCATCGGCGCCCAGCGCAAACTGGCTCGACAGCAGATGCTGCATGCCATCTTTATTCATGATCAGCATGACCAGATCGACGGCCTGACCGCCAATCTGCAATCCGAAGCTGCCCCCCGTCACCAGGAAAAACGTGGGAGCGCTCCATCCCTTGGTCGTGCGGCAACTGGCCAACCCGCGGCCGTATTTGCCGCCGAAAATAAATCCGCCCTTCAACATGGAAGGCACCACAGCCACGCACTCCGCCGAACCAAGAATTTCCTGCGGGATGCCGGAATCGGGCGCAGCCTGAATTTCATTCAGTACATCACCCGCTGCCTGCACACGGTCGGCGACTTTCGCGTCTTTCGGTTGATCGTCAGGGACGGGCGCAGGAACTGCAAAAACAAGGCAAGACAGCAACACAAAAAGTGTCAGAAATAAAAGCTTTTTCATAAACTCATCACCACACAAATTTCTCTGGGATTCGGTAATTGGATTGTAAATGAAATCAGCGTGTTGAAGGACCGGCGGGAATCGGTGAAGTGAAGCGAAGCGCTTGTTCTGGGCAAAAAAATGCGGGGCTGAAAGTAGTGACCCTAATCGCCACTCTCAACCCCGTCTCCCAGGTTCTGTGGTAGGTGAAGCGAGTATGCGGCAGAGGGCGCGGGCCGACAAGATTACGCAGGTAAGTGTCCTTTGGTTACCACCCGCCAAACCCACAAAAGCGAAAGCCAAAACGACCAGCTAGGAGCTAGAAGCTAACAGCTGCCCTACTTCGTTGTCACCAGCGAATGCGTAATCGCGTGCACCGAGAGCGCAATGCGGTTCTGCACTCCGACTTTTCGCATCAGCTTCGCCACGTGGGCTTTTACAGTGCGCTCTTCGATGCCCAGTTGTCCGCCGATCTCTTTGTTGGAGCGGCCGGCGACCAGCATTTCCAGCACTTCTTTTTCGCGATCGGTAAAAGTCACGCGGCCAGCCGGAAAAATTCGCCCCGGCGACGACGACACGCGTTCGATGAAAAGCGACAGTACCCGGCGCGGCGCCCACACCGAACCCTGGTTCACAATGCGGATGGCCTGCGCGAATTCAGCCGGTGTAGCCGCCTCATCGACATAACCCTTGGAGCCCGAAGCGATCGCCTTGAGAATGGTTTCTTCGTCAATGCCAGAACCGGTGACGATGATGCGCAGGTCCGGACGCGTGGCCTTCAGGCTGGCCATCACGTCAAACAGGTTTTGTCCGGAACGGTTGCCGAGCAGAATGAGATCGACATTCTGCAGCGTGCTGATCTCAGGCAGGCTGGCCGAGATCAGTTCGAACTCGGGCTCAGAGTCGAACAATGCGCGGAACCCAACAAAGCGCAAAGGATCGCTTTCCACGACCGCAATGCGGATAACGGGTTTTCTGGCGACTGCTGCTTTCATAGTTTTCCCTGTGGGGCAAAGATTCTCTTACCAGCATAGTAATAACTCGTCACAATGCAAAGAGAAGGTGACCTAAGGGAAATTACGGGAGTAACATGGAAAATGAAGGCGGAAAGCCGCTTTGGCTGCGCAATTCCGAGTGGCCGCAAGCTCCACCGTAAAATTACCTATCGGCAAGTCCAACAGATTCTATAAACAGACAGATTTTATAAAACCGAGGAGCCATCATCGCATGAAAAAATCGTCCCCTGCTGTGAGGATTGCTGCTGCGTTAGCGCTGGCCGCGTGCCTGACGTGCGCGGCCGCATTGGCGCAGGAGAGCGCGCCTGCAGCGCAATCGACCACCCCCGAACCGGCTCCGGCTCTCAGCTATACGCCTAAATTTCGCGGCGATCCCGCGCACTCCGATTCCGAAGCCGCGGCGCTCGGCTACCTGCGCGTCGTCATGCGCGCCGAAGTCGGATTCAACAAGCAATACGGACATTACGCGGTAACTCTTGCCCAGCTCGTGCACTCCGGAACCTTCACCCAGCGCATGGTCAATCCAGACCGCGGCGACTACACCGTCGGCTATAAGGGCAAGAAAGATAATTTCATGCTCACCATGATGCCAAAAAATCTCGACCCGCAGCATCGCTCGTTCTACGTGGAGAACGACGGCAAAATTCACGCCGACGAGACCAAACCCGCCGACGGAGACGCGCCCGTAGTCGAAACCCACCACTGGTAGGAAGTCGGATCTAGAAAGTAGCGAGCAGTGAGTGATGCTGAATTTCGGATCCCTCATCAATTTGTCATCCTGAGCGCAGCCGTTTTTCAGGCGGAGCGAAGGATCTCAGTCTTATTCAGCCTGGAGCGTGAGCCAAACTGTACTGCCACCGGGAGTCCGTCATTTCGACGGAGCGGCAATGTTATTTTCACGTTGTCATTCCGAGCGCTCGCAGACGCGCGCAGCACGGAGCGAGCGCCGAGGAACCTGCTTTTGCCCGTCCCGGACAAAAAATGTCACCGCTAACGTAGCCCTCTACCGCTAAGCCAGCTTCCGCGCGAACTCCATCTCCCGGCGCATATCGTCATTCACGTCGCCTTCTTTTTCGTACTCCACAGCGACAAGTCCGCCAAAATTCTGCCGATGCAACTCCTGCATCACATCAGAAATCCTCGAAATCCCTGTCCCCAACAGCACATTCACTTCCCCGTCTCGAGCCTGAATATCCTTCAGGTGCACCAGCTTCAGACGCGAGGCCAACTTTCGAATCGCATCCACCGGATCATAGCCACACGACGCGAAATGCCCCACATCAGCCGTCGCGCCAACCGTCGGAGAAAGCCCGCGCAGCGCATTCAGAACATCCTCCGGACTTTCGTAAGCAAACTTCTCCCCTTTGAAATAATGATTGTGAATTCCAAAGCTCAACCTTTCCCGCGTAAGCCGTTCATCGATCCGATTCAGGATTGGCCCCGTCGCATCCCCAGTAATATTCCGCACACCGAGAATTTTCGCAAAGCGAACACCATTCTCCAGATCGGCATCATCTTTGATCGTCGCGGTGTAATACGAAACGCAGCGGATCCCCGCCTGATCAAACTTCGCGCGAGCGGAACGAAACAGATCGTCCGTCGGCTTGTTCATCAGCATAAACTCGCCGCGGGACATTTCGATTTCCCGCACTGTCAGTGCATTCAGCTGAACAATCATCTGGTCGACAGAAAGATTGTGATAACTGTACGTGCCAATGCCAACGTCAAGCCTGTTCGAAGCCCGCAACGGAATCGCAGCGGCAGCCACACCGACAGCGAAGGTCTTGATGAAGGTTCTTCTCGCTAGAAATCTTTTCTGAGTCATGAAAGTAAAAGTCCCCAGGGAATAACGCTGCAAGGAAAATTTGTACACCGAGCTTGCTGTGTCGTCCAGTTTTCGACGCTTCGGCACTGCTTCGGTTCGCTTTTGTTCCTCTTTGCGTCCTTCGCGGGTTTTCTCTGCGAACTCTTCGGTTAAGCCTTTAGGTTTTTGCTTCTAAAACGTCAAAAACCATAAACCGCAAAAGTCGCAAGAGAAACGGGTAGCTAAAGCTAAAAGCTAGGAGCTAGAAGCTTAGAAGCTAGAAGCCGTCCAAAAATACCCGCAACCCTTCCCTTCCCCCGACATCACACAGAGCAGCACCACAGAGGAGAGCACCATGACCATGACAACCCCAGGCACAATCGAGAGAGATTCCGTCGGATGGTCCATCGGCATCAGCATTTTCCTGCTTCTGGCAGGCATTTTCGCCGTCCTGATTCCTCCCGTTGCCGGAATCGCGGTCGCGCTCGTGGTCGGCTGGCTCCTCATCTTCAGCGGCGCAATGCACGTGGTATTCGCCTGGCACACCAGAACGGCAGGCGGATTCCTCTGGCAATTATTGATCGGCGTCCTCTACGCCGGAATCGGCATCTACACACTGATTCATCCCGTCGCAGGCCTGGCGTCGCTCACGCTCGTGCTGGCATTTTATCTGTTGGCCGAGTCGATGCTCGAACTCGTTCTATGGCTAAGGCTCCGTCACATGGGCGGATCTCCGTGGTTGCTGGTCGACGGAATCGTGACGTTGGTTCTCGCCGTCCTGATATGGAGAACATGGCCATCGAGCACGGAGTGGGTCATCGGCACGCTGGTTGGGTTTAGCATGCTGTTCAGCGGCGCTTCCCGTCTGATGGTGTCGTTAGCCGCGCGCCGTGGACATGCCGCGTTACCGATAAAGCAAGCAGCGTAAGAGCTCCGACCGCCTACTGCTCCTCAGGCTCCGGAATCACTTCGAGTTGAAGCGTCCTATGCTCGCCTTCGGCGGCGTGCACTGCGCTGCCCTGTCCCTGATAAGCGCGTAGAAATTCTGGATTGTAGTAAGCCTCCCCGTCAACGCTCTCCCACGCGTACAGCGTGTACTCGCCGGGAGGCGTGCCGCGCAACGAAAAGTGGCCACTCTGATCGGTGACGGTCTTCCGGTACCGGTCGATGCGTCCGCGCAGGCGCGGCTCCGGCACGGCAACGATCACGGCGTTGATCACCGGCTCGCCTTTGTGGTCGGCAACAACGCCGTCGATCACGGCTCCTTCGGCGCTCGCCAACAGGTCAAGTGACATCGCGCCACCGCCTACGTTGAGTCCCGATTCGGTGACGTCGCGGCCGTCCGACATGGCCGATTTCAGAAACCAACTTGTCCCTACACCGGCAGCCGCGACACCACTTCCGCCTCCTGCAAGCTGCACGTAGTAGTTGCCGGCGGGAACGTTCTTCCATTCGAAACTGCCATCCGGCGCAACGTGCGTCAAAGCGTTGAAAGCCGTGCCTCCCATAAACGAGCTCATCCCGTCTTCGTCGGGATCGGCTTCATGCAGGGTCAAAAAAAACTCGCCGGTATCGATCTGCACATTGCTCTTGCTTTCCAGCCGGAGATGTCCGCGAATCGACCCTCCGGTTTGCGGCGCCAGGCGCAAGCCTTCCACGCTGTTCGAGACCAGCTGCAGCGTTTGCTGCGCCGTCATCGGAGCAGACGCATTCTCCACCGAAGCCAGAATCGTATAAGACCCCGGCGCCACGTCGCGGAAAATGAAGCTGCCGTCTTGGTGCATCTCGGCGCTATTGAGCACGAGATTGAAATCGTGCGACCGCAGCATAATGCTCGCCGACGATCGCGGCGGCAGATGCACCACCGATCCGCGAATGCTCAAGCTCGGCCCCGGAGTCAGAGAAAAATTCAGCGGTAAGTCGTCTCCCGCATGCAACGGCACAGCCGACGCCTGACTGCGATCGGTGGTTCCGGGATAATACGTGGGCTGGTAAGAAGTCGGCGCAGGCTTATCGGCCCCAGTCTTATCCACAGAAGCAGCGTTGCCGTCGGACTTTCCCACCGCCTCGATCAGGCTGCGAAAGTCCGGCGGAGGATCGACCGCGACGTAGTAGTTGCCCGCAGGCAGCCCCGCGATGCGGTATTCGCCAAGATCGTTCGTGCGCTCAGAGCCGACCTGCTGCCAGCGGCTGTGGCCCGAAGAAAATGTCTGGCGCATCGCCGAAACCTGTGCACTGGCCAACGGATCGCCGTCCTCATCGGTGACCCGTCCGCGCAGAATCGCGGCAGCCTGCAGACGAATCTGCACATCCTTCAGTTCCTGGCGCACGGTGAGAGTCAGCACACGGCCGGTGGATTCTGAACTGTGCTTTTGCTTTTCCAGAAGTCCGGTGCGCTCGGCGAAGAGATGGTAGCGCCCCGGAATGATGCCTTCGATCCGGAACGACCCATCAGCGCCGGTGACGGTCGTGTAATCTCCACCCGCGGCCTGGTCTTCGGCGATGAGTTCGATCAACGCCTTCTTAACCGGCTCCCCTGTCGGATCTTTGACGACGATTCCCTCGATGGCCGCGCTGGCAGCGGCCTTAGCGGAGCCATTCGCGCCCTGCGCCGCAGCGCTCGCGCCCAGCAGAAGAATCAGGAATAGCGAAGATAGTTTCAGCGAAGATAGTTTCATCGATTTCCGCCGGTGATAGTTTCTCTGATCTTGCCATTCCTAGCGCCTTGGTTCTGGCGCGAGGAACCTGCTTTTTTCAATGGTGGACCAATAGGTCGCCGTCAAAATAGCTCACTACCAGTCGATGACCGGGAGCCCACGATCGGCCGCGGAGGAGTCGCCGATAAGTGCATTCTAAACCGATCAAGCCGCAGGCCCAAGGGTCGTGTTGGTGGACGAAATAGGGCCAACCGTGACTGGGAAAATCGGCCCCTTTTCAATCACAGAAATCCAGGCTTGACAGAAACGGCCCTCCCTTCATATATTTCGATTGTTATCTAATTACATTGATATCTAAATATGGCCCCGTCTGCCAACAAAGCGTTCAAGGCCCTCGGCGATCCAACCCGCCGCGAGATCTTGAATCTTCTACGCCGCGGTGAAATGACGGCCGGAGACCTGGCGGAGCGCTTCGACATGACCAAACCCACCATGTCGCACCATTTTTCCGTGCTCAAAGAGGCCGACCTGCTCTCGAGCCGCCGCGACGGCCAGACCATCTGGTACAGCCTGAACACCACCGTTGTGCAGGATCTCATGGCCTGGGCTATGGACTTGATTCGCGGCAGTGAGCAAGCCAGCGAGAACGGCGCGACCGAAAACCGCGCGAGCAAGACTGGCGCGAGCAAGACCGGCGCGCCGGAAGGAGAGAAAAAATGACTCTGACCTCTGACCGATACTATTATCTGGCAGCTGGCGCGGTCATCGTCGCTACACTGGCCGGAATTGTCGTTGCCTATCCGCGGCTTCCGTCGATTGTGCCCATGCATTGGAATGCGCACCGCAACGTCGACGGCTGGGGTCCGAAGTGGATGTTGTTTCTGTGGGGACCGGCCATGATGTCGCTGATCGCCGCGCTGTTTTCCGCGCTGCGCTGGCTCTCGCCGAAAAAATTCGAGGTCGATTCCTTTCGAACCACTTACCTTTACATCATGATCCTGATTGTAGGCATGCTCGGATACATCAACAGCATGGTCGTGATCTCCGCTCTGGGCGCTCCCTTCGATATGTCTCGCGCGGTCGAGGGATGCATCTGCGGTCTGATCCTTCTGCTGGGTAATGTTCTGGGCAAAGTGCGGCGCAACTTTTTCGTAGGCATTCGCACGCCGTGGTCGCTGGCTGACGAGCGCGTGTGGTATGCCACGCACCGTCTCGGCGCAAAAACTTTTTTCATCGCAGGGCTGGCTGGACTACTCGCCGTGATTCTGCGGGCTCCGTTCTGGTTGCCGATCGCAGCGATCTTATGCGCGGCGTTCGTTCCAGCCATCTACTCACTGGTTTTCTATAAGCAACTAGAACGGCGCGGGGAAGTGTAGTGAAGCGAATCGGAATCGCGGGCATCGGAATACCGGGCAGTGGATCATTTTAATTTTGTCATTCCGAGCGCTCGCAGACGCGCGCAGCGCGGAGAGCGCCGAGGAACCTGCTTTTCCAATAGTGGACCACAAGAGCCGTCGCGAAAAAAACGATGGCTGGGTTTTGGGGCTTCTTAGCAAGACTGGTTCAGAGGAGTGGCGTAAAAAAGGAGCAGCGAAACATGAAACGCATCTTAATTCTTCGACAATGGTTGCTGTGCTTGTGCATCGGATTGTTAAGCGCAGCCGGACTGGCCCACGCACAAGATGTTTCCGGCGACTGGCAAGGAACGCTCAACGCCGGAGGCGCCGAGCTGCGCCTGGTGCTGCACATCACCAAAGCATCCGACGGAAGCCTGAACGCCACACTCGACAGCGTCGATCAGGGAGCCAACAACATTCCAGTGAGTGCAATCTCGCTGAAATCTTCCAAGCTGAGCATGAACATCGAAGCTGTCCACGGCACCTACGAAGGCACACTCGCCGCGGATAGCAAAACAATTTCAGGCACGTGGTTGCAAGGCCAGTCGTTGCCGCTCGACTTCAAGCGCGCCACGGCGCCAATCAAAACCGAACACAAGCCTGCCAAGCCGTCAGACATCGACGGTGCGTGGTCGGGTACGCTCGACACCGGAGCGGTCAAGCTGCGTCTCGTGTTTCACGTCGTGAATACCGAAGACGGACTGACCGCGACGCTCGATAGTCCCGACCAAAGCATGAAGGGACTGCCCGCCACCAGCGTCATGCGCGACGGCGCTTCGGTGAAGATTGAATTCAAACAGATTGCCGCAAGTTTCACTGGCAAATTTTCCGCCGAACTTTCTTCGATGGACGGAACGTGGTCGCAGAACGGTGCTGACCTGGCGCTGGTGGTCAAACGATCCAAAGACCAAGCCGAGGTCGAGCAGAAACCCGCGGCGCCGTCCGATATCGACGGCGCGTGGCTGGGAGCGCTCGATACCGGCACTCTGAAACTGCGCGTTGTATTTCGCATCCGCAACACCCAAGACGGCCTCACCGCGACCCTGGATAGTCCCGATCAGGGCTTGCGCGGGCTCCCCGGGACCGCAGTCACACGCGACGGATCGCTGCTGAAGATCGAGAACAAGCAGATCGAAGGAACTTTTACCGGCAAGGTCGCCGCCGACGTTGCCTCGATTGGCGGCACGTGGACCCAGCGCGGGCGCGACTATCCCCTTGTGCTGAAAAGATTGCACGATGAATCTGAACTTGAAATGAAGCGGCCGCAGAATCCGGTGAAGCCGTATCCGTATCGCGAAGAAGAAGTTTCTTACGACAACAAGTTGCAGAACGTCACCCTCGCCGCGACGCTGACCATTCCGCAAGGCAAGGGACCATTTCCCGGCGTCGTGCTGATCACAGGCTCCGGTCCGCAGGATCGCGACGAGAGCCTGCTCGGCCACAAACCATTTCTTGTTTTATCGGACTATCTCACGCGCCACGGCATCGCCGTGCTGCGCGCCGATGATCGCGGCACAGCGAGGTCGACCGGCGTATTTGCCGGAGCCACGACCGCAGATTTCGCCACCGACACCGAAGCCGGCATCGCCTATCTGAAGACGCGCGCAGAAGTCGATCCGCACAAGATCGGCCTCATCGGCCACAGCGAAGGCGGAGTGATCGCGCCCATGATCGCAGCCCGCAACAAAGATGTCGCGTTCATCGTGATGATGGCCGGCACAGGCGTCCCCGGAGATCAGGTGATCGCCGCGCAGAGCCAAGCGATTGCCGTCGCGATGGGCAAAAGCCCCGAAGAAGCCGCGAAGGCCGACGTGAAAGAGCGAGAGATCCTAAAGCTGGTAGAAACCGAAAACGACCAGACCAAGCTGGAAAGTAAACTGAAAGAAAAAATGGCCGGCGATGTCCCCGAAGCGCAAATCGGAATGCAGATCAAGCAGATCACCTCGCCGTGGTTCCGCTATTTTCTGGCCTACGATCCCGCAACCGCGTTGCGCAAGGTCACCTGCCCCGTGCTCGCAATCAACGGATCACTCGACAAGCAAGTCCTGCCCGACCAGAATCTTCCGCCCATTCGCAAAGCGCTGGAAGAGGCGGGCAACAAACGTGTCGAGATCGACGAGCTACCCAGCCTGAATCACCTGTTCCAGACCGCGAAAACAGGCGCACCAGCCGAGTACGCAGAGATCGAAGAAACCATGTCGCCAGTAGCTCTGGACAAGATGGCCACCTGGATCGCAAAGCAGTAACCTAGCGATGGGTTTTCCCAAAACGAAATCATTCCTAGAAATTGCTAGCTCAGAACCGCACTTGGGGATTGCAGTGGCATAAGCTCTTGACGTGGGCCTGTGGTGTAACGGCAGCACGGGACCCTGTCATGGTCGCAGGTGAGGTTTCGAATCCCTCCAGGTCCATTCCTTCTTTACGGAAGGACTGTCTCTCGGGACAAGTGGAGGGTTCGCGGACAGGGTGCGACTCTCCTTAAAGTAACTTGCTTTGCTGTCGGCGTCGCGTCGATAATGATGGTGCGACCATGACAGGGTGCTGAGTTATTGGCGCTCGCAAACGGCCTCGGAGTTCCGAGGCCATTTGCATTTTAGACCGCGGAGATTGCGAAGCGCTTCCGTGCCACAATCTCACTGTTTCTTTTCAACTTTCCCGCGTCATTGCTCCGGATAAACCAAGAACTGCTCCAACTTCCCATCCGGATAGGTATAAGTCGTAATTCGCAGTCTCCGTGTCGGATAGACCACGCGAAACGACCGAAAGGTCATTCCGCCGCGCAGGCTCGAATCCGTCTGGCGAAAAGTCACGGGATCACCCAGCGCTCCCAGGCTGCTCTTGAAATCGGAGACCGTCTGCGCATCGAAATATCCATCAAGATTGGGCGCCAACTTTCCGCGATCCAGCT